>Ga0209166_10000012_pt1 | contig 301240 bp, 291 predicted proteins | sample Coa_R1_3_FD_187151 | JGI IMG/M metagenome (GOLD analysis project Ga0209166, IMG submission 187151) | Surface soil microbial communities from Centralia Pennsylvania, which are recovering from an underground coalmine fire - Coalmine... | ecosystem: Environmental > Terrestrial > Soil >...
TGCTTCTCAAAGCTCAAGCAGTTCCGCCGTGTCGCTACCCGCTTTGAGAAGACGGCCAGGAATTACCTGGCCGTCGTAACGCTCGCCGCTATCGTCTTGTGGCTACGATAAGTGTCCACAGTTCCTAGAGCGGTTTGCGATCCCTTAGAATCGCAGACTGCTCACGGCGCCGACTGGCGCCGCGCCGGTCGTCCGGCGAAACCGCTGAGCCGGAGGCGAGGCGTCATATAGGACGCTAGACAATCTTGTGACCCAGTAAGGTCGCAAGATTGTCTAGGGATCACAATCCGCGCCGCTTCATCATCGGCACCGCCAGCCGGTCGAGCAGGAAGCGCAGTGCCGCGACTGCGGCCCGACGGCCTGGCGGCAGATGGCCGACATGCATCGCCCAATATTCGATCTCGCCCCGTGCTCCGCGCGATCGTTTGAAGTCGCCGGCTCCAGCCGAGCCATGCAGCCTTGCTCCGCTCTCGACGGCCATCTCGCTGAGCAGGCAACAGGCGATGCGATAGAGCCCGGCCGATTGGGGCTGTTCCGTGTCATAGCCGACGATGGGGGTTGTGAGAACACCGCCCCGCTGCCAAACGGCGGCCACCGCCTGGATGGCGCCCGCCGGGGAGCGGGCGACGCGATAGCGCAGCATGCCGCACCGATGGGTCATGGCGATGTAGGCCGGAGTGAAGATCGGATTGAGCGCGGAATATTTTCCGACGTAGAGCCGATGATACAGCTCCGCTATCCGCGCCGCGTCGCCGTCGCTCATATGGCCGATTTCCTCGACGGTCAGGCCCGAGCGGCGCAATACGCGAAAATCGCGTTTGGTGCTGTCGCGCCGGCGCCATTGCCTCTCAAGATCGTCGGTGACCCAGATCTGCCGACTCGGCACCAGAAGCCAGCCATCGCCGCGGGCCGCGTCGATCAGCGCCGGCGAGGACCAGGCGTCAAGCGAGCGCAGAGCGATGATATGGCCGGGGAAATGCCGTTGCAGCTGACGGCGGATTTCCGGCAGGTCTTCGCCGGCCCAGTCGCCATGCAGATTGGTCGACACCAGCCAATTGTCGAGATTGACGATGCGGTTGAGACCGGCGGCCAGCAAGGCACGGCCGGCCAGTCCGATCAGCAGCCGGAACAGCGGTGCCCAGGCGCCCACATCGACCAGATCGAGCTCGGCCCGTCCATAAAGGGCGTAGGCCGTATGCGGCAGGCAGACATAGCTGTCGCCGGCCTCTCCATCATTGGCGGTGACGGGAAAGATACGCTGGCCCGATCGCAAGGCCAGCCAGCGGGTGCGGACGTTGGCGATCATCGCCGCCGGCCCGCGGCGCGCCACTCCCTCGATATAGAGGCGTTCGACGTCGAGGCCGGGGGGCCAGATATCGGGCGGGGCGTCGAGCGGATCGAACAGCAGCGGGGTCATCGGATCGGGTCGCCGTTCCATTCGATGTCGTCGGTGGATTGCCGCGTCGCGCTGGCGAGGCGCGGAAGGCCGGCCATGGCGAAGCGCCCGGCGTCGAGCAAAGCGCCGGCCCAGCACCAGCGGTCACCGTTGCGTCCGAGCGCATCCTCGCCGCGCGCCCAGTCGGCGCGGAAGGCACGCCATCGTCCGCTGGCCAGCGCCTGGGGAACGCCCAGAACCGCCATCGCGGGCGCCAGATGGCAGATGTCCGATGAAGGCGCGGCCGAGGCGATTTGTCCTGTCAGGGCGCGGGCCAGGTCGGCTTGGCCGCCGAACAGATGGAGGCCGCTGACCGCGCGGGGATTGCATTCGATGGGGAATATTGTCCCGTCCGGAGCGGCGATCATGTCGAAGCTCAATTGTCCCGTCATGCCGGTGCCCGCCGCCACGGCAACCGCGATTTCCAAGGCCGCGGGCAGGTCGATGCGTTCGAAGACATAGGATGCGGAATGGCCTTGGCGCCATTTCGGGCGGTAAAGGGCGCTGGCGACGAGTCTGCCGCCGATCGCCGCGGACCACAGGCAGATCTCCTGTCCCGCGATATGGCGTTGTGCGGCCCAGCGCTGACCGGGGGAAACGGCAAGATCACCAAGCCGGGACGGATGCGGCCGGATCAGCGTGGCGGTGCCGAACCGCGAGAATTCCGGCTTGAGCACCAGCTCGCCGGGCGGCAGAGGCAGGGCCGCCATGTCCGCGGCATTCTCGACGGTCCAGCTGTCGGGCGCCGGCTGGCCGAGATCGCGCAGCAGCTGGTTGAACAGGATCTTGGAGTGGAGCCGGCGCAGCAGATCGAGCGGCGGGGCGAAGACGCGATCGGCGAAGCCATGACGCCGCCCCGCTTCGGCCAGATAGAATACCTCCTCGCAGGTCGGGATCACCAATTGCGGGTCGAGCCGGTCGACCAGGTCCCGCAGGGCGGCGGCGAAGTCGGTGAAGCGGTGGCGGGGCGGCGGCAGGCGATGCACATGGCCGCGTCCGACCGAGGACAGGCGCGCGGTCCAGGGCGAGACTGAGTCGGCCAGATGGGGCCGCCATCCCGCCGCCAGGAAGCAGCGCGCCAAATCGACCGCCACCGGCGCGCGGGCGCCGGTGATCAGCACCGTGCGGGTCACGCCGGTTTCTCCGCTTCCGCCGCCCGCCTGGGGCAGTGGCACGGGGTGAGGCGGATATCGCCATTGCGGCGGTGCAGATCATGGAGTTTGGCCAGGGTACTGCGGGTGCGTGCGGTATCGCCGAGCAGAAAGGTCGCGAGGGGCGGCGGCGGTCGGTTCTGTTCGATGGCTTCGCACGACCAGGCGGCGTCGCCGACCATCAGATGCGGGCCGGCGGCGGCGTCCCGCACGAACAGGCCCCAATGTCCCGGGCAATGTCCGGGCAGTTCGACTGCCAGCATCGAACCGTCGCCCAGCAGGTCGACGCCGGAGTCGAACGGAGCCAGATCCGCGGGGAGGGGGACGCGCATGCCGTCCTCGAAATAACGTGCGCGTGAGTCGATGTCGGAGGGGATCAGCGCACTCAATATGCCATGCCGGACCCGGGAAAACCGTCCGCCGGCGCGGGCGGCGGTCAGGCCGGCCCTGGCGCAATGGATCGCGGCGCGGGGAAAGAGATGGGCGCCGGCGATATGGTCGGCGTGAAAATGCGACAGGATCAGGTGACGCACATCGTCCGGCGCGATTCCCAAGCGGCGAAGCTGGGCGGCAAGTTCCTCTCCGGGCGGTATTTCCGCCGGTGTCGCCACGCGGTAGAGGCGTTCGGGAAACGGGGCGGTGGCGCGAAAGAAGGCCGGATCGTAGCCGGTGTCGTACAGAACCGGGCCCTCGGCGGGATGAATCAACAGCATCGACAGGGCCGGAAAAGCGGCCGGACGCCATGAGCCGCCCTCGATCGTCATCGCCTGGGGATGGAAACAGCGCCCGACGCGCAGGGCATGGACGGTAACCTCACGCAAGGACACGTCTCCCCGCGAGGGCGTCGCGGATCGCTTCTTCCGGTGAATGACAAGGGTGCCAGCTCAGCAGCGAGCGGGCCAGCGACAAGTCGAATGTCTGGGAGAAGGCGAAAGTCATGACCGAGTAACGGGTGACCGGGGGCTCGGGCCGGCCCGGCAGCAGCGCGGCAATGGCCTCGGCCACATAGGCGGCGGCGAACGCCGCCCGCACCGGCATCCTGCGCAGTGTGACGGCCAGATCGAGTTCGGTGAAAATCCTGTCGAGCAGCACGCGCAAAGTTCGAGGCTGTCCGCCCGAAATGTTGATGGCGCGGCCATGCGCCCGATCGATCGCGCGGTCGGCAGCGAGGAAGGCGGCGGCGACGTCGCGGGCATCGGTCAGTTCCACGAGAGCGTCGCCGTCGCCGGGAACAACCATCCGTCCGCGCCGCGCCGCCCTGAGGAGCCGGGGCAGCAGTACCGTGTCGAAACGGCCGACGATGGCACGCGGCCGGAGCGAGACCGTCCGCAGTCCCGGTGTGTCCGCCGCCAGTACCGCGCATTCGGCGGCATATTTCGTGGCGGCGTATTGATTGGCGAAGCTGGCCGGCAGCGGGCTCGTCTCGGTGATGCCGAGTTGGGAACGGCGATCGGCATAGATCGATGGGGTCGACGCGTAGAGGAAGGCGCCGCAGCCTGCGGTCCGGGCCGCGCCCAGCAAACGCTCGGTTGCCGCGACGTTGATCGAGCGGAACATATCCGGGCGGCCCCAGGGCGAGGATAAGGCGGCGAGATGGAAGACCACATCGACGCCGGTGGTCAGGGGGGGCGGATCGCCGCCGGTCAGGTCGGCGCCCTGGAACTCGGCTCCCTGGGCCCGCAGCTGTTCGCCGATGGCCCGATCCCGGCCGGTGGCGCGCACCCGGTAGCCGCTCTCCAGCAGCAGGGGGACGAGGACCCTGCCCAAGCCGCCCGTGGCGCCGGTGACCAGCGCCCGCCTTACCATCGGATTACCGCCCCGCCCAGTGAAATGCCGGCGGAGCTGCCGATCAGCAGCGATAAAGAGCCCGGCTCCAGCCGTCCGGTCCGATAGGCGTGGTGCAGGGCGGTCGGCAGGCTGGTGGCGATCTGGTTGCCGTGGTGGCGGAAGATGTCGACGGTCTTGTCGTGTCCGCCCGGGAAACTACGCTTCAGATGTTCCAGCGCCGGAGCACTGGCCTGATGCGGCACCACAGTATGGATGGAATGCGCCGCCACTCCGGCGTCGGCCAGCAAGGACGACAGGAAATCCGGGAAGTAGCGGGCGGTGATCTTGAAGGTGTTCCGGCTGTCCATGGCGAAGCGGCTGCGGGCGAGGAATCCTTCGAGATCCAGATGCGGGCGCAGCCGGGTGCCGCCGGCTTCCAGGCGGCATGCATCGGCGCCGTCGCTATAGGTGGCGAAGCGCAGGGCCGCGAGCCGGTGCGGGCCATCGGCCTCCAAGGCTACCGCGGCGGCGCCATCGCCGAAGATCGCCGATGCTTCCGGCGCGGTGAAGTCGAGGGCCGCGGATGCGATGTCGGCGCTGACTACCAGGGCGCGCCGCCAGCGTCCGGCCAGGAAGCCGAACAACGCAGTCTGCAGCGCCGCCAGGAATGACAGGCAGGTGGCGTTGACGTCGAAAGCGGGAATGCCGCTGGAGCCCAGGCCGAGACGGCGGTGGATCAGGGCCGCGGTGCCGGGGATCGGCTGCTCCATCACGCCGCAGGCGCCGATCACCACGTCGAGGGAATCGGCTTCCCAGCCGGCGTCGGCCAGGGCGCCGCGGGCTGCCTCGGCGCCGAGCGAAGAACTGGTTTCGTCACCGTCCGCCCAATGGCGTGTGGCGATATGGAAAGTTTCTTCGGTCCAGCCCGCGTCGCGGCCGATCAGATGGTCGAGGTGAGCCGAGGGGATTTTTTGCCGCGGCAGGCAGCTGCCTGTGCCGGCCAAGCGAAAGGGAACAGCCTGAGTGAGCATTATGTCCACATGGTGCAACTTCAAGGCGAGCTTGACATAGTTGCCCGTGACGGTCGAGGCCGCGGCATGATGCCGCGGCCTCGAAACTGTTTCACCGTTCGGCGCCCCGCGTCTGATCTGTAATCCAGTTCACTTCCCAGCTCTTCCCGCCATCGATCGAGAAAGCCTGTTCGAAATGCGGTGAAGGGCTCTTCATCCCGGTCCAGTCGAAGCGGATCAGGACGCTGTAGCCGTTCTGGATGTCCAGCGCATAGAACTCGCCATGATCCTGATGGAACTGGCCGATCTGCGGCACGTCGATCAGGCCGTCCTTGCTGTTGGCCCAATAGAGCCGCCAGACTTTTACCGTCGGATCGAACAGGCGCAGGGTCAGGCCTTCGATCTTGCCCGTCGGGCTGTCGACCACCAGCGTGTCGAGATTGGCTCGGCCGTTCCACAGCGGAAAGCAATCGCCCGCGCCGTAGAAATCGGTCCAGACATTCGAGCCAACCAGCCGCTGGTTGAGCCGGTGCAGGTGGTAGTTCCAATGCCCGGCGACGGCGTCGAAGCCGTGCGCGCCGTCCTCGTCCGAAGAGGCGGCCGTGTTGGCGGGTGCCGTGAAGGCGCCGTCGGCGGTCTTGGTCATGTCGGAGACCCAGTTCGCCGTCCAGGTCTTGCCGCCATCGGTCGAGACGGATTGCTCGAAATGAGCCGAGTTGGCGGTGATCTTCGACCAGACATAGCGGACGAAGACGGGCCGGCCGTCGATCTTGTCCTGCGCATAGAACTCGCCGCGCCCATCGGTGAACTGCCCGACCTGGGCCGGTTCAAGGAGGCCTTCGCGGCTGTTGGCCCAATAGAGGCTCCACAGATGGGTCTGCGGGTCGTAGGTGCGCAAAGTCAGCCCTTCGATGTGTCCGCCGGTGCCGTCGGCTTCGAACTCGTTGATGTTGGCCTTGCCGTCCCAGATCTGGCGGTACAGGCCCACACCGTCGAACTCCACCCACTTGTCCGCGACCAGGCGTTTGAGGTGGATCTTCCAGGTGCCGGTGAGGAAATCGAAATCGTGCTGGCCGTCGCGGTCATGCGCGGCGCCAGGGGCTGCGACGATCGCCAGGCAAAGGATGGTGACGAAGAGGGTTCCGCGCATCATGCAATCTCCCGGTCAATTCGCCGGGGGATTGTGCAAAGGACAGTGGTCGGTAACAATGACCACATATCGGGAAAATATTATGACCACTACGGATAATTTCCTGCTGCCCATCGCCCTCGACGATCGATCGCCGGTGCCGATCTATCGCCAGATCTATGGCTGGATACGCGACGCGATCCTGGCCGGGACATTGCGCCCGGGCCAGCGCGTGCCCTCGACGCGCAGCATGGTCGGGCATCTGAAAGTGTCCCGCATCTCGGTGCTCGGCGCTTATGAGCAATTGATCGCCGAGGGCTATCTGGAAACCTTCAGCGGCATCGGCACCTGCGTCGCGCGTCAGCTGCCCGACGACGTGCTGGAGCCGATCCAAAGAGTGGCGCCCTCCGTGGACGGTCCTCGATCCCTGTCGCGGCGGGCGGAGGCGATCCGGCAGGCGCCGGTCGAATCCGGCCTGGCCAGCTTCGGCGCGTTCCGGGTCAGCCTGCCGGCGCTCGATCAGTTTCCGGCGGATATCTGGGGAAAGCTGGTGGCGCGTCATGCGCGCAGCCAGTCGCGGGCGGCGATGGCCTATGGCGATCCCTTGGGGCTGCCGGCGTTCCGGGAGGCCGTCGCCGATTATCTCGGCGCCAGCCGGGCGGTGCGCTGCGACGCGTCGCAGATCCTGGTGACCACGGGTTCGCAGCAGGCGCTGCAATTATGCGCCTTCGTTCTGCTCGATCCGGGGCAGCGGGTCTGTATCGAAGAGCCCGGCTATCCAGGCGCCCGCAATGCTTTCGCGGCGGCCGGCGCCGAGCTGTTGCCGGTGCCGGTCGATGCCGATGGGCTCGATCCCGCCGCCTTGCCGGACGATCCCGGCGTGCGTGCGGTCTATGTCACGCCGTCGCATCAATATCCGCTTGGCTTCACCATGAGCGCCGCCCGCCGCCTGGCCCTGCTGAACTGGGCGGAAAGCCATGGCGCCTGGATCGTCGAGGACGATTACGACAGCGAGTACCGCTATGGGAACCGGCCGATCGCCTCGCTGCAGGGCATCGATACGCGCGAGCGGGTGATTTATGTCGGCACCTTCAGCAAGGTGATGTTCCCGGCTTTGCGGCTGGGGTACATGGTTCTTCCGCGCGATCTGGTTCCCGCTTTCGCCGCCGCCCGAGACGCCGCCGACATCTTCCCGGCGACCCTCTATCAGCGGGCGATGACCGACTTCATCCGCGAGGGGCATTTCGGCCGGCATATACGCCGGATGAGGCTGCATTACATGGAGCGCCGGCGCCTGCTGGCGGAACTGATCCGGTCGCGGCTGCCGGGGCATCTGGAGGTGATCGGTTCGGAGGCGGGGCTGCATCTGGTGGCGATGCTGCCGGAGGGAGTGGATGACAGTGCTGTCGCCAAGGCAGCGGCAGCCGCCGGCCTGTCGGTGATTCCGCTATCCTCCTGCCATGCGGTGAGACCTTCACGAGGCGGCCTCATTCTCGGCTATGGCGGGATAAACGATGCGCAGATCCGGGAAGGGATCGACAGGCTGGCGGCTGTTCTGGCCTGAGATTTACCTCAGCAACTGCTGCGATTCAGCCAGCGCTTCCTTGAGCCGCTCCGGACGGGCCGGGTCGGCGATGGTGCAGCGGACTTCCTCGACCAGCTTGCTGAGCTGGCGGCGCAGTTGGGTGGCTTCATCGGTCTGTTTCTGTTGGGTCTGCATGATCGTTCTCCTGTTCGTGTCCCTTAGTGAAACTGGCTCTCTTCGGTCGAGCCGTTCAGAGCGGTGGTTTCCGAGCGGCCGCCGGAGATGGCCAGGCTGACCGCGTCGAAATAACCGGTGCCGACCTCGCGCTGGTGCTTGACCGCGGTATAGCCGTTCTTCTCGGCGGCGAATTCGGCTTCCTGCAGCTCGCAATAGCCGGCCATGCCGCGGGCCTTGTAGGCGCGCGCCAGCTCGAAGGCCGAATAATTCAGGCTGTGGAAGCCGGCCAGGGTGATGAACTGGTACTTGTAGCCCATCGCGCCCAATTCCTTCTGATAGGTGGCGATGGCGGCATCGTCGAGATTGGCCTTCCAGTTGAAGCTGGGCGAGCAATTGTAGGCCAGGAGCTTGCCCGGGAACTTCTTGTGAATGGCTTCGGCGAAGCGGCGCGCATCGTCGAGATTGGGCTTCGAGGTCTCCCACCAGAGCAGATCGGCATATTCGGCATAAGCGAGGCCGCGCGCGATGCAGTAATCGACGCCGACACCCTTCTTGATTCGGAAGAACCCTTCAGCCGTGCGTTCGTTGCGGTCGATGAAGGGGTGGTCGCGCTCGTCGATGTCCGAGGTTAGCAACTGCGCGCTTTCCGCATCGGTGCGGGCCAGGACCAGGGTCGAGGTGCCGCACACATCGGCGCCCAGGCGGGCGGCGTTCAGGGTGCGCAGGAACTGGCTGATCGGCACCAGCACCTTGCCGCCCAGATGGCCGCACTTCTTCTCGGAGGCCAACTGGTCCTCGAAATGGACGCCGGCGGCGCCCGCTTCGATCATCGCTTTCATCAGTTCGAAGGCGTTGAGCGGACCGCCGAAGCCGGCTTCGGCGTCGGCGATGATCGGGGCGAACCAATAGGTATCGTTCTTGCCTTCCATGTGATGGATCTGGTCGGCGCGCTGCAGCGCCTGATTGATGCGCTTGACCACCGCCGGCACCGAATTGGCCGGATAGAGGCTCTGATCCGGATACATCTGGCCGGCGATGTTGGCGTCCGCCGCGACCTGCCAGCCGGACAGGTAAATGGCTTCCAGCCCGGCTTTCACCGCCTGCATCGCCTGGTTGCCGGTCAAGGCGCCCAGCGAGGGCACGAAGGGGCGGGTATGCAGCAGCGTCCACAGACGGCGCGCGCCCAGCTCGGCCAGGGTGTAGTCGATCTTCACCGAGCCGGACAGACGGGCGACCTCTTCGGCCGAGTAATCGCGGCGGATGCCGTCGAAGCGGCGGGCCTGCAGCGCGTCATCGGTCTCAAGATTCGGTTTGGTGTCGAGGGGGCTCATGCTCTTGGCTCCGTTAAACAGTGATCCTGCACTGCAATATAGTGCGCCAATCTCAAGCTAAGTATGTGATTTTAAAAGGAAAATGTCATGTTGTGAAGAATTTACAAAATCCAGTCACGCTTTTGTGCGTTGTGAAAATCGGCGAACAGCCGGACAATTTCCCGTCCGTTCAAGGGAGGGACGATGCAGAAGAAACTGATGCTGGGACACAAGGTTCGGCGCCTGCGCCGCACCTCCGGCCTGACCCAGCTGCAGATGGCCGAACAGCTCGGCATCTCGCCCAGCTATCTCAATCTGCTGGAGCATAATCAGCGCCCGGTGACCACGGCGCTGCTGCTGCGGCTGGTGCAGAATTTCGGCATCGATCTGCAGCGCTTCGCCGAGGATGACGAGGCGCCGTTGGTCAGCGGCCTCGACGAGGTGCTGGGCGACGCCCTGTTCGCCGGCATGGATCTCGGCAAGCAGGATCTGCGCGAATTCGTCACCGCGACGCCCGCCATGGCCGAAGCGATGATTGCCCTCTATGGCGCCTATCGCCAGGCCCGCCAGACCATGGAGACCGGCGGCGAAGGTACCCGCCCGGTGCCGGAGGAGGCGGTGCATGCCTTCTTCCAGCAGGAACTGAATCATTTCCCCGAATTGGAGGACGCCGCCGACGCGCTGTGGGCGGCGGGCGAGTTCGATCCCCAGGCGATGTTCCATTCGCTGGCCCGCCATCTGGAGAAGAAGCACAGGCTGCAGGTTCAGCTGATCCCGGTCGAGGTGATGGGGTCAACCATCCGCCGCCATGATCTGCACCGCCACCGCGTGTTGCTGTCCGAAATGCTGCCGGCCGCCAGCCGCGCTTTCCAGCTGGCCTCGCAGATCGCCATTCTGGAAGGGCGCGAACGGATCGACGCCATCCTGGCCCGCGCGCCTGCCGGCGACGATCAGACCGAGGCTTTGCTGCGGGCCGGGCTGGTCAGCTATCTGGCCGGCGCCATCCTGATGCCTTATGAGCGCTTCCTGAAGGCGGCGACTGGTGTGCGCTATGACCTCGCCGTGCTGCGCGCCCGCTTCGGGGTCAGCCTCGAGCAGACCATGCACCGCCTGACCACGTTGCAGCGCCCGGGCGCCGAGGGGGTGCCCTTCTTCCTGATCCGCGTCGACACCGCGGGCAATATCTCGAAGCGCTTCACCGCCAACAGCCTCAATTTCGCGCGCTTCGGCGGCACCTGTCCGGTGTGGAACCTGCATCACGCTTTCCAGTCGCCGGGCCGTCTGCTGACCCAGCTGGCCGAGATGCCGGATGGCGCCCGCTATCTCTCGATCGCCTGCACCGCGGCCAAGTCCTGGCGCCCCGGTCCGTTCCGCGCCGCGCATTACGCTTTGGCGCTGGGCTGCGAGCAGCGCGACATGGGCAAGCTGGTCTATGCCGATCATCTGGCGGAAAAGCCCGATCTGATCGGCATCACCTGCCAGGCCTGTCCGCGCGGCGATTGCCCCGACCGCGCCTTCCCGGCCGCCCATCAGAAGATCCAGCGGATCGACCATGTCCGCATGGACCCGCTATTCGTCGGCTTCTAAGCGTGGCCGATCTGTTCGAGCACGGGCCGCGCTGGGATGGCAGGCCGCCTCATCCGAAAGAGGGTGCGTTCGCCTATCTGAGCCGATCCGCCCGGCCCGAGGCGGATGCGGTACGCTCCAATCTCGATGGCTGGCTGGATGCCTATCCGTCCGAGCAGGCGGGAAATCTGGCCGCCCGCCTGCGCTCGCGCCGCGACGACCAGCATCTCGCCGCTTTCTTCGAATTGCTGCTGCATCGGCTGCTGATGGCGCTCGGCCATCGCATCCTGGCGGTCGAGCCGAAACTGCAGCACACTTGGAAATCGCCGGATTTCCAGCTCGACGGCTTCTATCTCGAAGGGATCAGCGCCCAGGGTGATCTGCATGGGGTGCTGAAGCGCAAGGCAAGTCGGTACGGTGCGCTCGATTTGCCGCTGGTAGTGGCGGTCAATTGCCCGGACGACGAAGCCGGGCTGCGGCGCGCGCTGGATGAATTGTGGCTCGGCCCGCGCGGGCCGCAGCGGCGAGCGCTGAGCGCGGTCCTGGCGGTCCGGCAGGCCGAACCGTGGAATTTCCGCGGCAGCCGCCTTCGCCTGATCCGCCATCCCGAACCGGACTTTCCCCTGCCGCCCGTCGATCTCGGCGACGGGCGGCTGCTGGGGGATTTAGTGTAGGTCGAGGAAGTCGGCAATGCGCTTGGCGGCGGCGTAGGTATCGCCCACCGGATGGTCCGGATAGGCCTGCCCGCCTTTGTTCCAGGCTTCGCCCAGGGCGAACCAGTCGATCGGCGCCGGGGCCAGGCCGGTGCGCAACTCGCCGTCGAGGGCGCGGAAGAAGGTCTCCCAGCGCAGCCGGTAATAATCGCGGGTCAGGCCGGCCCAATCCTTGTTGCCGTAATCATGCAGCGGCCCATCCTCGCTGGCCTTGCGATCGCCCCAGGTAGTCAGGATCGAGCGCGCATCATGCTCCAGCCGCCGCGCTTCGTCGGGGGATGAGGCCCAGCCCTTCACCGGAGCCAACCAGCTTCCCACCAGGAAGAAACGGTCGGTGGAGAGGAGCCGGTCCTCCAGCGTCATCATCTGCAGCCAGCGCGAGGCCAGCGCCTGGAAACGGGCGCGGTCCTTGGTGCCGTAAGCGATGCGGAGCTCGGGCAGCATCCGCCGCGCTTCATTGGCCAGGGTCTGGCGCGCGATGTCGACCAGATCGTAGCGATAGGCCTCGTTGGCGCGCTCGGTGGCCGGCACCGCCAGCAGCTCGGGCAGAGCGCGCCGGAACAGGGCGCCATCATAGCGCAGCGCCTCGGGCGACCAGTTCGACACCATGGTGGCGGTCAGCGAGGGCTGGGCGTCGAACAGATTTTCGGCGGCGGCATCGCGCTCGCTATTGAACTGACTGGCATCGACCTTCAGGTCATAGGCGGTCTCGCGCAGGATGCGCCACGCCGCCACCGCGTGCGGATCGGCGGCGCCATAGCGGCGGCGCACATAATCCGCGCTCCAGCTTTCCAGATCGACCGGACCGGACCGCCAGGCCAGTTCTGTGAACAGATCATAGGCGAAGGGATTGGTGTCCATGCCTTCGGTGAAGATGGCGGTGCCGGTCATGTTGGTGTTGGCGCGGGCCAGGCGCGGCAGGCGCTCATTGATGGTGCCGAGCGCCGCGCCGAAGGTGGTGCGGCCGCCGAATTCCCACAATCCGCCATAGAGGAAGGGCGCGCCCTGGAAATCCTTCATGCGGTCATCGCGGGCGACGCGGTCGTGATCGATGTCGATCACCAGCAGCTTGTCGCGGTTCACGCCGCTCAGCAGGTCCTGGCGCGGATTGCCCTGCCAGGCCAGCATCATCCAGCGTGCATCGGGGTGGGCGAGGTTCAGGGCGCTCTGCACGTCGCGCGCCGCTTCCGGCACCGGTACGTCGCCCGACTCGCCGCCTTCCTGGAAGACCTCCATGTCGTAGATCGCGCTGTCGCCGAACAGCTCGCGCTGATGGCGATAAAAAGACTCGGCCAGCCCGGCGAACATCGCGTCCCTGGGGTCGAGCCAGCCCGGGCGGGTGAAGCCGGCCCAATCGCCCTGCGGCACGACGTGGGCGGCGGGGAAACGTTTGTCGAAATCGGCCGGCACGATGCCGTAGAAACCGGGCAGCACCGGGGTGATGCCGAGTTCGCGCAGACGGGCGACGATACGCTGGGCGGAGTCGGCGCGCTTCTTCAGAAGCTCGCGGCTGATCGGCCCGTCGAAGCAGCACAGATTGCCCATCAGCTGCCAGTTCTGATGCGCCGGCAGGGTGATCCAGCGGCGGATCTCCTCATCGCCGTACCCGAAGTCGCGAAAGGTGTCGTAGAGCACGCTGTCGGTGCCGCGCTCGACCAGCACCGCGTTGACGCCGGACAAAGCCAGCACGTCGATCTCACGCTGCCAGCGCGGCCAATCCCAGTAAGGCGAGCTGTAGCCGTCGACATTCTCGTTCAGCGCATAGCGCACGGGATAGGGCGAAGCGCCTTCCACGGGGCGCCGCGGCAGGATAAAGCGCCCGGCGGGGACGCGGTCGCCATTGGGCGAGATCTGCACGCCGGCGAGGTATTTGAGATACCAGTTCACGCCGAACAGCACGGCGCTGGGACTGGTGCCTTCGACGCGGATATGGCCGCCGCCATTGGAGATGCGATAGCGCTCGCCGCCGTCCCGCACGGGGATCAGCGCCAGCTCGAACTGGCGCGCCTGGTGCGGGATCAGCCTGTCGAGTACGCCCCGCGCGCCATCGAGAGCGTCGGCGCGGGCCGTCAGCGGCAAGAACAAGGCAATGAAGAGAGGGAGTAATCTGCGCATATCGACTGAAATCTCAATAATTAGAATAACTTGTTTACGGCGCGTGCTTACGCTGGGGCAACAACAAGACTTGAGGGGTCGTCATGTCGATGTCATTCAACGTGCGCAACCGTATTCTGCTTGCCGTTCTGATTCCCGTGATCGGGATGATCGTCCTGGCGGTGATCGGCGCCGAGCGCCAGCGTGTCAGTATGCTGGAAGAACGCAAGGAGCATGTGCGCCAGATGGTCGAGGCCGCCATTTCGGTGCTCGACCGCTATCGGCTGCTGGCCGAGGCCGGCAAGATCAGCCCCGACGAAGCCAAGGAACAGGCCAAGGGCGCCATCCGCGATCTGCGTTTCGGCAACAAGGATTACGTGTTCAGCTACCGGCTGGACGGCATGACCGAGATCTTCGGCCCCGATCCGTCGGCCGAGGGCAAAAGCCGCATCGACGTGCAGGACCCGACCGGCATCCCCATTGTGCGCCGCTTCATCGAGGCGGCCAAGGCGGGCGGCGGCTTCGTGCCCTATTCCTATCCGCGCAGCAGCGGCGGCGAGCCGATGCCCAAGATCACCGCCGTGATGCCCTATAAGCCGTGGGACGCCCTGGTCGGCTGCGGCGTCTATACCGACGACATCGACGCCGCCTTCCGCGCCCAGCTCGGCACCTATGGCCTGATCCTGGCCGGGCTGGTGGCGGCCACCGTCGCCGTCTCGCTGCGCATCGTGGGCACCATCGCCAAGCCGCTGGCCGAGATCACCGGCTCGATGGACCGGCTGGCCCATGGCGAGCGCGACATCAAGGTCGCCTATGCCGACCGTTCCGACGAGCTGGGCAAGCTGGCCCAGGCGCTGGAGGTATTCCGTACCAATGCGCTGGCGCTGGACCGCCAGGAGGATGAGCGCCGCCGCGCCGAGGAGAGCTCGCGCCAGGCGATGGCCAATGAGCGCGCCGCGATCGCCCGGCAGTTCGAGGAACGGGTGATGAGCCTGATCGACCACAGCGTGCGCGCCACCGCGGAACTGCACGACACCGCCCAGACCATGTCCTCGGTCGCCAACAACGCCAAGGCCCAGGCCCATTCGGCGGCCAACGCGGCGGAGGAGGCCACCGGCAATGTGCAGACCGTGTCGGCGGCCTCGGAAGAGCTCTATTCCTCGATCTCGGAAATCAGCCGCCAGGTCGGCGAAGCGGCCCGCATCTCGACCGAGGCCTCGCAGGAGACCTCGCGCATCAACGAGATGATGCAGACCCTGTCGACCACCGCCCAGCGCATCGGCGAGGTGGTCAGCCTGGTCAACGACATCGCCAGCCAGACCAATCTGCTGGCGCTGAACGCCACCATCGAGGCGGCGCGCGCCGGCGACGCCGGCAAAGGCTTTGCCGTGGTGGCCGGCGAGGTCAAGAACCTGGCCAGCCAGACCGGCCGCGCCACCGAGGAAATCTCGTCCCAGGTCGCCGCCGTGCAGGCGGAAACCCGGCACGCGGTGGAGGCCATCAAGGGCGTGTCGGCGGTGATCGACCAGGTCCGCACGATCTCGTCGGGCATCGCTTCGGCGGTCGAGCAACAAGGTGCCGCAACCCAGGAAATCGCCCGCAACGTCGCCCAGGCCGCCGAGGGTACCGGCGAGGTGTCGCGCAACGTCGCCGGCCTGACCGATGCGGCCGGCACGACGGGTTCGGTGGCGGACAAGGTGCTCGCCTCATCGGGCGATCTGTCGCAGACGGCGGAGCGGGTGCGTGGGGAAATCCGCTCCTTCCTGGAGGGGATGCAGAGGAACTGATAGGATGCGCATCATGCGTATCCTTCTTAGTCTCGCGTTGTGCTTGCCGTTGCTGACGGGCGGTTGCTTCGTCGGCGACGGCGTCGCCCATGTCGTCAAGCTGGCCACCAAGAACAGCGACAAGTCCGACGACACGTCCCAGTCAGCCACGCCGCCGCCGGTACCGGTTCAGCAGCCGGCGCCGGCCTCGGCCGGCCCGGTCGACCGCGATCCGGCGCCGATGCCATCGACGGCGCCGACGACGGGCATTCAGTCGGAAGAGCTGGCGCCGCCGAAGTAAGCCTTAGAGCCTGACCCGAAACCCGCCCCAACGCCGCATCTGCGTCGTTGCTGCGCTGCTCAAATCCTCACGTAGCGCTGCTACGCTCCGGTTTTGCGCTGCTCGCGCCTAGCATCTGCGGCACTGGTCCGAGTTTCGAGTCAGGCTCTTACTTCGAGAGATACTGGCTGATATCGACCTCGTCGATCTGCTCGGGCGTCAGGAACTGCTCGGCGTATTCCTTATAGACGCCGGCGGTCAGGAACAGGTCGAACAGATCGGGGTCGATATGCTGGTCCTTCTTCATGAAGGACAGGATCTTGATGCAGTCCGACAGCTTCTTCGGCGTCTTGTAGGGACGGTCGCGCGCGGTCAGCGCCTCGAAGATGTCGGCGATGGCCATGGCGCGGGCCGGGATCTCCATGTCGTCCTTGAATAGCCGCTTCGGATAGCCGGTGCCGTCCAGCTTCTCGTGATGGCCGCCGGCCCAGGCCGGGACGCGCTTGAGATTCTTCGGGAAGGGCAGGGCTTCCAGCATGATGATGGTCTGCACGATGTGATCGTTGATGTGATAACGATCCTCTGCGGTCAGCGTGCCGCGGCCGATGCCGAGATTATAGACCTCGCCCAGATTGAATTTGTGCGCCGGCGGATTGATCTTGAAGCCCCACTGATTGTCGGGCGGCATCGCCGGCTTGTCGTGCGGAACGATGTGTTCCGGCTTGTCGGCCAGCAGATGCTCGAGCACCGGCAAAACCTGCTTTTCCTTAGGCTTGCGCTGGGCTTCTTCCCACGACAGGCCGATGGTGTCGTCCAGCGTGCGCAGCCAGGTGGTCTCGGCGATCTTCTTCAGCCGGTCGACGCGCTCGGGCGCCATGAATTCGCCGCCGACATTGCACTCGGCGACGAAGGCGTAATCCTCGTCCAGCTGCTTCAAGCGCGCATCACGCTCGGCCGCCAGCTGGCCCTTGTCGCCGCCCTCGGACACGCTTTTCCAATAGGCGATCTCGGCGTCGCGCTTGACCACTTCGAAGCGGGTGCGGATCTCGTGCAGCCGGTTATAGATGGTTTCCAGCTTGGTGGCCTTGTCGACCACATATTCCGGCGTCGTCACCTTGCCGCAATCGTGCAGGCCGCCGGCCACTTCCAGTTCGTACCATTCGTCCTCGGTCAGGTCGAAATCGGCGAAGATGCCGTTCGTCGCCTGGGTCGCGGCGCGAGTCAGCATGTTGGTCAGCGCCGGCACGCGGCGGCAATGGCCGCCGGTATAAGGCGACTTGGCGTCGATGGCGTTCGCGATCACTTCGATGAAGGAGGTGAACAGCTTCTTCTGGGCGTCCAGCAGCATCTGGTTGTCGAGCGCCACCGCCGCCTGGCTGGCCAGCGCTTCGACCAGCGAGACGGTCTCCTCGGGGAAGGGCGCCACCGTGCCGTCGAGGGTGCGCGCATTGATCAGCTGCAGCACGCCGACCACGTCGCCTTCATGGTTCTTCAGCGGCACGGTCAGGAAGGATTGCGAGCGATAGCCGGTCCTGGCGTCGAACGCCTTGGTGCCGGTGAAGTCGAAATTCTCGGCGTCGTAAGCGTCTTCGATGGCGACCGTCGTGCCGGACAGGGCGGCGGCGGTGCTGACATTCTTCTGATTGGGGTTGCCCTCTGCGTCATACAGGGCGAGCGGCGGGAAGGTGATCGGCTTGCCGGTGGTGCCGCCCAGGGCGATCTTCAGGGTGTCGTTCAGCACGATGGCGAAATTCAGGGAGCGGTTCGCCTCGTCATAGAGATAGAGCGTGCCGCCATCGGCGTTGGTCAGCTCCTTGGCGCCCGACAGGATCAGTTCCATCAGGCGGTCATGGTGCCGTTCGGCGGATAGGGCAATGCCGAGGTCGATCAGACGTCGGTAGCGGATCTCGCGCTGATCCAAGGCCGCATTATTGGTGGTAACGCCCATGATGATCTCCCCCGCGCGGAGCATGACGCCTGCCCCACCGCCTATATACCGCCTTGACGGAAGGGTGTCTTCTCTTTCCAATGCGCCTCATGTCTTACGCTTCTCTTCGCGACTTCATCGAACGTCTGGAAGCCGAGGGCCGGCTGGTCCGCGTCTCGAAGCCCGTTTCTCCCATCCTCGAAATGACCGAGATCCAGACCAGGCTGCTGGCCGAGGGTGGTCCCGCCGTGCTGTTCGAGCATGTGCTGAACCCCGATGGCTCGAAGCATCCGATGCCGGTGCTGGTCAATCTGTTCGGCACGGTCGAGCGGGTCGCCTGGGGCATGGACCGCGAGCCGCACCAGCTGCGCGAAGTGGGCGAGACTCTGGCCTTCCTCAAGCAGCCCGAGCCGCCCGGCGGCTGGCGCGAGGCGCTGGAGATGCTGCCGCTCTTGAAGACGGTGATGGCGATGCGGCCCAAGACGGTCCGCTCCGCTCCCTGCCAGGAAGTGGTGCTGACCGGCGACGACATCGACCTGGCGACGCTGCCGATCCAGACCTGCTGGCCGGGCGAGCCGGCGCCGCTGATCACTTGGCCGCTGGTGGTGACGCGCGGTCCGACTGCCGGGTCGAAGGACAGCGACAAGCGCGACGATTACAATCTCGGCATCTACCGCATGCAGGTGACCGGCAGGAACACCACCCTGATGCGCTGGCTGCGCCATCGCGGCGGCGCCCAGCATCATCAGCGCTGGGGCGCGACCAAGCCGGAGCCCTTGCCGGCGGCGGTGGTGATCGGCGCCGATCCAGGCACCATCCTGGCGGCGGTGACGCCGGTGCCGGACAGTCTCTCGGAATATCAATTCGCCGGCTTGCTGCGCGGCAAGAAGGTCGAGCTGGTCGATTGCAAGACGGTGCCGCTCAAGGTGCCGGCCGAGGCCGAGATCATCCTCGAAGGCCATGTGTCGCTGACCGAGTATGGCGACGAAGGCCCCTATGGCGACCACACCGGCTATTACAATTCGGTGGAACCCTTCCCGGTCTTCACGATTTCGGCCATCACCATGCGCCGCAATCCGATCTATCTGTCGACCTTCACCGGCCGTCCGCCGGACGAGCCCTCGGTGCTGGGCGAGGCGCTGAACGAGGTCTTTATTCCGCTGCTGACCCAGCAATTCCCCGAGATCGTCGATTTCTGGCTGCCGCCCGAAGGCTGCAGCTATCGCATCGCCGTGGTGTCGATCAAGAAGTCTTACCCCGGCCATGCGCGCCGCATCATGATGGGCGTGTGGTCGTTCCTGCGGCAGTTCATCTACACGAAGTTCGTCATCGTGGTGGATGCCGACATCAATGCGCGCGACTGGAAGGATGTGATGTGGGCGATCTCGACCCGCATGGACCCGGTGCGCGACATCATGACCGTCGAAAACACCCCGATCGATTATCTCGATTTCGCCTCGCCGGAGTCCGGCCTGGGTGGAAAACTCGGCATGGACGCCACAGATAAGATGCCGCCGGAGACCCATCGCGAGTGGGGCCGGCAGATCCGCATGGACCAGGACGTCATCGACAAGGTGACCAAGGACTGGGCCGAATTAGGCCTGCCCGGCTCGGGCAAGCCGATCTGGAAATGAATGAGCCGATTATGAGTGACAAGCTGCTTTCCACCCTGGAATCCCTGCTGAGCAAGGCCAAGAAGGCCGGTGCCGAAGCCGCCGACGCGGTGGTGGTCGAGGGAACCTCGCTCTCGGTCGCGTTCCGCCTCGGCCAGCCCGAAAAGGTCGAGCGCTCGGAAGGCGGCGATATCGGCCTGCGGGTGTTCATCGGCAAGCGCCAGGCCATCGTTTCCTCGGCCGACCGCAGCGAGGGCGCTCTGTCCGAACTGGCCGAGCGCGCCGTGGCGATGGCCCGCGAAGTGCCGGAAGATCCCTATTGCGGCCTGGCCGATCCCGCGCAGATCGCCAAGAGCCTGCCCAAGCTGGACAGTTGCGATCCCGCGGAATTGTCGGCGCCGACCCTGGTCGATTGGGCCCGCCGCGCCGAGGATGCCGCGCGCGCGGTGCAGGGCGTCACCAATTCCGAAGGCGCCGAGGCGTCGTGGGGCAAAAGCCGCGTGGCGCTGGCCGCCAGCAACGGCTTCTCGCATTCCTATGAAGTGTCGAGCAGCAGCGTGTCGGCCTCGGTGCTGGCGGGCGGTTCGGACGGCATGGAGCGCGATTATGATTACAGCTCGGCGGTCTATGCCGCCGATCTGCGCACGCCCGAGGATATCGGCCGTTCCGCCGGCGAGCGCACGGTGCGCCGCCTCAATGCGCGGAAGATGCCGACCGGCAAGCTGCCGGTGGTGTTCGATCCGCGCGTCAGCGGCGGTCTGCTGGGCCATCTGGCCGGCGCCATCAATGGCAGCTCGATCGCCCGCGGCACCAGCTTCCTGAAAGACAAGCTGGGGCAGCAGATCTTCCCCAAGGGCTTCAATGTGATCGACGACCCGCACCGCCAGCGCGGCCTGCGCTCGAAGCCGTGCGACGGCGAGGGCATCGCCAATAAGCGCCGCGCCTTCATCGAGGATGGCGTGCTGACCGGCTGGACCCTCGATCTGCGCTCGGCCCGGCAATTGGGCCTGGAAAGCACCGGCCACGCCGCGCGCGGTACCGGCGGCCCGCCGTCGCCCTCGATCACCAATTTCTATCTGGAGCCCGGTGCGGTCTCGCCCGCCGAACTGATCGCCGACATCAAGGAAGGCTTCTATGTCGTCGAGCTGATCGGCATGGGCGTCAATGGCGTCACCGGCGATTATTCGCGCGGCGCGGCGGGTTACTGGATCGAGAACGGCCAGATCACCTTCCCGGTCAATGAAATGACGGTGGCCAGCAATCTCAAGGACATCTTCCTGAACCTGACGGCGGCCGACGATCTGGTGTTCCGCACCGGCGTGGACGCGCCGACGCTGCGCATCGAAGGCATGACCATCGCCGGCGCCTGATCCCGGTCGGGTAGGGAAAAGCCGTCCCTCCCATGCTAGAACGGAGGCCATGACCGAGCGGAAAGAGCGCGGCAGGCCGCCGCATCCCGACGTGCTGACGCCCGCCGAATGGCGGGTGGCGGAGGCGGTGCGGCATGGGATGAGCAATCCTGAGATCGCGCGGCGGCAGGGTGTGACCCTGGACGCCGTCAAATATCACGTCGCCAATGCTCTTTCGAAACTCGGTTTCTCCAGCCGCCGCGACCTCCGCCAATGGGACGGGATACGGCGCGACAGTGCTCTGTTCGGGAGGGCAAGCGATATGGGTGGCGACATCGCTCTCGGCGCGATCGGCCAGATCGCGCGCAGCGTCAAGGACATCGCGGCGGCCAGCAAATTCTACGGCGAGGTGCTGGGCCTGCCGCATCTCTACACCTTCGGCACGCTGGCTTTCTTCGATTGCGGCGGAACGCGGCTGTTCCTGTCGCAGGGCGAGGGACGTGACGATTCAGTGATCTATTTCCGAGTGCCCGACATCCACGCCGCCCATGCGGCTTTGGCCGAGCGGGGCGCGGTCTTCGTCAACGCGCCGCATATGATCCATAAGCATCCCGACGGCACCGAAGAATGGATGGCGTTCTTCAATGACGATGAGGGCCGGCCCCTGGCCATCATGGCGCAAGCCAAGCCGTAAACAAATTTCACCACTAAGGTCACGAAGAACACGAAGGGGGCACTAAGGTTCTTTTCCTTCGTGCCTATCCTTTGTGCCCTTTGTGTCCTTCGTGGTGAAATCTATTGCCGCTCCGCGGCTTTAGGGAACCACCAGCTCCAGCGTGCGCTCGGCGACTTTGATCTCGACGGGCAGGGTGGCGATGATGTCGCCGTCGCCCTGCACCGGCAGGCCGGTCTCGCCCTCGATCCTGAGGGTGCGCCCCGTGAGGATCTTCACGTCGGGCAGGGCGGACAGGCGGCCCATCACCAAAGCGGCGCCATAGCGCAGCACATGGCGATACCCGCCCTTTTCCAGCAGGCAGACCTCGAAGGCGGGCTCGGCCAGGCTGGCCTTGGGCGCCGCGACGAACGGGCCGCCATAATGCTTGCCGTTGCACACCACCACCGAACAGGCGTCGTGCGTCTTGCCGTCGACGGTGACGCGGCAGCTGGGAAAGCCGTAGCGCAGGCCCTGCACCAGGGTTTCCACGACATAGGCGATCTTGCCGGTGCGGCGCTTCAGCGCCAGGTCGACATTGGCGACCACATGGGCGTCGAAGCCGACGCCCGCCATCATCACGAAGTACCGTCCATTCGCTTCGCCCAGATGCACCGTCATGCGGGCGCGGCCGGCGATGGCGCGGGCGACGGCGCGCGGATTGCCGCGCAGGCCGATCTCCTGGGCCAGGACATTGGCGGTGCCGAGCGGGATGATGGCCAGCGGCGGAACCAGGCCCGGCGCGTTGGCCAGCCCGTTGGCGACCTCGTTGATGGTTCCATCGCCGCCGGCGGCGACCACCACGTCGCAATCCTCGGACGTCAGCGTCGCCGCGCGCGTCTGCGCGTCACCGGCTTTCTGGGTGGCGAACAGATGGACGGCGCAGCCGAGGCCCTTCAGCGCGGCCAGGGTGGTCTGCAGGCGGCGCTTGCGCCATTGGCCGGCGGCGGGGTTGTAGATCACCAGTACGCGGGGGGATTTCCCACCCTTCGCCCCACGGCGATTAGGCGTTTCGGTCGAAGACAAATGCATCGGTTTGATCTACACCACCAAGATGGCCGCTAGTTCATGAAAGTTTTGTGACGGTTTTATTTCAGTATAATGAAATGATCGTGTCAGGATTCAAAATATATGTACTTGGCGAGCTTGTCTATACTATCAATGGCGCAACTTGAGGGCGGGAGCCACGAGCGGCGATGACACTGATGAGCAACACACAGAACTATCGCGCGATCTGGATTTCGGACGTTCACTTGGGAACGCGGGGCTGCAAAGCCGACTTCCTGCTCGATTTCCTCAAGAATACCGAATCCGAATATCTCTATCTGGTCGGCGACATCATCGACGGCTGGCGCCTGCGCCGCTCCTGGCACTGGCCGCAGGCCCATAACGACGTGGTGCAGAAAGTGCTGCGCAAGGCGCGCAAGGGCACCAAGGTGATCTATGTGCCGGGCAACCACGACGAATTCGCCCGCGCTTATGCCGGCCTGACCTTCGGCGACATCCCGGTGGTGTCCGAAGCGATCCACGAGACCGCCGACGGCAAGAAGCTGCTGGTGATCCATGGCGACCAGTTCGACGGCGTGCTGCAATATGCCAAATGGCTGGCGCACTTAGGCGACCATGCCTATACGCTGGCGCTGACCCTCAATAACTGGATCAACAGCATCGGCCGCAAGCTGGGCTTCAATTACTGGTCGCTGTCGGCCTATCTGAAGCACAAGGTCAAGAACGCGGTCCAGTTCATCAATTCCTACGAAGAGACGATGGCCGACGTGGCGCGTCACCGCAATGTCGACGGGGTGGTGTGCGGGCACATCCACCATGCCGAGCTGCGCGAGACCAACGGCGTGCTGTATGCCAATGACGGCGATTGGGTGGAAAGCTGCACCGCCCTGGTCGAGCACGCCGATGGGCGTCTCGAAATTCTGCGCTGGGCGGAGAACCGCCAGCTGTCCTTCTTCGACACCACGCTGGCCGAAGAACCCGATCTGGTGCCTGAACGGAACTGAATGCGTATTCTTGTCGTTACCGATGCCTGGCATCCGCAAGTCAACGGTGTTGTCCGCACTTTGGGCACGCTGCGGGACGAACTCACCCAGATGGGTCATGAGCCGATCTTCATCACGCCGGACCAGTTCCGCAGCGTGCCGTGCCCGACCTATCCGGAAATCCGCCTCGCTTTGCGCCCCGGCCGCCGCCTGGCCCGCACCATCGAGGCGAACCAGCCCTGTGCCATCCATATCGCCACCGAGGGGCCACTGGGCTGGGCGGCGCGGCGCTATTGCCTGAAGCGGCGTTTGCCCTTCACCACGGCCTATCACACCAAGTTCCCGGAATATATCCGCGCCCGCTTCCGCGTGCCGTTGCCGATCAGCTATCGCATGGTCCGCAAGTTCCATGCGCCGGCCTCGGCCATCATGGTGGCGACCCAGACCATCCAGGACGAGCTGGAGCATCGCGGCTTCGAGCGCATCCGCCGCTGGTCGCGCGGCGTCGACACCGAGCTGTTCCGTCCGCGCACGCTAGAAGAGATCGAAGCGCTGGCGCCGGGTCTGAAGGATTTGCCCAAGCCGATCCATCTCTATGTCGGCCGTGTCGCGGTCGAGAAGAACATCCAGGCTTTCCTGGCCCTCGACCTGCCCGGCACCAAGCTGGTGGTGGGCGACGGCCCGCAGCTCGACGAGCTGCGCCGCAAATATCCCGACGTGGTGTTCGCCGGCGCCAAGGTGGGCGAGGAACTGGCGGCCCATTATTCCGCCTCGTCGGTCTTCGTGTTCCCCAGCCGCACCGACACTTTCGGTCTGGTGCTGCTCGAAGCTTTGGCCTCGGGCGTGCCCGTCGCCGCCTATCCGGTGCCGGGGCCGCTCGATGTGATCGGCACTTCGCCGGCCGGCGTACTGTCCGAAGATCTGGCGGACGCGGCCCGCAAGGCGTTGTCCATCCCGGCGGAAACCTGCCGGGCGCATGCCTTGTCCTTCTCCTGGCAGGCTTGCACCCAGCAATTCCTCGATAATCTCTCTCCCTTCGATAAATCGCGCTGGACCGAGGCGGCTTGACCGGTTGCCTTGGTTCTGGGGATTTTGACATCGCGCTCATGGTGCAGCGGGGCAGCCTGCCCCGCACCCCCCGGGATCGTCGCGATGCTCCTCCGAGCGAGATGAGATTTCGGTTCAATCAAAGGTCATCTCGCTCTAATGTTGATATCAACGTTATGCGCGTGACGCGGAGGTGCCGATGAGTTCGTCCTATCGCTGGCTGATGGTTGCCGCCGGGGCCGTGCTGACCTGCATGGCGCTGGGGTCGGAATTCTCCCTCGCGGTCTATCTGCAGCCTCTGGGCGACAGCACCGGATGGTCTCGCGCCGGCATCTCCGCGACCATGACCATCGATTTCCTCACCATGGGCTTCTCCGCTTTCGGCTGGGGCGCGCTCAGCGACCGGATCGGGCCGCGGCCGGTGGCGCTGATCGGCACCACCTTGATCGGAGCCGGGCAGCTGATCGCGGCACAGGCGCAATCGCTGCTGCTGTTCCAGCTGTCCTACGGCCTGGTGATCGGCCTGGGCACCGGCGCGATCTATGCGCCGCTGATGGCGGCGGCGGCCAATTGGTTCGAGACCCGGCGCGGGCTGGCGGTGTCGCTGGTCTCCTGCGGCTTCGGCGTGGCGCCGCTGACGGTGTCGCCTCTGGCGCGCTGGCTGGTGACCCAGCATGACTGGCGCTGGAGCATGACGGCGATCGCCTTGCTGGCCTGGGCGCTGATGTTTCCGGCGGCGCTGCTGCTGCGCCGGGGCGAGGTCTCATCGGGCAGCCCCGCCGCGCAGGCGGACGGAGCACCGGCCTCGTTGTCCGAGGCGCTGCGCTCCCCGCCATTCATCGTACTGGCCGCGACCTTTTTTCTGTGCTGCGGCGCTCATGCCGGGCCGATCTTCCATACGATGAGCTACGCCATCGCCTGCGGCATCGCGCCGATGAGCGCGGTCAGCATCTATAGTCTGGAAGGATTGGCGGGTCTGGGCGGACGATTGCTGTTTGGCCTGCTGGCGGACCGCTTCGGCACCAAGCGCGTGCTGGTCGGCGGCCTGTTCCTGCAGGCGGTGGTGGTCGGGCTCTATGTGCATGCCCGCGAGCTGGGAGAGTTCTATGCGCTGGCAGCGGTGCTGGGCACTGCCTATGGCGGGGTGATGCCGCTCTATGCGGCGCTGGCGCGGGATTACTTCCCGGCGAGCGTGATGGGTGGGGTCATGGGGGCCGCCGCGACGGTATCGAGCCTGGCGATGGCGCTGGGGCCGCTGGCTGGCGGCTGGGTATTCGACCGCTATGGCGACTATGGCTGGCTCTACGCCGCGTCCTGCGCCATCGGGCTGGGCGCGGTTGCCGTCTCGCTGGCCTTTCCGCCGGCCGCCTCCCAAGAAGGGCTGCGGCCGGCGTAAGGGCTACTCGTCTTTCTTCTTGTCGTCGCCGCCGAACAGCGAGGGCAGGGATGGCATGTCGACATCGACGTCGGGCACGAAGGAGCGCCACACGGCTCCACCCGGCATCTCGCTGTCCGGAACCTTGCTGCCCTCAGGATAATCCTTGTCGATCCAGGGGCTCCAGGGCAGCCAGCTCACGTTGTCATAGTGGTCGGCGGCGTCATATTTTTCCACCGGCAGGGCCAAGGCATCGGCGTTCAGCTTGCCGATGGCAACCAGCAGCCCGTAAGCGGCGACGGCGGCATCATGGCGCGACCGTTCCAGCGCGATGCGGGCATCCAGCACTTCCTGGCGGGCGTTCAGCTCGTCGAGCACGGTGCGCGATCCGACCTTCAATTCCTGTTGCACGCCATCCAAGGCAACGAGATCGGCGCGCTCATTCTCTTCGAGCGAGACGATACGGGCATTGTTGGATTGCAGATTCTGCCAGGAGCGTTTGATCGCATCGACGGTGCGGATGCGCTGCAGGTCGGTGGTCAGGCGGCGCTGGCCGAAAGTGTGTTTGGCGATGCGGGTGCGGGCCGAGGCGATGCCGCCGTCATAGAGCGGCACGTTCAGCGACAGCACGACCGTACCGGTGGTCAGCTGGGTCTGGGTATAGTCGGTATGGTTGGTATGGCTGCCGGTGGCGACAACCGACAGGTCGGGCATCAGGCCGGATTCGGCGGTATCGATGTCGGCCTCGGCGGCTTTCTCGGCGAAAACCGCGGCGCGCAGATCGGGATTGTTTTCGACCTGGGCCAGAGCGTCGTCGACATTCTTAGGCACCAGATTCGTCGGCACCGGAGGAGGATCGCTCAGTTCTCCCGGGATCAGGCCCGAGGCCAGGATGAAGGCCGAGCGTGACGTTTCGAGATTTCCCTCGAATTGGCGCAGGTCGGCGATGCCGCGTGCCAGGCGGGCTTCGGACTGGGCGACGTCGGTGCGGGTGACGTCCTTCACGCCATAGCGGGCGTCGGCCGCCTTTTTCTCATCCCGCAGGGATTTGACGAATTCCTGCTGGATCGCCAGGATCTTCTGGTCGCGATAAAGGTCGTAATAGGCCTGAACCACGCCGCCCAGCACCGTCTGTTCGGTCGAGGTCAGGATGGCCCGGCCGTTGGCGACGGCCCATTTGGAATGGGTCACGTCGGAATAGGCGCGCCCGCCGTCCCACAATTCCTGCTTGATCTGGACCGCCTCCTGGTCCGGCGAGCGGTCGTCGTGGGTCTTGTTGACGGCGGCGGGGCCATAGATCGAGGCCGCCACGGGCAGCCACACTTCATCGTGGCCGCGGCCATATTCGCCGCTGACGATCACCTGCGGGCGGAACCCGCCCCAGGCGCGCGAGACGTCTTCGTCCGCCGCCCGCTGGCGGGCTCTGTCCGCCTCGAGCTGCGGGTTGGACTGATACGCCGAGATCAGGGCGTCCTGCATCGTCTGGGCACCGGCCGTTCCGGCCAGCAGGCTTGAGGCGGTCAGCGAGCCCAGCAACAGCGAGCGAAGGCGCACGGCTTACTTCTCCTTGAAGGAATGAGTCAGGCTGTCGATCAGCGGCTTCATCAGATAGCGAATCACCGACTGTTCGCCGCGCTTGACCATCGCTTCCACGGCCTGGCCGCTGTGAAGCTTGTGGTCGCCCAGCCGATCGAGCTGATCCTGCGTGATCACCACACGGCCCTTGTAATAGGCGTTGCCGGAGCGCTGGTCGGTAATGCGGTCGGCCGAGATGGTGTCGAGCGTGCCGTAGATCACCGGGGTCAGGCGATTATCGACGGCGCTGATATGGATCGCCGCCTGGTCGCCGACATGCACCGTATCGATGTCGAGCGGGCTGATCTGCACTTCGAGGACCAGCGTGTCGTTGTCCGGCACGATTTCCATGATGACGGCGCCCGGCGCCACCACGCCGCCCTTGGTATGGACGGCCAGGTTGAGCACCGTGCCGTCGACCGGCGCGGTCAGGTCGATGCGGCGCACCACGTCCTGGGCGGCGACCACCTTCTCGCGGGATTCGGCGATGCGGTTCTGAACCTCGCGCAGTTCCTTGGCGACCTCTTCCTGATGCTGCTTGTCGAGCTGGTAGCTCTGCAGCCTGGCTTCGCCGATGCCCTGCTCGGCGCGGGCGATGCTGGCGATATGGTCGCCGGTCTCGCCCTGCAGGCGGGCTTCCTCGCGCTGAAGCGCCAGCACGCGCGACTTGGTGACATAGCCGTCGTCGAGCAGGCCGGACAGGCCATGCAGCTCGTCCTGGATGGTGGCCAGCTGCACTTCCTTCGATTTCCGCAGGGCCTGCAGGCCGACGATCTGTTCCTTGTACTGCTCGACGCGCTGTTCGAGAATCTGCTTCTGGCCGTTGATCGCGGTGATCCGGGCCTGGAACAGATTGGTCTGGCCGGAGATCACCGAATCGTCGTGGGTCTCGGCAGCGTGATCGAGGACCTCCTTGGGATAGGTCGGCGCTTTGAGATTGTCGCGCTCGGCGATCAGACGGGCTTCCACGGCGAGGTTGGAATCGAGATCGGACTCGAGAATATTGTACTGGGCGCGGGCGCGGGTGTCTTCCAGGCGGACCAGAACATCGCCGGCCTTAACCTTGCTGCCTTCCTCGACCAGGATATCGTGGACGATTCCGCCTTCCAGATGCTGGATGGTACGGCGGTTCGATTCCACCATCACCACGCCCGGGGCCACCGCGGCGCTGTCGATCGGGGCCACCGAGGCCCAGATGCCGAATACGCCGAAGGTCAGGAAGATGATGATCGCGCCGATCCGGATCGGACGCCGCGGGTCGCTCATCTGCTCGCTATAGGGGACTTCGTGATCGACTCGGTCGAAATAGGCCGAAATCGCGTTGGCACGTTCCTGGGCGTAGGTGGCGATCTTGTTGGTCACGGTCAGCTGCTTCGTCATGTCAAACCATCGAAATCGGCGAGTTCTGACCAGCGGCGGGTGCCGCGGCGGCGGCGCCCCCAGGCACGGCCTGGGGACGGAGATATTTACCGAGCACTTCGTCGCGCGGGCCGAAGCTTTCGACCAGGCCGCTATTCATCACCATGATGTGGTCGACGCTGGCCAGGATGTTCGGGCGGTGCGTGATCACCAGGGTGGTGCGTTTATGCTCCTTGAGCTGCGCGATGGTGCGGGCCAGGGCGGCCTCGCCGTCGCGGTCGAGGTTCGAGTTCGGCTCGTCGAGCACGATCAGGGCCGGAAGCTTATAGAGCGCGCGGGCCAGGCCGATGCGCTGGCGCTGGCCGCCCGACAGGGTAGCGCCGCCGGCGCCGATCATGGTGTCGTAGCCCTGCTGGAGCTGCAGGATCATGTCATGCACGCCGGCCAGGCGGGCCGCCTCGATCACCGCTTCGGGATCGACGGTGCCGAAGCGGGCGATGTTCTCGGCGACGGTGCCTTCGAACAGCTCGATATCCTGCGGCAGATAGCCGATATGCGGGCCGAGCTGGTCCTTGTTCCAGGTCTGGATGTCCGAGCCGTCGATGCGGACCACGCCGGAATGGGCGTTCCACACGCCGACGATCAGGCGGGCCAGGCTCGACTTGCCGGCCGCGCTCGGGCCGATCACGCCCAGCACATCGCCGGCGGCGACGCGGAAGGACAGGCCCTTGATCACCGGAATATTGCTCATCGGCGGGGCGGCGATGACCCGCTCCAGTTCCAGCACGCCGGTCGGGGCCGGCAGTTCCATGTGGCGCTCGTCGGCGCGCACGGCGGCCAGGACGGCGTTCAGGCGGCTGTAGGAATTGCGGGCGGCCAGGAACTGCTTCCAGGTCGCGACGGCCATTTCGATCGGGGCCAGCGCCTTGCCCATCATGATCGACGAGGCGATCATCAGGCCGCCGGTGATCTCGTTGTGGATCACCAGATAGGCGCCGAAGCCCAGCATCGCGGTCTGCAGGGCGATACGGATGAATTTCGAGATGGCGATGATGACGCCGGCGCGGTCGCTGGCCACGGCCTGCAGCACCAGGGTCTGCTGACGGCGCTGCTGCCAGCGGGTCAGCATGGCGGGCGTCATGCCCATGGCGGCGATGGCTTCGGCGTTGCGCAGGCTGTTGTCCAGGGTGCGCGAGGCATTGACGCCGGCGACCGAGGCGTCGGTCAGAGTCTTGCGGGTTGCCAGTTCCTGGAACACCGCCAGCGCGAACAGCATGAGGCCGCCGACGGTGGAAACCACGCCCAGCAGCGGGTGGATCAGGAACACGGCCAGCAGATAAATCGGCAGCCAGGGGGCGTCGAAGAAGGCGAACAGGCCCTGGCCGGTCAGGAATTCGCGCACGGTGTCGAGGTCGCGCACCGCCTGGCCGGTCATGCCGGGGCGCTGCAGGGCGCCCTTGAAGACGGCGTTGAACACGCGGGCCGACAGGGTGCGGTCCAGCAGGCCGCCGATGCGGACCAGCACGCGGGAGCGCTGGGTCTCCAGGGCCGAATAGACCATGAACAGGATCATCGCGCCGACCGAGATCACCACCAGGGTGGTGATGGAACGGCTGGCCAGCACGCGGTCATAGATCTGCAGCATATAAACCGGTGAGGTCAGCAGCAGCAGATTGATAAACAGGCTAAAAACGCCGGCCCAGATGAAGTGCTTCTTGAAAGTCTTGAGCACTTCTCTCAATTCATTGGTCTTCGCTTCGATCATGCCTGATTGCCTTAAGCTCTGCCGCCCCTGTCCATCCCACGACAGTGGGAGTGTCGGCGCTATATAAGGGCCGCACGAGCCAATTGCAAATGTTAGCGGCTCTTTTTGCGCTGCGCGTGGCGCCAGAGCCGCAGATCGGCCTGCAATATGTCGGCGATTTCAGACCATTGCCGGTCGCTTCCCGAGGCGATCAGCCGTTGTGATAAATTTCGGTAGACGGCCGGTTCACCAAAAATTTTCTTGATCGATCGCGCCAGGCCTGATGCGGAAACATCGTCGGCGACGAAGCCGCTTTTGCCGCCCTCGACCTGTTCCAGCAGGCCGCCAACCGGCGTCACCAGCGACGGCAGGCCGAGATGCTGCGCGATCGGCAGCACGCCGGACTGGCTGGCTTCCTGATAGGGCAGCACGGCGAGATCGGCATTGGCGAACAGATCGGGGATTTCCGCCTCGGCCGCCCAGCGCCGTTCGAGATCGACATTGCCGGGCAGAGGCCCGAGATCGAGCGGGCCCTGGCCGACCAGGCGCAGGCGAACCGGAAAATTCTCGCTTTCCAGCAGGCGCATCGCCTCGATCAGCCGATCGAGGCCCTTGTAAGGCAGCAGACGGCCGAAGAACAGCAGCCGGTGCGGCGCTTCGCCCAGCGTGCGGGCCGCGCCGGACCCATAGCGGAAGGCGCCGAGGCGCGAGCGGATTATCTTGGCCGCGGGAACGCGCTGTTCATCGGCAAGGCGGGTGGCGACGGCATCGGTCAGGCTGACCAGCAGATCGGCCTGGCGGAAATCGTTCTTCAGCATCAGGCCGCGCCACAGGTGATTGTCGCCGGGATGCGGGGCGGCGTCGTGCACCACCAGGGCATAGGCGGCGCCGGCGCGGCGGATGGCGCCGGCCAGCAGCGGGTTCCACAGATGCACCATGGTGCACAGCGCGATCTGGGAGCCCTGCTCGCGCAGGAACCGGGTCAAGCTGGCGGCGATGGCGGGAAGACGCAGGAAGCCCAGCGCGAAGCCGCGCAGGTCGGTATAGGTGTCGATCGACAAGGTGGGCAGGCCGAGGGCGATGGTCTCGGCATGCAAATCGGACTGCGCCGAGATCACCAGCGACAGCCGGACGCCGGGCTGGTCGCGCAGGGCGCGGGCCAGCTCCAGCGTATAGCGCGGTCCCCCGCCGCGCCGTCCCAGATGCCACAGCGTCAGGGACAAAGGCGGGGAGACGCCGGCCTCAGTAACGGAGGCTGTTATCGCGCACCCTTTCCTCGTCCTTCTCGGCCATCATCTGGACCAGGCCGGGGAAATCCACCTGGCGCTTCCAGCCCAGGGCCTGTTCGGCCTTGGCCGGGGTGCCGAGCAGCAGATCGACTTCGGCGGGACGGTAGAAGGCCGGGTCGACGATGACGATCGGCTTGTTGTTGGTGGTGTCGATGGCGCGGCGGCTCTCGCCTTCGCCTTCCCAGACGATCTTCATCTCCAGCGCCTCGGCGGCGCGGGTGACGAATTCCTCGACCGGCCAGGTCTCGCCGGTGGCCAGCACGTAATCGTCGCCGGTCGGCTGCTGCAGCATGCGCCACATGCCTTCGACATAATCGCCGGCAAAGCCCCAGTCGCGCTTGGCGTCCATGTTGCCCAGGCGCAGTTCGGCCTGCTGTCCATGCTTGATCTTGGCCAGGGCCAGGGTGATCTTGCGGGTCACGAACTCGGTGCCGCGCAGCGGGCTCTCATGGTTGAACAGGATGCCCGAGCTGGCGTGCATGTCGTAGGACTCGCGGTAATTGACCGTGATCCAGTGGCCATAGAGCTTGGCGACGCCATAGGGGCTGCGCGGATGGAACGGCGTCAGTTCGCGCTGGGGAACTTCGCGCACCTTGCCGAACATCTCGGAGGTGCTGGCCTGGTAGAAGCGGATCGACTTCGGACCGACGGTGCGGATCGCTTCGAGGATCGAGGTGACGGCCATGCCGTCGACATGGCCGGTATAGATCGGCTGCTCGAACGAGGTGCCGACGAAGCTCTGGGCGGCGAGATTGTAGATCTCGTCGGGCTTCACCTTTTCGACGGTGCGCAGGATGTTGGAGAATTCGGCCAGTTCGAGCTCGACGAAGCGGATATCCTTGTCGATGCCGAGATCGGCCAGGCGCCAATGGTTGATCGAAGCGCTGCGGCGGGCGGCGCCATAGACTTCATACCCTTTGCTCAGCAGGAGGCGGGCCAGATAAGCGCCGTCCTGACCAGTGATGCCCGTCACAAGGGCTTTCTTTGCCATGTTCTTCTCCAAAATCCTTTAGCGGCGATCTGATAACAAGGGCCCGACTGCTTGCCAACAGAAAACCAATCGGCCCTATTTGGCGCGCGCCAAGAACCGATCAAGCCGCTATCATCCGATATCCCTCCGGAAGTGCGACTTATCCACATGATTCCAGTCACCATTCTCTCTTTGGGCGGCACTATTCTCTCGCGCGGGGGTTCCGCCGACCCGGTGCCGCTGGCCCGCCTGCATCGCCCCGGCATGGAGGCCGTCACCTTCGTCCAGGTGGCGCAGCTGGGCAGCAATGCTCTGGGCTATGCCGACATACTGGCCCTGGCCGCCGATATCGTCGCCCGCCATCAGCAAGACCCGACCCAGGCCTTCGTGGTGGTGCAGGGGACCGACACGCTCGAGGAAACCAGCTTCCTGCTCGGACTTCTGCTGCCGCGTTCGATCCCCGTGGTCGCGACCGGAGCGATGCGCACCTCCGACGCGCCGGGCGCCGACGGTCCGGCCAATCTCGCCGACGCCATCGTCGCCGTCCGCGCCATCGCCGCCCAGCCTGACGGCGTTGTCGTCTGCATGGCGTCCGAACTGCACAGCGCCACCCTGGTGCGCAAGACCGACGCCAGCCGGCCCGGCGCCTTCACCTCGCCGGGCTATGGACCGCTCGGCTATGTCAGCGAAGGCCATTGCCGCCGTCTGCTGCGCGCCGCCGACTGGCCCGGTCCCTATGTGCTGGCCGAGCGCACGCGGCCTCTGGTCGGGCTGCTGGTGCTGACCTTCGACATTACCCCGGCCGAGGTCGAGGCGGTGCTGTCGGCGCCGCTCGACGGGCTGGTGGTGGCGGGCCTGGGAGCCGGCACCATGCCGCCGGCCATCGATCCGCTGGTGGCCGAGGCCGCGCGCCGCATGCCGGTGATGATGGGCACCCGCAGCGGCCAGGGTGAGGTGGCGGCCGGTATTTATGTCGGCGCAGGGACCACGCACAATCTTCTGACTCAAGGTGTCATCGCCGGCGGCTTTCTCGATCCCCGCAAAGCACGCATCCTGTTGACCATCCTGCTGTGGGCGGGATATTCCGGCGACGCTTTGAGGAAGGAATTGATGGCGTGGCGCGATTTGGCGGTTTGATTTTCGGGCTTTTCGCGCTTTTTCTGGCCGCCTCCGCCGAGGCGCGCCAGACCGTTCTATTGGTGTCGATCGATGGGTTCCGCGCCGATTATCTGTCGCGCGGGCTGACCCCCAATCTGGCGGCATTGGCCGCGGAAGGGGTGAATGCGCCGATGCGGCCGGCTTTCCCGTCGCTGACCTTTCCCAACCACTACACGCTGGTGACCGGGCTCTATCCCGACCATCACGGCATCGTCGAAAACACGATGAGCGACCCCAGCCTCGCCCATCCGCATTTCACTCTGTCGGACCATGACGCCAACTGGGACCGCGCCTGGTGGGACGAGGCGACCCCGCTGTGGGTGACGGTGCAGCGTCAGGGCGGCCATGCCGCCACCATGTTCTGGCCGGGCTCCGAGGTCGACATTCAGGGCGTGCGGCCCGACCATTGGCTGCCTTACGACCAGGGCATGGCCGATTCCGACCGCGTCGGGCAGGTGCTGGCCTGGCTCGATCTGCCGGCCGCCGAGCGTCCGTCCTTCGTCACGCTCTATTTCGACAAGGTCGATTCGGCGGGCCACCACCAAGGACCCGACAGCGCGGGCCTCAACCAGGCGCTGGGCCAGATCGATGCCGCCATCGGCCTGCTGGTGCAGGGGCTCAAGCAACGCGGCATCGAGGACAAGGTCGATCTGATCGTCGTCGCCGACCATGGCATGGCCGCCCTGGCGCCGGAGCGGACCATCTATATCGACGATATCGTTTCCCCCGCCGACATCCAGATCGTCTCCAGCAGCGCGATGATGAGCCTGTCCGCGGCTCCCGGCGCCGAGGCGCGGGTCGAAAAGGCCCTGTTCGCGCCGCAGAAGCACATGGTCTGCCGCAAGAAGCAGGACATGCCTGCGCGCTTCCACTACGGCACCAATCCGCGCATTCCGCCGATCCTGTGCCTGGCCGATGTCGGCTGGGTGATCACCACCCACGATTTTGCCGCGCACCGGCACGGGTCTAATGTCGGCACCCATGGCTTCGATAATCAGGCGCCGGAGATGGCGGCCCTGTTCATCGCCCGCGGTCCGGACTTCCGCCCGGGCCTCAAGCATGCGCCGTTCGACAATGTCGACGTGTATCCGCTGATGGCCAAGTTGCTCGGGGTTGCGCCTGAGAAGAACGACGGCAATCTCGCTGACGTTCAAGATATGTTGAGTCGGTGAGCGGCGCTTTAGGAACCGCGGAGACGCAGAGGAGTTGCCCGGTCGTCCTCACTCCGTCGGATGAACCATATCCTCCGGCTTCACCCACTCATCGAACTGCTGCTCGGTCAAATAGCCCAAAGCCAAGCCCGCCGCCTTCAAGGTGGTGCCCTCCGCATGGGCCTTCTTGGCGATCTTGGCCGCCTTGTCGTAGCCGATATGCGGGTTCAGCGCGGTCACCAGCATCAGGCTTTCCGACAGCAGGGTGGCGATGCGGTCTTCGTTGGCCTCGGTTCCGACGACACAATTGTCGGTGAAGCTGACCGCCGCATCCGACAGCAGCCGGATCGACTGGGCGACGTTGAAGATGATCACCGGCTTGAACACGTTCAGCTCGAAATGACCTGTCGCGCCGGCCAGGCTGACGGTGGTGTGATTGCCGATCACCTGGGCGCACACCATGGTCAGGGCCTCGGACTGGGTCGGATTGACCTTGCCCGGCATGATCGAGCTGCCCGGCTCGTTCTCCGGCAGGCTGATCTCGCCGATGCCGCAGCGCGGGCCCGAGCCCAGCAGGCGGAAATCGTTGGCGATCTTCATCAGCGACACCGCCAGCGTGTTCAGCACGCCCGACAGCTCGACCAGGCTGTCATGGGTGGCCAGCGCCTCGAATTTGTTGGGCGCGCTGACGAAGGGCAGGCCGGTCAGCTTGGCGGCTTCCTCGGCGAAGGCCTCGGCAAAGCCCTTCTTGGCATTGAGGCCGGTGCCGACCGCGGTGCCGCCCTGGGCAAGGCGCAGCACGGCGGGCAGGGCGGCTTCGACGCGGGCGACGCCATAGCGCACCTGCTGGGCATAGCCGGAAAATTCCTGGCCCAGGGTCAGCGGCGTCGCATCCTGCAGATGGGTGCGGCCGATCTTGACGATCTTGGCGAAAGCCTTGCTCTTGGCCTCCAGCGCGTCCGCCAGATGCTTCAGCGCCGGGATCAGCTGCTTTGACGAGGCGACCGCCGCGGCGATATGCATCGCGGTGGGAAAGCTGTCGTTCGAGGATTGGCCGCGATTGACGTGATCGTTGGGATGGACCGGGCTCTTGCTGCCCTGGGTGCCGCCCAGCATCTCGATGGCGCGGTTCGAGATCACCTCGTTCGCGTTCATGTTGCTCTGGGTGCCCGAGCCGGTCTGCCACACCACCAGCGGGAAATGATCGTCCCAGCGGCCTTCGGCCACTTCGCCGGCCGCGGCGATGATGGCTTCGGCGATCTTGGCGTCCAGCTCGCCCAGCCGCAGATTGGCCCGTGCCGCCGCCTGTTTCTGCAGCCCCAGCGCGTGGATCAGCGCGGGCGGCAGCCGTTCCCCGCCGATCTTGAAATTCTGCAGCGAGCGCTGGGTCTGCGCTCCCCAGTAACGGTCGGCGGGAACCTCGATGGGGCCGAAGCTGTCGGATTCGGTGCGGGTCTGGGACTGGTTCATGGAACCTCTGGATTGCAATTTCGCCATTATCGTCATGATATGTTGCCGGCTATGGAAGCAGGTTCAAGATCCCCCCGCCAGCTTGGGCATACGGTACGCGGCATGATTTTGTCGCTGGCGCTGCATGGCGCCGCGGTCCTGCTGCTGGTTCTGATGTGGAACACGCTCAAGCCGACCTTGGCGCCGAGCGCGTCGCAGCCGATTCCGGTCGATCTGGTCGAACTGGGCGACGAGACCGCTTCCCCCGACGCCGATAAATCCAAACTTCCGCAGCAGCGTGCCGCCGAGACCGGCGAGCACCCGACTCCGCAGGCCGTTCCAGTGCCGAAACAGACCGCCCCGGTGCCCGCGCCCGGCAAGAGCCTGGTCCAGAGAAACCGGAAGGAGCTGGCCCAGCCGCAGCCCGATCCGCACAAACCGCCCAGCCCGCAGCCGCAGGAGGGGGCTGGCGTTTCCAACGTTACCACCGGCGCTGACGGGGTTCTCGGCAAGACTGCGACCTATGGCGTCAAGGATTATGTCCGGGCCCAGATCGAACGCCGCTGGTATCCCCAGGAAACGGCCCTGCTGCGCAATGATTGGGTGGTGCAGCTGCATCTTCAGCTCAAGGAGGATGGCAGCGTCGGCGCCGCCGAGATCGTCGATGGCGGCAAGATGGGCGATGCCGCCTATCGCGACTTCGCTTTCAGCGTCCGCAACGCGGCTTTGCTGTCGGCGCCGTTTACTCTGCCGCCCGACTTGGACGATGCGGCGCGTGATATGACCCTGGATTTCAATCCGCGCCGCGTTCAGCAATAGAAGAAAATTTCACCACAAAGGTCACGAAGTACACGAAGGGACACAAAGAATCCTTCGTGCCCTCCTTTGTGCCCTTAGTGCCCTTTGTGGTGAATTCCTTTACGGCAGCGACCGCGCCAACCGGAAGCCGGCATAGCTCGAATAATCGAAATCCTTGCCGTCCACATCCGCCCGAGACCGCGCGGCGGCGCGGACGAAGACCGGCAAATTGCTCCAGGAGCCGCCGCGCAGGACGCGCTTCTTGCAGTCGCCGCTGCGCCACGAACTGCCGTCGGCCGGGGCGCCGACATAGCTTTCGTTCCAGCAATCGTCGGTGAATTGCCACACATTGCCCAGCATGTCGTAAAGACCCCAGGGATTGGGCGGGAAGCTGCCGACCGGGGCGATTTCCTTGCCGTCCCACGGGCTGCCGCAGCCGGCGCAATTGGCGTTGTTGGCGCCGATCTGGGCGCCCCACCAGCGCGCGGTCTCGGTGCCGGCCCGCGCCGCATATTCCCATTCCGCCTCGGAGGGCAGGCGGTAGTTTTTCTTCGTCTTGCCGTTCAGCCAGGCGATATAGGCCTGGGCGTCCTTCCAATTCAGGCAGGTGGCCGGCCATTTGGGCGATTCGGTGTCGGTCGGGGCGTAGGCCTGGCCATGGCCGGGCGAACGCCAGCCGATGCTCATCGCCGCATTGCAGGGGGCGGGCTGATAGCCGGTCGCGGCGAGGAATTTGAGAAAATCGCCGCCGCTGACCGGATATCTGGCCAGGGCGAAGGATCTGATCGTAACGGTGTGCTGCGGCCCTTCAGAATCGAAGCGCCCAGGCTCGTCGGCGGGGCTGCCCATCTGGAACTTGCCCGCCGGGATCGTCACCATGGTCGGGCAATCCGGACAGTCGGTGATTTCCTGCGCCGTGCCGTTAGTGGCCCACACCGCCGCCAGCACCAGGCCGGCGAGCAAAATCCTGACTGTCATGCGCCTTCACTCACACCCTATCGAACTCTGTCGAAAGGATGGCCGCGAAGTGGCGCCTTGCCAAGGGCTTACAAAAATCTAGCCGTCGATCTCGTCCGCGGCCTGTTCGATGGAGTGCGCGATATCAATGGCGTCGAGGTCGGGCCTGACGGCCATAACCCGTGCAGCCGCCCAGCGTGCCTGGCTGAGACGATCGAGCCCCCGTCCCCGCGCCTCGATCAGCGCCCGGGTGATAATGCGGGAGGGGTCCTGTAGCTGTGCTTGCATGCGTCGCTCCTATTCGGGGAAGCATCATGGTGCACCGCAAAAGAGGGTGCCGTGATCTTCGTCACGCCACAAGGAAAATTGACTCGATGCGGCGCCATCCCCCCTCGACCCGATCGCTGCCGATCGTCGCACCCACGAGCGAAACGCTACGCTTTTCCTGGGCCGGCAGCAATAGGACGAGACGCTGCCAAGGCCCTTCGCAGGCGATTGAAATTTTTATGTCACAGCTGTCGCCGCTGACTGACAGCTTCCAGGAGCTATGGCGGCTTTCCGCCGATTCGCCGTCATCTTCGAAGCATTCCGCGGTGAAGGAGCCCGAGCCCGCATTGGGGAAGACCCAGAAGCCGCGTCCGTCCGCCGGCCGGTTGAAATGCTGTTCGGCGAGATTGACCGGAATGGCCGATCCCTCGCGGGCGAACAAGGGCGGCCGGTCGTCGAGCGGAGCGGGCACGGTGACCTCGCCGCCGCCCTGATGCACCCTGCCGCGCCAGACGTCGTACCAGCCGGTTCCGGCCGGCAGATAGACCCGGCGTTCGGTCCGGCCCGGCTCGACCACCGCGGCGACCAGCAGGTTCGGACCCAGCATCATTTCGTCATTCTCGGCGAAGCAGGCGGGATCTTCCGGGAAATCGAGGAAGGTCGGACGGATCATCGGCTGATAGTCGGAATGCGACCGCCACAGCAGATCATAGAGATACGGCACCAGCTGGGCGCGCAGCTTGATCAGCCCGGCGATGGTGCCGGTGATCTCCGGATACATCCAGGGCTCGTTGACCGTATGGTCGTCGTTCCAGCTATGGATCGAAAAGCGCGGCAGGAAAATGCCGAATTGCACCCAGCGCAGCAGCAGTTCCGCGTCCGGCTTGGGACCGGAGAACCCGCCGATATCATGGCCGGTGTTCGAGACGCCCGACAGAGCCAGGCCGGTGCCCATCCGGATATTGAATTTCAGCGTATCCCAGCTGGTGTAATTGTCGCCCGACCAGGTCTGCACGTAACGCTGCATGCCGGCCGCTCCGGCGCGTGAGATCAGGAAGGGGCGTTTATCCGGCGCGAAGGCGGATTGGGCCTGTTTCGAAGCCTGGATCATCAGCAGCGTGTGCAGCGGGCGGCTGTGATAGGCGCGCTCGCCGCTGGCGAGCCGGGCGCGGTCGTTCCACAGCTCGAATTCGTTATTGTCGTTCCAGGTCGCGGCGATGCCGACCTGCAGGAGCGCCTCGGTCACCCGTTCCCGCCACCAGGCCCTGGTATCGGGATTGGTGAAATCCAGATAGGCGCCGGTCTCGTCCCAGAATTGCGCCAGGGCGGGCGATCCGTCGGAATCGCGGATGAACAGGCGCTTGGCGGCGGCCTCTTCGAAGCGCGGATGGTCGCGCAGCAGGCAGGGCTTGATGTTGGCGCACAGGCGCACGCCGTGATCGAGATAGGATTGGGCGAAGGCGGCCGGATCGGGGAATTTGTCGTAGTTCCAATTGAACACGTAACGCTTCGGGCCGATCGAGGTGTAACCCGACGACAGGTGGAACGAGTCGCACAGAATGTCGTGCTCGGCGCATTTCTCCAGGAACTCGGCCATGCGCGCCTGGGCGTCGGGGGCGTCGGTATAGCTCATGGTCGAGCCGGAATAGCCCAGGGACCATTTCGGCATCATGGCCGGGCGGCCGGTCAGCCAGGTATAGCGCCTAGTTACGTCCATCGGCGTATCGCCGGCGATGAAATAGAGGTCGAGATCGCCGCCTTCGCCGCGGAAATAGCGGTAAGGACCGTGGTAATTGTCGAATTCGCGGCCCATGTCGAACCGGCAATCGGCAAGCGTGTCGTAGAACAGGCCGAACGGCACGCCCTGGGTCTTCTTCCAGGTCAGATAGAAGGGGATGTGCTTGTAGAGCGGATCGGTGCTGCGAGCGTCATAGCCCATCGCATCGAGATTGGTCATCTGATAGCTCTGGCCGGCGCGGTTGGCGGTGCCGGCGCGCTCGCCCAGGCCGAAATAGAGCTCGTCCGGATCGCGGCGCAGATAATGGTAAACCGCCTTGTCCCACCAGCCGAAATTATAGGCCTGGGTCGGCCGGTCTTCGGCGGCATGGCGCCAATTTTCGCCCTGCTTGACCTCCCAGCGGCAATGGAAGCCGCGCAAGGAGATGGTCAGGCGGATCTTCTCGGTGACGATGCGGACATGGGGCTCGTTGAATTGCAGCAAGAAACGCGGCAGGGAAAAGCCCGACAGGTCGAAGCGGTCGCGCCCCTCGGACGCCACATCCTCGCCGCCCGGACAGACCGTCCAGCTTTTCGGCGCCTGCAGGCTGCCGTCGGGCAGCAGCATGACGCGGACGATGTCCTCTTCCAGCACGAAGATATGGGCGATCGGACCGTCGGGCGAGCGCAGCACCACATGGTTGCCGTCGCTCTGGCCGATGCCGAACAGCGGAGGCGTGTCGAGTTTCATGGAGTGCTGCTCCTCGGTTCCCTAAGCAGAATGATGGCGGCGGCGGCGCCGATCAGGTCGAAAATGGAGAGGCAGGCGAACAGCGGATTATACCCGACCGTATCGGCCAGGGCTCCCACCACCAGCGAGAAGCCCAGGCCGGCGGTCCAGGCCGCGGTACCGGCCAGGCCGGCCACGGTGCCGACCTCGTGGCTGCCGAAATTATCGGTGGCCAGAGTGTTGATCAGCCCTGAGATCATCTGATGGGCGAAGCCGCCGACGCAGAACAGCAGCACCGCGGTGACGCCGTCGGGGGCCAGGCCGATGCAGCCCGGCGCGATCATCAGCAGCGCGCCGGTGCTGATTCCGGCCAGGCGCGAATTGACCAGCCCGGCGCCGAATTTCTTCATGAAGAAGGGTGAGATGAGGCCGCCGCAGACGCTGCCGAGATCGGCCGCCAGGAACGGCATCCAGGCGAACAGGGCGATCTCGGTCAGATCCATGTGACGCACGGTCGACAGATAGAGCGGAATCCAGAAGGTGAAGGTCTGCCAGGCCGGTTCGAACATGAAGCGCGGCAGGGCGATGCCCCAGAAGCGGCGATTGCGCAGGATCTTTCCCAGTGCCGGCTTGCCGGTCAGGAGCGGCGGCCTGCCGGCGGCGATCATGTCGCGCTCTTCGTCGCTGATCCAGGGATGCTTCGACGGCGGACGATAGCCGCGCCACCACAGAATGGCGAACAGAAAGCCGGCGCCGCCGGTGGCGAGAAAAGCCGTCCGCCAGCCGAAATGCAGATTGAGGAAAATCGCCAAAGGCGGGGCCAGCATGGCGCCCAGCGAGGTGCCGACATTGATGAAGCCGACGCCGATCGAACGCTGTCTGGCGGGGAACCATTCGGCGCAAGCCTTGACGCCGGCGGGAATGGCGGCGGCTTCAGTCAGGCCGAGCCAGCCGCGGAAGGCGGCGAGCGCCATCCAGCCACCGGCCAGCACATGGGCGCAGCTGGCCGCCGACCACAGCACGGCGAACATCGCGAAGCCGAACCGCACCCCCAGCGTGTCGAGCACGAAGCCGCAGACCGGCTGCATCACCGTATAGGCCGCCTGGAAGGCGCCGACGATGTAGGAATATTGCTCGGTGGTGAGGCCGAGATCGGTCTTCAGCACCGGCGCCAGCACGCCTAGCGTATTGCGCGACAGATAATTCACGATGGTGCCGACGCAGATCATCGCGACGATCCACCAGCGCATTCCCTTCAGCTTCACGTCACAGAGCCCCATCCAAGCGTTGCAGCGCCAGCGCCGATTCGGCCTGGCATCGCGCCTCGTCCCACTCCAATTCCTTGGCCATCAGCGCCACCACGGCGGGGGCGGCGCGGCGGGCGGCCTCGCGGTCGACCAGGGCCAGGCTGGTGCGCCGCGCCAGCACGTCGATGGCGTGGGTGGCGTCTTCCTGGCGCGCGGCATACATCACTTCGGCCTCGATCTGCGGATGCTTGCCGTCCAGCCGCTGATTCCAGCCTTTGGCCGCCAGTTCGGCGACGAAGCGCGCCTGGTCGCCATAGGTGCGGTTGAGATGCTGGGCCACATCCTCTTCCAGCCCGAATTCGCGCAGCAGCATGGCCGCGCCCTTGGGATCGAAGGCCTCGCCGCCGAACAGGCGCAGCGTCTCGGTGCGGCAGGGCTTGGCGGATAGTTTGGCTTGCTGCACGGCATGATCGACGGTCTGTTCGGCCATCAGGCGATAGGTGGTCCATTTGCCGCCGGTGATGGTGATCAGGCCGGACTCCGCCTCGATCAGCACATGGTCGCGGGCCAGTTCGGCGGAATTCTTCGCCTTGGGGTCGAAGGCCAGGGGGCGCAAACCGCTCCAGCGCGCCTTGATGTCGGATTCCTTGATGTCCGCCGACAGATAACGCCTGGCATGGTCGAGCAGATAGGCGACGTCGGCTTCGGCCGGGCGGGGATGCTCGTCCAGCGCCGCCGGCTCGTCGGTGGTGCCGACCAAAGCGTGATCCTGCCAGGGCAGGATGAACAGCACGCGGCCATCGTCGGTCTTGGGAATCAGCAGCCCGGCGTCGGGCGGCACGTATTTGCGGTCGAGCACGATATGGATGCCCGAGCTGACCGTCAGGATGTCCTTGGCTTCGCGCTTATCCAGCTTCGCGATGTGATCGGCGAAGGGGCCGGTGGCGTTGATCACGGCGCGGGCGCGCAGATGCCAGCGTTCGCCGGTCAGCCGGTCATGCAGCCGGGCGCCGGAAACCCGGCCGTCATCGTGCAGAACGGCATCGGCTTCGACCTGATTGGCCAGTACGGCGCCGGCCTGGCGGGCGGTGCGCATCAGAGCGATGACCAGCCGCGAATCGACGAACTGGCCGTCATAATAGAGAACGCCGGCCTTCAGCCCGTCGCCCTTGAGGCCGGGCAGCATCTTCAGCGTCTCGGCGCGGCTCAGCAGCTTGCTCGGTCCGATCGAGCGGCGGCCCGACAGAAAGTCGTAGAGCTTGAGCCCGGCATAGACGTAAGGCACCTCGGCCCAACGATAGATCGGCGTGACCAGGGCCAGGCGGCGCGATAGATGCGGCGCATTGGCCAGCAGCGCGCCGCGTTCGCTCAGCGCTTCCAGCACCAGCTTGAGGTGGGTCTTGTCGAGCTTGCGGACGGCGGCTTCGAGATAGCGCACCCCGCCATGCAGCAATTTGGTGCTGCGGCTGCTGGTGCCCTCGGCGAAATCCTGGCGCTCGACCAGCGCCACCGACAGGCCGCGCGTCGCGGCGTCGACGGCGATGCCGCAGCCGGTCGCTCCGCCGCCGATCACCAGCAGATCGAAGGTTTTCCCGCTTTTCAGGTCGGCCAGGCGGTCCGCCCGGTCAGCAGCTGCGGACACGGTCTACCGCCTTGCGCCAGCCGGCCAACAGCTTTTTGCGTTCGCGTTCGGCCAGGCGTGGGGTGAAGCCGGCATCGCGGTGCCAGCAGGCGGCGATCTGATCGAGATCGTCGAACAATCCGGCCTGCAGGCCGGCCAGGAAGGCGGCGCCCAGAGCCGTGGTCTCGGTCACCGCCGGACGCGCCACCGGCGTGTCGAGAATGTCGGCCAGGAACTGCATGACCCACCCATTGGCCGCCATGCCGCCATCGACACGGATCTCGTAGATGTCGCCCGCCCCGTCGGCATTCATCGCCGCCAGCAGGTCGCTGGTCTGGTAGCACACGGCTTCGAGGGCGGCACGCACGATCTCGGCGATGCCGGTGGCGCGGGTCAGGCCGAAAATGGCGCCGCGCGCATCCGGGTCCCAATAAGGTGCGCCGAGTCCGGTGAAAGCCGGCACCAGATAGACCCCGGCATTGTGGCCGAGGCCCGAGGCCAGGCTTTCGGTCTGCCCCGCCGTTTCGATCAGCTTCAGCCCGTCGCGCAGCCACTGCACGGCCGCGCCGGCGACGAAGATGCTGCCTTCCAGCGCATAGCTCGCCTGGCCGTTCAGGCGATAGGCCAGGGTGGTCAGCAGCGAATTCTTCGACGGCACCGGATTGGACCCGGTATTCATCAGCATGAAGCAGCCTGTGCCGTAGGTGCTTTTCACCATGCCGGGGGTGAAGCAGGCTTGCCCGATCGCCGCGGCCTGCTGATCGCCGGCCATGCCGCCGATGGTGATGCGGTGATCCAGCAGCCCTTCGGCGGTGGTGCCGAAATCGGCGGCATTGTCCTTGATCTCGGGCAGCAGCGAGGCGGGCACGCCGAACAGCGACAGCAACTCCTCGTCCCAGGCCTGGCGGTGAATGTCGTAGAGCAGGGTGCGCGCCGCGTTGGTCGCGTCGGTGGCGTGCGAGGCGCCCCCCGTCAGGCGCCACAGCAGGAAGCAATCGATGGTGCCGAAGGCCAGCTCGCCGCGCTCGGCCGCCGCCCGCGCGCCCGGCACAGTGTCGAGCAGCCAGGAGATTTTCGTGGCCGAGAAATAGCTGTCGAGCAGCAGGCCGGTCTTCTGCTGCACCTTGTCCTTATGGCCGGCTTCGACCAGGCGGCGGCAGGTCTCGGCGGTGCGCCGGTCCTGCCAGACGATGGCGCGGGCCAGCGGTTTGCCGGTCTTGCGATCCCACAGCACGGTGGTTTCGCGCTGATTGGTGATGCCGATGCCGGCGACGCGCCATCCCTGCTGCGCGGCATGGGCGGTTATGCGGCGCAGCAGGCCGAGGGTCGAGGTCCAGATTTCCTCGGGGTCGTGCTCGACCCAGCCGTCATGCGGGAAATGCTGGGTCAGTTCCTTCTGGACGGTATGGAGCGCCTGCCCCTGCCGATCGAACAGGATACAGCGGGTACTCGTGGTCCCCTGGTCGATCGCAAGCAGGCAATCCATGGCTCACCAGTTCCACATGGTTCCGTCTTCGAGACGGGCGACGGGCAGATAGGCTCGCTTATAAGGATATTTCTCCGCCAGCTTTTCGTCGATATCCACGCCGTGACCAATTGTATCACCGGGGAACAGGAACCCATCCTCGAAGCGATAGGCATGCGGGAACACCGCGTCGGTCTCTTCGGTGTGGCGCATATATTCCTGGATGCCGAAATTGGGCACCCAGCTGTCGAAATGCAGCGCCGCACCCATGGTGACCGGCGACAGATCGGTCGCGCCGTGGCTGCCGGTGCGCACCTGGTAGATCGCGGCCAGATCGGCGATCCGGCGCAGATGGGTGATGCCGCCGGCCCGCACCACCGTGGTGCGGATGTAATCGATCAGCTGGTTCTGGATCAGGTCCTTGCAGTCCCAGATGGTGTTGAAGATCTCGCCCACCGCCAGCGGAGTCGTGGTGTGCTGGCGGATCAGCTTGAAGCTTTCCTGATTTTCGGCCGGGGTGGTGTCTTCCAGCCAGAACAGGCGATAGGGTTCCAGATCCTTGCCCAGGCGCCCGGCCTCGATCGGCGTCAGGCGGTGATGGGCATCGTGCAGCAGGTGATGGTCGAAGCCGTAGGTGTCGCGCAGCGTCTCGAACAGCTTGGGTACGAAGCGCAGATATTTCGGCGTGTCCCACACCGTTTCGGACGGCAGCGAGGCATCGGCCGGTTCGTAGAACAGCTTGCCGCGGCCGACGCCATAGGCGTCCTTGATGCCGGGAACGCCCGACTGGGCGCGGATCGCCTTGTAGCCCATCTCGATGTAATGGCCGACCGCGTCGATGGTTTCTTCGAGGTCGCCGCCATTGGCATGGCCATAGACCATCACGCCCTCGCGGCTCTTGCCGCCCAGCAGGTCGTAGAGCGGCATATTGGCCATCTTGGCCTTGATGTCCCACAGCGCGGTGTCGACCGCGGCGATGGCCGACATGGTCACCGGGCCGCGACGCCAATAGGCGCCGCGATAGAGATATTGCCAGATGTCCTCGATCTGGCGCGGATCGCGGCCGATCAGGCAGGGGATGACATGGTCTTCCAGATAAGAGACCACCGACAGCTCGCGCCCGTTCAAGGTGGCGTCGCCGATGCCGTGCACGCCCTGGTCGGTGACGATCTTCAGGGTGACGAAATTGCGTCCGGGGCAGGTGACGATGACCTTCGCCGCTTGGATTTTCATTGTGATCTGCCTTTCTGCCAGACACGTTGTATTGTAGACTCAGCGTTGACCGGAACACTTTGGTCTGTCAAGTTTCTCGTAATTGGTAAGTTCAATTTTGGAGCCCACGGCCATGGCCGCCAAACCTGCCAAGAAGACCACCCGCAAAGCCGCCCCGGCGGACGGAGCCGCGGCGGGATCGCACAACCGGCTGTATCAGGAGCTGGCGCGCAAGCTGTTCGACGAGCTGGCGGCGGGCAAATATGCGGTGGGCGACCGCCTGCCGACCGAGCGCGAATTCTGCGCCGAATACAATGTCAGCCGGCCCACCGTGCGCGAGGCGATGATCGCCCTCGAAGTGCAGGGGCTGCTGGAGGTCCGCGTCGGCTCGGGCGCTTATGTGCTGCGCCTGCCGGGCAAGGATGACAGCCCCGGCTTCACCGTCACCGCCTTTGAGCTGACCGAGGCCCGCCTGCTGTTCGAAGGCGAGGCGGCAGCCCTGGCGGCGGCCAATATCACCGACGACGAACTGAACCGGCTGGACGCGCTGGTCAAGCGCATCGGCGCCGACAATATCGGCGCCGCGATCAGCGAAGAGGCCGACCGCGATTTCCATCTGCTGATCGCGTCCTCGACCGGCAATGTCGCGGTGGCGCGCACCATCGAGGAATTGTGGCGGATGCGCGCCTCGTCGCCGGAATGCGTTCTGCTGCACGAGAAGGCCCGCAGCGCCAACGTCAAGCCGGTGGCGGAAGAACACCGCAAGATCGTCGAGGCTTTGCGGACCCGCGACCCTTCCTTGGCGCGCTCGGCGATGCGGGCCCATCTGAACGCGGTGATGAACTATCTTCTGTTCGCCACCGAGCAGCAGGCGATGGAGGAGATCCGCAAATCGACCGCCTCCACCCGGGCCCGCTTTACCAAGCTCGCCTCGTTCTGACACCGGTCAGAACTTCGCGCTGGCCCTGATCCCCGCATAGGTGCTGAAGTCGCGCGGCACGATGCCGACGATGGCTTCCTGGGCGCCGAAGGTGCCGTTCAGATCCTGCAGGTCCGAGTGGTAATGCTCGTTGGTCACGTTATCGACGAAGAGGGTGACCGAGTATTTCTCGTCCGGATCGCGGATGCCCGCCGACAAATTGAGGATGCCGTAGCCCTTCTGCACCGTGTAGGGGTCCAGCGTCAGGGCGTAATTAACCGCGCTGGTATAGGCGTAGTTGGCCTGGAACACGCCGTCCCACGGAATGAAGCCCAGTTCCTTCACATAGGTCGCATTGGCCGACAGCTTCCACTTCGGCGCGTCGTACAGGCGCTTGCCCGACAGGTCCTGGGTGAACTGGCCGTTCACCTTGCTGCAATTGCCTTCCTGCGTGTTGCTCCAGCACTGGGCGCCCGGGAAATGGCGGACCTCGGCGTCGAGATAGGTGGCGTCGAAGCCGAAGCTCAGATCGCGCGTGGCCTTCAGGGTGTTGCTGACCTCGAGGCCGCGGGTGCGCACCGTGCCGACATTCTCCAGCTGGTAGGACACATTGCCCTGATAGTTCTGCAGGCCCTGGGCCTGGAAGTTGGTGTAGTCGGTGGTGAACAGGGTCGGGTTGACGGTCAGGCGATGGCCGAAGAACTGCATCTTGGCGCCGACTTCGTAATCGGACGAGGTTTCCGGCCGGACCAGGGCGGTCGAGGCGACATTGTTGCCGAAGCCGGTCGCCAGGTTGAAGGTTTGCCCCTTATGTCCGGTCGAATGCAGGGCGAACAGCATGATGTCGTCGGTCAGCTGATATTGCGGGCCGACGCGGTAGGTGCCGTATTTGTCGTTGCTGTCGCCGCTCGGGCAGCCATAGGGCGCGGCGGCGATCAGGTTCTGGAAGGTGCAGCTGACATTTTCCTGGCCCAGGCGGCCGCCGGCGATCAGGGTCGCGCGGTCGAACAGGTCATATTCGACCTGGCCGTACATCGCTTCCTGCTGGTCGCTGTCGGTCGCGTGCCATCCGGCCGGGCTGAACGGCCCGCGCGTGAAGGTGCGGGCGTAGTCGACCTGGGCGTAGAATAGGCCGGCGGTATAGCGGAACGGCCCCTTGTCCGACGAGACCAGGCGCAGTTCCTCGGTCCATTGCTCATTGTGGAAATAGCCCTGCTGCGAGCTGTCGCCGCTGGCGGTCGGCTTGCCGTTGACCGTGTCGATGTCCTGCCCGGCCTGCAGCGCGGTGTAGTCGGTGTCCTGGTGGTCCTTCAGGAAATAGAAGGAATGGGAGGCGATCGACATCAGGGTCGGTGCGCCGCCGCCGAAATCGTATGAGATCTTCACCGATTGGGCGTTGTTCTGATATTTCGTGCCGATGCCGTAATCGTTATAGACGTCGGTATTGTCGAAGCCCGGCACCACGCCGTTCAGCCAGTTCGACGGCGGCTGCTTGCTGTTGCCGTGCAGGAAGGCGTTGGCCGGCAGGCTGACCCAGGCCAGGTCGTTGGAGGTACGGCCCTTGTCGAGGTCGAGATTGACCACGACGTTCAGCTGCGAGGTCGGGTCCCAGACCAATTTGCCGTGCAGATTGACGGTCTCGGAGCCGTCGCTGTTCGATCCCGTGTAGAGATTTTTGATCGTGCCGGGGAAGTCGTTGTAATTGACTGCGACGCGGAAACCCAGAGTGTCGGTGATCGGCCCGGAGACGAAGCCGCCGAAATTGCGCTCGGAATCCGTGGTGCCCATCGCGTCGATGCCGGCCGACAGCGTGCTGGTCGGGTTGGGCGTGACGATATTGATCAGGCCGGCGGTGGCCGATTTGCCGTACAACGTGCTCTGCGGCCCGGCCAGCACTTCGACGCGCGAGATGTCCGACATGTTGCCGAAGGCGCGCGCCTGGAAGGCCAGCGGCACATCGTCGACCACCACGGCGGTGCTGGGCTCGACGCCGATGCCGAAGGCGCTGGTGCCGATGCCGCGGATCGCCACCGACGAATTGATCGGCGTGACGTCGGTGCGGATCAGCAGCGAGGGGGCGACGCGGTTGAAATCCTCGAAATTCTCGATGCCGGCGGCCTGAAGCTGGTCGGCGCCGATCACCTGCACCGACAGCGGCACGTCCTGGACGTTCTGGGTGCGCTTCTGGGCGGTGACCACCACTTCCTGGAGCTCATCCGGCGCATCCGCGGCCATCGCCGAGGCCATGGGCAGAGCCAGCATGGTGAAAAAGACACCGGTGGACAAAGCGGTGCTGGAAAAAAGCGATTTCATGGAACCCTCCCCTGAGGTGGCTCGCCTTATGGCGTTTGCCTTAGCTATTTAGACTTTGCTAAATTGGTCATTCCTTGTAGCACGGAATTGGTCATACAAAAAACAGGATAAATGACAGGCCATAACCGTACTTCCCGCAGCGTGCCGTTTCCGCCACACTTGTGTCTCTGTTGATATGGGAAGGAGCGTGCGATGAGGGGTTGGAGCAAAGGGCTGGCGGCAGCCATCGGCATGGTTCTGGCGTCGGGTGCGATGGCCGCGGCGCCGGGCGAGCAGGGTTTCCGCGATCTCTATAAGGAGCTGATCGAGACCAACACCAGCGCCTCGGCCGGCGACTGCACCAAGGCGGCCAACCAGATCGCCGCGCGCCTCAAGGCGGCCGGCTACAAGGATGCCGACCTGCATCTCTATGCCCCGCCCGAGCTGCCCAAGGCCGGCCTGATCGTCGCCAAGCTCGACGGCACCGACGCCAAGGCCAAGGCGGTTCTGCTGCTGGCCCATCTCGACGTGGTCGAGGCCAAGCGCGAGGACTGGACCCGCGATCCCTTCACCCTGGTCGAAGAGGGCGGCTATTTCTATGGCCGCGGCACCTCGGACGACAAGGCGCAGGCGGCCATCTGGGCCGATTCGATGATCCGCCTGAAGCAGGAGGGCGCCAAGCCCAAGCGCACCATCAAGATGGCGCTGACCTGCGGCGAAGAAGGCGGCTTCCCCTTCAATGGCGCCGAATGGCTGGTCGACCATCAGAAGGAGTGGATCGATGCCGGCGTCGTTCTCAATGAAGGCCGCGGCGGCGAACTGGATGCCAATGGCAAGAAGGTGCTGCTGACCGTCGAGGCCGGCGAAAAGACCTATCAGGACTTCCAGCTGGAAGTGACCAATCCCGGCGGCCATTCCTCGCAGCCGGTGCCGGACAATGCGATCTATCGCCTGGCCACCGCGCTGGTAAAGCTGTCGCAGAGCGATACGCCGGTCACCATGAATGAGGTAACCAAGGCTTATTTCACCAAGATGGCCGACATTCAGGGCGGCGAGATCGGCCGCGCCATGAAGGCGATCGTCGCCAATCCGAAAGACACGGCCGCCAATGCCCTGCTGTCGCAGAACAAGGGCTGGCACGCCCAGCTGCGCACCACCTGCGTCGCCACCATGAGCGACGCCGGCCATGCCCGCAACGCTTTGCCGCAGCGGGCGCGCGCCAATATCAATTGCCGCATCTTCCCCGGCGTGCCGGTCGAGACGGTGAAGCAATATATCGTCGCCGCGATCGCCGACCCGCAGGTGGCGGTGACCCCGGTTCCGCCCGCCGCCGTCGAGGCCCATGCGCCGGAACTGACCCCGGCGGTGATGGGCCCGCTGACCAAGCTGGCCGGCGAGATGTTCCCGGGCGTGCCGGTGGTGCCGACTCTGGCCAATTGGGGCACCGATGGGCGCTTCCTCAATAATGCCGGCATCCCGACCTTCGGCATCGACGCTTTGTTCCGCGATCCCGACTTCAGCAATGTGCACGGCCTGAACGAGCGGGTGCGCGTGCAGTCGCTGCTCGACGACCGCGAGTTCCTTTATAAGTTGGCCAAAGCTTACGCGGCCGAGTGAGACGTTGCGCCCGGGGTGAGGGGGAGCTTATCCCGGGCGCTTATTTGAACCGCGGAGGCGCAGAGGGGCTTTGTATCCAGGCAACCCCTCTGCGGTTCAATTAACCCTCAGGGCTGAGCACCGTTCGTCCGCCTCACCCCAAACGTTACACCGCATCCGCGCATAGCTACCCTACATGGCCGCGCTGTTACGAACTCCGTCCAGATGTCGAACTTCCCTTCAGAGCGTGTTGCTCACAACAACTCATTGGATGGAGTTTCGACATGACCAAGTTTTTCAACCTGACCCTCGCCGCCGCTTTCCTGTCCGCTTCGGCCCTGGCTGCTCCCGCCGCCTTCGCCCAGGACAAGGCCGCCGACCAGACCGAAACCGCCGCGGTGCAGTCCGCCATCGACCAGGACCTCAGCCTGCGCGGCGAGACCGTGACGGTGCAGACCATCGACGGCGTCGTCTATCTGCATGGTTCGGTCGACAGCGCCGCCGCCGCCGACCGCGCCGAAGCGATCGCCCGCTCGGTTGCCTCGACCGGGAAGATCGTCGACACCCTGGGCGACAGCAGCAATTCGTAAGGTGTCCCCGGGCCGTTTAATCGCCAAGGCGCCAGGGCGCTGAGAGGTTTCGGAGGTTGCTGCGCGTGCGGCAGAAACTCCATCCCCCAGCGTACCGCCGCAGGCGTTGGAACCCCGACCGCCTTTCGGCGTCTTGGCGCCTTGGCGGTTAAACGACCCCGCGCCCCGCGTACCGTAACCGGTGCGCGGGGCGCTTGTTTTGGCGATTCCCCGGTGAGAGGGTAAGGTTCGCTTCGCGGGGGGAGAAGAAATGGCGTCCAGAATCCTTGTCGCCGTCACTATGGTCGTCTGGCTCGCCGCCGCGCGGGGAGCCGAAGAACCCCTGACTCTCTATTGGTATGAGCGTCCGCCGCTTCTCTACGAGGACGGCGGCCGGATGCGCGGCCTGATGCTGCCGGCCCTCGAGCATGTGATGGGCAGGACCGGCATTCCCTATATCTGGAAGATGGTGCCGTACAGCCGGGCCCAGGTCACCGTGCGCGACAACCGGGAGAGAGCCTGCGCCGTGGGGTGGTTCTGGTCGCCCGAGCGGGCCGGCTATGCCCAGTTCAGCCCGGCCTTCTATTACGGCCAGGCGATGGTGGCCATGGTGCGGTCGGATATGCCGGTGGCGGAACCGATCGCCGTCCGGGATTTTTTCCGCATGCCGGGCCTGAGAATGATCCAGAAGCAGGATCTGTTCCTGGGCGCCTATATCCATGCCGCGGTCCGCGAGGTTCTGCCGGAAGGCCAGATATTCACGACACCGGTCGGCATCTCGCTGATTCTGAAAATGATCGAATCGGACCGGGGCGATTTCACCATCGTGCCGAAGGAAGAGATGGATTATCTGCTGAAGACCGAATTCACCGACGGCAGATTGCGGATCTTGAGCTTTTCCGACGTTCCCCGAACCGAGGGCCGCCACTTGATGTGCAGCAAATCGGTCCCCGCCGACTGGATGGCGCGCATCGATGCCGCCATTTCCGCGGAAGCCAAGAACTCACGCTGACGCTCAGTCATTCGGTCCCGCGAACCCGACCGTTACAGCAGGGCCGCACAACGCCGCCCTGCGTGCCGCGCATGTTACGAAGCCGGATGCGCTGTCGAACTTCCTATTAGAGCGCGTTGCTCGCAACAACTCACTGGATGGAGTTTCGACATGACCAAGTTCTTCAACATGACTTTCGCCGCCGCTTTCCTGTCCGCCTCGGCCCTGGCTGCTCCCGCCGCTTTCGCCCAGGACAAGGCCGCCGACCAGACCGAGACCGCCGCGGTGCAGTCCGCCATCGACCAGGACCTCAGCCTGCGCGGCGAGACCGTGACGGTGCAGACCATCGACGGCGTCGTCTATCTGCATGGCTCGGTCGACAGCGCCGCCGCCGCCGACCGCGCCGAAGCGATCGCCCGCTCGGTTGCCTCGACCGGCAAGATCGTCGACACCCTGGGCGACAGCAGCAATTCGTAAATCACCCCCGATCCGTACCGTGCGCCGCCGGAAAGACAGCAAACCGGCGGCGTTCGGACGGAGCGGATCACGCGCCTTTGTGATGAGCGAAGGCGATCCTCTCCAGCAGCCCCATCAGCAGGGCCGACGCCACGAAGGTCAGATGCATGACGACCAGCCACAGCAGCTTGTCGTCGGGCATATCCTCGGCGTTCATGAAGGCCTTCAGCAGATTGATCGAGGAAATGGCGACGATCGACGCCGCCACTTTCAGCTTCAGCGTGCCGGAATCGAGCTTGCCGACCCAGGTCAGCGTCTCTTCCTGCTCTTCCTCGGGCACATCGATGCGCGAGACGAAATTCTCGTAGCCCGAGATGATCACCATCACCAGCAGATTGGCCACCAGCACCAGATCGACCAGCGACAGCGCGGTCAGCACCAGATCGGTCTCGCGCATCTCGATCAGGTTTGCAGCCGAGTGCCAGACCTCCTGAAAGAATTTGATGACGAACCCGACCAGCAAAAGGGTGAGGCCGGCATAAAGCGGGGCCTGAATCCAGCGGCTGGCGAAGAGGAAGCGTTCTAAGGGGCGTTCGAGCATGGTGGGGATAGCGTAAACTATTGCGTCCGCTTTCCAAGAGATGCTCGCAGATAATTGCGCTTGTGCGGAAGCCTTGGAGCGGGTGAAGGGAATCGAACCCTCGTCGTAAGCTTGGGAAGCTTCTGCTCTACCATTGAGCTACACCCGCGCGCAGAGGCGACCACCCGGTTATAGGGGGTGGTCGTCCGGCTGGCAAGCGCTACGAGGTTACGATCCGTTGCCCCGCACTTTGCTCAGATACTCGACGATGGCGGGGATGTCCTGCTCGTCCACCGAGGCCTTGTAGACCTTCATCATCTTGCCGACCTCCGCCTGCCAGGCCGCGCGGCTGAGCGCGGGCTGTGCCAGCACCATCTCGGCGGAATGACAGGCCGTGCAATTGGCGTTGATCGCGTCGGAGCCGTCGCCGGTGAAATAAGGGCCGGGGTTCGACAGGTCGATCTTCACGGATTTGGGAGCTTCGGCGGCGAGCGCGGCGATCGAGCCGAAGGCGAGGAGCGCCGTGAGCGAAAAAGCGAGCTTCTTCATCAAACAGCCTCCACCGGCGTCGCTTCGATCACGCTGCGCATATAGCCCGACGGGTTCCAATTGGGCTGGTCCGGCTGGGTTTCGCCCCTGGTGTTGGTACAGCGCACTTTGAGGGTGTGCGCGCCTGGGCCGGGCAGGGTGAAATCGGCCTCCCAGCGGCGGAAGCCATAGGTTCCTTCGTCCTTGCCCAGTTTCGCGGTCTGCCAGCTTTTGCCGTCGTCGGTCGAGAAGTCGACCTCTTTCACGCCGCTGTCGCCGCCGAAGGCGATCCCGCGCGCTTTGACGGGCGCAGTCGCGGCGATCCTGCTCTGGGCGGGGATGTTGGTGATGAAGCTGCGCGGCAGCATCCTGCTGATCGGCACCACCGGCACGTCCTTTTCGTCCGGCCGCATGGTGGCGAAAGGCCGGTCGGGGATCTTGTAAGCGGTCTTCATCCAGAAATTCTCGTCCTCTTTGTCGAGAACCTCGATGTCGTTCAGCATCTTGACCCAATAGGTCGCGTACCAGCCCGGCACCACCAGCCTGAGCGGAAAACCGTTCAGAAGCGGGAGAGGCCGGCCGTTCATGGCATAGGCCACCATCACCTCGCCGTCGCGGGCATGGTCGATGGTCAGCGACTTCATGAAATCCGGCCCGTCGGGGCTGGTCGGCTGGTCAAGGCCGTTGAATCGCACCTGCCGGGCGCCCGGTTTGACGCCGGCATGGTCGAGCAGATCCTTGAGGCGCACACCGGTCCAGCGGGCATTACCCATCGCGCCATTGCCCCATTCGCCGCCCGGAACCCGCGGCGCGAAGAATCCGCGGCTGTTGCCGGAACATTGATTGACCGCGGCGATCTCGAAGCGGGGCAGGGCCATCAGCTCCCTGAGGCTGAGCGACAAGGTCTTGCCGGTGTGGCCGCGCACCGTCAGGCGGAAGGCTTCGGCGTCGACGCTGTCGGGAATGTCGGCCCAATGCCAGCGCACATAGAATTTATCGTTGGGGGTGAAGACGCCCTCGTCGAACACGCTCATCGGCGTTTCCAGCAAAGGCGCGCGGGTGCGCTGCAGGATCAGCCCCTCGCTCTTCTGGCCGAACTCGCCGGCCTTGGTCAGGGTGTGCACACCGTTGCCGCCGGGCAGGCCGAGATCGATGGAGGATTGGGCCCGGGCGAGCTTGGGGAGCGTCGCGGCGGCGGAGGCGGTGAGCAGGAAACGGCGTCGATTTAAGCTGTACATCGCATTTCCCCATGATTTTCGTGGAGAATAGCGCAAGGCTTGACCCCGCGCCAGGGCTCGGCTATCTGTCAATTCTCGTGGTGATTTGGCGACCAGCTTGCGGCCACGTAAAACAAGCGGCTAAAGGGTCTCGCGCTGAACAAAGCCCTGACCTCTGTCTGGTTAGGGCTTTTTTGTTGGAGTAGCGCGATGGGCAAGAGCAAGGACAAGGACAAGAAGCAGCAATGGCGCCTGGCGACCAGCCTGGTGCGCGGCGGCCAGACCCGCAGCAGCCATTGCGAGACCAGCGAGGCGCTGTATCTCAGCTCGGGCTATGTCTATGACAGCGCCCTGGAGGCCGAGCAGAGCTTCGACGGCACGCTCGACCGCTTCGTCTATTCCCGCTTCGCCAATCCCACCGTCGCCATGTTCGAAGAGCGTCTGCGCCAAATCGAAGGCGCCGAGGCCTGCCGCGCCACCGCCAGCGGCATGGCCGCCGTCGCCGCGGCGCTGCTTTGTTCCTTCCGCGCCGGCCAGCGCGTGGTGGCCTCGCGCGCTTTGTTCGGCTCCTGCTCGTGGATCTTGAGCGACCTGCTGCCGCGCTACGGCGCCAAGGTCGAGCTGGTCGACGGCACCAATCTGGCCGCCTGGGAGCGCGCTTTGGCCACCCCGGCCGCGCTGGTGTTCGTGGAAACCCCGTCGAACCCGACCCTCGAACTGATCGACCTCAAGGCGGTCGCCAAGCTGACCCACAAGGCCGGCGGCCTGCTGGTGGTCGACAATGTGTTCGCAACACCGCTGCTGCAAAAGCCGATGGAGCTGGGCGCCGACATCGTCGTCTATTCCGCCACTAAGCATATCGACGGACAGGGCCGTGTTCTCGGCGGCGCCATCCTGTGCTCGAAGCAGTTCATGACCGACCATCTCGGCCCCTATCTGCGCCATACCGGCCCGGCCCTGTCGCCTTTCAATGCCTGGGTGCTGCTGAAGGGGTTGGAGACGCTGGAGCTGCGTGTCACCCGCCATGTCGAGAATGCCGGCCGCATCGCCGAATTCCTCGAAGGCCACGACAAGATCGCGCGGGTCGTCTATCCCGGGCTGAAGAGCCATCCGCAGCATAAACTCGCCAAGAAGCAGATGGCCGGCGGCGGCACCATCGTCGCGTTCGAGCCCAAGGGCGGCAAGAAGGCGGCCTTCGCGCTGCTGGACAAGCTGCAGCTGATCGACATCTCGAACAATCTGGGCGACGCCAAAAGCCTGATCACCCATCCCTGGACCACCACCCACGCCAGCCGTCCGGCGGAGGAGAAGCTGGCCATGGGCATCACCGAGGGGCTGGTGCGCCTGTCGGTCGGGCTGGAGGACGCGGAAGATCTGATTGCGGACCTGACCCAGGCCCTATAATTGTCCGCCCTTGCATCTTTCTGTTAGGCTCCCATTTCAAAATGCAACGCCGCTGGACGGCACAGAGGATTCCATGAGCAAGGAAATCGGTCACGAAGGCGATGGGCATTGGCGCTCCGGCGCTACCTATTCGCAGACGACACGGTCGCTGACCGTGACGGTCGAGCCGACCTTCCTCGAGGACCAGTCTTCGCCCGCCGACAGCCAATATGTCTGGGCCTATCGCGTCCGTATCGAGAATAACGGCATCCATACCGTGCAGCTGCTGCGCCGCCATTGGCGCATCACCGACGCGCTGGGCCGCATGCACGAGGTCAAAGGTCCGGGCGTGGTGGGCGAACAACCGGTTCTGCGGCCGGGCGACGCCTATGAATATACCAGCGGCACCCCCCTCACCACGCCGTCCGGCATCATGTCGGGCAGCTATCAGATGGAAGACGAGACCGGCGAACATTTCGATATCGTCGTTCCCGCCTTTTCACTGGACAGCCCGCATCAGCCGCGGCGCATCAACTGACGGAGTGATCCGATTATGACCAACCCATCCCGGCCCACCCGTGAAGAGGCCGAGGAAGCCGTCCGTACTTTGCTGCGCTGGGCGGGCGACGATCCGGCCCGCGAAGGCCTGCTCGGCACCCCCGACCGCGTCGTGCGGTCCTATGAGGAATTCTTCGCCGGCTATCACGAAGATCCGGTCGAGCTGCTGAAGCGCACCTTCGAAGAGACCGACGGCTATGACGAGATGGTGCTGCTGCGCGACATCCGTCTGGAAAGCCACTGCGAACATCACATGGTGCCGATCATCGGCAAGGCCCATGTCGCCTATCTGCCGGGCAACCGCGTGGTCGGCATCTCGAAGCTGGCCCGGGTGGTCGAGGTCTATTCCAAGCGCCTGCAGATCCAGGAAAAGCTGACCGCCCAGATCGCCAACACCCTGCAGGAAGTGCTCAATCCGCGCGGCGTCGGCGTGGTGATCGAGGCCGCCCATCAATGCATGACCACGCGCGGCGTCAAGAAGGCCGGCGTGACCATGGTGACCAGCCGCATGCTGGGCGCCTTCCGCGACGATTCCTCGACGCGGCGCGAGTTCATGGCGCTGATCAGCAGCAACGCGACACAGCTGGCCAACCATTAAAGTATGCGGCGCCTGCGCTCCGCTCCGGCGGGGCTCAGGCGCCTCTCGGGCTGAATGTCGCTGGACAGCACCCCCCATTCCAGGCCAAACAAGTCTGATGCGGGGTTTGGGGGAAAGCGTGTTCGACATACGTCCGGTCCTGTTCGCCAACGGGCTGCTGCTGGTGGTCATGGCCGCCTTCATGGGCGTTCCGCTGGCGGTGGACCTGCTGAGCCACGGCACCGAGGCGCCGGCCTTCGCGGCCGGGCTGGCGATCACCGGTTTCTTCGGCGCCGCCTTGGCGCTGAGCAGCCGCGGGCCCGGCCATTTCGGCATGGGCACGCGCCAGGCCTTTCTGTTCGCCGCCAGCGGCACCGCGCTCGCCGCTTTCTTCTGCGCCCTGCCGCTGGTGCTGGGCTCGCGCCACCTGTCCTATACCGACGCGGTGTTCGAAGCGGTCTCGGGCATCACCACCACCGGCGCCACGGTGATGACCGGGCTCGACCATGCTCCGGCGGCGCTGCTGTTGTGGCGGGCGCTGCTGCAATGGGTGGGCGGCGCCGGGCTGATCGTCGCCGCGCTGGCGCTGCTGCCGGTGCTGCGCATCGGCGGCATGCAGATCTTCCGCGTCGAGACGACCGGCGCCGGCGCCAAGGCCGGGCCGCGCCTGCCGCGTCTGGCCGGGCGCCTGCTGGCCATCTATTGCGGCCTTACCTTCGTGATGGCGGTGGCGCTGCGCTTTGCCGGCATGACCACGCTGGAAGCGGTCTGCCATGCCATGTCCGGCCTGTCGACCGGCGGCTTCTCGACCTCCGACCGTTCGCTCGCCGCCTTCGGCGACGCGGCGCGCTGGGTCTGCGCCATCGGCATGCTGCTGGGCGGCTGCAATATCTCGCTGTTCACCAGCCGCTGGCGCGGCAAGCGCTGGCGCATCCTGCGCGATACCCAGGTGCGCTGGTATCTCGCCACCATACTGGGTTTCTCGCTGGCGCTGACCTTCTGGTATTGGGCGATCGACGGCAAGCATCCGCTGGCCGCCTTCCAGCATGCCGGCTTCCAGGCGGTCTCGATCATCAGCACCACCGGTTTCCGCCTGTCCGACGATCAGGGCTGGGGCGGCTTTCCCCAGGTGGCGATGTTCGTGATGCTGTTCATCGGCGGCTGCACCGGCTCGGCCGCCGGCGGCATCAAGATCTTCCGCTACGAGGTCCTGTTCGCCGTGTCGCGCCTGCATGTGGTCCGCATGCTCTATCCGCACGGCGTCTTTTCGGTCAGCTTCAACCGTCTGCAATTGCCCGAGGCCGTGCTGCGCTCGGTGCTGGGCTTCTTCATGCTCTATTTCAGCTGCTTCGCAGCCCTGGCCATCGGGCTGGCGGCGGTCGGGCTCGATCCGCTGTCCTCGCTGACGGCGGCGGCGTCGGCGATCGGCAATGTCGGGCGCGGCATCGGGCCGGTGATCGGCACGGCGGGCGGCTATGCCATGCTGCCGGTGGCGGCGAAATGGCTGCTGAGCGTCGGCATGCTGGCCGGCCGCCTGGAACTGGTGCCGCTGCTGCTGCCGTTCTTCCCCGGTTTCTGGAAGCATTGAGATGGTCGATCTGCGTCCCGTCCTGTGGGGTGTCGGGCTGCTGCTGGCGGCGTTCGCGCCGATGATGGCGCTGCCCGGCCTGGCCGACTGGCTGGGCGGTGGGCCCGACGCGCCGGTCTTCTTCGCCTCGGCCGCCTTCTGTCTGTTCGCCGGTCTGGTCTTCGCTCTGGCCAATCTGGCGCAGCGCGACCGGGTCTTTTCGTCGCGGCAGGTCATTCTGCTGGCGGTGGCCGGCTGGGTGACGCTGGCGGCGGCCGGATCGGTGCCGTTCGCTTTCGGCCATCTGCATCTGGGTCCCGCCGATGCGGTGTTCGAAGCGACGGCGGGCATCACCGCCACCGGAAGCACCGTGCTGCGCCACCTGGACAGCGCCGCGCCGGGTGTCCTGCTGTGGCGCGCGCTGCTGCAATGGATGGGCGGCATCGGCATCCTGGCGGTCGCCACCACCGCTCTGCCGCAGCTCAATGTCGGCGGCATGCAGCTCTATCGGTTCGAGACCGCCCGCCTCGACGACCGTCTGGCCCCCCGCGCGCTCCGCCTGCTGGCCGGCATCCTGTCGGTCTATGTCGGGCTGACCGTGATCCTGGCCGTCCTGCTGTGGGTGGCGGGGATGCAATGGTTCCCCTCGATCCTGCATGCGATGAGCACCATCTCCTGCGGCGGCTTCTCGACCTCGGACACCTCGGTCGGCCATTGGCACAATCCCGGTGTCGATTGGGTGATCCTGATCGGCATGCTGCTGGGCGGGGCGCCCTTCGTCGTGCATTGGCAGATCGTGCGGCGGCAATGGCGCCAGGTCGGGCGCAACAGCCAGCTCAAGGGCTATCTCACGGCGATCCTGCTGGCGTCGCTGGCCATCGCCGTCTGGCTGGTGTTCGAACGCAACGAAAAGCCGCTGCCGGCGCTGCGCCATTCGCTGTTCGCGGTGACCAGCGTGATGACCGGCACCGGCTATGCCACCCGCGATTGGAGCGTGTGGAGCGGGTTTCCCCTGGCGATGCTGTTCCTGCTGACCTTCGTCGGCGGCTGTGCCGGCTCGACCGCCGGCGGCATCAAGATGTTCCGCGTCCAGGTGCTGTTCGCCAATGCCCGGCTGCAATTCCGCCGCATGCTGCACCCGCATGCGGTGCTGGTGCCGCGCTTCGAGGGGCAGACCGTGTCCGAGGCGGCGGCCGAATCGGTGCTGGGCTTCCTGTTCGTCTATATCCTGACCTTCGCGCTGCTGGCCATGGCGCTGGCGCTAGTGGGGCTGGGCTTCACCGAGGCGCTGGGCGCGGCGGCCTCGGCGCTGGCCAATCTGGGGCCGGCGATCAGCCCGGACCTGGGGCCGCTGTCCAGCTTCGCGCCGCTGCCCGACGCCGCCAAATGGCTGTTGTCGGCGGCCATGCTGTTCGGGCGGCTCGAATTGTTTCTGCTGTTGGCCTTGTTCAGCCGGGATTTCTGGCAGGATTGATGTAGATTAATGCAAAATAGTCCGATGCCGCGCACAAAGACGCGAAGCGCTTGTGAGAAGGGCAGTTGATGATTCCGGATCTATTTTTGCCGGCCGCAGGATCGCCGTTGGCGGGGCTGTACAATCCCTGGCTGGTATTGCTGTCGGTGGTGGTGGCGATCTTCACCTCGACCGTGGCTCTGCAGATGGTCGACCTGGCCGCGCGCGGCGCGGACTGGCTGCGCGTCGCGACGATCGCGACCGGTTCGGTGGCGCTGGGCTGCGGCGTCTGGGCGATGCATTTCATCGGCATGCTGGCCTTCAATCTCTGCGTGCCGATGAGCTACGACCCGCTCATCACCGCCATTTCCATGCTGCCCAGCCTGGCCGCCTCGGCGGTGGCGCTGGCCCTGATCGCCCGGCCGCAAATGTCGCGCGACACCTTGCTGATCGGCGGCGTGCTGGTCGGCGGCGGCATCGGCGCCATGCATTATGTCGGCATGGCGGCGATGCGGATGCAGCCGTCGCTCAGCTATGATCCGGCCATCTTCGGCCTGTCGATCATCGTCGCCGTGGTGCTGGCGGTGCTGGCCTTGTGGATTCGCCGCCGTCAGCTCGGCCTGCTGCCCAGCGGCGCGGTGATGGGACTGGCGATCGCCGGCATGCATTACACCGGCATGGCGGCGGCGCGCTTCTGGGGCGATCCGGCCACCCAGCAGCCCGATTTCCATCCCGACACCTTCCTGCTGGCGATGGGCATCACCGTCACCACCGTGTTCATCGCCCTGCTGGTGGCGGTGATCAACGCGCTGCTGCGCTACCGCGCCATGGTGATCGAGCTGACCGCCAGCGAATCCCGCATGTCGGCGCTGACCGCCACGGCGGTGGACGGCATCATCTCGATCTCGGCCGAGGGCAGCGTGCTGCATGTCAACGCCACCGCCGAGAAGCTGTTCGGCTGGACCGCCGCGGAGATGATCGGCAACAACGTCAACATGCTGATGCCCGAACCGTACCGGTCCGAACATGACGGCTATCTCGACCATTATCTGCGCACCGGCGAGGAACGCATCATCGGCTCGGCGCGCGAGGTGATGGCCCGGCGCAAGGACGGCTCGACCTTTCCGATCCGCCTCGCCGTCGGCCATGCCCGGCTGCCCGAAGGCAATATGTTCGTCGGCTACATAACCGACATCACCGAGCGCCGCCTGCTCGAGCAGGACCTGCGCGACGCCAAGAACCGCGCCGAACAGGCGGCGGCGGCGCGCACCGCCTTCCTGGCCAATATGAGCCACGAGATCCGCACGCCGATGAATTCGATCCTCGGTTTCGCCGAGGTACTGCTGAACTCGAAGCCGACCGCCGAACAGGCCCATGCGCTGGGGATCATGCGCAATTCGGCGCGCTCGCTGCTCCGCCTGCTGAACGAGATCCTCGATTCCGCCAAGCTCGACCGCGGCGCGATGGAATTGCTGCACCTGCCCTTCGACCTGCGCGCGCTGTGCGAAGAGGTGGTCGCCACCATGACCACCATCGCCGACAAGAAGGGCCTTCATCTGGCCCTCGACTATGACGAAGACCTGCCGATCCGCTTTCTCGGCGACGAGTTCCGCGTCCGCCAGGTGCTGGGCAACCTGCTCGGCAACGCCGTCAAATTCACCCATGAAGGCGGCGTGACGCTGAAGGTGGCGGCCGATGGCGGCAAGGTGCACATCACCCTGTCCGATACCGGCATCGGCATCGCCCCGGACCGCCTCGACCGCATCTTCGATCCCTTTACCCAGGCCGAAGCCTCCTTGTCGCGCCGCTATGGCGGCACCGGCCTGGGCACCACCATCAGCAAGCAGCTGGTCGAGCTCATGCAGGGGCGCATCTGGGTCGAGAGCGAGCTGGGCAAAGGCAGCTGTTTCCATGTGCTGCTACCGCTGGTGCCGACCAATCTCGATACCGCCGAAGCGACCGTCCATGGCGGCACGCCGACCCTGCCGGCCCTGCAGATCCTCTATGCCGACGATGTGCCGCAGAATCTGGAACTGGTCCGCATGATGCTGGAGCCGCTGGGCCATCGGCTGGAACTGGTCGAATCCGGCGAGGCGGCGCTGGAGCGCACCACCGAGCGGGCCTTCGACCTGGTGCTGCTCGATGTCCGCATGCCGGGCCTGAGCGGCCTGGAGACGGCTCAGCGCATCCGCCAGCAGGAGCGCGAGACCTTGATGGGGGCGGTGCCGATCATCGCTCTGTCCGCCTCGGTGCTCGAAGAGGACCGCACGCTGGCTTTCGACGCCGGCATGGACGGTTTCGTCGCCAAGCCGATCGAACGGGCGATCCTGCTGCGCGAGATGGCCCGCGTGCTGGGCATCGGTCCGGTCGCCGAAGCCGCGCCGGCGATGGACGAGGTGCGTCAGCGCCCGGTGTTCGACCGCGCCGGCGCTTTGCTGCGCTGGGACGATGACTGGGTCGTGCTGGCCGACATGCTGCGCAAGTTCTTCATCCAGAACCGCGACCTCGCCGCGCGCCTCGATGCGCTGCTGGAACAGGGAGAAAACGAGGCGGCGCTCGATCTCGCCCACAAGGTCAAGGGACTGGCCGGTAATATCGGCCTTACCGACCTGTTCGGCGCGCTGGGGGCGCTCGAAAGCATCCTGCACCGTAAGTCGGGCGATCCGGACGCCGCATTGGCAAATGTGGTGGTGGCGCTGAACGCCGCCTGGCAGGTGTTGGAAACGGAACTGGCCGGCCATTCCGAAGAAGAACAGTCCGAAGCCGCTCCGCTCGACCGCGCGGCGCTGCGCGCGGCTCTCGACGGGCTGCAGAAGGCGGTGCGGCGCGGCGCGCTCGACGATGCGGCGCTGGAGACGATCGTCACCATGCTGTCCGCCCAGGAAACCCAGGCCTTGCGCCAGGCTCTGGAGGATTTCGACTTTCCCGCCGCCGACTCGCTGATCGAAGGCATGAAGAAAGGAAACGAGTCGCATGTCGGATAGGGAAGACCGCCGCCCGTTGCTGCTGGTGGTCGATGACGAAAGCGCCAATCTGCAATTGATGCGGCGGTTGCTCGACCAGGAATACCGCCTGCTGTTCGCCAAGGATGGTCCGCGTGCCTTGGAACTTGCCAAGCTGGAATGCCCCGATCTGGTGCTGCTCGACGTGATGATGCCCGACATGAACGGGCACGAAACCTGCCGCAAGCTCAAGGCCGATCCGGCCACCGCTCCCATCCCGGTCATCTATGTCACCGCCCTGACCGAGGCCGAGGATGAGGTCGAGGGCTTCGCCACCGGCGCCGTCGATTACATCAACAAGCCGGTCAGCGCCGCCATCCTGCGCGCTCGCGTGCGCACCCATCTGTCGCTGGTGCATCTCGACGAACTGCGCCAGAGCCGCCTCGAACTGGTGCAGCGCCTGGGCCGCGCCGCCGAATATAAGGACACCGAGACCGGCTATCACGTGGTGCGGATGAGTCATTATGCCGCCGCGCTGGCCCGCGCCATCGGCCGGGACCAGGCCTGGGTCGACGATCTGCTGGCCGCGGCGCCGATGCATGATATCGGCAAGATCGGCATTCCCGACCAGATCCTGTCCAAGCCGGGCAAGCTGACGCCGGAAGAATGGGAGGTGATGAAGACGCACCCCGCCATCGGCGCCGAGATCATCGGCGAGCATGCCGATCCGATGCTGGCCATGGCGCGCTCGGCCGCGCTGACCCATCACGAGAAATGGGACGGCAGCGGCTATCCGGCCGGGCTGGCCGGTCCGGCGATTCCGCTGGAGGGGCGGGTGGTGGCGGTGGCCGACGTGTTCGACGCCCTGACCTCGGCGCGTCCCTATAAGCGGCCCTGGACCAATGAAGAAGCGGCCGACCTCATCAAATCCGAGGCCGGCCGCCATTTCGATCCGGAAATCGTCGAAGCGTTCCTGCGGTCGATGCCAGAGATCCTGGCCGTGCAGCAGCGCTACGTCGATTAGTGCATGATGCCGCGAGGCGTCATCATGCCGCGGCGGGGTAGCCTACCCCGCACCCCCGGGGTCGTTCGCTATGCTCCTCCGAGCGGGATGAGTCTTTGATCGTGTCTAAGGTCATCCCGCTCTGGTTACTGCGCCCCATCCAGCCACTTGGTGAAGCCGGTGCGGATGTTCGGGTCGACTTCGTCGTCGAGGCCGCGCACCAGGTCATAGGTCATATCGTAGAGCAGCTGGTCACGCTGGTTCAGCTTCTGGTCTTCCGGCTCGGTGCGCGAGCGGAAGGCCTTGCCGGACACGTCGGCGACGGTGAACTGATGATCGTCCAGCATCTGCAGCGTCACATCGATATTCTCGTCGACGCGGGCGGTCTGCTCCTTCTTGAACATGCCGGACAGGCTCTGGTCGGTCTGCAGCGGGGTCTCGGTGGCCGAGGCCTTGTGGATCACCACGCGCAGGATGCCTTCCCGGCCGACCGGCTTCAGGCGGTCCTGGGCCCATTTGCGCACGGCGGCCTCCGGCGAGACGGGCATGTCATATTCGATATTGGGCCGGACGGTCGGCGCCGTGTATTCGCTGACCACCTCGACGCGCGCGACGTTCAGACGGATCGGCGGCTTATAGAGGAAAGTCATCTCCGGCAGGCGCTGAACCGGCGGCGGGCTGGAACAGGCCGTCAGGCCCAATCCGAGACCCAGGCAAACCCCCACCACACGCATCCAGTTACGATCCATATTATGTCTCCGCGTATAGACGATCCAGGTCGTCTTGAGCAAAAGAATAGGACGATTTGCAGTACTCGCAAGTCACGACGATGTGACCATTTTCGTCCTTCATCTCCTCGACCTCTTCGCGCGGGAACGACTTCAGGGTCGTCTCGACGCGCTCGGCCGAACAGCGGCAGCGCGCCTGCAGCGGGCGCTGTTCGAGCAGCTCGAGCTGTTCGGCATGATAGAGGCGGTGCACGAGGTCAGGGCCCGACAAGGCGGGATCGAACAGTTCCTCATCCTTGGTGCTGGCCAGCAGGATGGTGGCGCGGTTCCAGTTCTCGTCGGCTTCCTCGGTGGTGAGGATCGGGCTGGTCGGCCCCAGCGGCATGCGCTGGATCATCAGCGAGGCGGCCTGCCAGCCGGCTCCCTCGCGGGGCGGGCGGGCTTGCAGCAGATAGGCGGTTTCCAGCTGCTCGGACTGTTCGAAATAGGCCTGGGCGCAATCGGCCAGCGTATGGCCGGCCAGTTCGACGATGCCCTGATAGCGCTCGGTGTCCGGGCCCTGATCGACGGTGAAAGCCAGGAAGCCCTTGCCGAGATAACGCTGCACCGGCTGGGCGGCCAGATCGGTGTTCGCCTCGGCGGCGGCCAGCTTGTCGGCGTCGAAGCGGGCATAGCCGCGCAGATTGCCTTCGCTGGTGACGTCGGCCACCAGCAGCGAGACCGCGCCTTCCGACTGGATCTGCAGGGTGAAGATGCCGGTGAATTTCAAAGCCCCGGCCAAGGTGGCGGCCAGCGCCATCGCTTCGGCCAGGCACGATCCGACCGCTTCGGGGTAATCGTGGCTGGACAGGATGGTGTCCAGCGACGGGCCGAGCCGCACCAGGCGGCCGCGAATCGACCGGGCGTCGATCAGGAAGGGTTGTGACAGATCGGATGCGACGGTTGCGGTGGTCATCAGCTCAGGCACCAGGCGAGAATTCCTTTCTGGACGTGCAGGCGGTTCTCGGCCTCGTCCCAGACGATCGATTGCGGGCCGTCGATCACATCGGCCGTGACCTCCTCGCCGCGATGGGCGGGCAGGCAATGCATGAATACCGCGTCGGCATGGGCGCGCTTCATCAGCTTGGCATTGACCTGGAAGGGCGCCAGCAGATTGTGGCGGTCGAGCGCCTGATGGCCCATCGAGACCCAGGTGTCGGTCATCACGCAGTGCGCACCCTCGACCGCCTCTTCCGGCGAATGGGTGACCACCACGTCGGCGCCTTTCGAGCGCGCCCAGGTCAGCATCTCGGTCATCGGCGGCAGCTGCGGCGGGCAGCCGATGCGCAAGGAGAAGCCGAACTGCGCGGCCGCCTGAATCCAGGTGTTGGCGACATTGTTGCCGTCGCCGCTCCAGGCGAAGATCTTGCCGTCGACCCGGCCGCGATGCTCCTCGAAGGTCATCAGATCGGCCATCACCTGGCAGGGATGCGAATGGTCGGTCAGCCCGTTGATCACCGGCACGCTGGCGTTTTCGGCCAGCTCGTGCAGTTTGTTGGGATCGCTGGTGCGGATCATGATGGCGTCGACGTAGCGCGATAGCACGCGGGCGGTGTCGGCGATGGTCTCGCCGCGGCCCAGCTGGGTGTCGTTCTGGGTCAGCACGATCACATTGCCGCCCAGCTGCTGCATGCCCGCCTCGAACGACACGCGGGTGCGGGTCGAGGGCTTCTCGAAGATCATCGCCAGAGTCTTGCCGTCGAGCGGGCGGGCCGGAACGCCTTCCCCCCGCTTGAAGGCCTTGCCGCTTTCGATCAGGCTCCGCAAAAGCGAGCCGTCGACCCGATCGAGATCGAGAAAATGCCGGATTTCCGTCATGACGACCTCAGACCGACAGTTCTGCGCCGACGCGGCGAACGATGTCGAGGGCCTCGGCGACTTCGCGCTTGTCGATGATCAGCGGCGGGATGAAGCGGATATTGTTGTCGCCGGCCCCCACGGTCAGCAGGCCGTGATCGAGCATCCTGGCGGCGACTTCGGTGTTGGGCGGCACGGATTTCAGGCCGAGCATCAGGCCCTTGCCGCGCACCTGCGAATAGACCTTGGGGAATTCGGCGATCGCCGCTTCCAGCCCGGCTTTCAGCTCGTCGCCGATCTTGACCACATGATCGAGGAAGCCGTCGGCCAGGATGATGTCGAGCACTTCGCCCGCCACCGCCATCGCCAGCGGATTGCCGCCGAAGGTGGTTCCATGGCTGCCGGCGGTCAGGCAGGTCGCGACCTTTTCCTTGGCCAGGATGGCGCCGACCGGGAATCCGCCGCCCAGGCCCTTGGCCACGGCAACCACGTCGGGCTCGATATCGGCCCATTGATGGGCGAACAGCTTGCCGGTACGGCCGATGCCGGTCTGCACTTCGTCGAAGGACAGCAGGAGACCATATTCGTCGGCCGTCTTGCGCAGCGCCTGCAGGAACTCGACCGAGGCCGGGCGGATGCCGCCTTCGCCCTGGATGGGTTCGAGATGGATGGCGGCTGTCTCGGGGCCGATCGCGTCGCGCAGCGCGTTCATGTTCTCGAACGGCACGCGGTCGAAACCGTCGACGACCGGGCCGAAACCGGCCAGATGCTTCTGTTGGCCGCCGGCGGCCAGGGTCGCCAGAGTGCGGCCATGGAAGGCGCCTTCCATGACGATCACGCGCCACCGCTCGGGGCGGCCATTATAAGAGTGATATTTGCGGATCGCCTTCAGCGCGCCCTCATTGGCTTCGGCGCCGGTATTACAGAAGAACACCGAATCGGCGAAGCTGTTGGCGACCAGCAGGTCGGCGACCTTCTGCTGCCCGGGAATCTGATAGAGATTCGAGCTGTGCCAGATCTTCGCGGCCTGGGCCTGCAGGGCGGCGATCAGGCGCGGATGGGCGTGCCCGAGCGCATTGACCGCGACGCCGGCGCCGAAATCGAGCATATGTCGGCCGTCGGTGGTGAAGACATAGGCGCCTTCTCCCCGGTCGATGGCGAACTCGGCTCGATTATAGGTGGGCATCACGGAAGGAATCACGGCACTCTCCAGGGAACGCAAGGATTTGGCTGGTTCACGGAAAGCGGGTGACTATCTACGCAGCGCAACAAAAAGTCAACGGCTCGACGGTTAAAGTACGAAACGTTTCAATCCACTGCGTAGAACTTCCTGATTGAAGTTCATCAAAAGCCCGACCCGACAACCACTTAGCCGCAGATAGGTGAGGATCTGCGCGTCGTGAATGGGCATCAGCCGGTCGACAGACTTGAGTTCGATAAGCAGCTGATTATCGACGACGAAGTCGGCGCGATAAGCGCAATCGAGCCTAACTTCCTCGTACTGCATCGCCAATGGCACTTGCCGCCCGAAGGGCAATTCATTTTTCGCCAGCTCATAGGCGAAACATTCTTCGTAGGCGGACTCCAGCAATCCCGGACCAAGCGTCTTATGGACTTTGATGGCTAGGCCAATGACTTGATTGCTGTAGCGGTCTTCAGGATGAGAGGTCAAATTTCACCACAAAGGTCACTAAGGACACGAAGGGAGCACAAAGATTTTTTCTTCGTGCCTTTCCTTTGTGCCTTTTGTGTCCTTAGTGGTGAAACCCTTTTTTATAGAAGGCTACGCCTTCAAGCCTCAAAACCCGACCCGACAACCACTTAGCCGCAGATAGGTAAGGATCTGCGCGTCATGAAACGGCATCAGCCGGTCTACGGACTTGAGTTCGATCAGCAGCTGATTATCGACGACGAAGCCGGCGCGATAAGCGCACTCCAGCCTGACTTCCTGGTACTGCATCGCCAATGACTTGATTGCTGTAGTGGTCTCCAGGATGAGAGGTCAAATTTCACCCCAAAGGTCGCTAAGGACACGAAGGGAGCACAAAGATCTTTTTTTCTTCGTGCCTTTCCTTTGTGCCCTTTGTGTCCTTAGTGGTGAAACCCTTTTTTATAGAAGGCTACGCCTTCAAGCCTCAAAACCCGACCCGACAACCACTTAGCCGCAGATAGGTAAGGATCTGCGCGTCATGAATCGGCATCAGCCGGTCTACGGACTTGAGTTCGATCAGCAGCTGATTATCGACGACGAAGCCGGCGCGATAAGCGCACTCCAGCCTGACTTCCTGGTACTGCATCGCCAATGACTTGATTGCTGTAGTGGTCTCCAGGATGAGAGGTCAAATTTCACCCCAAAGGTCGCTAAGGACACGAAGGGAGCACAAAGATCTTTTTTTCTTCGTGCCTTTCCTTTGTGCCCTTTGTGTCCTTAGTGGTGAAACCCTTTTTTACAGGAGGCTGTGCCTTCAAGCCTCAGGCCTTCAGCTTGTACCCGCTCTTGAACATGCGGTAGGCGATGAAGCCCATCACCAGGTTCATGCCCAGCATCACCGCGATGCCGGTGGGGATGTCGCCGTCGGCGTGGCCGATGAAGCCTGCGCGGAAGCCGTCGATCATGTAGAAGAAGGGATCGATCTTGGCCAAGGTCTTCACCACGCCGGGCAGGCGCTCGACCGAATAGAAGGTGCCGGACAGGAACGACAAGGGCGTGATGATGAAGTTGGTCACCGACGCCAGGTGATCGAACTTCTCGGCCCAGATGCCGCCCGCCATGCCGAGGAACGACAGCAGCAGCGACGCCGTCAGCGCATGGAACAATACCAGCGGCAGCGAGGCGACATGCAGCGGGATGAAGGTCAGCATGGCCAGCAGCACCGCGATGCCGACCAGCAGCCCGCGTGCGACGCCGCCCAAGGCCACGGCCACCGTCTGTTCGAGCGGCGAGAGCGGGGGCATCAGAAGATCGACGATGTTGCCCTGCACCTTGGCGATGATCAGCGAGGACGACGTGTTGGCGAAGGCGTTCTGGGTAATCGCCATCATGATCAGGCCGGGCGCCAGGAACAGTTCATAAGGCACGCCGCCGATATCGGTGCGGCCCTGCAGCGCGAAGACGGCCATGAACAGCAGGGTGGTGACCACCGGCGCCAGCACGGTCTGGAAATAGACCTTGAGGAAGCGGCGGACCTCCTTGACCAGCAGGGTCCAGAGTCCGAGCCAATTGACCGCGCCCAGCTGACGGGGCTGCGGTGCTTTCGTTCCAGCGCTGGCGAGCGATGCCGAGATGTCGTCCATGATGGGGGGATATTTGCGCTATCATCCCTCGATGAGCAAGACCCTTCCCCTGCAGAATCGCTTGAGAGAAGCAGCCCTGCATTATCTCGACCGCTATGAAACCTCGGTTCAATCGGTGCGGCGGGTGCTGCGCCGCCGGGTCGAGCGCTGGGCGATGAAGGACGGCGTGCCGGTGGAAGAGGGCGCTTTCGACGCCATCGAAGCGGTGATCGCCGATCTGAGCCGTTTGAACCTGCTGGATGATTCCCGCTATGCCGGGATGAAGGCGCGCTCTCTGTTCTATGGCGGCCGCTCGGGCCGGGCCATCGGCGCCTATCTGGCGGCGCGCGGCGTGTCGGCGGAAACCATCGGCGCCGCGCTGGAAGCGCGGGCCGAGGAGTTGGGCGAAGATGTCGAACCCGATCTGGAAGCGGCGCTGCGCTTCGCCCGCAAGAAGCGTCTCGGCCGCTTCCGCCCCGAAGGGCAGCGCGCCGAAAAGCGCGACCGCGACATGGCCGCGCTCGGCCGGGCCGGCTTTTCCTGGCATATCGCCAAGACCGTGGTGGATGAGGAAATGTGATGATTCAACCTCCTGCATCCGCTATCACTGTCGCCCTTGCCTTTTTCCTGGGAGTTGAACGAAACCGCCATGGCCACCGGTAAGTCCAGCCTCGACGACCTTCGCCGCCAGATCGACCGCATCGACAATGCGCTGCACGATCTGCTGATGGAGCGTGCCTCCGTCGTCGAGCAGGTTGGTGAGCTCAAGGGCAAGGACAACCTCACCCTGCTGTCGCCGGGCCGCGAGGCGGAGATCGTCCGCCGCCTGCTGTCGCGTCACCGCGGCCGTTTTCCGCGCACCAATCTGGTGCGTCTTTGGCGCGAGCTGATCAGCGGCATGGTGGCGGTGCAGGCGCCGCTGACCGTCGCGGTGTTCATGCCCGACCGCGGTTCCGGCTATCTCGAACTGGCGCGCGACCATTACGGCAACAACACGGCGATGACGCCCTGGCGCTCGCCCGGCCAGGTGATCCATGCGGTCGCCGAAGGCTCGGCCCAGGTCGGCATTCTGCCGATGCCCGACCGCGAGGAAGGCGAAAGCTGGTGGATCAGCCTGACCGGCGATTCCGCCGCACTTCCCCGCATCGTCGCCCGCCTGCCGTTCGCCGGCCCCGGCCCGGGCCGCGGCGACGGCATCGAGGCGCTGGCGGTCGGCCTGATCAATCCGGTCGCCACCGGCTATGACCGCTCCTGGCTGGCCATCGAAACCGTGCCCGACGTCAGCCGCGCCCGCCTGCGCTCGGTGCTGGGCGCCGCCGGCATCGAGCCGACCCAGCTGTCGGCCACCCAGCGGTCCGAGGATAGCTGGCTGCAGCTGGTCGAGGTCGCCGGTCACATGACCAACGAAGATCCCCGCCTGGCCCGCCTGATGGAAGGCCGCCAGACCGTGCTGCGCGCCGTGGTGCTGGGCGGCTATCCGGTGCCGTTGACGGCGGAAGAGCTGAGCGAATGACCTCGCCCCAGCCGAAGCCCGGCATCCTCGATATCGAGGCCTATGTCGGCGGCGTTTCCAAGCTGCCCGGCATCGAGCGGGTCATCAAGCTGTCCTCCAACGAAGGCGCCTTGGGCCCGAGCCCGCGTGCGGTCGAGGCTTATCGCGCCGTCGGCCCCGACATGCACCGCTATCCCGACGGCCATGCGACCCATCTGCGCGATCTGCTGGCCGAGCGCTGGGGGCTGGAAGCGGACCGCATCGTCTGCGGCAACGGTTCGGACGACGTGCTGCAATTGCTGGCCCGCGCTTATTGCGGCCAGGGCGACGAGGTTCTCTATTCCGAGCACGGCTTTCTGGTTTATCCGATCGCGGCGAAATCCTGCGGCGCGACGCCGGTGACGGCGCCGGAGACCGATCTGACGGCTTCGGTCGACGCGCTGCTGGCGCGGGTGACCGAACGCACCCGCATCGTCTTCATCGCCAATCCCAACAATCCGACCGGCACCTATCTGCCGGCCGACGAGATGCGCCGCCTGCATGCCGGCCTGCCCAAGGATGTGTTGCTGGTGATCGACGCGGCCTATGCCGAATTCGTCGACGCCAACGATTACGAGGACGGCTCGGCGCTGGTGAAGGCGCATGACAATGTGGTGATGACCCGCACCTTCTCGAAGATCTTCGGCATGGGCGGCCTGCGCCTGGGCTGGGCCTATTGCCCGCCGGCCATCGCCGACGTGCTGAACCGCATCCGTGGTCCGTTCAATGTCGCCGCGCCCGCCCTGGCGGCGGGCGAGGCGGCTTTGGCCGATCGCGACTTCTTCGATCTGGCGCGCCGGCACAATATCTATTGGCGCGGCTGGCTGGCCGAGGAACTGACCAGGCTCGGCCTCGACGTGACGCCCAGCGCGACCAATTTCCTGCTGGTGAAGTTCGCCGACGCCCGCGCCGCCGATGCCTTCCTGCGGTCGCGCGGGATCATCGTCCGCGCCGTCGCTTCCTACGGCCTGCCCCATCATCTGCGCATCACCATCGGCCGCGAGGACGAGGTTCGCGCCGTGGCCGAGGCGCTGGCGGAGTTTCTCGGCGCATGACCCAGCTGTTCGATAAAGTCGCCATTCTCGGCATCGGCCTGATCGGCTCGTCGCTGGCCCGTGCCATCCGCCGTGCCGGCGCCGCCAAGACCATCGTCACTTTCGACGGTAACCGCGCGCACGGCGCCCGTGCCCTGGAGCTGGGTGTCGTCGATCAGGCGCTGGAGAGCGCCGTCGAAGCCGTGACCGGCGCCGATCTGGTGATCTATGCGGTGCCGATGGGCGCCTATGCCGAGCTGGCCGCCCTGGTCGCGCCGCATCTGGCGCCGGGGGCCATCGTCAGCGACGTCGGCTCGGTCAAGATGGCGGTGATCCGCGATCTCGGCCCGCACATTCCCGAAGGCGTGCATCTGGTTCCGGCCCATCCGATCGCCGGTACTGAAAATTCGGGCCCCGAAGCCGGTTTCGCCGAACTGTTCCAGGGCCGCTGGTCGATCGTCACACCGCCGCCCGGCACCGACGAGGCCGCGGTTCAGCGCGTCGCCGATCTGTGGCGCGCGGTGGGGTCGTCGGTCGAGATCATGGAAGCCGGGCATCATGACCGCGTGCTGGCTATCACCTCGCATCTGCCGCACCTGATCGCCTATACCATCGTCGGCACCGCCACCGATCTGGAAGGGACCTTGCAGCAGGAAGTGATCAAATTCTCGGCTTCGGGTTTCCGCGACTTCACCCGCATCGCGGCGTCGGACCCGACCATGTGGCGCGACGTGTTCCTCAATAACCGCGAAGCGGTGCTCGACGTGCTGCAGCGCTTTACCGAGGACCTGACCGCCCTTCAGCGCGCCATCCGCTGGGGCGAGGGCGAGCAGCTGTTCGAGCTGTTCACCCGCACGCGCGCCATCCGTCGCTCGATCATCGACGCGAAGCAGGCGTAAGGGCCGTCCGCATCGTTTCGACCATCTTCTCTTCGGGGATGCGGGCCAGCTCGGGCAGGGTGTGGCCTTGGTCGAGCAGGGTGTCGAAGGCGAACCAGGCGGCGCAATAGACTTCGCGCTGCAGGCCGGTATTGCCCTTGCCGAAGGTGTATTTCATCGCGACGTCGGCCCCCGATTTGTCGAGGTCGGGCAGGATGCCGCGGATGATGCGGTCCTTGTTGGCGGCGCAGCGCGGCATCCATTTGGTATCGCCCGGCATGGCGGCATAATCGGCGTCGATACGGCCCGGCTCGGCGCGCTGGGCGGTACGCATCGCCAGGCCTTCCACAAACATGGTTTCGCCGACGGGGGCGCCGAAAGCGTTGGTGACGCCGGCCAGCTGAAAGTGGATGGCATGCGCCAATTCATGCGCCAGGACCCGGCGGAAGGCGGTGTTTTCGACGGACATTACCGTCGTCGCCGGTTTGCCGTCGATCGGCGGGATGCTGTAGGCGTTATTGTCGAATTGGCCGACGATCAGGATCAGCTTGACCTGAATCGGGGCGTCGCCGCTGGCGAGGATGGAATTGTCGGCGTCGAACAATTCTCGGGCGCTTTCTTCGGACGAGCGGGCCAAGGACGGCAGCACCGGAATCAGCGACGGATAGCGCGGCCAGGCCTTGTCGAGCAGCGAACGCGCCATGGCGTCGCCTTCAGGGCCGGGCGGCACCGCGGCCAGGCCGCCATCGTGGCGCCACAGGGCGAAACGCTCTTCGCCGGCCAGCTTGGCGCGGGTCGCCTCGGCGTGGAATTGCAGGAAGGCATCGACGCGGTCGTCGATTTCCAGTTCCGCGGCTGCGGCAGGCAGCGCCAGCAGGAAGGCGAGAAGGCCGAGCCTGTTCAGCTCAGCGCCTCCGACTGCGACGCCGCCTCGACGATGATGTCGCCGAATTCGCGCAGGAAGACCGAGCCTTTGACGGTGCGCTGGATCAGCACCGAGCGGCGGTCGGCGTCGTCGACCTTGCGGCGGACCAGGCCATATTCGCTGAGACGGTCGAGTGCGCGGGTGACCGCCGGTTTCGAGACGTTCAGCGTGATGGCCAAGCCCCGCACGGTATGCGAGGGCGGGGTCAGATAGACGGTCAGCAGCAGGGCCATCTGACGGGCGGACAGGTCCGGCGCATCGCGCCGCACACTCTCGACAATCGCCCCCCGCCACAGATCGAGAGCTTGCACGGCCTTCAGATCAATGCCCATTTTCCGCCCATAGTCGTTGCGGGAACGAAATTACCTGAGCCGACTCGTTCCGGCAATGGCCAAGAAATGGACGGAGCAAAGAAAGGGGGCGGACGCGCGGCGGCGCGTCCGCCCCGCGACGTCAAGCGTGGACCACCAGGGGAATCTCATTGTCCTGGAGGTTTTCCTGCCCCTTCAACTCGGTGCAGCAGGCCCAGAACACGCGGGTGATCCTGTCCTGTTTGACGAAGGGCGCCACCCGCGTCCACAGGGCGTCGAGATAGGTATTGGCTTCAACGCCGAGGATGTGCGGGCCGCCGGGGCGGAGATCGAGGCCGCGCGGGGCGGAGATCATGTAGTTCGGCGCCTTGCTGCCGGCGGCGTAACGGGTCGGCGCGACCGGGCTCAGCCCCTTGGTCTTGGGGCTGACGACGGCCAGTTTGGTGATCCGGTCCATATGTTCGAGAGCGCCGCCGGTCGCGTCGGACAGCAGTGAGCCCGGCGGGGCCAGCACCCAAAGCTCGATTCCCGCCGGAACCGTGGTCTCGCCGCGCAGGTCGTATTTGCCGTGACCGCTCAGGATCACGTCGTTTCCGGTGGTCTGGAGGGGCGCGCTCAGCGCGCTGACAGAGGAAAAATCGTAGGGCATAACAATATCCTTTTGGATGTTAACTTTAGTTATTTTATTATAAATTTTATATTAATTTTGTTTAATACCGGATAATTGGTATTTTTATTGTCATGCTGGTGAATTTACTTGGGCAAGAATGGTGGCGAGCACGGCCAGCATGGAGACGTAGCGCACCGTCAGCATGGTCCGGCGCGCGGCGGTGGGATGGCCGGCGAGGCGGAAGCCCTCGGCGATCGCCGTGGCGGTGATGCTGAGGAAGCAAAGGAAGAAGAAGACGTAGAAAATATATTCGACCTCCATCGTGTAGCCGTAATTGCCGAGCTGCGCGTTGATCGCCGTCAGCAGGACCGCGCCTGACAGCACGCCGGTGATCGCGACGTCGATACGGTGCCGTTCCAGGTCGCCGGTGAAGAAGTGCGAGGCCAGCAGGATCAGGGTCATCAGCGCCAGCGGCAGCAGCACTTTGGCCAGCACGGCGATCAGGCGGCGGTGCAGTTCGATGACGGCGTAAAAGCCCGATAATTCGCGCCGCCGCTCGGCCCCGGCCAGCCTGGGATCGCCGAGGGCGGATTCGGTCACCAGCAGGTTGCGTCCCGCCGAGGCGGCGACGGGAGTCCATTCGGTAAGGTTGCGAAACGGCGAGTCCGCTCCGTCCAGCGAAGAGCGCCGGGAGGCGAGCTGCGCCGCGACGGTGGCGGAGCGGCGGTCCAGCGCGTAGATGATGCCATCCGACGCGGCCCGGCCGTTGAAAAAGCGGATTTTCAGGGTCTGACGGTCGAACGGATAGCGGTGGAGATCGAAATCGCTGCGGAAGGCGCCGCGCACATGCAGCAGGCGATAGACGGTGCCGTCGGGCAGGGTGCTGCGCTCGACGGGGTGAATGGCATCGGCGGCTTTGCCGATCAGGTCGGGAAAGTCGATGTCCAGCGGATCGGCGGCGCCCGGCCGATGATCTTCGCCATAGCGCAGCCAGACGTAGAAATCCGCTTTGAAGCTGAATTGCGCGGTGTCCAGCTCGCTGAGGTCGTTGAGGTGCAGCCCTGCATAGATCACGCGCTGCAGCCGGGCGTAGCCGTCGGCCACCGGAACCAGTTCGCCGCTGGCGATCTGGTCGGGATCGGCATGGAGGCTGGCGGCCAGCTGCAGCGGCGCGGATTCGATCAATCCGTCATGGAAACGCCCGAACCGCACCGGTTGGTGCCGGCCGTGCTCGGCGTCGAACCAGGGGCGGCCCAGCGGCCCGTCCCTGATGGGGTCGGGGCCGTCCAGGCGGGTCAGCTGGGCTTGCACCGCATGGCGCCGGACGGACAGGTCGGTCGTGCCGGACCGGGCCGACAGCCGCGTCGCCGTCATCAGCACCCGGCCGGATTCGTAGGTCGCGATCGCGTCCCAATTGGGCAGATGGCCGAAGCGGACCTGAAAACGGTGGGCGAAGGCCAGCGTGTCGGCGCTGGCATTGTCGAGAATGGTCGGTGAGGCGACATACATCCCCTCGATGAAATAGCCGGCATGGTCGCGTTCCTCCGGCTCCCCGGCGAAGCGGCCGGACAGGCTGTCGCGCGCCAGGGCGTCGGTGGCGATGACCGGGCCGTTCCAGCCGGCCCGGCGCAAGGCCCTCAGCAGCGGCACCGCGTCGTCCTGCAGCGCCGCGACGATCACGGCGCGGCCTCCCGGTGCGGCGGCGATGCGGGCGGCCAGGGCGGCGGATTGGGAAGCGTCGTCGAAGTCGTAATAGTCGGCGGCGATGGAGAGCCGGTCGGCGCCGTGCCGGAAGCCGTCGCCGATCAGGTGGCCGTAATCGTCGTTCTTCATCAGCACTACCGCTTTGTCGATGCCGAGCGCGTAGTGGAGATAGTCGGCGAAGGCCTCTCCCATCGCATTGGTGCCGTAAACCCCGCGGAAGGTGGTGGCGCTGTCGGCGATGTGGTCGACATGGGCGGTCGGCGACAGGGCGACCATCCCCGCCGCCGCATAGACCGGTGCGCTGGCCGCCAATTGCGTGCTGTAGAGCGGCCCGATCACCGCCAGCGTATCGCTGGCGGCCAGGCGGTTGGCGACGGCGCGGGCGCCTTCCGGCGTGCCGCCGTCGTCGACCGGGCGCAAATCGACCGGCGGCACGTCGTCGGCGGACAGGACGGGGTCGGCATTGGCGTCCTCGGCCGCCATTTCGGCGGCGCGCAGGATGTCTTCCCCCTGATTGGTCTGGTTGTGGGTCAGCGCCACCGCTACGGCGATTTTGAGGGGTTCGGCCGCATGGGCCGGCGGCTGCCAGGACGAGGCGGCGATCAGCGCCAGGCCCGCGGCGGGGAGGCCGCGGCGCAGACGGGCGGACAATCCGGCCAGGGAAAAGGTCATCAGCAGCAGAAGGGCGGCGGCCAGCACCAGGGCGCCGATGCCGATCATGCCGCCCGGATAGTCCCAGCGGGTGACGATCAGGGCGACCAGCAGGGGGCCGGCCACCGTGCCGATCCGTTCGCTGACCCGATAGAGCCCGACCACCGCCGCATTGCCGAGCTGCCCGCATTCCTCGGCGGTGACGTTGAGCAGCAGCGCCACTTGCGAGGACAGGCCGAATGCATGGGCGGTGCCGAGCAGCCCGAGAGCGATGCCGATGCCGAGCGGCGTCGGCATCAGCGCCCCGAGCAGCGGCGCCGCCGCGGACATCAGCATGCCGGCCACCACCAGCGGAAAGGGCCGGCCGACGCGGTCGGCGAGTTGCCCCAGCGGCGGTCCCGCCAGGGCCATGACCAGGGAATAGATCATGATCACCCGCGCGATTTCCGAGCGGCTGGTGCCGATCTCGGCCAGATGGAGCGGGATCAGGTAATAGAGGAAGGCCGACATCAGAAAGCGCGACGGTATGGCCGCCAGCAGCACCACCGAGAGGAACCGGCCGTTGCGCGCGAGACGCCGCAATGGCCCGGGCGCCTCGGCGGCGGACACCGGCAGGGCGGCCGGCGCGGCGGGGGCGCCGGCCCATGAGGCGGGAAGCAGGGCGATCAGGGAAAGACCGGCCGCCAGAAGCAGGGTGACCCGGTATCCGGCCTGGCCGGCGATGACGCTGCCGATCGAGGTGCCGCATACGGCGCCGGCGAAATAGGTGGCCAGATAGAGTGCTGCGGCGTAGGTGCGGCCCTGTCCGCTCAGGCCGGACAGCATATAGTCCTGCGCCAGGGCCATGCCCAATCCGACGCCGATGCCGCACAGGGCGCGCCAGAGGATGAGCACGGTGAGCGTATCGGCCGACGCGCAGCCTTCCAGTCCGATCGCCAGGACCAGCGTCCCCACCAGCAAGGCGCCTTTCCGGTATTCGTGAGGCAGCCGCGGCGCCGCCAGCTGAGCCGCGGCGACCACCATCCAGAAGAGCGATACCGGCAGGCTGGCGGCCAGGCGCGCGCCGCTGCCGGCATGGAGATCGCGGGCGAGCACCGGCAGGAAGGAATAGCAGAGCGAATCCGCGAAAATGAGGATGAAGAAGGCAAGGCGCACGAAGGGAACCGCCTCGCCCTCCCAATGCAGCAGACCCGCCGTCCCGCCGCCCAGGCGCGCGATCAGCGCGTTGGCCTTGGCGATGTAGCGGCCCAGCTCATCGCGGGACCGATAGGCTACGACATGGGTGAAGTCGCCCTGCGCCGCCCGCGCCATCAGGCGCGACAGCAGGGTCATCGGGCCGCTGAGGGCGGCGCCGACGGCGAATTGGATCAGTTGCCAGGCGACCAGCATCGACATCAGCAATACGACGCCGAGATCGAGCACGCAGTCGCGCAGCCAGGCCTGGATGAATCCGGGGGGCGCGGCGGCCAGCAGCGGCCGCATTCCGGCCGTGATCAGATGGAGGGTGGGCAGGCCGACGGCCAGCAGCGCGCTCAGCTGCAGGGCGAAGGCGAACAGCAGCAGGCGCCGGGCGATCAGGGCCGGCGTCCGCTTGCCGGTGTGGCGCGGCATCATGGTGACCGGCTCCGTGCCTGATTGTCCGCCTGCCGCAGGCGCAGGCCGAATTCCTGCAGTTCGCCGCCGAGGCCGGCCGGCATTGCCGGCGCCGGGCCTTCGTCGAGGACCCGCTCGGCTTCCCGGAGGATGCGCCGCAACGGCCGGAAGATCAGCCGGCAGCCTATCAGCGCCGGCAAGAGCAGGCCGGCGATGCAGGGCAGGGCCAGGCTCAGCATCGCGTTCAGCATGTGATGTCCCGTCAGCGCGGCGGCGGCGGCCATCCCCGGGCCGCCGCTCTTGGCCAGGTCGTCGAGCATGTTCTCGATCTTGAGCCAGGTCAGCAGGACGAAGACCAGAACCGAGAGCGCGATCGCCGCCGCCATGACCAGCGAGATCCTGAGATGCAGCGGGATCATGCCGCCGGCGCCGGGTCCGGCCCATCGAGCATGGCCAGGGCATCCTGCTGCTCGCTGCGGTAGCGCTTCCGGACGCCGTCCTGGACCGCCGGAGAGCTGCTGTGGAAATAGACCAGGGCGCCGCTGTCATCGGTGCGTCCGCGCTCCGCATAGATGGCGGCGATCAGGTCGTGCACGAACCCGTCCGCCGCGGGATCGAAGCTGCCGTCGCGCCGCATCTGGTCGGCGGCGCGGTGGATCACCTGGTTGTTGGGACCGTGCTGCACCGCGGTCGACCAGACCACATCTTGAAGGGCCGGCGGCCGGCCGCCGAGATCGATGTCGAGATCGGCGGCAAGGCGGCTCGCCAGGGGGACGTAGTGGGTTTTCCGGATGAAATCGTGCTGCACCCGGTGGAAATCGCCTGCGGATTCGCCGGCTATGCGTGCCCAGCACTGCGAAAAGTCCGGGCTGCCGGCCGCCAGCCCGTGGAAGTCGGTGCGCCAGGGAAAACCGTCCTGGTTGACGAAGGTCGAGACCGTGCCGCCATTGGGCTGGCTCGACATCTGGTAGCTGCCATAGGAGACGCCGCCATAATCGCCGCTCCCGCCCGAGATGGTGCCCGGGCCGCGTCCCCCCGTCTCGTATTTCTCGGAGAGTCTGCCCAGCACCCAGTCCTTGGGCGCCCCCGCGGGTTGGGGGGGAGCGGACTCGTCGGGCAACGCCAGGGATTGGCCGGGCCGGATCAGGTCGGGATTGCCGCGCAGCGCCGGATTGGCGGCCAGCAGCGCGTCGAGAGTGGTGCCGTTGCCGGCGGCGATGGCCGACAGCGTGTCGCCGGATTTCACTGAGTAAGGCATGATTTCACCTCGGTCGGACGGGTGTCGAGCCTGAGCACGCCGCGCATCGGCTGCCCGGCGATGGTGAAGGCGATGTCACCGTCGCCGGGTGTCACCGAGAGGGTGCCGTCGTTCAGCGCCGTGCAGCTGCCGCCATTGGGGCGGGTCAGCGAGAAAGAGAGGCTGCCGCCGGCCTCGCCCTTGTATCGGGCGTCGAGCTGACAGGCGCGGGGACTGCCGAAATGCAGGGTGCCGCCCAGGCGGCCGTCGGCATCGGCAAGCCAGAGCTGCACGCTGAAATCGGGGGTTCCGTCGCTTTTGCTGACCGTTCCCGACCAGCAGCCGGGTGCCGGGGTGGTGTCGGCGAGGGCGGGCAGAGCCGTCAGCGCGGCCGCGGCGAATATCGTTCGAGGAAGCAAGGTCATGCAGGTCTCCTTTGCGGGTCAGGGACGAAGGACGAAGCAATAGAGGATCGCTCCCGCCGCCAGCAGCGGCGGGAGCGCCAGCGACAGCCACAGCGTCCACCGAATGGGGAGGCGGGGGGTGGCCAGGCTGTCGGCTGGAAGGATGGCGCGCAGCAGCGCTTCGTCGTCGGGCGACATCAGGAAGCGCCATTCGGTCGGGCGGCGGGGCATGGTCAGCGGCTCTCCGGCGGCGGCAGACGGCGCAGCGGGCGGTCGTCGAGCGCGATCTCGCCGGCGCCGGGCTGCGGTCCGAACAGCGCGATGCGCAGCCGGTGAACGGCCCGGCGCAGGCCCTTCCGCCCGGCTTCGCTTGCGCCGATCGCCGCCGCGAGCCCCGGCGGTCCCCCGCGGGTGGAGGGCGGCACCTCTTCGAACGAGGTCTTCAATTCCAGGCTGGCCATCGTCAGGCGATGCTGAAGGTGCGGCCGCAAGGTCATCAGCGGTAGCCGCAGCGACCGTTCGCCGCCGGGGCCCGGCACCTTGACCTGGAAGACGTAGGACAGCGCTTCGGCGCCGCCCTGGCCATCGAGGTCGAGCAATTGCTGCAGGCGACCCTGATGGCGCGCGTCGATGCTGCGCTGGGCGCGGGCGACCTCGGATTGCAGGGCATCGATCAGATCGTCGAAGCGGGCGGTGCGGCGGCGGGCCATTTCAGCGGTCCTGCAGCCATTGCGGCCGGCGGATGAAGCCGACGTGATAGATCATCGCCTGCAGCACCACCTGGTGTTCGCCGATATTGAGCAGGCTGAAGGTCTTCTCGGTGCCGAGAATGCGGCCTTTGGGCAGTTCGGTCAGGCAGCGGTTCAGCAAGTCGACCGCCGCCTGGATTTCGGTTTCCGTGCTGATGCTTTCCGGATCCTTGCTGCCGACGACAATTCGTTTCACATAGCCGACGTCTGTAAGGTCGAACATCGCAATATTCCTCGCTGTCGGGATCCGGGACCGGGCTCAGGCCGGCTGAGTCTGATCGGCGGGCGGAGCCAGTTTGATCGGGTCGTGCTTGTCGGCCGGGGCCGAGATGCTGCGCGGGGCGACCGAGCTCTGCAGGATGTCCATGACGCGCGCCAGGCCTTCCGGCATGCCGTTGTCCTTGGCGTGAACCTCGACGTGGTATTTCGCCGACTGGTCGGTCTGGCGGGTATTCTCCTTATGCGTGGCCACCGAGCCCTCCATGTGCACCTTCAGCGAGAAGGGGCCCCAGCCGACCGAGGCGTCGGCCGACATCTTGGCCGCGGCGTCCATGGATTCCTTGGTCGTCTCGGAATTCTTCACCTCCATGTCGAAGATGACGTCGACCGAGTTGATGGCCAAAGCGGGCACGTTGATGATGGCCAGCAGCGGCACGTCGAGCTCGACCCGCTCGGTCAGGTTGGCATTGCCGCCCTTGTCGTCGGCCGGTTGCGGCACCGGACGGTCGAACACGAACTTCACGTTGCGCACGTCCGAATTGCCGTCCTTGTCGGGCGGCGTGAAGCCGACGACCTTGATGAACTCGGCCGAGGCGTTGGCCAATTTGACCTGCGCGTCGCAGGCGGCCAGCAACGGACCGCCGATGAGATCGCCCATCGGCAGGCCCTTGAATTGATCACCCATATTGATCGGCATCTATTTTCTCCTGGTAGGATTAGAGGACTTTGACGAGGTGGTGGACGAGCCGCGCCAAACCTTCCGGCGGCTCTTGCCCCTCGAGGCGGAGAACGATGCGGGCGGTCGCTTCGCCATCGCGGGCGACGCCCGATCGCATGTCCACGTCGAGGGTCTTCTGCGGTGCCGCGGCGTGCCAGGCCTGGTCGGCGCTGGGGGCGGCCTCGGCGCCGTCCCCGGCCGCGGGGGGCCGGGGCGGCGCGTCCGGCACCGAGAATTCTCCGAGGTCGACGTCGAATGAGACTTCGACATCCTTGATCTTCAGCTGAGACGGCGAGACCAGGGCCAGCAGCGGCACCAGAAGCAAGCGGTCGGTCTCGTCCGGGCCGGCATTCGGTGACGTGTTGGGCAGGCGCAGCGGGACGCTGGTCGGCCGGTCGTCCTGATCGAAATAGCGCGCCAGGTTCGAGATCTGGTGTTGCTCGATTCGGTTCTGAGCCTCGATCACCGCATTGGCGATGGTTTCGATCAGGTCGTGCAGCGAGATGGGACCGGCCACGATAAGTCTCCCTTGTCTTATGGCTTGGGCTGGGTGGATGGCGGGTGGGGCGCGGAATTGCCGCGGGCGAGCGCCCCTATCGCCGCCGACAGATTGTCGAGCAGGGCTTGCACCTGGGCCGCGGAATAGCCGCCGAGGAAGGCGAAGGCGATGCGGCCGAGCGCCACCATCTCGACGGTGTTCCCGTTCGCGCCGGGCGCCGGCTTGTAGATCGCGTCGAACAGGATTTCGCCCAGGATCAGCGCGGACATCATGCCCAGCATCACGCGGATCCAGTAGGTGCTCTCATATTTCTGGTCGTAGTTGCCGTGCGCGATATAGCGGTTGACGATCGACAGATTGGCGAAGGCGGAGCCCAGCGACGCGGTCGACAGCAGGAACAGATTCGCCGCCAGCGCCGCCCAGCCGTCGATCTCGAGCCAGTTCTGCGCCAGGGTGCTGATGCGGATCACCTTGAGGCCGCTGAGCCCGCATACCATCACCAGGCACAAGGCGGCGAACAGCAGCAGCTGGCGGACCAGACGCACCGGCCCCAGCGCATATAGCAGCGGATGGACGCCGGCTTCGGACGCCATCAGCAGAATGGTGTTGGGATGGGCGGGCGCGACCAGGACGGCGAGCTGGCCATGGACCTCGATCAGGTCGGCGAGCCTTTCGGCGCTGTCGGCCGGCTGGGTCAGCGCCCGGGCGACGCGTCCGCCCAGGTCGGGGGGGACCTGTTTGCCCCAGGTGGTGGCGAAAGCGGTCATCGCCTCGCATTCCCGCACCAGGGTCGCCGGCAATCCCTGCATCGCCGGCGCAGTATTGTCCGCGGCTGCCGCGGCGGAGCGCGGCGGGCTGGGGCGCCAGCGCAGGGCGGAGGAGCGAGGATAAAGGCCGGTCTCGGCGCTCATGGTCTAATTCCCGGTTCACGATGAATTTCGACCAATGGTTGTTGTTCTTTGGTCGATCGTGCCGTGATTGAAGCGCCATGCCTCGATCTATGACAATCGCCAGGAACAGGTATTCCAATAAAGGCGCAATCTTTGGCTGTATCGCATTCTACCAGTTTCCGGGTATGTCTAGGCTTCCTTGGTTGTGTAAAAGTAAACAATGCAATTTAAGGTTGCTTTCTCTCTTCTCTAGTTGCGAGATTTTTCATGCCCTCGACCATTCCTTATGATCCCTCCCTGGTTCTCGGCAATATCGTCAGCCAGGAGAGACTGGATAACCTCGTCAAGATCAGCGACCTCCAGGCGCCGGCCGACGCGGCGGAGGACGAACTCAATTCCCTGATCTCGGTCAAGCGTTCGCTGGACATGACCGTCCAGGAACTGGTCAACATGGCGGTTGATCCTGCCAGCGTCATCCAGGCCAGCAACGATGTCGGCAAGCAGATCGCCGAGGCGGCGAAAGACTACGCTCAAAAGAAGATCGAAGCGGAAAAGGCCACGCAACCGCTGAAGGCGAAGATCCGCTCGATCGGTGAGAGCGTGGAAAGCCCGATCGACTACAATCGTTCGGAGATCAAGATGATGCCGTTGTCGGCGGACTCGATGAAGATGAACGTGCAATATTTCGCCTTCGACGAGAACGAACAGGATTCGGCCACCCACGCGGCGACGGTCAGCGCCTTTGCCAGCGAGGAAGTGTCCTATCTGGGTGACAGTTTCAGCAGCCAGGTCAGCGGTTCGGTGTCCTCGCAGATAAACAGCCAGCATTCCCGCCACAGCATCGCCGGGACGCTGGTGGTTTCGGTCAGCTGCACCCACAAGCAGGCCGCGGTGCTGGCGCCCTTCATCCTCGACGTCGACAAGGGCATCCGCGTCTGGAACAAGACCTTCCCCGACGCCATGATCAAGACCGACAGCGTGGCCAGCATGGCGCAGATCGCGGCGCAGCAGGACACCCAGGCCGAGAAGTCGCTGACCCTGCTGTCGGGAGCCACCTATGGTTCCTGCTTCGTCGGCATGGTGCATGTGCTCAACACCACCGACACCCGCAGCAGCGAGGCGATGTATTCGGTGGCCGCCAAGCTGCAGAGCCAGTTCAAGGTCGCCGGCTGGTTCGCCGACGTATCCGGGGGGTTCGGCGTCGCTTCCAGCTTCTCCAGCGATGCCAAGAGCCTGCTGAGCGTGCAGAATGTCAGCTCGCACTGCACCCTGATCACCATGGGCTCGATCCCGTCGATCAAGTCGAACTCGGTGAAGATGGGTGTCGAAAGCTTCGCCGACGACGACGGCGCCAAGTCGATGGCGGCGCTGCTGAAGCTGCAGAACGCGACCGCGTCGGATCAGGATTCGGTCGACAGTTCGGCGGCGGCGGCGCGCACCGGCGGCCAGATGGTGGCGCTGCAGAATTCCAAGATCACCGCGGCCATCAGCGCCCTCAACGAGATCGATGACGGCGCCAACAAGATTATCGATACCAACTCGATGATGGATGCTCTGGACGATTACATCCAGAAGTGCCTGTCCGGTAATATCGGGGTGCCGATCAATTACTACCTCAAGCCGATCACCCGCTCGCAATTGGCCCAGATGTGGGTGGCGAAATATTATCCGGGCAAGTTTCTGGCGGTGAGCGGCGACGACAGCGCTCCGGCGTCGTCGTCGGGGGCCGCCGCCCCGGCCTCGTCCGGCAGCTGATGATCCGCGTCTTGCCGGCACGGCGGCGTCTTTCCCTGGACGCCGCCGAACTGCGGCTGCTGCAGGAGCTCGCTGCGGCGACCCAGGCGGCGCCGGTACGGATGGGCGCCTTCCTGCAGCGGCACTTCTTCACCGAGGCGGCCGGCCGCGCCCTGATCCTGCAGCCGGGCGGGGCCTTCGGATATTATTATCTGCGCCGCGACCTGTTCGAGCAGGATGACCGCCTGGCGGCGGAGACCCGGGCGCTGCTCGATCTCATCGTCTTGATCGCGCGCCTGCGCCGGCGCCGGCTGATCCATGTGTTCCCCGTCGACAGGCCCGCCGACGCCGACATGCTGTTCGTCGGCGGCTTGTTCCGGTCCCCCAGGCGCAGTACCGCCCATATCATCCTCAACGAGCGCGGCGACTACACGTTTCAGCCGGACTCCATCCAGGATGAAAAGGATGAGGAGATCTATCGCGGCGTCCGTCTCGATGGCGATCTCTATGCCCTGGTTCTCGATCAGTCGCGGGGATTGGTCGATGTGATGCCCGATATCCGTGACTGTCTCGCCGCTCCGCCGGACCCGCCCCCGCCCCCGAAGCCGCCGCTATGGCGCCGCCATGCGGTGGCGCTGGTCGGATTGCTGGCGCTGCTGGCCGTCCTGGTCGATGCCGGCCTCTGGTGGCGCTATTACCGGCCCTCCCCGACGCTGGTAGAGAGCAAAATTCACAACTTTTAATTGCTTTTTACGAGTCGTGCTGCGGCGGACTTTGTCCGCCATCTTTCATTTTGAGACAGTCTTTGGCACTTGACGTGCCAAATAAAAGGCCATCTTTAGACATGTGTGGTCTACCTAATTTCAGGGATATTAGGTGAAAGTGCGGTGTGTCAAAGTGTCGACTGCAAGTTGAGGTTGTAGTAATAAACCTTTATTACCGCATAGGGCGTCAGCTTGCCGATGAAACTGTCTGTTGCAATCGGATTATAGCGTGAATCCTCTGATCGTCGTCGAAACAGACTCATTGATGCAAGACAGGCTTCGCTCGATTTTCGAGAGGGCGCTGGGGCTGGCGCAGGATCTCGTCTGTTTCACCGAGAACATGGCCGATGCCTGTCGCCTGACCGCCGCCCGACAGTTCGGATTGGCCCTGGTCGATATCGGCTCCATCGAGATGGACGGAACCGAGACCATCCGTTGCCTGCACAGGGGCGACGCCGACCTGCCGATCCTGGCCTTGTCGGGACCGAGCAACCGGCAGACCGTGCTGGCCGCGCTGCAGGCGGGTGCCAGCGGCTATCTGCTGAAAGAGCGGGATGACGGCGAGATCGCGCTGTTCATCCGCAGCGTGCTGCGCGGCGGCTGCCCGATCGATCCTTTCGTCGCCTGCCACATCGTCGATGTCGCCCGGCAGGCGGCGCCGATTCTGCCCTCCGTCTTCCCGACGCCGCCGCTGAGCCCGAGGGAGATGGAGGTGCTGCATCTGGTGGCCAAAGGGTTCGCCAACCGCGAGGTCTCCAACCTGCTGCACCTGTCGGTGCTGACGGTGGAATGCCACATGAAGAACATCTACCGGAAGCTCGAGGTCAAATCCCGTACCCAGGCGGTGTTCGAGGCGCGCGCGGTCGGGCTGCTTCCTTGAGCGTTATGAGGGGAAGAGCCGGGTGATCGCCGCATAGACCGCGCGCAAAGTCATCGCCTCGCCGCCTTCCGGCCGGCCGGGCTTGGCCGAGGGATTCCAGGCATAGAGGTCGAAATGGGCCCAGCGCGTCTCCGCGGAGACGAATTCGGCCAGGAAGAGTGCGGCGGTGACGGCGCCGGCGAACGGGCTGTCGCTGGCGTTGTTGATGTCGGCGATCTTGCTGTCGAGCATCTTGCGGTAAGGCGCCCACAGCGGCATGCGCCACAGCGGGTCCTGCTGCTCGGTGCCGGCCTTCAGCAGCGTGTCGGCCAGATCGTCATGGCGCGAGAACAAAGCCGGCAGCTCGGGGCCCAGCGCGGTGCGCGCCGCACCGGTCAGGGTAGCGAAATCGATCAGCAGGTCGGGCTTCTCGGTCCCGGCCTCGGCCAAAGCGTCGCACAGGATCAGCCGGCCTTCGGCATCGGTATTGCCGATCTCGACCGACAGGCCGGCGCGGGTCTTGATGATATCGAGCGGACGGAAGGCGTCGCCCGACACCGCATTCTCGACGGCGGGCACCAGCACGCGCAGGCGCACCGGCAGCTTGGCGTCCATGATGGCATCGGCCAGGCCGAGCGCGACGGCGGAACCGCCCATATCCTTCTTCATGATCTTCATGCCCGAGGCGGGCTTGAGGTCCAATCCGCCGCTGTCGAAGCAGACGCCCTTGCCGACCAGGGTCAGCTTGGGATCGGACGGCTTGCCCCAATGCAGGTCGATCAGGCGCGGCGCCCGGTGCGGCGCCGCGGCGCGGCCGACCGCATGGATGGCGGGGTAATTGTCGTCGAGCAGGGCGTCGCCGACGATCACCCGGCACTCGGCGCCGTGCTTCTGGGCCAGGCCGGCGGCGACATTGGCCAGCTCTTCCGGCCCGAGATCATTGGCCGGGGTGTTGACCAGATCGCGGGCCAGCCCGATCGCCGAAGCCAGGCGAATGACCAAAGCGCGGTCGGCGGCGGCCGGCCAGGTCAGGCGGGCTGCCTTGGCATCGTCGGCAGGCTTGCTCTTGTAGCGGCCGAATTTGTAATGGGCCAGCGCCCAAGCCAAAGCGACATTGTTGGCCTGATCGGGCGGCAGGGCGGCATCGACGCGCCAGGCCCCGGCAGGCAGCTTCGACGGCAGGTTGGCGAAGCTCCAGAAATCATCCTTGTCCCAACCGAACAGCGCGCCTTCGAGAACGCCTTTCGCGTCGGGCAGCAGGCAGACCGAGCCCGGCTCGGCGGTGAACCCCGAGACCTCGATCCAGCCGCGCCGCGCCGAAGGCTGCGCTTCCAGCCACTTCTTGAAGGCCGTCTTGCCGAAAGCCAGGATGGGCAGGTCGGGAGTTCCGTCGGCGGCGAAATGGGGATCGAAGGTCATCGTTGCTCCAGGGGGGTAAACGCGGTAACAGCAATCATCCTATTCGGTGAGAGGCACAATGAACAATCTCGAGCTCGTCATCGGCACCAAGCGCTTCTCCTCCTGGTCCCTGCGTCCCTGGCTGGCGCTGAAGCAGGCGCAGCTGCCCTTCACCGAAACGATCATCGAGCTGCGTCAGCCGGAAACCCGGGCCGAGATCGCCAAGCATTCGCCCTCGGGCAAGATTCCGGTGCTGAAGCATGGCGGGCTGCTGGTGTGGGACAGCCTGTCGATCTGCGAATATGTCGCCGAGCTGGCCTGCGCCCATTCGCTGTGGCCGGAGAATCGCGGGGCGAGGGCGGTTGCCCGGTCGGTTTCCGCCGAGATGCATTCCGGCTTCGTGTCCTTGCGCCAGACTCTGCCGATGGAGTCCGGGCACGACTTCCCCGATTTCACCCCGACCGCCGAGGCCCAGGCCGATATCGAGCGCATCCAGGCGATCTGGCGCGATTGCCGCCAGCGCTTCGGCGCGACGGGCGATTTCCTGTTCGGACGGTGGAGCATGGCCGACGCGATGTTCGCGCCGGTGATCTTCCGCTTCGAAAGCTACCGCATCCCGCAGGACGAGGTCGGGCAGGCCTATATGCAGGCGATGCTGGCGCTGCCCGGCATGCAGCAGTGGCGGGTGGAGAGTTTGTAGCCGCTTTCGCGGGGGTGGCGACTACTTCTTCTTCGGCCCGTAATGGTCGAGGAACATCGCGACCGCCGCTTCGACATTGCGCTTGATCTCGGTCTCCGACGGCATCTGGTCGATGTCGCACAGGCAGCGGAACTGCAGATCGCCTTTGACCAGCGCGAGGAACTGGCGCGCCGCCATCTTGGTGTCGTCGACGGCCAGCAGGCCGGCCTCGGTCCATTGGCGGAAGAAGTCCGAAATCAGGCCGCCGATCGAGATCTGCCCGCTCTGATACATCTCGCGGCCCAGTTCGGGGAAGGTGTTCAGCTCGCCGATCACCACGCGGAAAATGGTCAGCGAGGTCGGCTCGGTCACGTAATGCATGAATTGCGTGCCGATCTGGCACAGCATCTTGTTGATGTCCCGCTCATCCGTCGTCGACACGCTGGTCAGCGCGTCCTGCAGCCGCTGGCGGACCGTTCCCACCACCGCGCCGAACAGCTGCTCCTTGTTTTCGAAATGAGCGTAGAGCGTCGATTTCGACACGCCGGCATGCTTGGCCACCGCATCCATGCTGGTGCTGCCATAGCCGGCATTGAGGAACAATTCGCGGGCGGCGGTCAGGATCTGGCCGACCTTGCCTTGCGGATCGGAAGTGCGGTGGGTCTGGGTGTCGCTCATCTGGTTCATACTAAACTGTTCGGTTTTACCCTAGACAAATCGATTCGGCGGGTCTATCTAAATCGGCATCGGACTGAACTGTTCGGTACAGAATTCCGGCGCCTCTTGATATAGGGCGCAAGCCAAGAAAAGGAAAGCAGCATGACGGCCAGCACTGGCGAGGGGACCGCGGCTCGGAAGAAGAGCAACGCGGTGCCTCGGATGATTTTTGCGGGTGTGGTGGCCGCGCTGGTGCTCGGCGGGGGCGGCTTCTGGCTGTCGACCCGCGGCACCGAATCGACCGACGACGCCTACACCGATGGCCGCACCGCCACCATTTCGCCGAAGGTGGCCGGCTATGTACGGACGCTGAACATCAGCGACAACACCCATGTCAAAGCGGGTCAGGTGCTGCTCGAGATCGATGCACGCGATTATGTGACGGCCCGCGCCAAGGCGCTGGCGACCCTGGCCCTCGATCAGGCCCAGCTGGAAAATGCCCGGGTGCAGCTCACCATCGCCAAGGTCCGCTATCCGTCCGAACTGGACTCGGCCAAGGCCTCGGTCGAATCGGCCCGCGCCCAGCTGGTCCGCGCCCATGCCGACCACGAACGTCAGCGCAAGGTCGATATCCGCGCCACCACCGAGCAGCAGATCGACGCCGCCACCCAGGGCGAAGTCAACGCCCAGGCCCAGCTGGCCGATGCCCAGTCCAAGCTGCGCACCGCCGAGCTGGTGCAGGACAACATCGCCGCCGCAGAGGCCCAGGTTAAGCAGCTGGAAGCCCAGGTCGCCGCCGCCCAGGCCGATGCCGATCAGGCCGAGATCAATCTCGGCTACACCAAGCTGGTCGCGCCCTTCGACGGCTGGGTGACCAAGCGCAATGTCGAGCTGGGTTCCTATCTCCAGGTCGGCCAGTCGCTGTTCACCCTGGTTTCGCCCGATGTCTGGGTCACCGCCAACTTCAAGGAAGCCCAGCTGGCCGGCATGCGTCCGGGCCAGAAGGTCAAGATCGACATCGACGCCTTCCCAGACCTCAAGGTCGAGGGCCATGTGGACAGCATCCAGATGGGCTCGGGCTCGCGCTTCACGGCTTTCCCGGCCGAAAACGCGACCGGCAATTATGTGAAGATCGTCCAGCGCGTGCCGGTCAAGATCGTCATCGACAAGGGCATCGATCACGATCAGGCGCTGCCGCTGGGTCTGTCGGTCGTGCCGACGGTGACGACGAAATGAGCAACGAATTTTCCCGAAAATTCGTTGCAGGCGTGCAAGTGCACGCCCGCGCTGCCGACAGCGTCGAGCACACAGGCAACATAACTTGGCGCGGTAGCCAAGGGCGCCCCGGCGCCCGCCCGGCGCCTGAGGGACACATCAAATGAGCGAAGGTCCCGTCGAGTCAGCGGCTCCGGCGGGAGTCAGCTGGACCCCTAAAGCGAATCCCTGGCTGATCGCCGTGGTGGTGACCTCCGCGGCCTTCATGGAGATTCTCGACACCACGGTGGTGAACGTCGCCCTGCCGCATATCGCCGGCTCGCTGTCGGCGGGCACCGATGAGGCGACCTGGGCGCTGACCTCCTATCTGGTGGCCAACGGCATCGTGCTGCCGATCTCGGGCTGGTTCTCCAGCGTGCTCGGCCGCAAGCGCTATTTCATGATCTGCATCATGATGTTCACCATCTGCTCGCTGCTGTGCGGTCTCGCCACCAGCCTGCCGCAACTGGTCATCTTCCGCATCCTGCAGGGCTTCTTCGGCGGCGGGCTGCAGCCCAGCCAGCAATCGATCATTCTCGATACTTTCCCACCGGCCAAGCGCGGCGCCGCCTTCTCGGTGACCGCGATCGCCACCATCGTCGCTCCGGTGCTGGGGCCGACCTTGGGCGGGCTGATCACCGACAGCTATAGCTGGCGCTGGATCTTCTTCATCAATGTGCCGTTCGGCATCATTGCATGGCTGGCCGTGATGCGCCTGGTCGAGGACCCGCCGTGGGCCGGCGCGCAGGGCTTGCGCAAGGACGGCAAGCTGCAGGTCGATTATATCGGCCTCAGCCTGATCTCGCTGGGCCTCGGCTGCCTGGAAATCTGCCTCGACCGCGGCGAACAGGAAGGCTGGCTGGGGTCGCCCTTCATCCGCACCTTCGGCATATTCGCGGTGCTGGGCATCGTCGGAGCGGTCTGCTGGCTGTTGTCGACCGACAAGCCGATCGTCAATCTGCGGGTGCTGAAGAACCGGACCTTCGCCACCGGCGCCTTCATGATCTTCGTGCTCGGCGCGGTGCTCTATTCCAGCTCGGTGCTGCTGCCCCAGCTGGCGCAGCAGACGCTGGGCTACACCGCGCTGCTGTCCGGCCTGCTGCTGTCACCGGGCGGCCTGGTGATGATCTTCCTGATCCCGATCGTCAGCCGGATGCTGCCCAAGGTGCAGACGCGCATTCTGATCGCCATCGGCTTCACCTTGCTGGGCTTCGCCCTGCTGCAGGGGCACCGGCTGCTCAGCGCGCAGATATCGTTTACCGATCTGATGATGCTGCGCATCTATCAGATGATCGGGCTGGCCCTGCTGTTCGTGCCGATCAGCATGCTGAGCTTCTCGACCCTGAAGCCGACCGAGAACCGCGATGCGTCGTCGCTCTACACGATGTTCCGCAACATCGCCGGATCGATCGGCATCGCGGTGTCGACCTCGGCCATCACCGAGCTGAGCCAGGTGCACCAGTCCTATCTGTCCGAGCATCTGAACCCGTTCAGCCAGCCTTATCTCGACAGTCTGGCCCGCAACACCTCGGCGCTGGTGTCGCAGGGTGTCGCGGCCACCAACCTGACCAATGTCGCCAATGGCGTGATGCTGAAGACCATGACGATCCAGGCGCAGGTCCAGTCCTATGCCGACGTCTTCACCTATTGCGCGGTGTTCGCCTTCCTGGCCATGCCGCTGGCTTTCCTCTTTCCGCCGACCAAGGCGGGCGGCAAGGGCCGCCCCGGAGCTGCTGAATGATCAAATCCGTTTCCATGTCCGCCAGCTTGTTGAGCGCCTCCGCGCTGGCGTTGGCGCTGGCCGCCTGCACCGTCGGTCCCGACTATCAGGCGCCGGCGCCGGAGACCCGCGCCGGCTGGCAGGGCAAGCAGCAGGCGGCCGACTTCGCCCAGATCCAGCAATGGTGGGCCTCCTTCCACGATGCCGAGCTGGACAGCCTGGTCAGCCGTGCCGTCGCCGGCAATCTCGACGTCAAGATGGCCGAGCAGCGCATCATCGAGGCGCGGGCCCAGAAGGATGTCGCCGAGTCCGGCTATTATCCGTCGATCTCCGGTTCCGGCCAGGCGACGCGCGCCCATATCCCGACCTCGCTGGGCCATCTGCCCGGCGGCAACACCGTCGACTTCCTCGATGCGGGCGCTTCGATGTCGTGGGAGATCGATCTGTTCGGCAAGACCAGGCGCACCGTCGAAGCCGCCGATGCCCAGGTCGGCGCCAGCATCGAGGACCGGCGCGGCGCCCTGGTGACTTTGCTGGGCGAGCTGGGCAACGACTACGCCACCCTGCGCGCCGCGCAGCTGCGTCTCGACATCGCCAAGCGCAACATCGTCGCCGAGGGCGAGCTGGTCGATCTGACCCGTGCCAAGCAGAATAATGGTCTCGGTTCGGAACTCGACGTCGCTCAGGCCGAATCGCAGCTCGCCACCCTGCGCGCCGTGGTGCCGCAGCTGGAGACCATCGTCGCCCAGCAGGGCAACGCCATCGCCGTGCTGCTCGGACAGGAGCCTGGTGCTCTGACCGCCGAGCTGTCGCAGCCCGGCGCCCTGCCGCCAGCCCCGCCGACTTTGCCCGCGGCACTCCCCTCCGACGTGGTGCGCAACCGCCCGGACATCCGCTCGGCCGAGCGCCAGCTGGCGGCGGCCAACGCCCAGATCGGCGTCGCCGAGGCGAACCGCTATCCCAGCCTGACGCTGAATCCGCAGGCGGCCCTGGCGGGCGGCACGCTGCACCAGATGTTCACCGGCGCCTCCCTGCTGTGGGTGGCCTCGGCCAGCGTCAAGGCGCCGATCTATGAAGGCGGCAAACTGGATGCGAATGTCCGCTCCGCCGAAGCCTCGGCCGAGGAGGCGCGCCTCAATTACAAGAAGACGGTGCTGACCGCCTTCCGCGAGATCGAGGATGCGCTGGTCGCCTATGATGCCGAGCAGCGCCGCTACAAGGATCTGGTGGCCGCCCGCGAGGCCAGCCGCCGCGCCCTGGAACGCGCCACCTCGCTCTACAGGGCGGGGCTGGGCGACTTCCTCAATGTGCTGGATGGCGAACGCAATCTCTACGCGGCGGAAGATGCCGTGGCGCAAAGCGAGCAGACCCTGACCCAGCAGACGGTCTCGCTCTACAAGGCCCTCGGCGCCGGCTGGCAGGCCGGCGAGCAGCCGGCGGCCGGCTGACGCAGGCGAGGAGGAAGAAGATCATGAGCGAGAAAACGAGCCAGACCTTCTTCTTCCTCTCCCTTTTGCGGGCGATGCTGTCCGAGTGGCTTCACCACCACTGATCGGCCTCAGGCGTGGATGGTGACGCCGACGATATGCGTCGCCTCCACCCCCGCCTGATCGTAGATCGCGACCTGCACGGTAGCCGTGCCGGTCTGGCCGGAGGTCAGGATAAGCCCGGCCAGATCGTTGTCGATCTGATCCACATTACCCACCGCATGGACCGAGGCGCCGCTGCCGGTCGCGTTGCCGTTGACGTCCGACAGGCTGCCGAAATTCGTCGTGACGGTCAGCGCCAGGGTGCCGGCATGGGCGGCCGCCCACGGATCGGTGAAAGTTACTCCATTCAGGGATAAGGGCGTGCCGGCGGCGGCCGAAATCCGGGTCACGCCGGTGATGACAGGATCGGGCGTCGCGGCGCCGCCCGAGGAGGCCGCGCCCACCGTGATGGTTTCCTGCGCCGTCGCCGTCACGCCCGCCTGGTCGTAGACCGTGAATGAGATATGGGCGGTGCCGGCGGCCTGGCTGGTGAGGCTGAGCTCGTCGATATCGCTGTTGATTTGGGACAGGGTGCCGGTGAACTTCATCGGCTTCCCCGCCGAGATGGTGAAGGGATTGCCATTGTCATCATAGCCCGAGATGGAGCCCGAATCGACGCTGATGATCAGCGCCAGCGAGCCCGGATTGGCGCCCGCCCAATCGTCCGACAGGCTGATGCCCGGCAGCGGCTCGGCCGTTCCCGCGATGGCCGTCGCCGCGGCGGGAACGGTGAAGACCGGGTTGGGCGTGGCCAGGATCTGCCGGCCCACCTGGGTCGGCGCGGCGTTCAGATCGTTGAAGTAGTCGTTCTCGACGGCATGGCCGCTGGAATCGTAGACGGTTTCCACCATGTCATAATAGGCGCCGTTGATCTGTCCCGAACTGCCCGGTCCGGCGGCGTTGAACAGGATGTAGCTGTCGGTGTATCCGGCAGTCCCCTCATAGGTGCCGCTGGGCGAGGAGATGAAGATCGGCGTGTAATTGTCCTCGCGGATCTGGATGCCGGCGCTGGAGAAGGTGTCCTGCGAGTAGCCCCGGGGATAACCGCCGCCGCCCGGCTCATAGACATTGAAACTGAAAGTGCCGTCCGCATTGACGGTCTTCGCGCCGATCCCGACCGGGACCGTGTCGCTCAGATCGAAGAACAGGCGGCGGTCGGCGACCTCCGCTCCGCTCGCATCGTAATAGAGGATCTGGGTGACGACGCCGTAGCCCACGGTGTCATAAACGTCCTTGCTCGACGCATAACCGATGCCGTCGATGGTGCCTGCCTGAGTAACCATGATGGAAGTCCCGCCAATTGATTTTCCGCCCTCAATAGGGCGGAAACCAACCGGCGGGTTCCGTGGTCAAACGGTGACCGTCAGAAGAGCGCCGACTCCAGCGACATCACCGTCTTCGAACCCTCGGTGACGGTGCGGGCATAGGCCAGGGCTTCCGGCAGGACGTGCACGGCGTAATGCTGCGCGGTGGCCAGCTTGGCGACATAGAAATCACCTTCGCCCAGGCGGGCGGCGGCGATCTCGGCGGCGCGGGCCATCTGATGGCCGCCTAAGACCGTGCCCAGCAGCATCAGCAGCGGAACCGAGGCGGCGGCCGGCAGGCGGGCATCCTCGGCGCCGGCGGCCAGGGTCCACTCGATGGCCTTAAGGGCGACGTCGTGCGCTTCTTCCATCGCGCGGCCGATCAGGGCCAGTTCCGGCCTGGAGGAGCCCTTGAGCTTGATCGCCTGGGCCTTCACCTCGGCCAGCACCGCCCTGGCGACGGCGCCCTGGTCGCGGCCCAGCTTGCGGTTGATCAGATCGTTGGCCTGGATGGCGGTGGTGCCTTCATAGATCGCGGTGATGCGGACGTCGCGGTAATGCTGGGCAGCGCCGGTTTCCTCGATGAAGCCCATGCCGCCATGCACCTGCACGCCGTCCGAGGCGACCTTGACGCCGGACTCGGTGCACCAGCCCTTGACGATCGGGTTGAGGAAGTCGGCCAGCAGCTGGCTCTGCTTCTTCTTGTCGGCGGTGGTCTCATGCTCGGCCAGATCGAGCGCGGCGGCTTCGACATAGGCCAAGGCGCGCATCGCCTCGGTACGGGCCTTCATGGTGAACAGCAGGCGGCGCACGTCGGGATGGTCGATGATCGGGCCGCGCTCGGTCTTGCCGATCGCCTTGCCCTGGATGCGCTCGCGGGCATAGCCCAGCGCCTGCTGATAGGCGCGCTCGGCCAGGGCGACGCCCTGCAAGCCGACATTGAGGCGAGCATTGTTCATCATGATGAACATGAATTCGAGGCCGCGGCCTTCCTCGCCGACCAGATAGCCGATGGCGCCGTCATTGTCGCCGAACGACATCACCGCGGTCGGGCTGGCATGGATGCCGAGCTTATGCTCCAGCGAGACCGCGCGCACATCGTTGCGGGCACCCAGCGAACCGTCTTCATTGACCAGGAACTTCGGCACGATGAACAGCGAGATACCCTTCACGCCGGGCGGCGCGTCGGGGGTGCGGGCCAGCACCATATGGATGATGTTCGGCGTCATCTCGTGATCGCCATAGGTGATGAAGATCTTCTGGCCGCTGATCAGGTAATGGTCGCCGCTCTTGACCGCCTTGGTGCGGACGGCGGCGAGGTCGGAACCGGCGCCGGCTTCGGTCAGCACCATGGTGCCGGCCCATTCGCCCGAGACCAGCTTGGGCAGATAGGTCGCCTTCTGCTGCTCGGAGCCGCAGGAGATGATGGCGTGCGTCGCGCCCTGGGTCAGGATGGTGGACAGGGCGAAGGCCGTGCTGGCGCTGGCCCACAGTTCGGAGGTCGCCGCATTGACCAGCCAGGGCAGGCCCATGCCGCCATACTCGGCGGGGAAGGGCAGACCCAGCCAATTGCCTTCGACCAGCGTGTCATAGGCCGGCTGCCAGCCGTCGGCGACGCGCACCTTGCCGTTCTCCAGCTTGGCGCCCTGCTTGTCGCCCGGATGGTTCAACGGCGCGATCACGTCCTCGGCGATCTTGCCGGCTTCGGCCAGAACGGTGGAGACCAGTTCCGCGCTGTAATCCTCGCCGAGCAGCGACAGGATGGGGGAAAGCCCCGCCAATTCGGTGAACACGAACTCCATGTCGCGCAGGGGCGCAGCGAAACCGGCCATCTGATCTAGTCTCCTTCGGTTACATGTTGCGGCGGTATTGCCCGCCGACTTGATAAAGAGCGTCGGAAATCTGGCCGAGCGAGCAGACCCGCACCGCTTCGACCAGCTGGGCGAACACATTCTGGTTGTTGATCACCGCGTCGCGCAATCTTTCCAGAGCCGCCGGCGACTCGCCTTGATGCCGATCATGGAAATCGCGCAGGCGCTTCAGCTGATTGACCTTCTCGTCATCGGTCGAACGCTGCAGAACCACCTCGGCCTCGGCGGGCGGATTGGGGTTCAGGAAGGTGTTCACGCCGATGATGGGATAGGACCCGTCATGCTTCATATGCTCGTAATGCAGGCTCTCATCCTGGATCTTGCCGCGCTGATAGCCGGTCTCCATGGCGCCCAGCACCCCGCCGCGCTCCGAGATGCGCTCGAATTCCTGCAGCACCGCCTCTTCGACCAGATCGGTCAGCTCGTCGATGATGAAGGCGCCCTGATTGGGGTTCTCGTTCTTGGCCAGGCCCCATTCGCGGTTGACGATCATCTGGATCGCCACGGCGCGGCGCACCGATTCCGGCGTCGGCGTGGTGAAGGCCTCGTCATGGGCGTTGGTGTGCAGGGAATTGCAATTGTCGTAGATGGCGATCAGCGCCTGCAACGTGGTGCGGATGTCGTTGAAGTCCATCTCCTGGGCGTGCAAGCTCCGGCCCGAAGTCTGGACGTGGTACTTCATCTTCTGCGAGCGCTCGTTGCCCTTGTATTTGTCGCGCATCGCCACCGCCCAGATGCGGCGGGCGACACGGCCCAGCACCGAATATTCCGGGTCCATGCCGTTCGAGAAGAAGAAGGACAGGTTCGGCGCGAAATCGTCGATGTTCATGCCGCGCGCCAGATAGGCTTCGACGAAGGTGAAGCCGTTCGCCAGCGTGAAGGCCAGCTGCGAAATCGGGTTCGCGCCGGCCTCGGCGATGTGATAGCCCGAGATCGACACCGAATAGAAATTGCGCACCTTGTGGTCGATGAACCATTGCTGGATATCGCCCATCATCTTCAGCGCGAAATCGGTCGAGAAGATGCAGGTGTTCTGGCCCTGGTCTTCCTTGAGAATATCGGCCTGGACGGTGCCGCGCACCACTTCGCAGGTATGCGCCCGGATATGCTCGATCTGCTCGGCATTGGGGGCATGGCCATGGCGGACGGCATAGGCTTCGATCTGCTGGTCCATGGCGGTGTTGAAGAACATGGCCAGGATGATCGGCGCCGGCCCGTTGATGGTCATCGACACCGACGTGTCGGGCGCCGCCAGGTCGAAGCCGGAATAGAGCACCTTCATATCGTCCAAAGTCGCGATCGAGACGCCGGAATTGCCGACCTTGCCATAGATGTCCGGGCGCTCGTCCGGATCACAGCCATAGAGCGTCACCGAATCGAAGGCGGTCGACAGGCGGGTCGCCTTGCTGTCCTTCGACAGCAGCTTGAAGCGCGCATTGGTGCGGAAGGCGTCGCCTTCGCCGGCGAACATGCGGGTCGGGTCTTCGCCCTCGCGCTTGAATTGGAACACGCCGGCGGTGAAGGGGAAGAAGCCGGGCAAATTCTCGCGGCCCATCCAGCGGACCAGCTCGCCATGATCCTGGTAAGGCGGCAGCGCCACCTTGCGGATCTTGGAACCCGACAAGCTGGTGTGGGTCAGCGCGGTATGGATCTCCTTATCGCGCACCTTGACCACATAATCGTCGGCCTCGTAGCGGGCCTTCATTTCCGGCCAGCCGGCCAGCGCCTTGCGGACATCGGCGTCGAGATGCTGCACGCGGTCGTCGGACAAAGCGGCGGCATCGCCCGGCGCCTTGCCTGCCGCGGTCAGGAGGCGGGCGGCTTCTGACAATTGCTGGGCTTCGCGGGCGATCTGCGCCTGGGCGTCGGAATGGGCCAGGTAATTGCGCACCGTCTCGGCGATCTCGGCCAGATAGCGCACCCGCGCCGCCGGCACGATGGCGGCGGAGGCCGAGGAGAAACGCTCCTTCGATTTGGGCAGGCGGCTGTCGCCCTGCTTGAAGCCCTTGGCGGTCAGCGCGTCGAGCAGGCCGTGATAGAGCGCGGTGACGCCGTCATCATTGAAGCGCGAGGCGATGGTACCGAACACCGGCATCGCCGCCGGATCGACGCCGAACATTTCGCGGTTGCGCTGCATCTGCTTGCGCACGTCGCGCAGCGCGTCGAGCCCGCCCTTGCGGTCGAACTTGTTGATCGCCACCAGATCGGCATGGTCCAGCATGTCGATCTTTTCGAGCTGGCTGGCGGCGCCGAATTCCGGCGTCATCACATACATGGCCAGGTCGGCGATCTCGCTGACCGCCGAATCGCCCTGGCCGATGCCGGGGGTTTCGACGATCACCAGCTCATAGCCGGCCGCCTTGCACAGATCGATGATGACCGGAACCGAGTCGGGGATTTCCGACGCCGAAGTGCGGGTGGCGAGCGAGCGCATGAACACCGGGCTGGCCCCGGAAGACGAAGAGATGGCATTCATGCGGATGCGGTCGCCCAGCAGGGCGCCGCCGGTCTTTTTCTTGGACGGATCGATGGCGATGACGGCGATCTTCTGGTCGGGGCGGTCCAGACGGAACCGGCGGATCAGCTCGTCGGTGAGGGAGGATTTGCCGGCGCCGCCGGTGCCGGTGGTGCCGAACACGGGGACGCGGGTGCCGGCCGCCTTGCTGCGCGCTTCGGCGCGCTGGGCGGGGGAAAGCTTGCCGTTCTCGGCGGCGGTGATCAGGCGGGGCAGGCCTTCCATGCCAAGGGTCAGCGTGTCGAAATCGCAGCGCTGCAGCATGTCCTCGATCATGCCCTTGAGGCCGAGCGACTGGCCGTCTTCCGGCGAATAGATGCGCTCGACGCCGTAATCATGCAGCTCGCGGATTTCGCGCGCCACGATCACGCCGCCGCCGCCGCCGAACACCTTCACATGGGCCGCACCGCGGCTGCGCAGCAGGTCGACCATATATTTGAAATATTCGACATGGCCGCCCTGATAGGAGCTGACGGCGATCGCCTGGGCATCTTCCTGGATCGCGGCGGTCACCACCTCGTCGACCGAGCGGTTATGGCCGAGATGGATCACCTCGGCGCCGCCCTGCTGCAGCAGGCGTCGCATGATGTTGATGGCGGCGTCGTGGCCATCGAACAGGCTGGTGGCGGTGACGATGCGAATCTGATGCTGCGGCTGAAAATGCTTCGCCGCGCTCTCGGGCAGTCGACGGGACCCTTCGGGCATGATGTTCCTCCCAGAACTTGTTCCCACCGTAAAGGAAGGTCAATTCATGGTCTATGCTGTCATCCCTCAAAATATATGACATAAAATGCCATCATGCAGATCACCGGCGTATCGCATCTTTTCGTCGAGGCCCTGCTCGAAGGGGCGGAGGCCCGGGGTATCGATCCCGTGCCGCTGCTGGCTGCCGCCGGTATCGCGCCTGGGCAGCGGCGGGTTTCCACCCAGGCCTATGCTACGCTGATGAAGTCGGTGGCGCTGGCGCTGGACGATGAATTCTTCGGCCGCGACTCGCGCCGGATGAAGCAGGGCAGTTTCGCCATGCTGTGCCACGCGGTGCTCGGCTGCCGCACCTTGCGCAGCGCGCTGGCCCGGGCGGTTCGTTTCTACAATCTGATGCTCGAGGACACGGTGGTGGCGGTGACCGAGACGGATGGCATGCTGCGTCTGGAAACCCGCTCGTCGCGGCCGGTCGCCCTGTTCGCCCATGAAAATCTGCTGCTGTTCCTCCATCGCCTGGCCTGCTGGCTGATCAATCGGCGCGTTCCGGTGGCGTCGCTCGGTTTCGCTTACCCGGTGCCCGAACGGGTGGCGGAATATCCGCTGGTGTTCGGTACCGAGGCACTGTTCGGCCAATCCTGTTCCTTCCTCGGCATCGATGCCCGCTATGGCAGCCTGCCGCTGGTCCGTGACGAGGCGGCGCTGAAGGAGTTCCTGGCCCTGGCGCCGGAAAATCTGTTCGTGCGCTACCGTCCCAGTCACGGCACCGCGCATATGGTGCGGCTGCATCTGGCGGCGATGAAGCTGATCGACTGGCCGGACTTCGCCGAGCTGGCGCGGTCGCTCGGCATGTCCGCCTCGACCCTGCATCGCCGCCTGGCCGACGAGGACAGCAATTTTCAAATGATCAAGGACCAGATCCGCCGCGAGCGCGCGCAGGCTTTACTGCGCCAGGGCGGTTTGAGCGTCATGGCCATCGCCGAGGAGCTGGGGTTCGCGGAACCCAGCGCCTTCCACCGCGCTTTCCGTAAATGGACGGGACGGGCGCCGGGGCAATTCCGCAGAGAAACCGTATTGGGAGGAGTATAATGGAAGACGTGGTCATCGTTGCCGGCGTTCGCACGGCGGTGGGAGATTTCGGCGGCAGCCTGAAGGACATTCCCCCCACCGAACTGGGCGCCAAGGTGATCGCCGAGGCCGTCCGCCGCGCCGGCATCGAGCCCGGTGAGGTCGGCCATGTGGTGATGGGCACTGTGATCCCGTCCGAGCCCAAGGATATGTATCTGGCCCGCGTCGCCGCCGTCGGCGCCGGTATCCCGGCCGAGGTTCCGGCCCTGACCGTCAACCGTCTGTGCGGCTCCGGCCTGCAGGCGGTGGTGTCGGCGGTGCAGTCCCTGGCGCTGGGCGATTGTTCGGTCGCCGTGGCCGGCGGCGCCGAGAGCATGAGCCGTTCCGGCTATCTGATGCCGTCGGCGCGCTGGGGCACCAAGATGGGCGATTCGCCGGTGGTCGATCTGATGCTGGGCGCACTCAACGACCCCTTCGGCAACGGCCATATGGGCATCACCGCCGAGAATGTCGCCGCCTCGCACGGCATCGGCCGCGCGGCGCAGGACGCCTTCGCCGCCGAAAGCCACCGCCGCGCCGCCGCCGCCATCGCCGATGGCCGCTTCAAGGATCAGATCCTGCCGATCGATATCCAGGTGAAGAAGGAAACCGTCTCCTTCGCCACCGACGAGCATGTGCGTGGCAACGTTACCGCCGAAAGCCTGGCCGGCCTGCGCGCCGCCTTCAAGAAGGACGGCACGGTGACGGCGGGCAATGCCTCGGGCCTTAATGACGGCGCCGCCGCCCTGGTGCTGATGACCGCGGCCGAAGCGGCTCGCCGCGGCCTCAAGCCGATGGCCCGCGTCACCGGCTATGCCCATGCCGGCGTCGATCCCTCGGTGATGGGGCTCGGCCCGGTGCCGGCGGTGCAGAAGCTGCTGGCCAAGAGCGGTCTGACCGTCGAGGATTTCGACGTGATCGAAAGCAACGAGGCCTTCGCCGCCCAGGCCTGCGCGGTCAGCCAGGATCTCGGCCTGCCCTCGGCCAAGGTCAATCCCAATGGCGGCGCGGTGGCGCTGGGCCATCCGGTCGGGGCGACCGGCGCGATCATCCTGGTCAAGCTGATCTACGAGCTGCAGCGAACCGGCGGCAAGCACGGCCTCGCCACGCTGTGCATCGGGGGCGGCCAGGGCATCGCCATGGCGGTCGAGGCGCTTTGACGCGCGCGGGAGAAATGGGGCGCGCCTGCCTGGCCGCCCTGAGTCTCCTGCCGGGGGCTGCGCTCGGCCAGGCGCAGCCGCCGCTGATCACCTGGATGCAGGCCGATACGCCGCCCTTCCATATCGACGACGGTCCGCTGGCCGGGCAGGGCATCAAGGACCGGCAATTCCACTTCCTGGCCGAGCATCTTCCGCAATTCCGCCACCACCTGATGGTGGCCAGCGTGGCGCGCAACTGGTACGCCATCGAACATTCCGACGGGGTCTGCATCATCGGCGTCGCCAGCACGGCGGAACGCGAGAAATTCACCCTCTACAGCCGGCGCCGGCTGACCGGTTTCGGCTCACGGGTGATCATCCGCCGCGAAGACTCCGCCCGCTTCGCGGCGTTTCTCGATCCTCAGGGCGAAATAGATCTCGGCGCGCTGTCGCGCTCCACCGCTCTGGCGGGCGGCTTCGTCTCGATGCTGCACTATGCCGAGCCGATCGGCGCCTTCCTGGATGACCCGAAACGGACTGCGCGCCTCGACAAATTCGTCACCCCGCCGCAGCTGTTCAATGTGCTGAAGGCAAAACGGGTCGATTATGTGTTCGGTCAGGCGGTCGAGGCAGCCTATTACGCGCAGCCGGGCGAGCTTACGGCTTTGCAGATCAAGGGAACGGGGGCAATCGGCGGGGGCCTGGGAATCGGCTGCTCCAACGGAGAGCTCGGCCGCAAGGTCATCAAAGCCATCGATGCCCTGCTGGCCGATGATCAGATGTGGTCCGACTATATCCGGCCTTATGGCGATTGGAGCCTGGGCGGGAATTAACGGATCGGCTTGGGCTTGGCTTCGTCATAGAAGCGCTGGGCGCCCGGATGGAGTGCCACGCCGAGGCCGTTCACCGCGCCGGCCGGCGTGATCGGCGCGCCGCCGCGGCGGGCATCCATCAGCAATTGCTGGGTCTCGGGCTGCCAGAGCGAGCGTGTGATGCCATAGACCAGATCGTCGGGGAGGCTGGCCGAAACCACGAAGGTCAGCCCTACCGCGATGGTCGGTGTGTCGCCCTCGACGCCGAGATAGGTGCCGCCCGCGATGCGGCTGGGTTCCAGCAGACGGTCGGCCTGGCGCATCTTCTCGACGGCGGGTCCGGTGATCGGCAGCAGGCGGATCGGCTTGATCTTGGCCAGTTCGGCGATGGTCGGCACCGGCGCCTCGTCCATCACGAAGAAAGCGTCGAGCTTGCCGGCCAGCATGGCGTCGGCGGCCAGCGCCGAGCGCTGGTTCTCCTCCTTGACGTCATTGTCCTTGAAGCCCAGCGCGACCAGCAGCTGGTGCGCATGCAGATGGGTGCCCGAGCCTTTCTCGCCCAGGGAAACCCGCTTGCCCTTGAGGTCGCGCAAGGATCGGATCGGCCCGTCGCGCAGCACCACCAGCTGCATCTGGTCGAGCGCCAGATTGCCGATGGCGCGCAGAGTCTCGGCCCGCTTGCCCTCGAACATCGGCACGTCGGCCTCGGTCAGCGCCGCGTCGAGGCGGCCCTCGGCCAGGGTCTCGATATTGTCCTCGGAACCCGCCGTGGCCGTGGCCACCGCGATCAGACCGGGCACGCCGCAGGCGCCGACATGGGTACAGGGCAGGCCTGGCGGCGCGCTGATGGCGCTGGCGATCAGGCTGCCGAGCGGAAAGTGGGTCTCGCCCGGCGGGCCGGTGCCGACGCGGAGATAGCGCGCCTCGTCGCCCGATGCCGACGTCGCCAGCATCGCAAAACCAAGCATCGCGTAGATGAGGGATGGTCTCGACATTGCGCCCCGACTATAGCGCGGAACCCGGTCCCCGTCAGTGACGCCTCTCATAAGTCACGAAGGCGACAGCGGGATCGCTTTCCGCCGGCTGCCGGGCGATTTCCTGCCAGGCGGCGCGGTCCCAATTGGGGAAATGCACGTCGCCCTCATAGGCGCGCTTGATCTCGGTCAGGTAGAACCGGTCTGCGCGCGGCAGCGTCTCGGCGAACAGCGAACTGCCGCCGATCACCAGGATTTCGCCGTCGCCACCCTTGGCCAGAGCCTCGTCCAGGCTGTGCGCGACGAGCACGCCGTCCGCCGTGAAGTCTTTGTCGCGGGTGATCACGATGTTGGTGCGGTTGGGCAGCGGGCGGCCGATCGACTGGAAAGTCTTGCGGCCCATCACCACGGTCTTGCCCGAGGTGATCCGCTTGAAGTAGCGCAGATCCTCGGGGATGTGCCAGGGCAGGGTGTTGTCGCGGCCGATCACGCCGTTCTCGGCGACCGCGACGATCAGCGCAAGCATCAGATCGCCACCGGCGCGGAGATCGCCGGGTGCGGGTCGTAGCCGGTCAGGGTGAAGTCCTCGAACGTGAAGCCGAACAGGTCCTTTACCTCGGGATTCAAGGTCATCGTCGGCAGCGGGCGCGGTTCGCGCGACAGCTGGAGATCGGCCTGCTCGATGTGATTGGCATAAAGATGCGCGTCGCCGAAGGAATGGACGAAATCGCCCGGCTTCAGCCCGGTCACCTGCGCCAGCATCAGGGTCAGCAGCGCATAGGAGGCGATGTTGAACGGTACGCCGAGGAAGATGTCGGCGGAACGCTGGTAAAGCTGGCAGGACAGCTTGCCGTCGGCGACATAGAACTGGAACAGGCAGTGGCAGGGCGGCAGCGCCATCTTGTCGACGTCCGCCGGGTTCCAGGCGGATACGATCAGCCGGCGCGAATCCGGGTTGCGCTTGATCATCTCGACCAGCTTGGCGATCTGGTCGATCGGGCCGTCGGCGGACGGCCAGCTGCGCCATTGCGCGCCATAGACCGGGCCGAGATCACCATTCTCGTCGGCCCATTCGTCCCAGATGGTGACCTTGTTGTCCTGCAGGTACTTGATGTTGGTCTCGCCCTTCAGGAACCACAGCAGCTCGTGGATGATCGAGCGCAGATGGACCTTCTTGGTGGTCACCAGCGGGAAACCCTCGGACAGGTCGAAGCGCATCTGCCAACCGAACAGGCTGTAGGTTCCCGTACCCGTGCGGTCCGCCTTGAAGGTGCCGCCTTCGCGCGCCGCCCGCAGAAGATCGAGATATTGATGCACTAAAACCTACTCCTCGCCTTTTCCAGCGCCTTGGCGACGCGATCCGCCCATAGTAGCTGTCCGGCTGGATCTCCCACAAGATCTTGTCGGATTTCCAGCCCGACATGCAGCAGGCCGCGCTTCTCGCCATGGACGGGCAGGGTGTGGTCGGTGGCGTCGGTCATCGCATAGGGCTGATTATCGGCGACCAGCACGCCATCCTCGGCCAGTGCTTCCTTCAGCGCCAAGGCGAAGCGCCCGTCGCGATTATACATCACCGCCGCCTGCATCTCGCGGACGCTGCCTTTGAAGACCGGCGTCATGGTGTGCTGGGCGATCAGGATGGTCTTGCGGCCCTGGCGCGCCCGTTCGTCGACCAGGGCGGCGATATGATCGTGATAGGGCGCATGAACCGCCAAACGGCGCGCTTCGCGTTGCTCGTCGCCGAGAGTCTCGTTGCCCGGAATGACGGTGAGCTCGCTGACCGCGGGAACCGCGCTCGGCACCGAAGGCGCGCGGTTGCAGTCCATCACCAGCCGGGAATAATTCTGCGCCACCAGCGCCGCGTCGAGCGCCGCCGAAACATGGTCGGCCACCGCCAACGCGCCGATGTCCCAGGCGATATGGCGGACCAGCTCGCTCTCGGGCAGCCCGAGAGCGTTCAGGCCCCTGGGAATCCGCCGGCTGGCATGGTCTACGACAATGACGAAATCCGAGCGTCCGTCACGCCGTTTTTCGGCGACGGCCGGCGGTTCGTCGGCGGTTAGGAGAGATTTCAGCATGACGTAATGGATTAATTTAGGCGTAAGGCGTTAAATCTGTGTAGCCCCAAAATTCTCACAGGTGCCCGGGTTGCAGGGGCTTCCCAACGGTGGGTAAATGCCTTAAACACTGCCTCCCCTTTCTCCAGGCATCTTCGAGGTGGCTTTACCATGGCGCGGCGCGAGGTCGAATCCGGTCAGAAATACAGTCCCCCCGGCACGAGCACCGTGTGGGTGGTGGTCGATCTGACACAGGACGCCGAGGGCATCGCCCATGCCCGCCTGGTGCGCGCCAATGATTCCACCGCGGTCAAGATGATCTCGGTCTCGGCCCTGCGCGATCAGCGCCTGTATCGCCTGGTCGAAGAATAAAGCGGGTGTAATTACACCTTGCGTTTTACCTATCCGCCCCTGATATAGTCCCCCTCGGAAGGCTGGCGATGGACGAACCCGTCGCCAACCCGGTCAGGTCCGGAAGGAAGCAGCCGTAACGATTTTCGGTTTGGGTCACTGTCCAGCCTTCCACCTGCCGCAGCCTCCTAACGGCTTCCCACAAGGCGATGACTGACGAGACCGCAGCCCTCCCCTATCGCGTGCTGGCGCGCAAATACCGCCCCGTCGATTTCGCCGGGCTGATCGGCCAGGACGCGCTGGTCCGCACGCTTACCAACGCCATCAAGACCGGCCGCCTGGCGCACGCTTTCGTGCTGACCGGCGTGCGCGGCGTCGGCAAGACCACCACCGCCCGCATCATCGCCCGCGCGCTGAACTGCGTCGGTCCGGACGGGCAGGGCGGTCCGACCATCGAACCTTGCGGCGTGTGCGACCAGTGCCGCGCCATCGCCGAAGACCGGCATGTCGACGTGCTCGAGATGGACGCCGCGTCGCGCACCGGCGTCAACGACATCCGCGAGCTGATCGAGGGCGTGCGCTACCGCCCGACGTCGGCGCGCTTCAAGATCTACATCATCGACGAAGTGCACATGCTCTCGACCGCGGCGTTCAATGCGCTGCTGAAGACGCTCGAAGAGCCGCCCGAGCATGTGAAGTTCATCTTCGCCACCACCGAGATCCGCAAGATCCCGGTCACCGTGCTGTCGCGCTGCCAGCGCTTCGACCTCAAGCGCGTCGACATCGACGTGATGTCCGAGCATTTCACCCGCATCGCGGCCAAGGAAAACGCCGAGATCGAGCCTGCCGCGCTGGCGATGATCTGCCGCGCCGCCGACGGTTCGGTGCGCGACGGCCTGTCATTGCTCGACCAGGCGATTGCGCACGGCGCCGGGCAGGTCAGCGAGATGCAGGTGCGCGACATGCTGGGCCTGGCCGACCGCGCCCGGGTGTTCGACCTGTTCGATGCGGTGATGAAGGGCGACACCGCCCAGGCTCTGGGGTTGCTGGCCGAGCAATATGCGGTGGGCGCCGATCCCGCCGTCGTGCTGCAGGACATGCTGGAGCTGACCCACTGGCTGACCCGCCTCAAGCTGACGCCCGACCAGGCCGACGCGGCGGCCGTCGCCGAGACCGAGCGCGTGCGCGGTTCCGACATGGCCAAGCGTTTGTCGATGGCGGCGCTGACCCGCTGCTGGTCGATGTTGCTGAAGGGCCTGGCCGAGACCCGTGCCGCGCCCTCGCCGCTGCAGGCCGCCGAGATGGTGCTGGTGCGCCTGATGTTCGCCGCCGATCTGCCCAACCCGGCCGAAGCGGTCGAGCAGCTGCGCAATAATCCGCAACCCCCGTCCGGGCCCTATGCGAGCGGTCCGTCCGGCGGTGGCGGCGCCCATGCGGTGGCGCATGCCCATGCCGGCGGCGGCGCGAGCGCGGCCCAGACGGTGATGCGCGCCATGCCGCAGGCCCAGCCGGTCGCCGATGGCCTGCCGCAGCCGCGCAGCTTCGAAGACGTGATCGCGCTGTGTACCGAAAAGCGCGAGATGGTGCTGGCGGCCAACCTGACCAGTCTGGTCCATCTCGTTCAGTTCGAGGTCGGGCGCATCGATTTCCGCCCTGAGCCCTCGGCGCCCGCCGATCTCGCCCCGCGCCTGTCGCGCCAGCTGTCCGAATGGACCGGCCGGCCCTGGCTGGTCAGCCTGTCGCGCGAGACCGGCGCCGAAACCATTCACCAGGCCGGCATCCAGCGCGAGATTCAGCGCAAGAAGGACGCCGCCAACCATCCCCTGGTGCAGGCCATTCTCAGCACCTTTCCCGGCGCCACGATCGAGGCGGTGCGGGAATTGGCCTCCGCCGAAGCCGAAGAGGAGGGCGCGGATGCCGCGCCGCTCGATTTCGGCGATTCAGACTGGACCCTAGGAGAAGACGAATGAAGAACCTCGGCAACCTGATGAAGCAGGCCCAGCAGATGCAGTCCAAGATGGCGGACATGCAGGCCAAGCTCGGCGAGCTGGAAGTCGAAGGCGCCGCCGGCGGCGGCATGGTCAAGGTGACCGTGACCGGCAAGGGCGAGGCCCGCCGCCTCAAGATCGATCCCTCGCTGATCGTCCCCGACGATGCCGAGATGCTGGAAGACCTCATCGTCGCCGCCTTCAACGACGCTCGCTCGAAGAGCGAAGCGATGATGCAGTCGGAAATGTCCAAGCTGACCGCCGGCCTGCCGCTGCCTCCGGGCATGAAGCTGCCGTTCTGATATGGCCGGAACCGAGGTCGAGAGACTTATCGGGCTGCTTGCCCGTCTGCCCGGCCTCGGCCCGCGTTCGGCGCGCCGCGCAGCACTCCATCTGCTGAAAAAGCGCGAGGCGCTGCTGCAGCCTCTAACCGCCGCCCTGGCCGACGCCGATGCCAAGGTCAAGACCTGCCAGGTCTGCGGCAATTTCGACAGCGTCGATCCCTGCACGATCTGTTCCGATGCGTCGCGCGAAGCCACCATCTGCGTGGTCGAGGACGTCGCCGGCCTGTGGGCGATGGAGCGGACCGGGCTCTATAAGGGCCGCTATCATGTGCTGGGCGGCGTGCTGTCGGCGCTGGATGGCGTCGGGCCCGACGATCTCGGCCTCGACCGTCTGCTCGACCGGGTCGGGCGCGGCGAGGGGAGTGAAGTGATCCTCGCCATCGGTGCCACGGTCGACGGCCAGACCACCGCCCATTACATCTCGGACCGTCTGGCCGTGACGGGCGCCAAGGTGTCGGGGCTGGCCCAGGGCGTTCCGGTCGGCGGCGAGCTGGACTTCCTTGACGACGGCACCATCGGCGCGGCTCTGCGGGCCCGCCGTCCGCTTGCTTGAACTGACTTTTCAGGCTGCTTATGTTAAGTTATCTACTCATTTTTTCAGCCCAGGTGCCGTTATGAAACCGGTTATCGCTGCCTTGTCCTTCGCGTTGCTGCTCGGCGGCTGTGCCGCCACCATGCAGACCGACGTGACGCAATTCACCGCCGGCGCGCCGCTGCCGACCGGCCGCACCTTCGCCGTGTCGGCGGAGCAGGATCAGAATGGCAGCCTGGAGTTCCAGCATTACGCGGCCCTGATCGGCGGCGCCCTGCAGGATCACGGCTTCAAGGCGGCGCCGCCCGGCGCCCAGGCCGATTTGATGGTGGTGGTCCATTATGGCGGCGACGGCAACCATACCGAATTGTGGACGGACCCGGCCTGGGGCGGCTATGGCTGGCATCATCGCGGGGCGTGGGGCGGTTATCCCTACGGCCCGACCGAGAGCACGACCTATTATACCGAGATGCTGGAAGTGCAGATTTTCGATGGCGCCGCCTGGCGCAACAATACCCGCACGATGCTGTATCAAGGCCGCGCCATCGGCGACAGCACCGTGAACGAGATCAGCGCGGCTTTGCCGGGCCTGGTCAAGGCGCTGTTCACCCATTTCCCGGGCAATAGCGGCCAGACCGAACATATCACGGTGGAGATCACTCCGCCGGCGAGGACCTGATTATGTCATTGCGTCACATTCTCGTTGCCCCCGATCCGGTGCTGAAGGCCACGGCCAAGCCGGTCGAAACCGTGGATGACGAGCTGCGCCAGCTGATGGACGACATGCTCGAGACCATGTACGAGGCCCCCGGCATCGGGTTGGCCGCGCCGCAGGTCGGCGTGTCCAAGCGCGTCATCGTCATGGACATCGCCCGCGAGGACGAGCCCAAGGCGCCGCTCTTCATGGCCAATCCGGAACTGGTGTGGGTCTCCGACGAGGATTCCACCTATGAGGAAGGCTGCCTGTCGGTGCCCGAGCATTATGCCGACGTGGTGCGCCCGGCCGAGATCCGCGTGAAATATCTCGACCGTGACGGCAAGGCGCAGGAGCTCAAGGCCGATGGCCTGCTGGCCACGGTGATCCAGCACGAGATGGACCATCTCGAAGGCATCCTGTTCATCGACCATCTGTCGAGCCTCAAGCGCAACATGATCCTGCGCAAGCTGCTGAAGTCCAAGAAGCAGGTGCTGGAAGAGGCGTCTTGAGCCTTCGGGTCGTCTTCATGGGGACCCCGGATTTCTCGGTCCCCATCCTGGAAAATCTGATCCATGCCGGCCATGAGGTGGCGGCGGTCTACAGCCAGCCGCCGCGTCCGGCCGGGCGCGGCCATCAGCTGCGCCCGTCGCCGGTTCATGCCTGCGCCGAGGCGCGCGGCATTCCGGTCCATACGCCGAAGAGCCTGAAATCCGCCGAGGAGCAGGCTGCCTTCGCCGCGCTGAAAGCCGACGTCGCCATCGTCGCCGCTTATGGGCTGATCCTGCCGAAGGCCATTCTCGATGCGCCGCGCCATGGCTGCATCAATGTCCATGCCTCGCTGCTGCCGCGCTGGCGCGGCGCGGCGCCGATCCAACGCTGTATCGAGGCGGGCGACCATTTCACCGGCGTCACCATCATGCAGATGGATGAGGGGCTGGATACCGGCGCCATGCTGCTGATGGAAGACATTCCGATCACGCCCACCACCACCGGCGGCAGCCTGCATGACGATCTGTCCGCCATGGGCGCGCGGATGGCCGTCGAGGCGCTGAAGCGTCTGGAGGCCGGCAAACTGCTCGCCACGCCGCAGCCGCCCGAGGGTGTCACTTACGCCGCCAAGCTGGCCAAGGAAGAGGGGCGCATCGATTGGCGCCGTCCGGCCGCCCAGATCGACCGCCAGGTGCGCGCTTTCACCCCCTGGCCCGGCGCCTGGCTGGAGCTGAAGGGCGAGCGCATCAAGGTGATCGCCGCCAGGCCGGTGTCCGGCAAGGGCGAGCCCGGCCAGGTGCTCGACGACCGCCTGACCATCGCCTGCGGCGAGGGCGCCCTGACGCTGGAAACCCTGCAGCGCGCCGGCAAAGGCGCGATGTCGGCGGCGGAGCTGCTGCGCGGCTTCGCCATTCCCGCCGGCATCCGGCTCGATCTTTCGGAATGACCCGCTATCGCCTGACCGTCGAATATGACGGGCGGGGGCTGGTCGGCTGGCAGCGCCAGGATAACGGCCTGTCCGTGCAGCAATTGCTGGAAGAGGCCGGTTTCAAGCTGGCCGGACACGAGGTCAATATGGTCGCGGCGGGCCGCACCGATGCCGGTGTGCATGCCGCGGGCCAGGTGGTCCATGTCGACATCGAGAAGCCCCTGCCGCCCGACAGGGTGCGCGACGGCCTGAATTACTGGCTGGTGCAGGAAAATTTCCAGTCGCAGGTCGCGGTGCTGGGCGCGGAAGCGGTCAGCGAAGAGTTTCATGCCCGCTTTTCCGCCATTGGGCGGCGCTATTGCTATCGCATCGTCAATCGCCGCGCGCCGTTGACCAGCCAGCGCGGTTTGGCCTGGGGCGTGGCGAAGAAGCTCGATGCCGCGGCCATGCACGAGGCGGCCCAGCGCCTGATCGGCCAACATGATTTTTCCAGTTTCCGCGCCGTCGAATGCCAGGCGAAATCGCCGCTCAAGACGCTCGACCGGCTCGATGTGATGCGGCAGGGCGAGGAAATCCTGATCTATGCCGCCGCCCGCTCGTTCCTGCACCATCAGGTGCGCAACATGGTGGGCAGCCTGAAATGGGTCGGCGAGGGGCGCTGGAGCCCCGACGACATCACCAAGGCGCTGGAAGCGCGCGACCGCCGCGCCGGTGGTCCGACGGCGCCGCCGGACGGATTGTCGCTGACCGGCGTGGTCTATCCGGATTAGGATACGGGTTTCCGACAGGAGGAGCCCGTCATGAAGCTGAGTGCGCGCAATCAGTTGAGCGGCAAGGTCGTCGCGGTGACCAAGGGTCAGACCACCGCCCATGTGCAGATCGATCTCGGCCACGGCGTCGTCATCACCTCTTCGATCACCAATGAGGCGGTCGACGATCTCGGCCTCAAGGTAGGCGATCAGGCGGTGGCGGTGATCAAGGCCTCCGACGTCCTCATCGGCAAATGAAGGCTTTCCTGTTCGGCGCGGGGCAGGCTGGCCCGCCGCTATAATTTCGCCGCGATCTGGTCGATCATCAGGGCCAGCGCCATATCGAGCACGGCCATGGCCAGGGCTGTCGAATTGCTGACGCCGAGCCCATAGCGGGCGAGGAACCAGCCATAGGCGCCCTGGATCAGCTGCAGCACGATCCAGATCAGCCCGAGCACCGGCGCGACGTCGCCCGGGGGCAGGAATTCCAGCAGCACCAGGGGCAGCCACAGCAGCTGCAGCAGCGGCTGGAACCAGTTATAGGCGACCATATAGCGGTAATAATTGGGCCATACGCCGAACCAGTCGGCGATCTGCAGCACCAGCAGCGGATAGGCCAGCCACGACACCACATAGGCGATGATCTGGATGGCCAGGAAGCGCAGCGCGGCGGCATGCTCCAGCGCCGAGGTCTGCTGATATTCGGCCAGCACCCAGATGGGCAGGCAGACCAGCGCGGCGGCGAAGGAATTCCAGAAGCCCCGGCGGCTGGCATCGAAGAACAGGAAGCCGACCTGGTCGAAACGGCTGAGACGGCGGACGCCCTGTAAGGTCAGCATGGCATCCCGAAATAATCTTGCAGGACCGCGAGATAGATCGCGGTCAAGGAATCCAGATCGGCCAGGGTAACCCGTTCGTCGGCCTTGTGCATGCTCTGGCCGACCAGCCCGAATTCGGCGACCGGACAGGCATTCTTGATGAAGCGCGCGTCCGAGGTGCCGCCGGTGGTGCTGAGCTCCGGCACGCGGCCGGTGACGCTCTTGATGGCGCGCACCAGCATGTCGGACAGCTGGCCCGGCGGGGTCAGGAAGCTTTCGCCGGAGATCTCGACCTCCAGCTCGTAAGCGCCGCCCACCGCATCGCATTTTTCGCGCAGCCAGGTCTCGATGTCGGCGCCGCGATGCAGATCGTTGAAGCGCACATTCATGCGGGCAGCGCCCTGGGCCGGGATGACGTTGGTGGCCGGATTGCCGACATCGATGCTGGTCAGTGCCAGGGTCGAGGGCTGGAAATGCTCGCTGCCCTGGTCGAGGGGCTCGCCGGTGATGGCGGCCAGCATGGCAACCAGGCGCGGCAGCGGATTGTCGGCCAGATGCGGATAGGCGGTGTGGCCCTGCTGGCCGAACACGGTCAGGGTGGCGTTGAGGCTGCCGCGCCGCCCGACCTTGATCATCTCGCCCAAGTGCAGCGGATTGGTCGGCTCGCCCACCAGGCAGAGGTCGAGCTCCTCGCCATGGGCGGCCAGGAAGCGCAGCACGGCCTGGGTGCCGTCCAGGGCGCGGCCTTCCTCGTCGCCGGTGATCAGCAGGCTGATCGAACCCTGCGGCGTGCCCTGCTTGAGAAGGCGCGCCACTGCGGCGGTAAAACAGGCGATGGCGCCCTTCATGTCGGCGGCGCCGCGGCCATAGAGCGCGCCATTGATCACCTCGCCGGTGAAGGGCTCGACGGTCCAGCCTTGGCCGACCGGCACCACGTCGGTATGGCCGGCGAAGCAGAAATTCGGACCCTTGCTCCCCAGCTTGGCGTACAGATTCTCGATCGGGGGGCGCCCCGCCTCGGCGCCGAAAGACAGGCGCGTGCAGGAGAAGCCCAGCTCTTTCAGGGCATTCTCCAGCACCGACATGGCGCCGGCATCCTCGGGCGTCACACTGGGCCGGCGGATCAGCGCCTGGGCCAGGGGCAGGGGATTGGTAAGGTCGCTCACTCGCGCAGCAACTCGTTGATCGAGACCTTGGAGCGGGTCTTCTCGTCGACCCGCTTGACGATCACGGCGCAATAGAGCGACGGACCGGGCGTGCCGTCGGGCAACGGCTTGCCGGGCATCGAGCCCGACACCACCACCGAATAGGCCGGCACGCGGCCCATGAACACTTCGCCGGTGGCGCGGTCGATGATTTTGGTCGAGGCGCCGATATAGACGCCCATCGACAGGACGGCGCCTTGCTCGACGATCACGCCTTCGGCCACTTCGGCGCGGGCGCCGATGAAGCAATCATCCTCGATGATGACCGGACCGGCCTGCAGCGGCTCCAGCACGCCGCCGATGCCGGCGCCGCCCGAAATATGCACGTTCTTGCCGATCTGGGCGCAGGAGCCGACGGTCGCCCAGGTGTCGACCATGGTGCCGCTATCGACATAGGCGCCGAGATTCACGAAGGAGGGCAGCAGCACGACATTGGGGGCGATATAGGCGCTGGCGCGCACGATCGAGCCCGGCACGGCGCGGAAGCCGGCCTGCTTGAAGCGGGCGGCGTCCCAGCCGGCGAACTTGCTCGGCACCTTGTCGTACCAGACGGCGCCGCCCGGACCGTTATCGATGATCTGATTGTCGTTGAGGCGGAAGGACAGCAGAACCGCCTTCTTGATCCACTGATTGACGACCCAGGCGCCGTCTTTCTTCTCGGCGACGCGGATCTCGCCGGCATCGAGCGCGGACAGGGTTTTCTCGACAGCCTCGCGCACTTCGCCCTGGGTGGAAAAACCGATCTCGGCACGATTGTCCCAAGCCGCCTCGATGCGGGCGACGATGTCCTGGCTCAGCACGGTGCTGTGTCTCCGTTGGATTGCAATGCACCGCACCATATCCGCTGTGCGGCGGGATTGCTACGCCTTGGAGACACGATCCTCGATCCAGCCGGCGAGATCGTCGGTGGTGTGATCGATATAAGACAGGTCGTGCGGGTCGGGGCCTTCGGCGAAGGAATGGCCTTCCTCGCGCACCCACACGGTGGTCATGCCGAGTTCGGCCGGCACCACCAGATTATGGGCGAGATCCTCGAACATCACCGCTTGCCGGGGATCGATGGCGAATGTCTCGACCATGCGGTGATAGGTCTCGGCGGCCGGCTTCGGAATATAGTCCGCCGCCTTGATGTCGAAGATGGCGTCGAAATGGCGGGCGAGGCCCAGGTGATTCAGCACATTTTCGGCATGGCGGGCCGAGCCGTTGGTGAACACCAGCCGGCGGCCGGGGATCTTGGCCAGGGCCGCGTCGAGGCGCGGATTGGGATGCAGCACGGTGACGTCGATCTCATGCACGAAGGCGAGGAAATCGTCGGGCGGCAATTCATGTTCCAGCATCAGCCCGCGCAGGGTGGTGCCGTAGGTGCGGTAGTAATTCCGCTGCAGCTCGTGCGCGGTGGACAGGTCGACTTTCAGCGCGCCGGCGATGAAGGTGCCCATCCGCTCGTGGATCTGCGGGAACAGGCTCGACGAAGCGGGATAGAGCGTATTATCGAGATCGAACAGCCAGTCCTTGAAACTCATTCGGCATCGCACCGGATCAGCGTGCCGGCGCCATGCGGGGTGAACAGTTCCAGCAGCATGGTGTGGGCGACGCGGCCATCGAGGATGACGGCGGCCTTGACTCCGCGGCGCACCGCGTCGAGGCAGGTCTCGACCTTGGGGATCATGCCGCCGGTGATGGTGCCGTCGGCGATCAAGGCGCGCGCCTGGCTTTCGGTCATGTCGGGGATCAGGTTGCCCTGCTTGTCGAGCACGCCCGGCACGTCGGTCAGGAACAGCACGCGCTGCGCCTCCAGGGCGCCGGCGATGGCGCCGGCCGCGGTGTCGGCGTTGATGTTGTAGGTCTCGCCATTGGGGCCGACGCCGGTCGGGGCGACCACCGGGATGATGTCGGATTCCTGGAAATGGCGCAGCAGATGCGGATTGACCTCGGACGGCTCGCCCACGAAGCCGAGATCGAGCACTTTCTCGATGTTGCTGTCGGTGTCCTTGACCGTGCGGCGCAGTTTCCGCGCACGGATCAGATGGCCGTCCTTGCCCGACAGGCCGACGGCCAGGCCGCCCGACTGGTTGATGGCGGTGACGATCTGCTTGTTGATCGAGCCGGCCAGCACCATTTCGACGATCTCGACGGTGGCCTGGTCGGTGACGCGCAGTCCGTCGATGAATTCGCTCTTGATCTTCAGGCGTTCCAGCATGGCGCCGATCTGCGGGCCGCCGCCATGCACCACCACCACATTGACGCCCATCTGCTGCAGCAGCACTACGTCGCGGGCGAACTGCATGCCCAAGCTGGCGTCGCCCATGGCATGGCCGCCATATTTGATCACGAAGGTTTCGCCGCGATGCTCGTAGATATAGGGCATCGCTTCCGACAGCGTGTGGGCCTTTTCCAGCCAGGAACGGCGTTCGTCGGCCTGGATGGCGGTGCGCGCGTCGGTCATCTCTGCGTCTCCTGTTCGACGGTCAAGGCGGTCAGGCTCGCGCGCAGGGCCGGGATGCCGGTGCCCTTCTCCGAGCTGGTGGCGATCATAATCGGATAGGCGGCCGGGCGCTTCTTGATTTCGGCCTCGGTGGCGTCCATCACGCTCTGCAGTTCCGAGGCCTTGATCTTGTCGATCTTGGTGAAGATCACCTGATAGGGCACGGCGGCCTTGTCGAGCATGGTCATCACGTCGCGGTCGACATCCTTGAGGCCGTGCCGGCTGTCGATCAGCACGCAGGTGCGGCGCAGAACGGTGCGGCCGCGCAGGTAATCATTGACCAGCCGGGTCCATTTCTCGACGTCGCCCTTGGGCGCCTGGGCATAGCCATAGCCCGGCAGGTCGACCAGCATCAGACGGCTGTCGAGGTCGAAGAAATTGATCTGCTGGGTGCGCCCCGGCGTGTTCGACGCGCGGGCCAGCGTGTTGCGGCCGGTCAGCGCGTTGATCAGGCTGGATTTGCCGACATTCGAGCGTCCGGCGAAGGCGACCTCGACCATCTTGGCCGGCGGCATCTGGTCGAGCCGGGCCATGCCCATGATGAAGCGGCATTCCTTGGCGAAGAGAAGACGGCCGGCCTCTTCGAGGGCGGCCGCTTCTTCTTCGGGGGTTACTTCGCGTGGCGTTTGCTGATCAGCCATTGCTGCCCGATGGAAAGAATGTTGCTCCAGGTCCAATAAATGATCAGACCGGCGGGGAAACCCGCCATGGTGAAGGTGAACACCAGCGGCAGGAAGCTCATCATCTTGGCCTGCACCGGGTCCGGCGGCTGCGGATTCATCTTCTGCTGCAGGAACATGGACGCACCGAAGATGATCGGCAGGATGCCGATATGCAGGAAGTGCGGCGGGTCCCACGGAATCAGGCCGAACGCGTTGAACAGGGTGGTCGGGTCAGGCACCGACAGATCGTGAATCCAACCGAAGAACGGCGCCTGGCGCATCTCGATGGTGACGTAGAGCACCTTGTAGAGCGAGAAGAACACCGGGATCTGCAGCAGGATCGGCAGGCAGCCCGACACTGGGTTCACGCCTTCCCGCTTATAGAGCTGCATGATCTCCTGCTGCAGCTTCGCCTTGTCGTCGGCGTACTTTTCCTGAAGCTTCTTCATCTCCGGCTGCAGGTTCCGCATCTTGTTCATCGATTTGAACGAGCGGTTGGCGATCGGGAAGAAGGCGCCGCGCACCAGGATGGTCATCACCAGGATGGACACGCCGAAATTCGGGATCTGGCTGTGCAGGAAACGCAGCAGATAGAAGAACGGCTTGGTCAGGAAGTAGAACCAGCCGAAATCGATCGCCAGGTCGAAGCGCGGAATGTCGAACTGCTTGCCATAGGCTTCCAGCGCGGCCAGTTCCTTGGCGCCGGTGAACAGATGACTGGTGGTCTCGAAGACCGCGCCGTCGGCGACGGTCTGCCCGCCGCCCAGCCAATCGGTCTGATAGCGGTCGGCGCCGTCGATCTGGCGCCAGCTCATGCGGGCGTCGACGCCCATCGACTGGTCGGGAACCAGGGCGGTCAGCCAATATTTGTCGGTGAAGCCGATCCAGCCGCCGGTGCTGTGCTGGGTGACCGAGTGGTCGTCCTCGCGCAGCTTCTTGTATTTCAGCTCCTTCAGCGTGCCGTCCAGCACGCCGAGCGGGCCTTCATGCAGGATGTAGATGTTCTGCAGGGCCGGGGTGCCCCAGCGCGACAGCAGGCCGTATGGGAACAGGGTGACCGCGGCGCCCGACTTGTTCTGCACCTTGTCGGTCACGGTGAACATCGAGCCGTCATCGACGGCGATCTTGCGGGTGAACACCAGGCCCTGGCCGTTATCCCAGCTCAGCGTCACCGGATGATCGGCGGTCAGCGTGTCGGAATCGGCGGTCCATTGGGTGTCGGGACCGGGCAGCACGGCCTTGGTGTCCTGGCCGCCCACCCAGCCGAATTCGGCGTAATAGGCGCCGACGCCGGCGGCGGGCGACAGCAGGGTGATGTCCGGGCTGCTGGGGTCGGTCGTCTCGTGATAGCGGGTCAGCGCGATATCGTCGATGCGGGCGCCGGTCAGGGCGATCGAGCCCTTGAGATCGCGGGTGGCGATCTTGACGCGCGGCGCCGACAGCAGGCTGATCAGGCGATTTTCCGGCGGCAGGGCCGGGGTCGGCGACGTGCCGCTGGGGGCGGGCGCGTCCTTGTTCAGCTGCGCGCTGCCGGCCTGCACGGCGGGTTCGGCCGTCTTGTGCGACGGCCACAGGAACTGCCAGCCGAGCAGGATCAGCGCGGTCAGGACGACGGTGACGATAAGATTGCGTTGCTCGGACATCGATTTTCTCAGGTGTTCCGTTGGAGGCGCGGCGGCACGGGGTCGTAGCCGTGCCCGCCCCAGGGATGGCAGCGGCAGATACGGCGGAAAGTCAGCCAGCTGCCATGCACCGCGCCATGGGCGGCGATGGCTTCCATGCCGTAATGCGAGCAGGAAGGCTGGTAGCGGCAGGAATTGGCGGGCAGCAGAGGCGAAATCAGCAGCTGATAGGCGCGGATCAGGCCGCGCAGCACCACACTTGGGACCAAGCTCAACATGAGATCACTTCTCTTCGCCGGAGTCCGTTTTGGGCTGCGTGCCCACACGTTTTAGCGCGGTTCTCAAATCCTGCAACAAAAGAGCGTAAGGACGGCGCAAAGTTTCCGTCCTGCCGATCAGCACATAGTCGTGGGCGGGCTGCGCCTCAAGGGCGACAACCTCGCGCGCAGCCGCACGCAAACGCCGTTTGGCGCGATTGCGCGCCACGGCGTTGCCGACTTTCTTACTGCAGGTGAATCCGACGCGAATCTCGGCAACCGAAGCGTTTTCAGCTTGCGGCTCGGCCGGCGCGGCTTGCAAGATCAAGCCGGGCGTGGCCCATTTGCGTCGGGAGGCGGCGACTCGCAGAAATTCCGCGCGCCGCTTCAGCCGCCCGACGGCATTCCCCATTGGGGTTAGGCAGACAGGCGCTTGCGGCCCTGACGGCGGCGGGCCGCGATCACATTACGGCCGCCAACGGTGGCCATACGGGCGCGGAAGCCATGACGGCGGGCACGGACCAGCTTGCTGGGTTGATAGGTACGCTTCACGGGATCAACTCCGAAAAATAGGAGGTACGCTGTATAAGGAGTTGTCCATGCCGAGTCAACGATCCTGATTCAAGAAAATACGGAAAACCGCCGCCAAGGAACGCTATGAGCTGGAACCCCGACCAATATCTCAAATTCGCCGACCATCGCCTGCGTCCCGCCCTCGACCTTCTGGCGCGGATTCCGGGCGACTCGCCGGGCAGCGTCGCCGATCTCGGCTGTGGACCGGGCAATGTCACCGACTGGCTGCGCCGCCGCTGGCCCGAAGCGCATATCACCGGCATCGACAGCTCGCTGGACATGCTGGAAAGCGCGCGCAAAGCCTATCCCGACATCGCCTGGGAGCAGGCCGCCATCGAACGCTGGAAGCCGGAAACGCCGATGGATGTCCTCTATAGCAATGCCGCTCTGCAATGGCTGGACGATCACCCGTCTTTGTTTGCCAGGCTGTATGGCGCGGTAGCGCGGGGCGGGGTGCTGGCGGTGCAGATGCCGCGCAATTTCGACCAGCCCTCGCATGTGCTGATGCGCCAGGCGGCCCAGGATGGACCGTGGCGCGCCGCGCTTGCGCCGCATATCCGCCACTCGCCGGTGGCGCCGCCGGCCGATTATTGGCGGATATTCCAGCCGTTGGGCGCGTCGATCGACATTTGGGAATGCGACTATCTGCAGACCCTGTCCGGCGACGATCCGGTTCTGCAATGGATGCTGGGCACCACGCTCAGGCCGTTGCTGGCGGCCTTGTCCGAGACCGAGCGGGACGCCTATCTCGACACCTATCGCCGGCTCCTGCGCGAGGCCTATCCGCGCGAGGCCGACGGCACCACCCTGTTTCCCTTCCGCCGCCTGTTCCTCCTGGCCAGCAAGCCGCGGTAAGTTCATTGTAATCATTCTAAATTGGAGGATCGTCATGTATCTGCGTCGTTGTGCGGTGATTTTGGGATTGGTGTTGGCGGGCCGGGCCGGGGCCGATGTGGCGGTGCCCGAGGCATTGGCCGTGCCGCCCGATATGCAGCTGGTCCTGTCGACCCATGCCGAGGGCGCGCAGGTCTATATGTGCGATCCCGCCAAGGGCGGCTGGACCTTGAAAGCCCCTGACGCCGTGCTGTTCGACGAAAAAGGCGGGCAGATCGGCAAGCATTATGCCGGCCCGTCCTGGGAACTCGGCGATGGCAGCCTGGTCACCGGCGAAGTGGCCGCCAAGGATGCCGGCCCGGACGCGACGGCGATTCCGTGGCTGCTGCTGAAGGTCAAGACCAACAGCGGCAAGGGCCTGCTGGCCAAGGCCGGCCTGGTGCAGCGAATCGAGACCAAGGCGGGGCTGGCGCCGAAGACCGATTGCAAGGCGGGCGACGAGACGCGCAGCGCCTACAGCGCGACTTATCGATTTTTTGCGGTGAAATCGTAGAAAATTTGAACGATTATCCCGTCACATCGCCGTAACAGGGGGGTATAGGGGTGGATCATAAAGATCACCGCAGCATCGGCACGCTGATCGCGGTCGGGCATGACGAGGTGCAGCAGGGCCTGGTCGACGCTTTCGTCGCCGCCGACATTCCGCAGCCGAAGGAGGCCGATGCGGCCGCCGGACTGCGCGCCGTGCTGGCGGATACCAATCTCGACCTGATCGTGATGAGCAGTCATCTGGGCGGCGAGTTCGTCGCCCCGATGATCGCCGAAGTGCGGCGCGGCAAGCTGGGGCCGCATCCCTTTCCGGTGGTGATCGTGCTGACCGACGACCGCGAGCCGGCCAATCTGCGCCAGATCAGCAATTGCGGTCCCGACGACATCGTCCTGATGCCGTGCGAGCCCGAGGAATTGCTGTCCCGCATAAACGTCTTCCTGGCCGGCGACCGCCGCCCGCTGGTGGTGACGCCCGGTTACGCCGGCCCCGAGCGCCGCAACACGGAAAGAGCTACACCCACCTGAAGCGCTTCACCGCGAGCGCGAACAGCACGACCAGCCAGCCGGCCAGGACCGCGATCATCGGTCCCTGGCTGGCCAGGCTGGCGCCGTCATTGAACACGGCGCGCAGCGATTTCAGCAGCGGCGCCAGCGGCAGCAGATCGGCGGCCTTCTGCAGCCAGGCCGGGGCGGCGTCGAGCGAGAAATAGACGCCCGACAGCAGCATCAGCGGCAGGAACACCAGATTGGCCAGGCCGCTATAGCTCTCCACATTGCGGGCGAAGCTGCCCAGCAGATAGCCGAGGCAGGCGAAGCAGAAGCCGCCCAGCACGATCAGCACCAGGATCGAGAGGTAAGACCCCTGGTTTTTGATGCCGAAAGCCAGCGCGCCGACCGCCATGAGCATCAGGGCCGAGGCGATCACCGTCACCATGCGCACGCTGACCTGGGCGCCGATGAAGATGCCGCGCGGCAGCGGCGTGGTGGCCAGGCGCTTGTAACCGCCCTTGTCGCGCATGGTGACGTCGGTCATGCCGGTGGCGAACAGGCCCATCATCAGCACATTGAGGCCGATCAGGCCGGGCAGCAGGAAGGCGGCATAAGGGCCATCATGATGGCCGCCCGGGCTGCTCTTCACCACCGGCACACGGGCCAGGTCGGCGGCGCCCTGGGCGCGCGCCTGGGCGGTGAGGTAAGCCTGCTGCACCAGCGCCTCGGTCGGCATCGCCTGCATCAGCAGGTAGGAATTGACGCGCAATCCGTAATGCCCGTCATCGCCCTCCAGCATCGCCGCCAGCTTGCCCTGCTGCCAGCGCGCTTCGGCGTCGGCCGGGGACAGAATTTCCAGCTTCACATGACGATCGGCCAGCGCCTGTTTGAGAAAATCGTCGGGGCCGGCATCGGTGCTATGCGACCACACCAGGGTCGGGCCCTCATTGCCGGCGCCGCCGAATACGGTTCCGAGACCGAGCAGCATCACCGCCGGAAAAGCGAACAGCCAGAAGATCGCCGAGGGAACGCGGGTGATGATCTTGAGGCTCATCCAGAACTGATTGAGGAACATGCGAATGTACATCGTCTTTCTCCTCAATTCATCATGACTGGGGGCCGGCCCCCAGACCCTCGGGGTCGTCGCTGCGCTCCTCCGAGGGGGATGATGTTTTTGGTGTTTTTCACGGTCATCCCCCTCAATCCCGCAGGCTGCGGCCGGTGCGCTGCAGGAACACGTCCTCCAGCGTGGCGCGGCGGACATGCAGCTGCTGCATCGGAATGTCGAGCGACGAAACGCAGGCCAGCAGCTTCTGCAGATCCTCGCGCGGATCGGCCAGCGACACCGCCCAATGGCCCGGCTTGACGTCGACCGGCAGGCCGAGGCAGGCCGAGAAGGCGGCGGCGTCGGGCGCGGCGCCCTGGAATTCGATCTCGGCATAGGTCGGCTGAGCCAGGCTGGCGATCAGCTCGCGCGGGGTGCCCAGCTGCAGGATGCGGCCCTGATCCATGATGCCGATGCGGTCGCACAGCGCCTCGGCCTCGTCCATATAGTGAGTGGTGATCAGCACGGTACGGCCTTCGGCCTTGAGGCTGCGCACCAGATCCCACAGGCTCTGGCGCGCCTGCGGATCGAGGCCGGTGGTCGGCTCGTCGAGGAAGACCAGCTCGGGGTCGTTGATCAGGGCCAGGCCGAGGGCGAGGCGCTGGCGCTGGCCGCCCGACATCTTGCTCTGGAAGGACTCGGCCTTTTCCTCCAGCTGAAGCAGCTTCAGCAGGTCGGCGACCGGGCGCGACTTCTTATAATAGCTGCCGAACAAGGCCAGGGCCTCGCGCACCTTGACGCGGTCATCGAGCTGGGTGCTCTGGAACTGGACGCCGATCCGGCTGCGGATCTCGCTGCCGTCCTTCTTCCAGTCGAGGCCGAGAATGCGGATCTCGCCCTTGTCGGGGCGGGTCAACCCTTCCAGCATTTCCAGGCTGGTGGTCTTGCCGGCGCCGTTGGGCCCCAAGAGACCGAACACTTCGCCCTTGGCGACGCTGAGATCCAGGCCGCGCACCGCATGCACGTCCTTGAAGCTTTTCTCGAGACCCCTGGCCTCGATTGCCCACTCCACCAATGGTCTTCCCCTTAATCGAGTTGCAGCAGCAGAGCCTTCAGATAGGCGCTTTCCGGCAGGTTGGGATGCACAGGATGATCCGATCCGGCCCCGGCGGAGCGCAGGATACGGCCGGACCTTTGCGCAGTGGACAGGCCGTGGCGGACCTCGTCGGCGAAATTCTCGGTGCTCATATGGTGCGAGCAGGAGGCGACCAGCAGGAAGCCGCCCGGCTCGACCAATTGCGCGGCGAGACGGGTCATCTTGCGATAGCCCTTGGACCCGGCGGCGATGTCCTTCTTGCTTTTGACGAAGGCCGGCGGATCGGCCACCACCACGCCGAAACGCTGCCCGGCATTGGCCAGGCGCTCCATCTCGGCGAAGGAATCGGCCTTCGCCGTCTCCAGCTTCAGGCCGTTCAGCTCGGCCGATTTGGCCGCCAGGGCCAGCGATCCTTCCGAGCGGTCGACGGCGACGACGTGCGACGCACCGGCCTTGGCCGCCTGCAAGGCGAAGCCGCCGGCATAAGTATAGAAGTCGATGATTGTGCGGCCCTTGGCCAGCTTCGCCACCGCGGCGCGGTTGTCGCGCTGGTCGTAGAACCAGCCGGTCTTCTGGCCGGTGGTCAGGTCGGCCAGGAAGCGCACGCCGTTCTCGATCAGCTCGATCGGCGCATCCAGCTCGCCCTTGGCGACCTTGTCATACAGTTCCAGCCCTTCCAGCTTGCGCACCGGGCTGTCGTTCTTGATCAGCACGGTCTTGGGGGCGATCACCTCATCCAGGGCGGCGAGGATCTCGGGCAGCAGCACTTCCATGCCGGCGGTGTTGGCCTCGATGGTGACGGCGTCGCCGAAGCGGTCGATCACCAGCCCGCCCAGCCCATCGGCCTCGGCGTGAACCAGCCGGTAATAGGGCACGTCATAGAGCGATTCGCGCAGCGCCAAAGCGCGCTTCAGGCGTCCGGCCAGGAACGCGCTGTCGACGGTCTGCCCGGCATCGCGGGTCAGAACGCGGATGGCGATCAGCGAATGGGGATTGAAGCTGCCGATGCCCAGCGCTTCGCCGCCGGCGTCGATGATGCGGACCAGCCCGCCCGGCGGCAGCGCCTTGGCGGCTTGATCCATGACCAGCTCGTTGGAGAAGACCCAGGGGTGACCCGCGCGCAGGCGCCGCGAGCGGCCGGCTTGCAGGTGAATGGCGGGGAGAGTGCTCATGGCTGCCTTCTTATCTCACTCCGGCCCAACAGTGAAGCGGCTGGGCGGAACCCCCAGCGCGCGCTTGAACATGGTCGAGAAGGCGGCCGGCGCCGCATAGCCCACTTCCGCCGCGACATCGGCCAGCGGCCAGCCGCGTCCCATCAGATCGACGGCGCGGGACAGGCGCAATTGCTGGCGCCAGGCGGCGAAGCTGGTGCCGAGCTCGCTTTCGAACAGGCGGGCCAGAGTCCGCTCGCTGGCGCCGACCCGCGGAGCCCAGCCGCGCAGGGTGCGCGACGAGCCGGGTTCTTCCATCAGCGCCTCGCACAGCCGCGCGAGGCGCGGGTCTTCGGGCAAAGGCAGGCCGAGCGACAAAGGCCGGGCGTCGCGGATTTCCTGCAGCAGCAGGGCGGACATCAGCGTATCGGGATCGCGATCGGCCAGGCGCAGGATCAGTTCGCGCATCAGCCCTGACACCTCGATCACCCGGCAATCGTCGAGCGGCAGGGGCGAGGCGGCGGGATCGATATAGGCGACATAGAACCGCACCGGCCCGAGCATTACCGTCTCATGGGCGAAGCCGGGCGGCACCCAGACGGCGCGGTACAAGGGCACGATCCAACTCATGCGCGCCGCCGCCAACCGCATCGAACCCTTCACTGGAAAGGTCAGTTGGCCGAAATCGTGGGCGTGGCTTTCGATCATCGAATCTGCGGGCGGCAGGCGCAGATGCACCGTCACCGGTTCCTGGCCGGAGGGCGGGCGCCGTGTCGTCGGATCGTAAGGCGGGCGTGGCATGATCTCGAAAGAATAAGGCTGTCTATCGGATTAACGCCAGCGCCGTGATGCCTATAGTGAGGAGCATGAAACTTCTATCGCACCTCCTCTTCCGCTATTTGCTCCCGCCGCGCCTGCGTCCCGAGGCCTTGCGCCGCGGGGAATGGGACTTCTCGCAGGGCGAGCCTTCCTGAAAGCTGGCGCGGAGGAAAAGGCGGCGCTATGATCCGCCGCCCCTTTTTGTGGCGCCTCGCCTCCAGCTCAGCGGAAGGCTCAGGCGCCGCTCGGGCTAAGCTCCGGAGGAAATTCATGAGCGTTGAAATCAAGACTCGCCGGCGCACCAGCCGCGACGTCCGGCTTATGAAGGGCCAGGCCCCGATCGTCATGCTGACCGCCTATACCGCGCCGATGGCGCGGCTGCTCGACCCCCATGTCGACGTGTTGCTGGTCGGCGATTCGCTGGGCATGGTGGTCTATGGCATGGAAACGACGCTGGGCGTCACGCTGGACATGATGATCAATCACGGCCAGGCGGTGATGCGCGGTTCGGCGCGCGCCTGCGTCATCGTCGATCTGCCGTTCGGCTCCTATCAGGAAAGCCCGGCCCAGGCCTTCCGCGCCTGTGCCCGCGTCATGGCCGAAACCGGCGCCGCCGGCGTCAAGCTGGAGGGCGGCGCCGAAATGGCCGACACCATCCGCTATCTGGTCGAGCGCGGCGTGCCGGTGATGGGCCATGTCGGCCTCAAGCCGCAATCGGTCAACACTTTGGGCGGCTTCCGCGCCCAGGGCCGCACCGAGGAAGAGGCGGCAGGGGTCATGCGCGACGCCCGCGCCGTGGCCGATGCCGGCGCTTTCTCGCTGGTGATCGAAGGCACTGTCGAGCCGGTCGCCCGCGCCATCAGCGCGGCGCTACCCATTCCGACCATCGGCATCGGCGCTTCGCCGGCCTGTGACGGGCAGGTGCTGGTGACCGAGGACATTCTCGGTCTGGCCGGCGAGATCTCGCCGAAATTCGTCAAGCGCTTCGCCCATCTGGCCGGCGCGGTCGACGAGGCGGTGCGCACCTATGCCGAGGAAGTCCGCGCGCGGACCTTCCCGGGGCCGGAGCAGACCTATCCGCAGCCGGTCACCGGCATCACCAAGCGCACGGGGAGCTGAGTCCCTCTCATGGTGCCGATTCTCCGGTCTGTGGCGAGCCTGCGCGTGCAGGTCGCCCAATGGCGCAAGGCTGGCCTCCGCGTCGCCTTCGTTCCGACCATGGGCGCCCTGCATGAGGGGCATCTGTCGCTGGTGAAGGCCGGGCTGGCCGAAGCCGATAGGGTCGTGGTCTCGATCTTCGTCAATCCCACCCAGTTCGGCCCCAACGAGGACTTCGCCGCCTATCCGCGCACCGAGGAGGCCGACGTCGCCAAGCTCGAAGGAGCCGGGGCGCATGCGGTCTATGCGCCGTCGGTCGAGGAGATGTATCCGGCGGGCGCGGCTACCACCGTTCATGTGGCGGGTGTGTCGGACGGTCTGTGCGGCACCTTCCGGCCCGGGCATTTCGACGGGGTGGCGACGGTGGTCAGCAAGCTGCTCAACCAGGCGCAGCCCGAAATCGCTTTGTTCGGCGAGAAGGATTTCCAGCAATTGCAGGTGATCCGCCGCCTGGTCAAAGACCTCGACATTCCGGTGGCGGTGCGCGGCGTGCCGACCCTGCGCGAGGCGGATGGCCTGGCGATGAGTTCGCGCAACGCCTATCTCAGCCCCGAAGAGCGCGCCACCGCTCCGGCCCTGCATCGCGCGCTGAGCGAGGCTGCGGCCAAGCTGCAGGCTGGCGCCGAGGCTGATCCGGTACTGCAAGACGGCATCGCCGCCATTCTCGCCGCCGGGTTCGGCTCGGTGGATTATCTGGAATTGCGCGCGGCGGAAGACCTGCTGCCGCTGGCCCGGCTCGACCGCCCGGCCCGTCTGATCGTCGCCGCCCGCCTGGGCCGGGCGCGCCTGATCGACAATATTCCGGTCAACCCTGCCTGAGGCGGGGCAGGGCGGCTTCGAAGGCTTCCTCGAAGCCGTCCGAAATCAGCAGATAGAGCGCTTCCCGCAGCGCCTTGGATTCGGTGGCGCCGACGGCGGCTTCGAAGCCCTGATGCGCTTCGGCCAGCAGCGCTTGCGTCTCTTTCATCTTCACCCGGCCGGCTTCGGTCAGGGAGACCAGCCGGGTGCGGCGGTCCCGCTGGTCGGGGGCGACCGCGATGAAGCCGTCGCGCTCCAGCGGTTTCAGCGTATGGGCCAGGGCGCCGGCATCCATCACCAGCTTCTCGGCCAGCTCGCCGACCGGACAGGGCTGTGACCGGTGGATTTCAGCGAGGATCGCCGCCTGAGTGGTCTTCAGGCCGCTCGGAGCCACCGCCATGTCGTAAAGCCGCGACAGGCGCCGCGTCGCTTTCCGCAGTAACGTGCAATGGCAGGCGCTCACGATTATCCTCCGGTTGACTTCCAATGCCAGCATATGCAAGCATCTCGCTTAATACAAGCATATGCATATATCTCGGGGTGATGGAGCATGAGCAAGTGGCAGGCCGCCCTGGCGGCGAAGGTCGAGAAGAGGTTCCATTACGCCTGGGTGGTCGCCGCCGCGATCTTCCTGTCGCTGCTGGTGTCGGCGGGCGTGCGCTCCATGCCCGGCGTGCTGCTGGTCCCGCTGGAGAAGGATCTCCACTGGGACCGCGCCACCATCTCGGCTTCGATCTCGGTCGGTATCGCGCTCTATGGGCTGATGGGGCCGTTCGCCGCCGCCATCATGCAGAGTTTCGGCGTGCGGCGTACCGTGCTGTGCGCCCTGGCGCTGATGGCCGTGTCGGTGGCCTCGACCACCCTGGTTCATGAACCCTGGCAGATGATGCTGAGTTGGGGCGTGCTGGCGGGTATCGCCACCGGTTCGGTCGCCAATGTGCTGGGCGCCACCATCGTCTCGCGCTGGTTCAAGAGCCATCGCGGCCTGGCCATGGGGTTGATGGCGGCCAGCGTTTCGACCGGGCAGCTGGTGTTCCTGCCGGTGCTGGCGATGCTGATCGATGCGGTGGGGTGGCGGACCGCCTCGCTGTGCGTCGCCGCCGTCAGCCTGATCGTGCTGCCCGTGGTGTTCTTCCTGGTGCCGGAGCGTCCCGGTGCGCTCGGCCTGCGGGCCCTGGGCTCCGAGGAGGATGACGTTCATGTGCCGAGCAAGGTCAATCCGCTGGTCAACGCCTTCGCCGCCTTGGGCCGCGGTGCGCGCCGGCCGATCTTCTGGTTGCTGTTCGCCAGCTTCTTCGTCTGCGGCCTGTCGACCAACGGTCTGGTCGGCACCCATCTGATCGCCTTTTGCATGGATCACGGCATCCCCGAAGTTCAGGGGGCCGGTCTGCTGGCGGCGATGGGCATCCTCGATCTGTTCGGCACCACCGGCTCAGGCTGGCTGTCCGACCGCTTCAACAACAAGGTGCTGCTGGCCTGGTATTACGGGCTGCGTGGCCTGTCGCTGGTCTATCTGGTCTATTCGGATTTCAGCTTCTGGCAGCTGACCTTGTTCGCCGTGTTCTACGGCCTGGACTGGATCGCCACCGTGCCGCCCACCCTGCGCCTGGCGGCGGATGCGTTCGGCGACCGCGACGCGCCGATCCTGTTCGGCTGGATCGCCGCGGGGCATCAGATCGGCGCCGCCACGGCGGCGATGGGGGCGGGCTTCCTGCGCACGGAACTCGACACCTACTGGCATGCCTTCCTGCTGGCCGGCATGGCGTGTGTCGCCATTGCGATGGTGCTGCTGGGATCGGCCGTCAAAGGCCGTGGCGGCCAGCCGAAGCTGGCCGCGGAGGCGGTTGGTTAAATATCCTGGTCCCAGGGGAAAACCAGCCACAGATGCTGGTCGATATTGATCGCGGTAGTGTCGACCAGATGGATGCCCTTGGGTTTGGCGTAGACGGTGGCGAAATGGGCCTGGGGCAGCATGTCGCGCACCATTTGCAGCGTCTTGCCGGAATCGACCAGATCGTCGATCACCAGCCAGCCCTCGCCGTCGCCCTCGATGCCCTTCAGCAGTTCCGGCTCGCCCGGGCGCTGGACGCGGTCGTCATAGCTGGAGATGCACAGCGTGTCGACCAGGCGCAGATCGAGGATGCGCGACAGGATGCCGGCCGGAACCAGGCCGCCGCGCGCGATGGCGATGATGCCCTTGAACGGGCCCTTGCCGCCCAGATTGGCCGCCAGCAGCTGGATGTCGCGATGGAACATCGCCCAATCGATGGTGAGATGGCGGTTGGTGGAATAGTCCTGCTGGGTCATGGGGGCCTTGAAATTATTCTGTGACAATATCCCTAGATAGGCACAGAAAACGCGGCGCTGACAAGATCGACGACGCGAGGATCAGTAATGCGGCATCGACCAGCGACGGTGCGACTCCATGCCGAACCGCATGGATGATGGGCAGGGCGATCAGCAGAACCGCCGTCGCCGCCTGAAGCACGGCGCGGATTTTCGCCGGGTTCCATTCCTTCTTCACCGCCAGGACCGCCAGAAGCAAAGCCTGCCCGCCCCAGAACAGAGCCGGCGAGGCGATGGTCGTGGCGGTCAGCGCCAGCAGTGCCGGCGATCCCCAGGCGACGCCCGGCCACAGCCGCGCCGGCCAGCCGGAAATGCGGGTGCGGGTCAGCCAGATATCGACTCCGCCGGCGCAGACGATCGAGAGGCCAATGCCGAACAGCCCATAGAGCAGCCGCACCGGCAATCCGCCGAAGGTGCCGAAATGCACCGGATAGACGCTGGCGAAGATCTGCCGCCCCATCCCGCCGCTGGCCATGCCGAGCACGCCGGAGAATTTATTGTCGGCATCGAAATCGAACCGCTCGGCATAGGCCAGGCGATTGGGCGGCACATAATAGAGATGGACGCGCTGGCCGGTGGTGCCGGGTGCCGAGATCTCGGCATAGAGCGGCGCGTAGTCGGGATGCATCGTCTCCAGCTGGCGCAGCGGGCCGGTCAGATCGGCCAGCGGCGCCGGATCGCCCGACACCGGACCGGTATCCCCGTAAAACGGCCTGGTCGCCGCCGCCAGATCGCCGTCATGGCGCGCTTCGGCGTCGACCATCAGCAGCAGCTGGGCGAGGCCGAGAAAGGCGCCGGTCAGGGCCAGCGCCAGAAACAAAGGCGAGCCCCACACGGCGATGCGGTTATGCAGGTCGGCCTGGGCGACCTTGCGATTCCCGCCGAGCCGCCAGCGGAAGGCGTCGCGGAAGATGCGCGGATGGGCCAGCAGGCCGGACATGATCAGCGCGGTCATGCCGACACCGGTCAGCCCGACCAGCGAGACGCCCCAGATGCCCGGCATATGCAGGCGGACATGCAGGTCGGTGACGAATTCTCCCCATCCCTCAGGTGCCTCGCCCAGCAAAGTGCCGTCCGCATCGGCGATCCATTTATCGTCGCCGGCCAGCACGGTGGCGTGCGGCGTAGCCGCGGTCGGCAACGCCAGGAACAGGCGCGGCGCTGCCTTGGCCTGATCGAAGGCGGCGCGGGAGGCGTGTTCGACCGCGTCCGGCGCCATGCTCTGATAGACCGGCAGATCGATCTGGTTCCAGCGGTCGATGTCATGGGCGAAGACGGTGACCGCGCCGCTGAGGCAGACCCAATAGAGCATGGCGGAAAAAGCCAGCCCGAGCACCGAATGGCTGTGCAGCATGGCGGCGACCAGGCGCCGGCGCCGGTCGGTGCTGGCCAGGATCATGCCGATCGCCCAGGCCAGCGGCGCCAGGATCAGGGTGCCGATCACCAGCCGGTCGGCCTCGGGGCCGGGACCGTGCCCGGCATAGAGCAGTTCGAGGGCGGAAGAGGCGGCGAAACTGACCGGCCCGGCCAGCAGGAGCACTTTCAGCCAGCCCCACCCCGGCCTGGGCAGCGCGCCGTCGGTTCCGGGCGCGTCGAGCGGGCCCTCGCGCCGGCCGGAAAAGCCGGCGATGGCCAGCCCGGCCGTCGAAATGGCGAGCAGCCCCATCGCCACGCCGCGATCGGCGCCGAATTCGCACGCCCACAAGGGCAGGGCGCTGCCGGCCAGGCCCCAGCCCAGCGCAAGGCCGGGCCAGAAGCGGCGGGGCCGCAGCCAGGAGCGCCATATCAGGGCGACACCGGCCAGGGTAAGCAATAAACCGAGCATGCCGTTCCTATAGAGGCATTCTCATGATCTGTAAATGCGAATCGTTCTTAACTTGAGGCCAATAAAAAGGGCGGGAAATCCCGCCCTTTCTTCGCTGTTCGCTCAGCTTCAGCGCACGAAGACGCGCACTTCGCTGTTATTCGCATCGGGGCTCGAGCTGGCCGAGACGCGCACGCGGTCGGACGGCAGGCCCATCTGGGTCAGGGTGCGCTGGACGATTTCCGCATTGCGGCGGGCCGAGGTCTCGCCCAGGGCGGTAGCGCCCGGGGTGGCGGCGACCGGAGCGACGCCGATGACCTCGAAGCTGGCGCCGGGACGGCGGTCCAGGGCGCTCTTCACGGCGGTGTAGAGGGCGTCCTCGTAGGCGACCTTGGCGCGGTCGAAGCGGATCACCACCAGCGGACGGTCGGTCGAGACCGGGCCGGTCGAGGCCGGGGCGTTGCCATTGTGGCTGAAGGCCAGCGAATTGCCGACATACTGGCCGCTCTTGATCGACAAGGCCAGGCCGTTGAGGTTCGAGCGCTCATTGGCGAGGTACTGCTGCTGGCGCTGCACGTCGGTCGACAGCTCGGTCAGCAGGCGCTCGATCAGCACGGTGGTGCCGTTGGTCTGGTCTTCCAGGGTGCGCAGATTGCGGTGATCCTCGTCCACCGCGCCGGACAGGCTGCGGGCGGCGCGGATCGATTCCAGCAGATAGGCGGCCATGCCCGAGGTCGAGGCGACGTCGGTGGCCAGGCGGCTCATCTTCAGCACGTCTTCATTGACGGCGTCGAGCGAGCCCTGGGCGTCGTTCCACTGCTGAACCAGGATCGGGTTGCCCGGCGTGGTGCCGAGCTGCAGGCGCGCCTCGATGGCGGCGATGGTGCTGTGATAGCCCTGCGAGTCGTGGACGATCTGTTCGCGGATCTGCGAGAGCTGGTCCTTCTGACCGCCCAAAGTGCCCTGCAGCTGGTGCAGGTCGTTGCGCAGGCTGTCGACCTTCTGGCCGACGAAGGTGCCGGTCTCGGTCACGCCGCCTTCGCTGGGGCCCTCTTCCGAAACCAGGGTCGCCTTACCGCTGCCCGCGCCGCCGAGCGGCGCAAGGGGAGGGAACATGGCATTGTCAGCGAACGCGCAACCACCGAGAAGGAGCGTCGCGACGACAGCGACGGACGGAATATTTTTGAGAGCCATCGGGCGAAGCACCTTGCAGAGTCGCTTGTTTATGGTTTTGGCAACCGGGGGTGTTCGCATAAAACTTTGGCCTTCAAAGAAATTTGCTCCCCCAGCAAATCTTGGTGGAGTGTACCCAAATGATATAAGGGGGACAAGCGGCTTTCGCCTGAGCATTTTCCCCGCATTCCCGCCATCTGAGCGCTGTTCGGAAAGGCGGAAACGGGTCTTTTGAAAATAGTGTGAATTTTGACTTGCCCTGGCCGATTCGTTTGAGTATGTTCCCGGCCTCTTCACCGGGGACGTTCCCCGGACAGTGCGCCCGTAGCTCAATTGGATAGAGCACCAGACTACGAATCTGGGGGTTGGAAGTTCGAGTCTTTCCGGGCGCGCCATTCTCTTTCGCAAAAATCAGACAGTTTTGACGGATCGCGGTTGCGACGCCGCGTGAGCCTCTTTTTGCGTCCCATGCGGCGCCCCGCGGAAATTCCGGGGCGGAGATCTCAGGTCAAAAAGAGGGGAGATGCTGTGGGGCATCTCCCTTCCTGTTTGCCCGAGTTGGACAGGTCAGCGCACCCAACCCTCGGTCTTCATGATCGCCGCGCCCCGACTGCTGGTCAGGAAATCCAAGAACTGCTTGGCCTCGCTATCGGCGTCATGGGCGAGCACGACGTTGACGTCGCGCCAGATCGTGCGGCTCTTCGACAGTTTTACGATCTGTGCCGCATCGGGGTGGGTGATCGGCCAGTCCGGCCAGGTGATCCAGGCATCTGCGTTTTGATCGACGAAGATTTTGTAGCTCGGCCCGCTGCCCTTGCCAAATCCGACGATATTCTTGCGCAGACGGGCAATATCGCCGAGACGGCCTTCGCGGCCGGCAACATCCTCCCACGTCCCCGTGCCGGAGGTGTTGGCAACGCCGGCGCCTTCGGTGACGACGATTTTCGTGCCCTCCTTCAGCAGATCCTCGAAGCCGCGGATATGCTTGGGATTTCCCTTTTTGACCGCGATGATCGCGGGACGGACGTAAATCGGCGTCACATCGGCCCAGGCAAAGTCCTTATAGGTCTCCAGTAGCGCGGTGACGTCTTCCTCGGCGGTGCCCCACAGGATGTCCGCGTCCGCTTGCGCCTGCTTCGACCAGGTCGGTTCGGGGCCGCCGACGACCTCGACCTTGATCCCCGTCTCCCTTGTGAAAACCTCCGCGACCTTTTTGAACGCTGTATCGGGACCGCCGGCCCCATAGAGCCTGACGACGCCATCATGGGCGTTGTGGACGATGGTCGGATCTGCGACCTCATGCGCCGCCGCCGGTGCCGCCAGAGCGAGAGGCAAGGCGAGGGCGAGAAGTGTTGTCATTGGTGTACGTCTCATTTGATTTTCCTTTGTTCCGGCCTATGCGATTTCGACGGCTCGTTTCACTCTCCCGGAGACACCGGGATCGATGTTTTGCCAATATCGGAGAAAGCGTCCGCGAATTTCCTCGGATCGAAGCTGCCGATATTGGCTAGCGAGAGTCCGAACCAGGCGATCTCGCTGGGCGTCAGTGAAGACCTCTCGGACCAGCGTGCCGGCCTGGCTGAAATCATCGTCGTCGGATCGCTTGGTATAGGCGGACCGCATCAGATCTCCGTCCGCGCTCCACCCGCCGGTCTCGGCGGCTTGCATCGGGTCGGCCTTCGGCCCGCCGAAGGAATTCGGCGCATAAACCCGCACCTTGCCCGGTTTGAAATAGTGGCGGAGGCTGCCATCCTTGGCGTAGCTGTGCACGTCGCAGTGGGGGCGGTTTACCGGAAGCTCGTTATAATTCGAGCCGATGCGGTAACGATGCGCGTCGGCATAAGCGAACATGCGCGCCAGAAGCATCTTGTCGGGGCTGACGTCGATGCCGGGTACCAGATTCGACGGCTCGAATGCCGCCTGCTCGATTTCGGCGAAATAATTCTCGGGATTGCTGTCGAGAACGAACTCGCCGACCTTGATCAAAGGGTAGTCCGCGTGGGGCCAGGTTTTGGTCAGATCGAAGGGGTTGATCCGATAGGTCTTGGCTTCTACATAGGGCATCACCTGAACCGACATCCGCCAAGCCGGAAACTCACCCCGCTCGATGGCCTCGAACAGATCGCGGATATGGTAATCCGAATCCCGGGCCGTGATCGCCGCCGCCTCCTCGTCCGTCAGGTTCTGCAAGCCCTGCAGGCTGTGGAAGTGATACTTGATCCAAAATCGCTCGCCGCCGGCGTTAATCCATTGATAGGTGTGCGACCCATAGCCGTTCATCCTGCGCCAGCTTTCCGGCAGGCCGCGATCGCCCATGAGATACGCGACCTGATGGGCGCTTTCAGGCGAGAGCGTCCAGAAATCCCACTGCATGTCGGCGTCGCGAAGATTGCTGTCGGGCAGGCGTTTTTGCGACCGGATGAAGTCGGGAAATTTCATCCCATCGCGGATAAAGAATACCGGCGTATCGTTCCCGACGATGTCGTAATTGCCTTCCGACGTATAGAATTTCAGGGCGAAGCCGCGAAGATCGCGCCAGGTGTCCGGCGAGCCGATCTCGCCGGCAACCGTCGAGAATCGCGCCAGCATTTCGGTTTTGACGCCGGGCTGGAACAAGGCGGCGCGCGTATAGGCGCTGACATCTTCGGTGACTGTCAGCATGCCGAAGGCCCCGCCCCCCTTGGCGTGGACGACGCGTTCGGGAACGCGTTCGCGATTGAATTGAGCGAGTTTTTCAACGAGATGGACGTCATGCAGAACAACGGGACCGTCGGGTCCAACCGTTCGTGAATATTCCTCGGATGCCACCGGGGCTCCGGCGGTCGTTGTGGTGAAGTTCCTGGTCGCCATGATTGCGCTCCTCGACATAGGCGGCCCTGCTCGCGCGCAGCCATGGGGGGATGTCGCGCGGAGTGATGGGCAAATATCTTCGGTGAATCGGGCCGGGCCTGTGCCGGCACGCGGCGGCTTAGGCCCGGCACCTCGAGGATCGATCCGCTAGCTCTTGATGAAGGCCAGGATGTCCGGATTGATCACGTCCGCATGCGTGGTGAGCATTCCATGGGGATAGCCCGGATAAATCTTGATCGTGCTGTTCCTGACCAGCTTGGCCTGCAGCACCGCCGCATCCTTGTAGGGCACCACTTGATCGTCGTCGCCCTGGAGAACGAGCGTCGGCACGGTGATCGCTTTCAGGTCTTCGGTCTGATCGGTCTCCGAGAAGGCCTTGATGCCCTGATAATGAGCGTTGGCGCCGCCCATCATGCCCTGGCGCCACCAATTGTCGATGACCCCCTGCGAGACCTTCGCGCCGGCTCGATTGAACCCGTAGAACGGTCCCGAAGCCACGTCGAGGAAGAATTGCGCCCGGTTGGCCGCGAGGGCGCTCCGGAAGCCGTCGAACACCTCGATCGGGGTGCCGTCGGGGTTGCTGCCGGTCTTGAGCATCAGCGGCGGGACGGCGCTCACCAGGACCGCCTTGGCGACGCGCCCCTGCGGCTGACCATGCCGGGCGACATAGCGGGCCACTTCGCCGCCGCCGGTGGAGTGGCCGATATGGACGGCATTTCGCAGATCGAGATGCTCGGCAACCGCCGACGCATCGGCCGCATAATGGTCCATGTCATGGCCGGCATCCACCTGAGCCGAGCGGCCATGACCGCGCCGGTCATGGGCGATGACACGGAAGCCTTGTGCGAGGAAATAGAGCATCTGCGCATCCCAATCGTCCGAGCTCAGCGGCCAGCCGTGATGGAAGACGATGGGTTGGGCATTTTTCGGCCCCCAATCCTTGAAGAAGATATCGACCCCGTCTTTGGTGGTGACGAATGACATGGTGTTGGCTCCCGGTTGATTGGTTGATTTGGAGGAGGCCGACGCCGCCTTGGGGCCGGCGGCGAAGGCGGATGAGGACACTGCGGATGCGGCGATGGCGCCGGCTGCGCCGATCAGCACGCCTCGGCGAGAGGTGGAGGTAATTGGTGTTTGTGTGTTTTTCGTCATGGTTTCTCTCAATGAAAGAGTGCGATTTTATTTTGACCGCGAAGTGAAAATGATTTTATCGCGCACATTTTACTTCATATACCGACGCCAGCGCTTAGTTCTTACTAAGCTTGCGCTTCAGTTGATGGAGGTAATTTATCAATGCGGTCGAATACGGCGAAGATGACGACTTCGCTCACTACCCCATTTCAGGGGGGCAAATTCGCTCACCGTCAGAGGTGACGGGGCACGTTTCCACGTCCGACGATGGGCGGGGAGGGGGAGACATGCGGCATGCGGCAGGGCGGCTGCGCTCTCTGCGCGCGTCTTATCGGCCGATGCGGGTGGCGATGTCCTCGATCCTCGAAAGGATCTTCGGCTCGAAATCTTGCATGGCGGCGGCCGCACTATTCGCGCGGAGCTGATCGGGCGTCATGCCGGTCGCGCCTTTGATGAACCGGCGATAGCTGCGCACATCCGCATATCCGAGGTCGGCAGCGATCGAGCTGACGCTGCGGGTCTCGTCGGCCAGGAGGCTCAAGCTCGCTTCGACGAGCGTCTCCTCGCGGAATCGCCGGAAATTGCCGCCGGCAAGATTGTTCCTGCGCCGGAAGGTGGCCGGGCTGATGCCGAGTTCTTCGCACAGTGCCGTCGTGTTGAGGCGTCTGATCGTGACGGCGCTGTCCGTTACGAGAGAACCCGGTTCGCTCTCGAGGGCCATGCGGTGACGGATGACGGACCAGCCGATATTGTCCGTCGGATTGCCCTGACGGGTTTCGCTCAGCAGCGAAATCGGAAAGTGGAGCGCCGCGTGGCCGCCGACATGAAGGGGAGCCTCCATCGACCAGTGACGCGCCCCGAGCAGATGTCCGCGGTTGCGTGTCGTGACGGCGGTAGCTGGGAAGCGGCGCCCGAGGAAGTAGCTGAGACCGCCGAAAATCGTGTTGAGATAGATGTCCTCGATAATGGGCGCGTTTTCGCCGCCGAACGCTTCATCGCAAGCGATTCTCAGCTGCGCCCCCATGCCCTCGGTGTAGAGGCCGAGGGAAATCGGCAGCCCCATGGCGTGGAAATGGGCAAGACTGCCGATCGCGCGCTCGAGGGTCTCGCATGCCATCATGATCCGCAGCATGAGGATCAGTTGCGAGGGCGGATAAGGGCGTCGGCCATAGCCGATGAAATGATCGTCGGTCTCGGCTATTGCCGTCATCGCCACCAGAACGATCTGACCGATCGAAAGGAAGGGCTGCGTATCCGGCTCGACATGGCTTTGCTTGAACAAAGCGTCTCGCGACAGGCCGCGCATCACGGCGCCGTCGGAATAGGAATAAGCCTCGGAAATCGGAACGAAGGCGGGCTGAATGCCGCCCGAAGATTTGACTGTCACGGTTACCCTCCGGGTCCGGTTTTTCGGGCTCTCCTGGATCCGTCCGCCGTGGCAGGCTGTCAAAGCCGCCGAAGAAGAAAGCGCAGTATAAGTAAGGACGTGCCGACTGCCTAATCGGTTCCTGCGCGATCAGCGGGCGTTTCCCATCAGCGCATTCCAGGCCGCATGGGAATCCATGTAATCCCGCCAATGCGTGATCTTCCGGTGTTCAAGTCCGATGATCGAGCAGAAGCGGTTTTCATAGTGGGCCCCGGTCGCGAGGATCGTTCCGCGGATCTCATACTCGATGACGACGCTGCGGCCGTCCTCCCCTTTGGTAACGATCAGATTGCCCGCGGAGAGAAGGCGGATACCGGCGACATATCCCTTGAACTGCTTCATCAGTTCGGCGCGCCCCCGCACCACACGCGGCCAGCCCAGATCGTAGCGGACCTCGTAGATGAGGTCATCGGCGAGGATGTCGAAGAAGTGTTCGCCGTCGACAAGCCCGCCGAGTGCGGCGCGGACCAGTTCGAAATAGGGATCGGCGCCTGCATACTCGGAATATCGGCTCTCGGCCATTGTGAAGTCTCCGTGCGTCTGTGAATTGCGGTTGGGCTTCGGCGGGGATGTTCAAACAGCCGGCGGCGGGAAAGCCCACTTGTTCGCGTTTCGCTGGACGAATTCCCGAAAGCTGGTGGCCGGCCGTCCGGTGACCGTCTCGATATCATTGTTCGGCCGCGCGCCCTTGCCGGCAATGACCGTCCCGGTCAGCCAGCGGAGCATGACCGCATAGTCGGCGGGGACGAAACCGGCCTCGACGGCGCCGGTGATCCACGCCTCGGGATCGATGTCATTGTGGACCACCGAGCGGCCGATCACGCTGGCAATCATGTCGGCGACCTCCGCGACCGTGAGCGATTGAGGGCCGGTCGGCGCATAATTGGCTCCAGCGTGGGCGTCAGGTTCCACCAGCGTCTCGACAGCGACCGCGGCGATATCCTCGGCGTCGACGAAAGCCTCCTTCCCGCCGCCGGTCGGCACCGTGATCGCGCCGCCGATGATGGGCAAATGCTCGTCACTGAAGTTCTGCATCACCCAGGCCGGACGCAGAATGGAATGGCTGAAGCTGTTGCGCCGGGCAAGGTCGGATTCGACGGCCCGGATGTCGACCTCCGCGGGAGCCAGGTCGGCGCCGTAGGCGCTCAGATAGGTGACGTGGCGGATGTTTGCCCGGGCGGCGAGGTCCAGGAATGCCGCGACTTGATGGGCGAACTTGATCCGCATGACGGGTGTAACGAGATAGACGCGGTCGGCCCCCTCCAGCGCGGGGGCGTAGGTCGTCGGATCGTCCCAGTCGAATCTGACGTCGGCGCCATGGCGCGCCGCTGTGCGCGCAGTCAGCCCCCGCTCGGCGAGTTTCTTCGCCACGAGCGATCCGGTTCGGCCGGTTCCACCCAGAACAAGGATGGCCGGCGGCGGAGCGGCGAACGTATCGGCAGCGTTTTCGGAGTGCGGCATCGTCATCCTCATTGCTTTTGCGATGTAACTTACTAATTGAGAGCAACATATATATGATTAGCTGCTTTCCAAAAAGAAGGCACCTTCACTTCAGTCACTGATGCCGAGGTAAGTTATGAGAAAGCCCAGTAAGTCCGGTCCCCTGGATACTGCCGCCATCTGCAGAAGTTCGGACCCGATGGCTGTACGGGAATTGCTGACCAAGATCGGCGACAAATGGACGATCTTCGTAATCCTTTCCCTGGACCTTCTGGGCGGGAGGGCGCGGTTCTCCGAACTCGAACGTGCGGTTCCCGGGATCTCGCAGCGTATGCTGTCGACCACGCTCAAGAACCTCGAACGCGATGGGCTGGTCGTCCGGGAAGTGTTTCCCGAAGTGCCGCCCAGGGTCGAGTACGAGATCACCGAATTGGGCAAGAGCTTGCTGCGCCCGACACAGGGGCTGGTGGAGTGGGCCAAGGAAAATTGGGAGCAGGTCAGGGAAGCTCAGTCCAAATTCGACGCCAGATGACCTATCTCCTGGGCCATGAACTGAATTTCGTCTTCGCTGGGCGAGGGGCGAACGTTACATCGCGCCCTCGTCGCCCCCCGGTCATCGTCGCGGGTTTGTCGCCCGGCCCGCACAAGGTCCGTCTCGATCTCGAGAACCCGATCCACCAGACGCGGGATTTGCAGACGGTATCCTTCGTCATTCCCACCCCGGGAGGGTGATCGGGGGTGAGCGCCCGCCAGAGGCTGCACGGCTTGTTCTATCGGCGGCGGTCCCCGGGATCGTGCGCCGGATGATGGGCGTGTGGATCAGTTCGACGATTGCCGCCGTGACGTCGTCCCGGCTGATTTCGCCATAGATCTCGGCCTGTTCCGGCCGCCTGTAGGGTCCCATCGACGGAATCGCCACACTGGAGCGGCATGCGATCACTTTGAATCGCATGCCGCTCACGGCGCCGACTGGCGGAACCGCCGAGCCGGAGGCAAGGCTTCACAATGACACTAGATCAGGATAGGCGGTGTTATGCCAGGATCGCCACGGCGATGGCGATGGTCGCTCCGACGCCGGCGAACCAGGTGATGGTGCGGACGACCTGAATGCCGGCGATATAGACGATCGCGTGAAGCAGGCGGGCCACCAGGAAGACGATCGCCGCCATCTGCGTCGTCGGCGTGGAGATGTGCAGGGCCTGCGCCGTCAGCACGACGATCGCGAACGGCACCGCATTTTCCAGAAGGTTCAGGTGGGCGCGGCTGGCGCGGCGGGCGGCGCCGGTCGGGGCAGGGATGTTTTCGCGATTGCTCATCATCGCCGGCTGGCCGACCTGCTTGCCGTAAAGCGACGCCGAGAGGAATGCCAGGACGAGGAGCAGCAGCGCCGTCGCCGAAAGAACGTAAAGCTCGATGGTCATGATGATGTCCCTTTTTTACGACGGATGATTTTCAGGTGTTTCCGTCACGTGGTTGAGTTGTCTGTACTGGGGAGGTAACCTATGGCTTGCAGCGAATCTGCTCCATAGCGAGAAAGCTCGATGATTTGACCGATCATCCGGAAAATCAGACCGGGCGGACGGGTGACGCATTCCGCGAGGACGCCCTGTCGCGCCTGCTGGCCTGGGTCAGGCTGCGGGGCAGGACCGTCTATCAGGCGCGTCTGGCCGGACCGTGGGCGCTGAGCTTCGAGCCGGGGCCGTCCCATGTGCATTTCGTGGAAAGCGGCAGATGCTGGATCTCCATTGATCAAGGGCCGCCGGTGGCGATGGAGACGGGGGATCTCGTGCTGCTTCCCCACGGACAGCAGCATCGTCTCCTCCATGACGAGGGCGGCAGCGCCGATCCGGTCGACGCTTTGTCTCCGCCCGTGTTCGACGCGTCCCGCCTCGCGATCACCGTGCCGGGCGCCGGCGACGCGACGCGCCTGATCGGCGGGCTGTTCCAGTATGAAAGACAGCCCTTGCCGCCGGTGCTCCGCCGTCTGCCCGGTCTCATTCATCTGACGCCGAGAAACGGCACGGCGCCGGACTGGCTCGGCGCGATCGCGCATTTTCTGATGATCGAGGCGAATGATCCGGCGCCCGGTTCCGCCCTCATGATCTCGCGCATCATCGATCTCATGGTGATCCGCACCCTGCGCAGCTGGCTGGATGCCCAGCCCGGCCCTCTCAAATGGTTGGGCGGCAAGAGCGAGGAGCGCCTGGCGCGGGCCTTGGACCGGATGCATCAGGCGCCCGCCACGGATTGGACGGTGGATCAGTTGGCACGGATCACCGGCATGTCGCGGTCGGTCTTCGCCGACCGTTTCACGTGCGCCTTCGGCGAGCCTCCTTTGCGCTATCTCATGAGATGGCGCTTTTCGCTGGCGTCCGAGCTGCTTACCGGGAGCGACCTGCCCGTGGGCGAGATTTCCCGGTTGGTCGGATACGAGTCCGAAGCCGGTTTCAGCCGGGCCTTCAAAGCCTTCCATGGTGTGGCGCCGACCGGCCTGCGGGGCGGCTGATCTCGCGACGGGCCGGCGTCAGGCCGTGTTCGAGTCAGCCGGGGGCGTGCCGGAGAGCTCGCTCAGGGCGTCTTGGCGTACTCCGTGAAGACGTAATCCTTGTCCGCGGCGGGGGCGTGGCAGGAGAAGCAGGCCTGGTGCAGTTCCTCGCTCTGCGGCTTGCCGTCCTTGAAGTCGGCGAAGCCCCAGCCGGCGCTGTCGGGATATTTCTTCGAATCCTTGACCATGAACTGGACATTCACCGGTTTGCCGGCGGTCGAGGACTGGAAGGGGAAATTGACCGACTCGAAGACCTTGTCGTTCTCCGCGTTCTCGTCATTGGTCCAATGGATCGCTGCGATCATGGCGCCGTCCGGAAAGGGACGGGTGCCCTCGCGCATGGCCTTGATCGCGATATCGTTGCCGAGCTGGACTCGCAGCTGGTTGGCCTTGCCGCGCAGTTGGGCCACCGAGATGACCTTCCAGTCGCGATATCCTTCGGGGATCGTCACCCCATAGATCGGCGAGGCATCGGCTGTCTTCGGCGCGGCGGGCGCCGGGTTGTCGGCGAAAACGGCGGTGGCCATCAGGGCGGCCGCCGCGATCGAGGTGAGCATTCTGGTCAGCATGATGGTCACTCCGAATGCGCCGCCGGCGGCGCATTCGATATTATCCCTGAAAATCGCTGTCGCCGATGGCGTTGACGATCTTGCCGACGTTCGGGACGCCGCGGGCGACCTCTTCGGCGCGCTCGACCGAGCTGGCATCGTCGGTGCGGCCCTGGAGGTAAACGACGCCGTCGATGGTCTGAACATTGATGTGGGCCAGACGCAGGCTGGCATCATGATCGATGGCGGTCTGGACGGTGCTGGCCTCGGCGCTGTCGCCGCCCGGGAAGGTGGTCTGGGCGAAGGCGGACGGGGCGGCCAGCAGGGCGGAGGCCGACAGGAAGCCGGCGGCCAGGGTCAGTTTGAAGGACTTGGTCATGATCGAACTCCTCGTTGAATGTCGTTGAGCATCAGGCTCTGCAGGGGAGTTCGACAGGAAACCGGGCTGCGTAACGGGTCGGTTCCGCAGCCCAGCATTGCAGGGATGAGATGTAACGTTTTGCTGTTTGCCGCCGAATATTGCGGCGCGCGCGGTTACTCCTTCAGCATGCTCGCCACGAAGGTGCTGACCGTCTGATGCAGGGCGGCGGTTTCGGACGAGGTGGTCCGCGCGGCGTCGAGAACGGTGCCGGCGGCGGCGGTCGTCTGATTGGCGACCATCGTCACGCCGGCGATGTTGGCCGTCACGTCCCGGGTACCGTGCGCCGCCTGCTCGACATTGCGGGCGATCTCCTGGGTCGCGGCCGACTGCTCCTCGACCGCCGAGGCGATGGCGGACGAGATCTCGTCGATCCGCGCGATGGTGCCGCTGACGCCCTGGATCGCATCGACCGCCCTGGCCGTCTCGGACTGGACGGTGCCGATCTGTTGGGCTATCTCGCCCGTCGCCCTGGCGGTCTGGTTGGCGAGAGTCTTCACTTCATTGGCGACGACCGCGAAGCCCTTGCCGGCATCGCCGGCACGGGCCGCCTCGATGGTGGCGTTCAGCGCCAGCAGATTGGTCTGGCCGGCGATGTCCTCGATCAGCTTGATGACGGCGTCGATCTGGCCGACGGCGCCGGCCAGGCCGCGCACGATCGTATCCGCATTGGCGGCCTCTTCGACCGCGTGATGGGCGACATGGGCCGCATCGGTGACCTGCCGCCCGATCTCGGACACCGAGCCCGACAATTGATCGATGGCCGCGGCGATGGTCTGGACATTGGCCGACGCTTCCTCTGAAGCTGCCGCGACCGTGCTGGCCTGAGCCCGCAACTGTCCGGCCAGATCGGTCATGCTTTGCGCCGTGCCCTCCATCGTGGCGGAGGCGTCGGACACCTTGGTCACGACCTTGACCACGCTGCCTTCGAACTCGCCGGCCAGGCGCTGCACTTCGCCGCGCCGCTCGGCCTCCGCGCGTGCCTTCATGCCGGCGGCGTCGGATTCGGCGCGCTGCTTGTCGATGGCGTTCTGCTTGAACACCACGACCGCGCGGGTCATCGCTCCGATCTCGTCCTTATAATCGTGGGCGGGAACCTCGACCGAGAGATTGCCTTGGGCCAGGCTGCTCATGGCGGTGGCCATGGCGCCGATCGGCCGGGTGATGCCGCGGATGATGATCAGGCCGATCAGGCCGGCGACCACCAGCAGCCCCGCCGCGAACCCGCCGATGCGCAGCGCCTGGCTGCGGATGGTCTGGTCGACGTCGTCGACATAGACGCCAGTCTGCACGGCCCACTGCCAGGGCTCGTATGACTGGGAATAAGCCAGCTTCAGCTGCGGCGTCTGATCCGCGGCGCCGGGGCGGGGAACCATGTAGGTGACCAGCCCGCCGCCCTTCTTCGCGGCGCCGATCAGTTCGGCGACCAGCGGGAAGCCGGTCGGGTCCTTGTAGCCCATGCGGTTCTGGCCCTCATTCTTGGGGTTCGCATGGACCAGGGTCAGGCCGTCATATTTATAGATGCCGAAATAATCGCCTTCGCCCCAGCGCATGGCGCGCAGGGCGGCCTTGGCGGTTTCCTGGGCCTGCTCGGGGGTCATGCGGCCGGCGGTGGCTTCGCCGTCATAGAATTTGATGGTGGCGATCGCTCCGGCCACCATGTGGCGAAGTTTTACTTCACGTTCGGCATAGATGGTCTGCTTCAGATTCCAGATCTGGTAAGCGGACAAGCCCGCCATCGAAATCGCCGCAATAAGCATGACAATAGCGATGCGTGAGAAGATCGAGAGATTTCTCATAATCGTTCCTTCATTTCTTCCCTCTGCCAACGGCTCCGGACTTTATACCGGTGTCCTGGTCCGTCGAGGGACTCATGCCAGGCCATGGTTCAATAAACGGTTGAGTATAAATATTGTATTGCGATTTTGTAAAAGAGCCTGTTTGGGAATTGGGTATGGCCTGCACAACGATATCAGAGGCTTGGGCCAGGCAGCGGGAGCGACGCGATGCGGCGCATCGCGAGCGAGCGATAACGCCGCCCAAGCCTCTGATATCGTTGCCCGAAGGGTCGCAGCCGGAAAGCCGAGGGCGGCGTTATCCCGCCTCGACGATGCGCCGCATCGCCTTCGGCAGGCTGCCTGGCCCTCGGCTTTCCGGCTGCGATGCAGGCCATACCCAATTCCCAAACAGGCTCTTAGCGAAGCTGCAAAAACGCAGGGCGTGTATACTTCTCGACAAATTCGCCTGAGCTGTCGACAGTGCGTTTACCAATTTCGATCCGGGGGGTGATGATGGGAATCGGCGAGGACGCGGCGGGGCAATTGGCCGATGCCGCCTTGCTGGGCGCGGCTTTCGAGCATGGTGGCGAGGGAAGCCAGGGCCATGATCAGGCTTGCGGCAATTGCGGGGCGATACTGGCGGGCCGTTATTGTCATGTCTGCGGCCAGCGCGGCCATGTCCACCGTTCGGTTCTCCATCTGGCCGAGGAGTTCTTCCACGGTCTGTTCCATTTCGACGGCAAGATCTGGCGCACCATTCCCCTGCTGCTGGTCAATCCCGGCGCGCTGACCCGGCGCTATGTCGAGGGGCAGCGGGTGCGCTTCGTTTCGCCGATCGGCTTGTTCCTGTTCTGCATTTTCCTGATGTTCTTCGCGGTGGCCACCATCGATGCCGATCAGGTGGTGCATCCCGAGACCGCGATGTCGGACGCCGACCGCGCCAGGCTGAAGGCGGACCTCGCCAAGGCCCGCGAAGAGATGGGGCAGTCCAAGGGAGATCCGGCCAGACTCCAGGCGGTCGAGGAGGCGCTCGACAAGGCGGAGAGGGCGGCCGATGCGGCGCCGCCTTCCGCCAGGCCGGCGCCGGCCGGCGACAGTGACGACGATCTATTCAACAGCCCGCTCGGGCTCGATTGGCGGGCGATCTCGAAAAAGCTGGCCAAGAAGGAGCACCTGTTCTCGCTGGGCGGGCCCGAGGTCGAGAAGCGGGTGAAGACCAGCCTGGAAGATCCCGACCTGCTGGTCTTCAAGCTGCGCAGCGCCGCCTCGGAATTTTCCTTTCTGCTGGTGCCGGCCTCGGTGCCCTTTCTCTGGCTGATGTTCTTCTGGAAGCGCCGGGTCTATCTCTACGACCATGTGATCTTCTCGCTCCACTCGCTCAGCTTCATGGCGCTGCTGGTGACGGTGGTCATCGTCGCCCTCGAATTCCATGTCGGCCAGACACTATTGATCTGGGCCTTTCTGATCCCGCCCGTCCATATGTTCCTGCACCTCAAGGGCACCTATCGCCTGGGCGTGTTCGGCGCTTTGTGGCGGACCGCCATTCTGTCGACGATCGCGATAATCGTGCTGGTCTGTTACGTCTTCACCATCCTGCTGCTGGGGCTGCTTCACTAGCAAAACCGTACCAGGAATAGCACTGGCTCTTTCCGTCTTTCGGCGTCATTTCTGCCGAAGAGTATAGGAGGTGGCAGCATGAGGGATTCGATCGAAGGCATAAGCCGTCGCCGGCTGATGGCGGGCGCGGCGATCCTCGCGGCGCCGGCGATCTTGCCCCGGCGTGTTTTTGCGGATGAGCCCGTCGTTGATCTGCACTCGCCGTCGGGCAACAGCCTGCGGCACATCAGCAGCGCGTTCCCGGAAAAGGGCCCGATGATCGTCCACCGGACGCGTCCGAACTGGCTGGAACCGCGCTTCGAGATATTCGACAAGGGCGTCTTCACCCCCAACAACCAGCATTATGTCAGCTGGCACTACCAGACCTTCCCCACCGAGGTCGATCCGGACAAATTCACCCTGGCGGTGCGCGGCCATGTCGAGAAGCCGCTGACCATCTCGATGAAGGATCTGCTGGCGATGCCGCGCATCTCGCTGGCGGCGGTCAGCCAGTGCGCCGGCAATTCGCGCCTCTATTTCGAACCCGGCGTCGCCGGCGCGCCCTGGGCCAACGGCTCGATGGCCAATGCGCTGTGGACCGGCGTTCCGCTGCGCCATGTGCTCGATCTGGCCGGCATCAAGCCGGGCGCCCAGGTCATCCGCTTCGCCGGCGCCGACGAATCGCCGGCCGAGGACACGCCCCGCTTCATGAAGTCGCTGTCGATCGACCATGCCCGCGACGGCGAGGTGATGCTGGCCTTCGGCATGAATGGCGAGCAGCTGCCTCTGCTGAACGGCTTTCCGCTGCGGCTGGTGGTGCCGGGCTGGGTGGCGACTTATTGGATCAAGGCGCTGAACGACATCGAAGTGCTGGATCAGCCCGACACCAATTACTGGACCGTCAAAGGCTATCGCTTTCCCGACGTGCCGGATCACACCGTCGCGCCCGGTCAGACCGGCTATAATCTCGTGTCGATCACCAAGCTGTTCCCGCGCTCCTTCGTCACCAATCTCAAGGACGGCGACAAGGTCGCTTCCGGCAAGCCGGTCTATTTGCGCGGCATCGCCTTCGGCGGCGATTGCGGCGTGGCCAAGGTCGAGCTGTCGCTGGATGGCGGCCAGAGCTGGCAGGCCGCGAAGCTGGGCAAGGACGAAGGCAAATACGGCTTCCGCCGCTGGGAGAGCAATCTCGCTTTGCCGGGTACCGGTGCCCACGCCGTCTCGGTGCGCTGCACCAACAGCAAGGGCGAGGCGCAGCCTTTGAAGACGACCTGGAACCCGCAGGGCTATATGCGCTTCAACGTCGAAACCATCAAACTGACCGCGGCGTAAGGAGACTGGCCATGATCCGCACTTATGCCCTGGCGGCCGTCCTGCTGATGGCCGGCGCCGCCGCCCAAGCCGGCGATCTGAAGACGCTGAAGAAGATCAATTTCGACATGCCGGACGATTCCGCGATCACCTTCCCCGCCGGTCCCGGCGAGGAAGCGATCTCGGGCAATTGTCTGGCCTGCCATTCGGCCGACCATGTGATGAACCAGCCGCCGATGGATCGCGAGCATTGGCACGAGGTCGTCGAAAAGATGATCAAGGCCTATAAGGCCCCGATCACCGAAGAGGACGCCGCGACCATCGTCGACTATCTGGTCCGCGTCAAAGGGAAGAAGGAATAATCCCCGGCAGGTCGAGCTTGTGCTCTTTGGCGCACTCGATCGCGATCTCGTAGCCGGCGTCGGCATGGCGCATGACGCCGGTGGCGGGATCGTTCCACAAAACGCGTTCGAGCCGCTTGGCCGCATCCTCGGTGCCGTCGGCGACGATCACCATGCCGGAATGCTGCGAATAGCCCATCCCCACGCCGCCGCCATGATGCAGCGACACCCAGGTCGCGCCCGAGGCGGTGTTCAACAGCGCGTTCAGCAGCGGCCAATCCGACACGGCGTCCGAGCCGTCCTTCATCGCCTCGGTCTCGCGGTTGGGCGAGGCGACCGAGCCGCTGTCGAGGTGATCGCGCCCGATCACCACCGGGGCCGACAATTCTCCCTTGGCGACCATCTCGTTGAAGGCCAGGCCCAGGCGGTGGCGATCGCCCAGACCCACCCAGCAGATGCGCGCCGGCAGGCCCTGGAATTGGATCTTCTGCCGGGCCATGTCGAGCCAGTTATGCAGGTGCTTGTTGTCGGGCAGCAGTTCCTTGACCTTGGCGTCGGTCTTGTAGATGTCCTCCGGATTGCCTGACAGGGCGGCCCAACGGAACGGGCCGATGCCGCGGCAGAACAGCGGGCGGATATAAGCCGGCACGAAGCCGGGGAAGTCGAAGGCGTTGGCGACACCCTCATCCTTGGCCATCTGGCGGATATTGTTGCCGTAATCGACGGTCGGAACGCCGGCCTTGTGGAAGTCGAGCATGGCGCGGACATGGACCGCCATCGACTTCTTGGCGGCCTGGGCGACCGACTTCGGATCGGTCTCGCGCTTGTCGAACCACGTCTCCAGGCTCCAGCCGGACGGCAGATAGCCATTGACCGGATCGTGCGCCGAGGTCTGGTCGGTCAGCAGATCGGGGCGGATGCCGCGCTTGAATATTTCCGGCAGCAGATCGGCGGCATTGCCGAGCAGGCCGACCGAGATCGGCTTTTTCTCGGCGACGCTCTTCTCGATCAGCGCCATCGCCTCGTCGAGGGTATCGCACGCCTTGTCGATATAGCCGGTCTTCAGGCGCATCTCGATGCGCGAGGGCTGACACTCGATCGCCAGGCACGAGGCGCCGGCCATCACCGCGGCCAGCGGCTGCGCGCCGCCCATGCCGCCCAAACCGGCGGTCAGCAGCCAGCGTCCGGCCAGCGAGCCGCCGTAATGCTGGCGGCCCATCTCGACGAAAGTCTCGTAGGTGCCCTGAACGATGCCCTGCGAGCCGATATAGATCCACGAACCGGCGGTCATCTGGCCGTACATGGCCAGGCCCTTCTTATCCAGCTCGTTGAAATGGTCCCAATTGGCCCATTCCGGCACCAGGTTGGAATTGGCGATCAGCACGCGCGGCGCGTCCTTGTGGGTGCGGAACACGCCGACCGGCTTGCCCGACTGCACGAGAAGGGTTTGATCGGCTTCCAGCTTGGTCAGCGCCTTTACGATGGCGTCGAAGCTTTCCCAATTGCGGGCGGCGCGGCCGATGCCGCCATAGACCACCAGCTCCTCCGGCTTTTCCGCCACCATCGGGTCGAGATTGTTCATCAGCATGCGCAGCGGCGCTTCGGTCAGCCAGGATTTGGCGGTCAGCTGGGAACCAGTGGCGGCGCGAATGATGCGGCTATTGTCGGTGCGGGTCATGAACGATCCTCGGCAAAGGAGATGCAGGCGGACAGGATGGCGTGCAGCCGTTCGCGCAGCTTGGCGGCGCGGGCGGGGGAGAAGGGAACCGGCCAGGTCGCCTCATTGGTGTCGGCCGGTTCGTCGAGATAGCCGCGGCAGGCCAGTTCCATCTGCACGGCGTGATAGCCGGCCTCGGGGCGGCCGTAATGGCGGGTGGTCCAGCCGCCGACGAAGCGGCCATTGGTGACGCGCGAGAACCCGGTACCACACGTCGCCTCGACCGCCTCGGTCAACGCCGGAGCGCAGGTGGCGCCGCGGTTGGTGCCGATGTTGAAATGCGGCAGCTCGCCTTCGAACAGGCGCGGCACCGCCGATCGGATGGAATGCGCGTCATACAATACGACCTTGCCGTGACGGGCCTTCAGACGGGCCAGCTCATCCTCGATGGCGACGTGATAGGGCGTGAACCACACCGCGCGGCGGCGGTCGATCTCGGCGCCGGTCAGCACATGGCCGGCCGGATAGAGCGGCTCGCCGTCGAAGCTGGTGGTCGGGCACAGCTCGGTGGTCGCCTGGCCCGGATAGAGCGAGGCGCCCGAGGGGTCGCGGTTGACGTCGATGACGCTGCGCGAGATCGCCGTGCGGATGGTGGTGGCGCCCAGTTCATGGGCGAAACCATACAGCTGGTCCACATACCAATCGGCGTCCTTACGGGCCAGCCAGGGCGAGACGAACTGCGCCTCGATATCCGCCGGAATGTCGGTCCCGGTATGCGGGAACGCCACCACCAGCGGCGCCTCGCCGCGGCTGATCTCCAACCAGCTCATAGTTTTTTGTCCCTCAAGCGCCGGGCGCGCATTCCATGCGCTGGGCTACCGCGCCAAGCTATACCACCTGTGTGACAGCGGCTGTCGGCAGCGCGGGCGTGCACTTGCACGCCGGAAAACGCTCTATTCATTCCACACCAGGTAATGCGACGTCCCTGGCGGCCTGCCACACGGCGCCGCTCTTCACCAGAGAATTGGCGGCGCGCATGTCGGGATGGAAATAACGGTCATCCTCCAGCGTCGGCACCCGCTGGCGCAGCAGCGAGCGCACGGCTTCCAGCGGCACCGACGAGGCCAGGCTGGCATGGAAGTCGCAGCCCTGGGCGGCGGCCAGCAGCTCGATGCCCAGCACGGCGACCACATTCTCGGCCATGGCCATCAGGCGGCGGGCGCCATGGGCGGCCATCGACACATGGTCTTCCTGATTGGCCGAGGTCGGGATCGAATCGACGCTGGCCGGATAGGCGCGCTGCTTGTTCTCCGACACCAAAGCGGCGGCGGTGACCTGCGGGATCATGAAGCCGGAATTGAGGCCGGGCTTGGGGGTCAGGAAGGCGGGCAGGCCGGACAAGGCCGGGTCGACCAGCATGGCGATGCGGCGCTCGGCCAGCGAACCGATCTCGCAGATGGCCAGGGCGATCATGTCGGCGGCGAAGGCGACCGGCTCGGCGTGGAAATTGCCGCCCGACAGGGCCTCGTCGGTGTCCGGGAAGATCAGCGGATTGTCGGAAACGCCATTGGCTTCGATCGACAAGGTGGTGGCGGCCTGACGCAGCACGTCCAGCGCCGCGCCCATCACCTGCGGCTGGCAGCGCAGGCAATAGGGGTCCTGCACGCGCGGATCGTCTTTCAGATGCGAGGCGCGGATGGCCGAGCCGGCCATCAGGGCGCGCAGCCCGGCGGCGGACTCGATCTGGCCGCGATGGCGGCGCAGCGTATGGATGCGCGGATCGAACGGGGTGTCGGAGCCCTTGGCGGCTTCGGTCGACAGAGCGCCGGTGACCAGGGCGGTGCGGTAGAGGTTCTCGGCTTCGAACAGGCCGGCCAGGGCGTTGGCGGTCGAGAATTGTGTGCCGTTGAGCAGCGCCAGGCCTTCCTTCGGACCCAGCGTCACCGGCGTCAGTCCGGCGTTGGCCAGCGCGTCCGCGGCCGGCACCCTCTCGCCCTGCACGAAAATCTCGCCGACGCCGATCATGGCGGCGGCCATGTGCGACAGCGGCGCCAGATCGCCCGAGGCGCCGACCGAGCCCTGGGCCGGGATCACCGGGGTCAGGCCCTTGGACAGGAAGGCTTCCAGCAGGGCGATGCTGGCCGGGCTGATGCCCGAGGCGCCTTGGGCCAGGCTGGCCAGTTTCAGCGCGATCATCAGGCGGGCGACCGGAACCGGCATCGGTTCGCCCACGCCGGCGGCGTGCGACAGCACGATATTGCGCTGGAGCGTGGCCAGTTCATTGTCCTCGATCCGCACGCTGGCCAGCTTGCCGAAGCCGGTATTGATGCCATAGACCGGCTCGCCCCTGGCCAGGATGCGGCCGACGGCGGCGGCGCTCTCGGCGATGGCGACGCCGCTCGACGGGTCGAGTACGGCGGAGGCCCCGCGATAGATGGCGCGCCAATCGGCCAGGGAGACCTGTCCGGGCATCAGGGTAATGGTCGTCACGAGAACCTCCAATAACGGGCATGCAGCGGGTTGAAGCCCATGCGGTAAACAAGTTCGGCCGGGCGTTCGATGTCCCACACGGCCAGATCGCAGAATTTTCCGGCTTCGAGTGTGCCGGCTTTGTCATGCCCCAGCGCCCGGGCCGCTTCGCGGGTGAACCCGGCGAGGCATTCGGGAACGGTGAGGCGGAACAGGGTGGCCGCCATGTTCATGGCAAGCTGTGGCGAGGTCAGCGGCGAGCTGCCCGGATTGCAGTCGGTCGCCAGCGCCATCGGCACGCCATGGCGGCGCAGCATCTCGATGGGCGGCACTGTCGTTTCGCGGGTGAAATAGAAGGCGCCGGGCAGCAGAACCGCGGCCGTTCCGGCTTTGGCCATGGCGGCGGCGCCCTCTTCGTCGAGATGTTCGAGATGATCGGCGGACAGCGCGCCGAACTCGGCAGCCAGCGCGGCGCCATGCTGGTTGGTCAGCTGTTCGGCATGCAGCTTGACCGGCAGGCCGAGCCTCTTGGCGGTTTCGAAGATGCGGCGGATCTGGTCTGTCGAGAAGGCGATGTTCTCGCAGAACCCATCCACCGCGTCGGCCAAGCCGGCCTGGGCGGCGGCGGGCAGCATCTCGTCGCAGATCAGCGCGACATATTCGTCGGCGCGGCCCTTGAATTCCGGCGGCACGGCATGCGCGCCGAGGAAGGTGGTGACGATCTGCACCGGGCGCTGCTCGCCGAGATCGCGCGCCGCCTGCAGCATCTTGATCTCGTCGGCGGTCGACAGGCCATAGCCCGACTTGATTTCCACCGTGGTGACGCCCTCGGCGATCAGCGCGTCGAGGCGGGGCAGGGCGGATTCGGTCAGGGCTTCACGGCTGGCTTCGCGGGTGGCGCGCATGGTCGAGACGATGCCGCCGCCGGCCCGGGCGATTTCCTCATAGGTGGCGCCGGCCAGACGGCGCTGGAATTCGTCGGCGCGGTCGCCGCCATGGACGAGGTGGGTATGGCAATCGATCAGGCCCGGTCCGATCCAGCGGCCATGGCAATCGATGATCTCTTCGGGATCGAAGACGGGGGAGTCGGTGGCTGGTCCGGCATAGAGGATCACGCCGTCGCGGGCGGCGATCAGGCCGTCCTCCACCTCGCCCAGCGGGCTTTCCCCGGGGACCATCGTCATCAATCGGGCATTTCGCCACAGGCGGTCGCACCGCATGTTTTTTCCTTCTGCCCAGCCACAATATTGTCTATACATATCTCTATCGATGGAGACATGTCCAGTGGTTAGAAACAAGGTCATTTACGCCGCCTCCGCTCTGCTACCGGATGGTTGGCGCGAGTCGGTGCGGATCGAAATGGACGGCGGGCGCATCGGCGGAATCGAGGTCGGGGTTCGTCCGAAGAGCGGCGACGAGCGCACCGCGGCTCTGGTTCCCGGAATGCCCAATCTGCACAGCCACGCCTTCCAGCGCGGCATGGCCGGACTGGCCGAGCAGCGCGGCCCCGAGGATGACAGTTTCTGGACCTGGCGCGAGGTGATGTACCGCTTCGTCGGCCGGCTCTCGCCCGACGATCTCGAAGCGATCGCCGCCCAGGCCTATGTCGAGATGCTGGAGGCCGGCTTCACCCGCGTCGGCGAATTCCATTATCTGCATCATGATGTTTTCGGCGGCGCCTATGCCGATATCGGCGAGATGAGCGGCCGCATCGCCGCCGCCGCGGAATCCGCCGGCATCGGCCTGACCCTATTGCCGGTGTTCTATGCCCAGGGCGGTTTCGGCGGCAAAAGCCCGGGCGCGGCCCAGGCGCGCTTCATCAGCAATCCCGATTTCTATGGCCGCCTGATCGAACGCTGCCGCGCCATCGCGGCCAAGGTGCCGGGCGCGGTGGTCGGCATCGCGCCGCACTCGCTGCGCGCCGTCTCGCCCGAGCAGCTGAAGGCGATCCTGCCGCTGGCCAGGACCGGACCCGTCCATATCCACATCGCCGAACAGGTGAAGGAGGTCGAGGATTGCCTGGCCTGGTCGGGCCGGCGTCCGGTCGAATGGCTGTTCGACCATGCGCCGGTCGGTCCCGCCTGGTGCCTGGTGCATGCCACGCACATGACCGCCGACGAGACGCGCCTGCTGGCCCGCAGCGGCGCGGTGGCCGGGCTGTGCCCGATCACCGAGGCCAATCTCGGCGACGGGCTGTTTCCGCTCGGCGATTTCCTGAAAGAGGGCGGAGCGCTGGGCGTGGGATCGGATTCCAATGTGCGGATCGATCTGGCCGAGGAACTGCGCCTGCTCGAATATGGCCAGCGCCTGGTCCACCGCGCCCGCAACGTCGCGGCGCCCGGTCCCGGCCACTCGACCGGCCGGGCCCTGTTCGACCGGGCCTTGTCCGGCGGCGCCCAGGCTTTGGGCGTGGTGAGCGGCATCGAGGCCGGCGCCTGGGCCGATCTGGTCGCGCTGGAGGCCGATCACGAAGGCGACCGGGCGCTGGATCATGTGATCTTCGCGCAGGGCCGGGTCTCCGACGTCTGGTGCCGCGGCGAGCGCAAGGTCGAGGCTGGCCGCCATGTCGCATGCGAGGCGGTGGGTGCCCGTTACCGCGCCGTGCTGAAGAAATTGCTGGCGGCATGAAGCGCCAGACCCTGCACCAGACCATCGTCGGCGAGATCGAAGGGCGGATTCTGTCCGGCGAGTGGCCGCCCGGCCACCGCATTCCGTTCGAGCACGAATTGATGGCGCATTACGGCTGCGCCCGCATGACGGTGAACAAGGCGCTGGCCGGTCTGGTCAAGGCCGGGCTGATCGTGCGCCGCCAGCGCGCCGGGTCGTTCGTCGCCCATCCGCGTCCCGCCTCGGCGATCCTCGATATTCCCGACATCCAGGCCGACATAGCCGGGCGGGGCATGGCTTATGCGATCCGCCTGCTCGACCGGCGGCGCCGCAAGCCCGAAGCCGGAAAGGCCGAAGAGATCCAGCTGGCCGGCGGCGGCGATCTGCTCGCGCTGACCTGCGTGCATCTGGGCGATGGCCGCCCCTTCGCGCTGGAGGAGCGCCTGATCAGCCTGGCCAGCGTGCCCGAGGCCGCCTCGGTCGATTTCGCCGAGACCGCGCCGGGCCATTGGCTGCTCGGCCATGTGCCGTGGACCGAGGCCGAGCACCGCATCGCCGCGATCAGCGCCGACCGCCGCCTGGCCGGCCTGCTCGATATTGCCGCGGGAACCGCCTGCCTGGCCCTGTCGCGCCGCACGTGGCGCGGTACCGACCACATCACCCATGTGGTACAATATTTTCCAGGCAATGGCTTCGATCTGGTCGCCCGTTTCACGCCGCAAGGCGGATGAAACCCTTTGAAACGGCAAGGACATTATCTTGCCATGATCGCTGGCCAGACTATCTTTAAGATAAGATTTCACAGGGTGAGGTTCCCGATGGTCCGAGTGTCGACGAAATTGCGTGTGGCGGCGGTCGCGTTGACCGTGCTCGGGGGTGCTGCCAGCATCCCGGCAATGCCGGCGGCCGCGGATTGGCATCACGGCTATTGGCACGGCGGCTATCCGGGCTACTGGCACACCGGCTATTGGCATAATGGCTGGTATGGCGGCCGTTATGGCTGGTGGTGGGTCACCGGCGGCGGCTGGTACTGGTACAACGCCCCGGTTTATCCCTACCCGGCCGCAGTATCCGAAGTCTATGTGACGCCGCCCGCCACGGTGGCGCCGCCGCCGGCCGCGCCGGCTCCGCAGATGTGGTACTATTGCGACAATCCTGCCGGCTATTACCCCTACGTCCAGACCTGCAGCCAGCCGTTCCGGCCGGTCGTGCCGTCGGTGCAGCAGGCGGCTCCGGCCGCGCCTGCCCAGCCCTACGCTCCGCCGCCCGGTTCCGCGCCGCCGGCTCCGGTGGCGCCGCAGTAAGAGGAGAGGTGTTGAAATGAAGTGCGTCAAACTGACCTCGGCCGGCCTGATCGCCGCCATGGCGCTTACCGGCTGCGCCAGCACGCCGACCCACCCGATGGTGCAGGTGGTGCCGCCTGCCAATAAGCCGTTCCAGGTGTTCCAGGAAGACCAGGCTTACTGCGAGAATTACGCGCACAGCCAGGTCGCCGGCGAGGCCGAGGACGCCAACGGCAAGGCCGTCGGCGCCGCTCTGCTGGGCGCCGCGCTGGGTGCCGGCCTGGGCGCCGCCGCCGGTGGCGGCCGGGGCGCGGGTATCGGCGCCGCGGCTGGCGGTACGGTGGGCACGGCGGTCGGTGCCGGCGAATCCTCGAAGGATAGCCGCTCGCTGCAGGTCCGTTACGACAATGCCTATGCCGCCTGCATGACCTCGAAGGGCAATGTGGTCCAGGCCCCGGTGGTTCATCATCCGGTGACGGTGGTGCAGCAGCCGGTCTATGTGGCGCCCCCGCCGCCGACGGTGGTCTATACCGCCCCGCCGCCGGTCTATGTCGCCCCGCCGCCGCCGCCCGGCTACGCTCCGCCGCCCGGCTACGCTCCGCCGCCCGGCGCGGTGGCTCCGCCCCCGAACATGCCGGCGCCGCAATAATGCGTTTGGCTTAACGCATGCGGCTTCGCTTTTCCTCGATCGCGGCCATGGCGGCTCTGTTCGCCATGGCCGCTTGCTCGTCGCACGGCGGCCGTCCGCCGCGTCCGCGTCCGGTCTTCAGCCCCAATGGCGAAATCCTCAGCGCCGGCGGCAAGGACGCGCCGTCCTGTCCCGCGGCGCTGGGCGCCTGGTGGGATCGCATCGCCGCGGCTCATGGCGGCATTTTTACCCGTGAAGCGCTGGTGGCCGATGCCAATGCCCAGTTCGACGCCATGGATCTCGACCATGACGGCTTCATCACCCCGTCCGAACTGTCCGATTATCGCTCTTCGCTCGACGATGATGGTGGGATGGAAACCAGCCAGCCGCCGACCGAGCTGGGGGCCGACACCCAGATGCACCCCCATCGCCGCGGCGACAATTATGTTCAGCCCAAGGTTCGCGCCGCGCAGATTCCCGCCGATGTGGTCGATCCGGTGATGTCCGCCGACAAGAGCCTGTCCTTCAAGGTCAGCCGCGAGGATTTCATCGCCCAGGCCAACGAGAACTTTACCGAGTTCGACAAGAACCACGACGGCAAGCTCAGCAAGGAAGAGCTGACCGACACCTGTCCGGCGCGTTAGAGCATGATGATTCTCTTCAGAATCATCATGCTCGGAGGAGCGTAGCGACGACCCCGGGGTTGCAGGGGCCGGCCCCTGCGCATGAACAGCTAAGCGCCGAACGAATATCCCGACATCGGCTTCCCACCGATCAGATCGTGAAAGACCCGATGGCCGGCTTCGCCTCGCGCGGCGCCGGCCGTCACCATCAGGGGCAGCAGATGCTCCTCGCGCGGGTGGCAGGCGCGCGCCGACGGAGCCTGGGCCCAATCGATCAGGCGCTGTTCGCGGTCCTCGGCCGTGCTTACCGTTTCCGTCAGCCAAGTGTCGAACGCCGCCGCTTCGCCCGGCGCCCCGTTGAAGTAGGTGCGCAGATTGTGAAAGCTGCTGCCGCTGCCGATGATCAGCACGCCTTCGTCGCGCAATGGGGCCAGCGCCTCGCCGATGGCCAGGTGCCGGGCCGGATCGAGATCCTGCTGCAGCGACAGCATCACCACCGGCAAGCCGGCATCGGGGTCGATCATCAGCATCGGCACGAAGACGCCATGATCGAAGCCGCGCTTATCGTCGGTACCGCAGGCGATCCCGGCGCCTTCCAGCAATCCTTTGATTTTGGCGGCCAGGTCCGGCGATCCGGCGGCGGGATAGCTGAGCTCGTAGGTGTGAGGCGGGAAGCCATAATAATCGAACAGCATGCCGGGCCGGGTCGCGGTGCTGACCGTCGGCTGGGTCTCTTCCCAATGGGCCGAGACGATCAGCACCGCCTTGGGGCGCTCCGGCAGCCCGGCCAGCAGATGCGAGAAGTAATGCCCCAGCGTGTCGAAGGCGTGCGGGCCGAGCGGCTCGGGGAAGGACATCCAGAAACAGGGACCGCCACCATGGGTGACGAAAAGTGCGGGCAGGCGGGCCAAAACGATCTCCTCAAAAGGGAGAGGCCGGCTCCTCGAACGGATTGCGGCCTTCCCGATCCTCGATCTCGACCACCCAGATATCCCAGTCGCGGTCGATCTGTCGGGCGATATAGGCATCCGCCGCGGCTTCCTCAACAGGTTCCCTTCCTGTGCCTGCCATCCAGCCGAGCTTTCCCTCGATCGAGCGCACCTGGGTAAGCACCCGGAATCCGGCACCCATGAGGTTCTGTTTGATCAGGATCGCGCCGGCATCCTCGTCGCCCTTGCGGGCGATCGTGGCGAACAGGCCGCGGGTCTGGCACAGCCGCACAGCCGCCATCACGGATAGTCTGGATTTGAGTCGGGGTTCGGCCATGCGGCTTTTTAGCGAAATTCGGCCGCCATGTCACATCCGCGAAAGCTGTCTCGTCTTGACGGGTACAAACCCTGTCACACTGGAGACGATAAATGACCCCCCGTATCGAAAACCCGTTCAAATTGGCTCCCGAGCCGATCAAGGCTATGATGGCGCTGGAAGCCAGCTTCAAGAACAGCGGACTGGACCATGCCCTGCTGGAGCTGGTGAGGCTGCGCGTATCGCAGATCAATGGCTGCGCCTATTGCCTCCACATGCATTCGACCGACCTGCGCAAGGGAGGCGAGACCGAGATGCGCCTTTACATGCTGAACGCCTGGCGGGAAGCCCCGCTCTACAGCGACCGCGAACGCGCCGCCCTCGGCTGGGCCGAATCCCTGACCCGGCTGGCCGAGACCGGCGCGCCCGATTCCGATTATGAAGCGTTGAAGGCGCAGTTCAGCGAGGCCGAACAGGTTCAGCTGACCCTGGCCATCGGCGCCATCAATGCCTGGAACCGCCTGCAGGTCGGCTTCCGGGCCGCACCGGGCGTGTGATGCGGCCCGACGCGGCCGAGCTGTTCATGACGCACCGGCCCCGGCTGGTGCGTCTCGCCTATCGCATGCTCGGTTCCATCGCCGAAGCGGAGGATATGGCGCAGGAGGCCTGGCTGCGCTGGCAATTGGCGGACCATGGGGCGGTAGCCAACCCGTCCGCCTATCTCAACCGGACGGTGACGCGCCTCTGCCTTGATGCGATGAAATCGGCCCGCGCCAGGCATGAGGACTATGTCGGCCCCTGGCTGCCGGAACCCATCGTCGAGCCGGAAGAGGACGGAATGCGGCTCGACGAGCTGACCCTGACTTTGATGCTGGCGCTCGAACGCCTGTCGCCCCTGGAACGCGCCGCTTTTCTGCTCCATGACGTCTTCGATCAGCCCCTGGCCGAGATCGCCCTGACCCTGGACCGCGACCCGGCCGCGGTGCGCCAACTGGCCGCGCGGGCGCGCAAGCATGTGCGGGCGGCCCAGCCGCGCTATCCGGTCCAGCGCGAGGAGGGGGGACGCATCGCACGGGCCTTCTTCGATGCGTCGGCCAGTGGCGACATTACCTCGCTGCGCAGCCTGCTGGCGGCCAATGTGACGATCCAGGCGGACGGCGGCGGCAAGGTGACCGCCTTCCGCAATCCGATCGTCGGGCAAGAGCGGGTCGTGCGGCTTTACGAAAGGCTGGCGCGCAAATTCGCCACCAATCCGCCGGTCTTTATCGAAGCGGTGTGGATCGACGGATTGCCGGGCTATATCAGCCTCGATCGCGACAATGTGCTGCAGACCACCGCGTTTGCGATCGAGAATGGCGTGGCGACCGCCATCTACATCACCCGCAACCCCGACAAGCTGGGCGCCGTGGCCGCGGATCAGCTTCAGCCGCGCTCCATGTGAATGCGCGGCGGTACCGAGGCGGTCACCTCGAAGCCGTGGCGTTCATAAAAGCGGAAGGCCGGATTGACCTCCAATACCGTGAGGCGCACCGGCAGGCGGACCATCCTGGCATCGGAGATCAGCCCCTGCAGGAGACGGGACCCCAGCCCGCTGCCCTGAAAAGCGGGCAGCAGGTAAAGCTTGGACAGGAACCAATGGTCGGGCAGGCGGTCGACCCGCATCACCCCGGCATCCCAGCCCAGGCGGGTGATGATCTGGTCGCGCTCGGGGTCGAAATTGGCCTCGCCATCCCAATAGCCCCAGGTCCGTTCCGCATGGGGCTTGATGCAGGCCGCGCTGACATGCCAGGCGAAACTGGCGTCGTTCGCCCTGGCCGGGCGCAGATGGAGGTCGTCGCTTATTTTCTCACCCGTAAATCGGAGGGCGCTGCGGCGAAGTCTATCACTACCTCACTTCGGCCAGAAGGATGCTGGTCTCCGAGGCCGAAACCGCCTTGATGATGCGGATGGCGGTGAGAACCCGGTCCAGCGAGGCCAGGTCGCGGGTGCGGATTTCCACGATCAGGTCCCAGCGCCCGTTGGTGGCGTGCACCCGGGCGATCTCGGGTATCCGCTTCAGCTCGGCGATCACCGGCTTGTGGTCGGAGGAGCGGATCTCCAGCGAGGTGATGGCCGAGATCAAACCTGCCTCGACATCGCTCTGCAGGCGTATAGTGAAGCCCTGGATAATTTCCGCCGCCACCAGCCGGTCGATGCGGTTTTGCACGGTTCCGCGCGACACGCCGAGCCGGCGGGCCAAAGTGGCGGTGGGCAGCCGGCTGTCGTCGCGCAGCATTTCGATCAGGCGCCGGTCGGTCTCATCGAGGATTTGACGATTCGTCATTTTTGCGTGCCGATATGCTCAGTTATTGCCAGCAATATATCATCTAGCTCCCTATTTGTTAGCGCAACTTGCGGGCAGAGTGAGGAACCGGTTTCGCAGGCTTGGAGAAGAGTGGTGCCTGAAGACAGTAGAACGACGATCTCGCTGCTCGGTATTCCGCTCGATCTCGGCGCGGGCGACCGCGGCAGCGTCATGGGGCCGGCGGCGCTGCGCATCGCCGGCGTTCCCGATCTGCTGGAGGAACTTGGCTATCGCGTCGTCGATCGCGGCGACATCGCCAAGCCCGATCCGGTCGAAATCGAGTTGCCCGGCAATGCCGCGGAACGGTGCAACCATCTGCCCCATATCGCGGCCTGGACCCAGGCCATCCACGACCGTGCCTATGAGGTGATCCGCGAGGGCGGCAAGCCGATCTTCCTGGGCGGCGATCATGCCATGTCGATGGGCAGTATCAGCGCCGTCGCGCGCCATTGCGCCGATGTCGGCAAGACCTTGGCGGTGGTGTGGATCGACGCCCATGCCGACTACAACACGCCGGCCACCTCGCTGTCGGGCAATATGCACGGCATGCCGTTGGCCTTCCTGACCGGCGAGCCGAGCCTGCGCCCGCTGCTGGGCGAGCGTCCCCTGGTGCCGCTGGCAGCGGAAAAGTTGGTGCTGATCGGCCTGCGCTCGATCGACAAGGAAGAGCGCCGCCGCCTGCGCCAGGCGAATATTCAATGCGTCGACATGGGCATGATCGACAAGTTCGGCGTGTCCAACATGGTCGAGCAGGTGCTGTATCGCATCGGCGGCAAGAATGTGCATCTGCATGTCAGCCTCGACGTCGATTCGCTCGATCCGGCGGTCGCGCCCGGCGTCGGCACCACGGTGCCGGGCGGCCTGACCTACCGCGAGGCGCATCTGATGCTGGAATTGCTGCATGGCAGCGGGCTGGTCGGCTCGCTCGACATCGTCGAGCTGAACCCCTTCCTCGATCATCGCGGCATGAGCGCCCGCGTGCTGGCCGAGCTGACCGGCAGCCTGTTCGGCCAGACCATCCTCGGAACCAATCCCCTTTAAAAAGACGCTGGAACGGAGACTTTCTTCATGAATACCAAACTCAACATCGTTCCGTTCGTCAGTGTCGACCGCATGATGAAGCTGGTGCTCCATATCGGTGTCGAGCGCTTCCTGACCGAGCTGGCCGGCTATATCGAAGAGGATTTCAGCCGCTGGGACCTGTTCGACAAGACCCCGCGCGTCGCCTCGCACAGCGTGGACGGCGTGATCGAGCTGATGCCGACCAGCGACGGTAAGCTGTACGGCTTCAAATATGTGAATGGGCATCCCGAGAACACCCGCTCCGGGCGCCAGACCGTGACGGCGTTCGGCGTGCTGGCCGATGTCGGCAGCGGCTATCCCATGCTGCTGACCGAGATGACCATCCTGACCGCTTTACGCACTGCCGCCACCTCGGCCGTCGCCGCGAAATATCTCGCGCCGAAGAATGCCAACTGCATGGCGATCATCGGCAATGGCGCCCAGTCGGAATTCCAGGCGATCGCCTTCAAGGCGCTGTTGGGCGTCAACAAGTTGCGGCTCTACGACATCGATCCGGCCGCCACCGCCAAGTGCCGCGCCAACCTGGCCGGCCAGGGCTTCGAGATCGTCGATTGCCGCAGCGCCCAGGAAGCGGTCGAGGGGGCGCACATCATCACCACCGTCACCGCCGACAAGAAATATGCGACCATCCTGACCGACAACATGGTCGGCTCGGGCGTCCATCTGAACGCCGTGGGCGGCGACTGTCCGGGCAAGACCGAACTGCACCGCGACATCCTGCTGCGTTCGGACATCTTCGTCGAATTCACCCCGCAGACCCGCATCGAGGGCGAGATCCAGCAGCTCGACGGCGATCATCCGGTGGTGGAATTGTGCGAGGTGATGCGCGGCACCGCGTCGGGCCGCACCGACCCGCGCCAGATCACCCTGTTCGATTCGGTCGGCTTCGCGATCGAGGATTTCTCGGCGCTGCGCTATGTCCGCGACCAGCTGGCCGCGACCGGCCTCTATGAGGAGCTGGACCTGCTGGCCGATCCCGACGAACCGCGCGACCTGTTCGGCATGCTGCTGCGGGCGGCCAAGGCGAACGCCGCTTAACCCGCGGTGCCGACCAGGTCTCCGTACAGGCTCATCAGAAGATCGAGCGAGGGGCCGTCTCCGACACCTTCCGGGCAGGTGTCGCAAGGGGGCTTTCTGACGCCGGGCACCGCAAGCGACCGCCGCCAGTCCGCCAGCGAGCTGTTTGCATAAGCGAGGAAGATGTCCGGGAAATCGGCGACATTGCCGATCTTATAGCCCTGATGCTCCGGCGCATCGGGGTGCACGTGGCAGCACGGCATGAGCGAGCCGTCCCATGCCACATGGAATGCGACGAAGGGCACGATACACGGCGCGGTCGAGGGTTGCCTGGGCTGGACGGAAGAAACCAGGCCGGCGCGATCCGATCCGGATTTGTAATAATCCTGATGCGCTATGGTTATATCCATCGATTTGTCTGGAAATTTTCCTCGTATCCCCATTCCGGGGATGAATTGCTCCAGCTTCGCGACCTTGCCGAGGCGAACCGACATTTCAGTCAACCGTTCGATTATTCTTTCATCGGACCATTCGTCGGTGTTTCCGAGATGAAAGGCCAGTTGAAGGGCTGACAATCCGGCCGCGCGAAGTTCCTCAAGCAGTGATTGATTGAGGTAGTCGCCATTGGAATAAATCGTGATTCTCGCATTCGGGCAATGCGATCGGATGATCGAAATCTTTTTGCAGATATCCGGGTCGGCTAGCGGCTCATTATAGAGCTGAAGCTGTATTTCCTCGGAATAGTCGATAGATCCAAGATCGGAGGATATTTTTTCGAGCAGCTCGAGCGACAGGTATTTTTTATCGGATATTCTGTCGATGGTGGCGTTCGGGCAATATCCGCATCGTCTGTTGCAGAAGTAGGACGTCTCCAGGATGACCTGGCAAACTGCGAGTTTGAACATATCGCGAGCGCCTTCCGGATGGCTGATTCGCGAAATATGTTCTTTGGTCAATAACGGCATGTGACGTCTCCGAGGCTGTGCCCGAGCCTGAGCCTTGAACCGTGAAACGGTCTGCCGGCGGGAAAACTAGCCGATCAGTCTAGTCCCCAAAGCGTGAATGCGGGCTTAAAGAAATCCGGGTTAACCGGATGGTCAGCCGCACTTCGAATAGCCGCAATTCGTGCAGGTGTCGCAGCCTTCCTGGCGGACCAGGCTGGGCTGGGCGCATTTCGGGCATTGGCGCAGATGGCCCATGCCGGCGCCATGGCCGGCCGGCGGAGGGCTGTTGACGGCGACCTTGTTGCCCAGCAGCCCTTCGCGCTCGGCGGCCGGATCGGGGATGAAGCCGATCGAGATCATGTGCCGCTCGATCACGTCGCCGATCGCCGCCAGCAGCGACGGGACATAGCGCCCGCCCATCCATTGGCCGCCGCGCGGGTCGAACACCGCCTTCAGCTCCTCGACCACGAAGGCGACGTCGCCGCCGCGGCGGAACACCGCCGAGATCATGCGGGTCAGCGCCACCGTCCAGGCGAAATGGTCCATGTTCTTCGAGTTGATGAACACTTCGAAGGGGCGGCGGCGGCCATCCTGAATGATGTCGTTCAGGGTGATGTACATGGCATGGTCGCTGTCCGGCCAGCGCACCTTGTATGTGGCGCCGGGCAACTCCTCGGGGCGGTTCAGCGGCTGGGTCAGATGCACCACCGCGCCGGCGTCGTAGGGATCGCGCGGGCGGGCGCTGGTCATGGTCGGAAGCGGCAGTTCCGCCTGCGCGGCCGGCGCTTCCTTCTTCACCTCCAGCACGGCGCCGGTGACGTCGTTGGGGCGATAGGTGGTGCAGCCCTTGCAGCCCTGCTCATAGGCCTGCAGATAGACATCCTTGAAGGCCTCGAAATCGATCTCTTCCGGCACGTTGATGGTCTTGGAGATCGAGCTGTCGATATATTTCTGCACGGTCGCCTGCATCACCACATGATCGGCCGGCGACAGCGATTGGGCGTCGACGAAGTAATCGGGCAGCGGGGCGGCCTCGCCCTTGATCTGGCGGAACAAGCGCAGGGCGTAGTCGCTGACCTCTTCCTGGCGGCGCGTTCCGTCCGGCATCAGGATGTTGCGCGTATAGGAGAAGCTGAATACCGGTTCGAGCCCCGACGAGACATTGTCGGCGAACAGCGAAATGGTGCCGGTCGGCGCGATCGAGGAAACCAGGGCGTTGCGGATGCCATGCTTGCGGATGGCGTCCTGCACCTCGGGTTCGAGCGAGCGGATATTCTCGCCGGCCAGATACTGCTCGGCATCATAGAGCGGGAAGGGGCCTTTCTCCGCCGCCAGCGCCGCCGAAGCCAGATAGGTCGCCTTGCGCAGCGCCGACAGCCAGCGATCGGTCAGCCTGACCGCTTCGGCGCTGCCATAGCGCACGCCGCACTGGATCAGCGCATCGGCGAGGCCGGTGACGCCCAGCCCGATGCGGCGCTTGGTGTAAGCCTCGTGCCGATGCTGCTCCAGCGGATAATTCGAAACGTCGATCACATTGTCGAGCATCCGCACGGCGGTTCCGACCAGCTCGGTCAGTTCTGTTTCGTCGAGCGCGGCTTGGTCGGTGAAGGAATGCTTGACCAGCCGCGCCAGATTGATCGAGCCGAGCAGGCAGACGCCATAGGCGGGCAGAGGCTGCTCACCACAATTATGAACCACCAGTCCGTTGGCATCGAAGGCGTTGAGGCCGGGGATCGAGGCGTCGAAAACCTCTTCCTCGCCATCAGCCTCCAAAGCGTCGATCCGGGCAGTGAAATGCTCGCGATTGAGCGAACGGCGATAGCCGCGCAAGCTGGTATCGAGCCGGGCGGCCTTGTCGTGGTCGGCAAATCCGACTTTGGCCTGGAACTCGGTCAGGTTGGCACCGGAGATGACCAATTCATGCTGGGCAGCGCAGTCATAGAGCTTGAGGTTGCCGCGCCCATCCGGCATCGGGCGGCTCATCGCCGCGCGCCGCTCGGTGTAGAGCGATGAGGCGATGCCGAGGCGCAGCAGCATGCGTTGGACGGCGCGCACCAAAGGCTCGTCGCTTTGCGCCAGCCGAACACTGATGCCCTTGCCGTGATGGCCTTGAACGCTGCCGTCGGTGTCGAACAGGCCGCGCAGCAGCCCGCGATAGAAATCTGGCGATTCCGCTTCGATGGCCGGCGTAATGGTCTTGGTGCCGGGCGCTAATCCATAGCGCTCTGCCAGCTTATGCACGGCTCGCAGTTTCAGGCGCCATTCCTGCCGTCCGGCAATCGGCATCCAGCCCTGAAAATCGGCGCGATGCGGCAAGTGCCGGGCCGCTTCGAGAGCTGCGTCCATGATTCCATCGGCGCCGGTGACGGCTTCCCCATTGGCGGCGAGCGCGGGCTTCCACACGCTGAGGATGGCGTCTTCCTGCTTGAGCGTGCCGTCCCCGATCAGCAGGCCGAGCAGATAGCCCTCATGCTCGGTGCCGGTTCCGCCCTGCCACAAGGCGCCGGCGCGATGATCGTTGAGGAGAATGCGATCGCCGGGTTTCAGCTGTCCGGCCCGGCACCAATCCCATTCGAGGGCATCGCGGGTCTGCCGAACAACCTTGCGCACCGGATGATCGGCGGTCAGGCGCAGGCCATATCCCTCGGTGGTCGAAAGCTTGAATACCGTCTTGCGGCCGGTCGCGAAGAAGCCGCGCGGATCGGAGGCATGGGGCTCGCCGTTCACCAGCGCCGTGAAGGGGCGGCCAAGCAAATCCGCGACCTGCCGTGGTCCTTCCGCCGTGTGCACCCAGCTATCGGCGGTGATGCAGGGATTGGTCGCGTGAATCGTCTCGCAATAATGCAGGTTGTTCAGGCGGTTGATGCGGTCGATGAAGATCACGCCCGGCTCGGCATAGGCGTAGGTGGCGCGCATGATCTTGTCCCACAGCTCGCGCGCTTTCACGGTGTTGTAGAGCGTGCCGCCGAAGGTCAGGTTCCAGCTTTCGTCCTTCCTGACCGCTTCCATGAAGGCGTCGCTGACCAGCACCGACAGGTTGAACATGCGCAGGCGGCCGGCTTCGCGCTTGGCGTCGATGAAGGCCTCGATGTCGGGATGGTCGCAGCGCATCACCGCCATCATCGCGCCGCGGCGCGAGCCGGCGCTCATGATGGTGCGGCACATGGCGTCCCAGACATCCATGAAGGAGAGCGGGCCCGAAGCGTCGGCGCCGACACCTTTGACCGGCGCGCCCTTGGGGCGCAGCGTCGAAAAATCATAGCCGATGCCGCCGCCCTGCTGCATGGTGACGGCGGCCTCTTTCAGCTGCTCGAAGATCCCCGACATGTCGTCCGGGATGTCGCCCATCACGAAGCAGTTGAACAGGGTCACTTTGCGCGCGGTGCCGGCGCCCGACAGGATGCGCCCGGCGGGCAGAAAGCGGAAATCAGCCAGGGCTTCGGCGAAGCGCGCGGTCCAGGCCTCGCGGTCCTTGGGTTCGGCCTCGGCCAGGGCGGAGGCGACGCGCCGCCAGCTTTCCTCGATGGTCTTGTCCACAGCTTCGCCGCCCAGTCCCTTAAGGCGGTATTTCATGTCCCAGATTTGCTGGGAAATGGGGGCGATTTGCATGGTGGCCGGTTCCCGATAAGTTTAGCACTGATCAGAATTATCCAGGAAAAATCAGTATTTTCCTGCGCGTGGGCCATGAATAGTAAGAGTCGTCCGGTCGGAAGGCAATCGGAATGTTCCGTTTTTGTTTCCACACAAGGGGTTGGCGGCAAGCGATTGATTCTCTTGCAGACCCGGACTTATCCCCTTTTTCCCAAGACCGGTGCCGGTTTTATCCCACAGACTTATCCACAAAGCCGGCGGCCCGTTCCAGCGCGCGGGTGGTTGTCTCGATTTCGTCCTGCAGCCGGGTCATGAAGGCTTCGCGCCCCAGGCCCGGCGGAATTGGCGGCAATATTTGAAGCGTGATCCGGCCGGGATGGCGCAGGAAGGCGTTGCGCGGCCAGAAGATCCCGGAATTATGGGCGATCGGTGCGACCGGCACGTCCAGTGCTGCATAGAGCTTATAGATGCCGGAATGATAGCGGCCGGCCTTGCCGGGTGGCTGGCGGGTGCCTTCGGGGAAGATGATCAGGGCGCGGCCCTGGCCTAAAGCGCGCCGGCTGCGGTCGAGCATATGCTTGAGGGCGGAGCCACCGGCGGCGCGGTCGATCGGGATCTGCTCGGTGCGGTACATGTACCAGCCGATCACCGGCAGACGCAGCAATTCCTTCTTCAGGATGAAAGCGGGGTCGCCGACCAGGCGGTGGAACACCATGGTCTCCCAGGCCGATTGATGTTTGGCGGCGAGGATCGCGCCGCTCTTCGGCAGGTTCTCCAGGCCGCGCACCTCGAAGGACAGGCCCAGCACCACTCTTTGCATCAACAGCGCACCTTCGAGCCAGAAGGCGGCGATATATTGCAGCCAGCGGCGGGGCGCGGCGAACAGAAGCGGCAGCGTGACGATGCCGATGAACAGGGTCCAGGGCAGGAACAGGATCTGATAGAGCGCCGAGCGCAGGAAAATCACGGCAGTTCCTCCTCGGCCTCGGCGATGTGGCGCAGCTGGCCGAGCAGGAACTTGCTGTATTCGCTGACGATCAGATGCGCGGTGCCGGGCCACAGCCACCAGCGGTCGCGCTTGACCGCGTCGGGGAATACCGGATGGGCGATGATGGTGGCGTCGGGCATGGCGTAGCGGAATTCCGAGAGACTGCGCCGCATGTGATAATTGCCGGTGACCAGGCGCAAAGAGTGGAAACCTTCCTGTTTCATCCACTGCGCCGTTTCGGCGGCATTGCCCAGCGTGTTGTCGGCAGCATGGCCCAGCACGATGCAGCATTCCACCTGGTCCGGCTTCTGACGGGCCAGGCGCAGCAGTTCGGCGACGTCGATACCACGATAGACGCCGGAAACGAAGAGCTTGTCGCCCAGCCCCTGGCGCAGCAGGGCCAGCCCGGTATCCAGCCGCTCGGACCCGCCGGTCAGTACGACGATCACGTCGGTGTGGGTGGTGGTGTCGTCGACCTGGCTGGGAATATCGGCGGCAAAGGCGATCAGGCCGGCCAGCCAGACGACGAACAGCGCCAGCGGCGACCAAGGCCAAAAGCCGATCATACGGCGCAGAAAGGTGGGCTGGTGGTTCATGGCATCCGCGCCAGCGCTCCATGGGCGGCGATGCGGGCGGTCAGCATGGCCAGCAGCGCCGCCGCGAAGGGCAGTGCCAGCACCGCCAGCACGCCGGTCATCGGCAGCGACAGATCGGCCAAAAATCCGCCCTGCATCTTATGCGCGCCGAAAGCGATGCCGCCCAGGATCGGCAGGGTCAGCGCCAGCCCCAGCAGCCCGCCCTTCAGCCCCAATATGAAGGCGCGATGGGCGAATTGCTGGGCGATATAGGCGTCGGCGGCGCCGATCACGTGCAGCACTTCGATCACTTCGCGGTGGATCGCCATGCCGGTGCGGGTGGCATAATAAACGGTGGCGGCGGTCGCCACGCAGATCAGGGTGACGACGCCGACCGCCAGCCATTCGATACTGCGCGACAGAACGATCAGCCGGTCGAGCCAGCGCCGATGGTCGTCCAGCGAGGCGCCGGGCACGGTTTTCGCGATCTTCTGCGACAAGCCTTCGATGTTGATCTCGGCGTCCGGCTTCAAAGTCACGTCGATCAGCGCCGGCAGCGGCAGATCGCGCAAAACGTCGCTGGTCCCCAGCCACGGCGCCATCAGGGCGACCAGCTGTTCGTGCGATAAAGCCCGCGCCGAAGCGATGCCCGGCGTGCCGTCGAGCAGCTTCAGCACCTGCTCGACGCGTTTGCGCGTCGGCTCGGCGGATTCGGCGGCGTCGCCGGGAGAGGTGGACACCTCGACGGTCATGGTGCCCGAGACGTCGCGGTCCCAGCGGGTGATCAGCCCATTGAGGATGAACGCGCCGGCCAGCGCGACGGCGCTGAGAAACACCATGGGCGCGATCAGCCAGGGCAGATACAGGCTGGACGCGTCGCCCTTCAGCGGCAGGTCGGATCGGCGGTCGAGGATGCCCAAGGAACTTCCTTAAACGTAATGAAGCCGGCCGTCCGCCAGACGCATCTGCGGATAGTTCAGGCGGGAGACCAGCGACTGATTATGGGTGGCGACCACCACGGTCGTCCCCAATTTATTCAACTCCTCGAACAGATAGATCAAGCGCATCGCGATCTGGTCGTCGACATTGCCGGTCGGCTCGTCGGCGAGCAGCAGGTCCGGGCGGCTGATCACGGCGCGGGCGATGGCGACGCGCTGCTGCTGTCCGCCCGACAGAGTGGGCGGCTTGGCGTGCAGATGGTCGGCCAGCCCGACCCAGCTCAGCAGGTCGGGCACGAAGCGCTTTACATCGGATTCCGGAGCGCCGGCGACGCGCAGCGGCAGCGCCACATTATCCATCGCCGACAGATGGTCGAGCAGGCGGAAATCCTGGAACACCACGCCGATCCGGCGGCGCAGGGCGGGCAGCTGATAGCGCCGCGCAGTGCCGGTATCCATGCCGAAAAGTCCTACCCTCCCGCGGGAGGGTTTCTGGGCGAGATACATCAGCCGCAGCAAGGAGGACTTGCCCGCGCCCGAAGAACCGGTGAGAAAATGAAAAGAACCGGCGGGCAAGGAGAATTCGATGTCTTGTAGAATTTCCGGCCCGTAGCCGTATCTGACCCCGACACCGGCGAATTCAACCACGTTCTGCCGGTCTGATTTTTGCCGCGGCACGCTATAAATCCTTGCGCCAAACATCCAAAGAATTACACGGGCCGGGTTCAGCGTCCAGCCTGCGCTTGTGTTGTTTCATGCCTACGCTTATAACAGAAATATTATCTCATTCCTCGTTGGGCTCATGATCGTCTCCTGCCCTAACTGCAGCACGAATTTCAAGGTGCCCGAGACCGCCCTCGGGCGGGCGATGAGATGCGCGCGCTGCGGGCATGTCTGGCGCGAGGGGGAACCGGCGATGGCCGCTGCTCCGGCGCCGGCCTACGCGTCCGCCGAAGCGATGGCTCCGGCGATGGCGGACGAGATGCCGTTCGAGGCCGATGCCGAGCCGGGTTTCGCCGCTGCTCCCCAATCCTCCTATAATTCATTCGACGACGAGATTCCGCTGGAATCGCCGGGCGCCGATTATCGTCCGCCCGAGCCCGATCCGGTGCTGGAGGCGATGCTCGAGGACGACCCGGCCCTGGCCGAGATCGACAGGCTGGGCTTCGCCGGCGAAGGCAATGAGCGGGAGGACGACGAGGACGATCCGTTCGCCAAGATGTCCGAGCTGATGAATGCCCGCCATCCGGAAGCGATGCCGGAAATGTTCTCGCCGGCCCGCCCGAAGAAGCCGCTGCCGCGCCGCAAGGGCGCCTTCATGTTGTGGGTGGTGGGGGCGGTCACGGTGCTGGTCGCCACGGCGCTGGGGCTCTATTTCTTCCAGGACCGCCTGATCGACCGCTGGCCGGGCATGTCGAAATTCTATGAGAGGATCGGCCTGCGCCGCGACGAGGTGGGCGCCGATCTGTCCTTCCGGAACTACAATTCCGAACGGCTGGTGCAGGACAATAACGAGGTTCTGGTGGTGCGCGGCGTCATCGCCAACGGCGCCGACCAGAAGCGCGAGATCCCGCTGCTGCGCCTGGCGCTCTATAACGGCACCGCCCTGCTGCAGGAAAAAATCATTTCCCCGCCGCAGGCGACCCTCGACGGCAAGGCGACCATCGGCTTCAAGGTCACGCTCGACCAGCCGGACGTCAACGCCACCCGCTTCGAAGTGACGTTTATCGCGCCGAAGGGGGCTAACTAAGCCCCTCAGACGCCGGGCGCGGCTTCCAGCCGCTGGGCTACCGCGCCGAATCGAAGCGCAGCGAAGATGAACGCGTAGCGGACAAGCTATGTTGCCTGTGCGACTTCGGCTGTCGGCAGCGCGGCGGCCGCTCGCGGCCGCGGAAAAAACTCTAGTACAGCTTATCGAGCAGGCGGCGGAGATAATCCCTCTCCGCCGGCGGCCGGTCCGCATCGCCGGCGCGCTTCCTGAGGTCGTCGAGGATTTCCCGCGCCTTGCCGAGATCGCTCTGCGACGGAACCTTCACGCCATTGCCGTCATAGCCTCCCGAGCTGCCCTGCATATTGCGGCCCAGCGGATCGGTGCCTTCCTCGCCGCCCTGGCCACCTTGGCCGGCCTGTTCCATCGCCTTGCCGATCTGCCGCGCGCCTTCCTGCAGACGGTCGAGCGCCTTGCCTTCGGCCTGCTGCGCCGCTTCGCCTTCGCCCTGCTGCAGCGCCTGTCCGGCCTGGCCCATGGCGCGCATCGCCTGGCCCAGCGCGGGCGCGGCCTGTCCGGCGGCGGGGTTCTGTTCGAGCAGCTGTTGCAATTGTTTTTCCAGCTCGCCCTGGGGTTGTTGATCGGCCTTGGCGCCTTCTTGGCCACCGCCCTGCTGCGCACGGCGGAAAGCGCGGTCGAGCAGGCCGCGCTGCTTGTCGCTCAATTCCTGCAGCTGCTGCAGGCTCTGCCCCATCTTCTCGGCGCCGGCAGACATGCCGCCATTGGGGGTAAGCTGGCTGAGCAGGCTGCGCAGCGCCTCCAGGCTCTGCTTGGCGGCATTGCGGGCACCGGAATGGGCGAGGTCGCTCATCTGATTCAGCATGGCCTGCAATTGCTGCGGCGTCAGAACGCGGCCATTGCCGCCGCGCGGCGGCGATTGCGGATTGTTGCCCGCCTGCTTGGCCAGGCTCTGCACGAGGCGGGCGACCGCCTGGTTCAGCGCCTGGGTCAGCTGGCTGATCTCGGCGTCAGAGGCGCCATTGGTCAGGGCGTCCTGCAGCGCCTGCGCCGCCTGGTCGACCGCGTCGCGGGCATCCTGCAGATCGCCCTGCTCGATGCGGATCGCCGCCGCCCACAGCATGTCGATCACCGAGGGGATGGCGGTGTCGGACTGGTCCTGCATCAGCCGGGCCCGCGCGGTGGCCAGTTCGAGGAAGACGGTCAGGTCGCCGCCCCAGCTGTCCGGGCGGTTGGCGATTCCGACGATGGCCTGCGTCACCGGCAGGCGGGCGGTCGGATCGGCGATCAGTTGATGGCGTATCTCGGCCACGGCGCGCGCGACCGGATGGCGGAAGATCCGTTCCGGCAGAACCATTTCGACCATGTCGCCGACACCGCTCTGGCCGGCGCCGTCGCGCGCGACGGGGCGCACCCCGACCTTGAGGCCGGACCAGGGGTGTGAGGACAGATCGAGCGGCTGGTCGAGCAGGATCTCCTTCTGGCCGCCGCCCGGCAGGCGGATTTCGGCCTCGCCACCGCCGGCATCGAGGCGGGTCAGGATCAGGCCCAGTTCCTCGACCGCGTAATCGTCGCGCGCCGCGATGCGCAGCTGCAGTTTGCCGTCGGTGCGGGCGGCGGGCGGATCGACGAAGGCGACCGCCGGCGGATGGTCGGGAATCACCACGATCGGCCAATGGCCGAGGCTGCGCCAGCCGGCGCGCACCGACACTTCACGCCCGTGCGTCAGCTCGGTCTCCAGCTTCTGGCTTTGGGCATCCAGGCGGGTGAAGGGCAGGCGCTCGCCATCCACGCCCAGCTTGGCGTCGCGGTCGAGGCCCTGCAGTTCGGCCAGCAGCTTGCTGCCGGTGGGAACGCGGATCGGCGCCCCCCGATAATCCGCCTGCAGCATGATCGGCTGCAGGCCGGTATAAGGCGGCGGCGTCACCCACAGCTGCAGGATCGGCGGCGGCGCATTGGCATCGATGCCCGGATCGAGGGCGCGGAACAGCCGCTCGCCGGGATCGTGGCGTCCGACCGCCAATCCGACCGCCAGTACCAGCAGGGCGGCGAAGCGCAGGCCGAACGGATCGCGCCCCGGCAAGCCGGGGGCGGGCGGCGCGAGGCGCAGCCTGGCGAGCAGGGCAAGGCCGCGCTGACGCTGAAGATGCCAAAGCCCTTCGGCCATCGGATCGTTGGCGGAGCCGGCAGGCCGGTCGTCGAGCTGGCTCAGCGGGCGGTGGGGCAGATTGCTGTCGGTTTCCAACCGGCGCTGGGCATCCTGGCGCGACGGCACGCGGAAATGGCGGAGCCGGGCCGCCAACAGGAACAGCCCGATGGCGAAAGTTCCCAGCAGAGTGCCGTGCAGCCAGGAAGGCAGACGGGGCAGCAGATCGAGAAGGACTATGCCGGAAAACAGTGCGATCCAGGCAGGAACCGGCCAGGCCAAACGCCACCCGCTCTCCCAGCCCAGCACCAGCCGGGCCCGGGTGATCTTACGCGCATACCCTGTCAGGTCATCTTTCAAATTATCGCTTTCGCTATAGCGGGGTAGCCTACCCCGCGCCCTCGAGGTCGCTCCGCTCCACAGAGCTTCCCCGGATACGCCTTTTCTAACCCTGCTCCACCCATTCGGGCACCGATTCCAGCGAGAACATCTGCTCGTAAGTCGGGCGCGCCCGCACCACGGCGAATTGGTCGCCCTTGACCAGAACCTCCGGCACCAGCGGCCGGCTGTTATAGGTCGAGGACATCGTCGCGCCATAGGCCCCGGCGGTGGCGAAGGCGATCAAATCGCCCTCGGCCAGCGGCGGCAAGGGGCGCTGGCGGGCGAAGGTGTCGCCGGTTTCGCAGACCGGTCCGACCACGTCGAACGGCGCGTAATCGCTGCCCGCCGCCGGTTCGGTCACCGCGCGGATATCGTGATGCGCATCATACATCGCCGGCCGCACCAGATCATTCATGGCGGCGTCGCAGATGACGAAATTGCGGCTCTCGCCCTTCTTCACGAACAGCACCTGGGAAATCAGCGTTCCGGCATTGCCGACCAGCAGGCGGCCCGGCTCCAGCAGCAGCGAATGGCCGGAATCGCCGAACACTTCCTTGACCAGCGCGCCATATTCGGCCGGCAGCGGAGGCATTTCATTGCGCGTCGCCTCGTAGGGAACCCCCAGGCCGCCGCCGAGATCCAGGCGGGGCAGGACGATGCCGTCCTTCTTCAAGCTCTCGACCAGTTCGCGCAGCTTGAGGAAGGCGGCCCGGAACGGGGCCAGTTCGGTCAGCTGCGAGCCGATATGGATGGCGATGCTGGCCAGCTGAATCCCGGGCAGGCCATGGGCCAGGCGCAGGATGTCGGGCGCCTTGGTCCATTCGATGCCGAACTTGTTCTCTTTGCGGCCGGTGGTGATCTTGGCGTGGGTGTGGGCGTCGACGTCGGGGTTGACGCGCAGGCCGATTACCGCCTTTTTGCCGCGCTCCAAGGCCATTTCGTTGAGCAGCCGCAGCTCGGGCTCGGATTCGACATTGATCTGCAGGATGCCGGTGTCGAGCGCCATGGCCAGCTCGGCCCGGGTCTTGCCGACGCCGGAGAAGACGATGCGCTCGGGCGGGATGCCGGCGGCCAGGGCACGGCGCATCTCGCCTTCTGACACCACGTCGGCGCCGGCGCCCATCAGGCCCAGGGTGCGGATCAGCGCGATGTTGGAATTGGCTTTGACGGCGAAACAGATCAGCGCGTCGAGATCGCCCAGGCCTTCGCGCAGGACGCGGTAATGGCGGGCCAGAGTGGCGGTGGAATAGCAATAGAACGGGGTGCCGACCTGTTCGGCGATGCGGGCGATCGGAACATCCTCGACGAACAATTCGCCGTCCCGGTACTCGAAATGGTTCATGGCGGAGGAAGCTCGTCGTCTTGCGGAGTGGTGCCGGTGGTCGAGCCCAGCGGCGAGGAGCCGGAGATGCCGTTGGTGGTATTGAACGGCGTGGTGCTGCCCGGCGTGGTGGTGTTGGTGAAGGGCAGGGTGGAACCCGCCGAGACGTTGGTGCTGCGGCGCAGTTCGGTGTCCTTCACCGACGGGTCGATATAGCTGCCCTTGTCGGTGAATTGCGCCTTCTTGCCGTCGCCCTGCATGCCGGGCTGATCCTCGGGCGGAGCCGGCACCGCGGTCTGGGTCGGCGACAGTTTGGGATCGGGATAGGGGCGCGGGAAGGTGGAGCCCGGCACCACCGGCGCGCCGGCTTTGCCGCAGGCGGCCAGGGTCAGCACCAGGCCGAAGGAAAGCGCGAGCAGGCGCGGGTTCATAGGAAGCGCTCCCGGGCGGATGTCACGGCTTTGGCCACCTCCGACGGCGCGGTGCCGCCGAAGCTGGTGCGGCTGGCGGCCGAGGCGGCCGGCGACAGGCGGGTGAAGATGTCCTCGCCGATCCGGTCATCGACGGATTTCAGCTCGGCCAGCGAGAGGTCTTCCAGGCCGCAGCCCTTATCCTCGGCCAGCTTGACCACGCGGCCGGTGATGTGGTGGGCCTGGCGGAACGGCACGTCGGCCTTCTGCACCAGCCAGTCGGCGATGTCGGTGGCGGTGGTGAAGCCGGCGCCGGCGGCACCCGCCATGCGCTCCTTGTCGACGGTCAAATCGGCGATCATGCCGGTCATCGCGGCCAGACACAGCTCCAGCGTGTCGGCGGCCTCGAACACCGGTTCCTTGTCGTCCTGCATATCCTTGGAATAGGCCAGCGGCAGGCCCTTCATGACGATCAGCAGCGAATTGAGGTCGCCGATGACGCGGCCGGCCTTGGCGCGGATCAGCTCGGCGGCGTCCGGGTTGCGCTTCTGCGGCATGATCGACGAGCCGGTCGAATAGGCGTCGGACAGGCGCACGAAACCGAACTGCGCCGTGGTCCAGATCACCAGCTCTTCGGCCAGGCGCGACAGATGCACCGAGGCGATGGCGGCGGCGGAGAGGAATTCCAGGGCGAAATCGCGGTCGGACACGCCATCCAGCGAATTGGCGCAGGGACGGTCGAAACCGAGCGCCGAAGCGGTCATGTGGCGGTCGATCGGATAGGAGGTGCCGGCCAGCGCGGCAGAGCCGAGCGGGGATTCGTTCAGGCGCTTCCTGGCATCTTGCACCCGGCCGCGGTCGCGGCCGAACATCTCGACATAGGCCAGCAGATGGTGGCCGAAGCTGATCGGCTGGGCCGCCTGCAGATGGGTGAAGCCGGGCAGGATGGTGGCGGCGTGCGTCTCGGCCTGGCCGAGCAAAGCGGCTTGCAGGTCCCGCAGCGCCTTGTCCATGCCGTCCAGCGTGTCGCGGACCCACAGCTTGAAATCGGTCGCCACCTGGTCGTTGCGCGAGCGGGCGGTATGCAGCCGGCCGGCGGCGTCGCCGATCAGTTCGGCCAGGCGCCCCTCGACATTCATATGGATGTCTTCCAGCGACTGCTTGAATTCGAATTTGCCGTCGGCGATCTCTTGCCGGATCTGTTCCAGTCCGGCCAGAATGGCGTCGCCGTCGGCCTGCGACAGGATTCCGGTCTTGACCAGCATGGCGCAATGGGCCTTCGAGCCCGCGATGTCCTGGGCGTAGAGGCGCTTGTCGAAGTCGATCGAGGCATTGATGCGCTGCATGATCGCCGACGGTCCGGCGGCGAAGCGGCCTCCCCAGATCTGGCTGCTCGGTCGGCTGGGGCTGGTCATAAGCGAACTCTCGGTGGAAAGGGTGTCATGAAGGGGTGGTTTCTCAAGGCGGCGCTGGCCGCCGCAAGTCTGGGCCTAAGCTACATGGTTCCCGCCGGATCGGGAAGCGCTCAGGACTCTACCGGGACCAGCTTTCCCTACATGCCCGATATCCGTCTGAGTGACGGCAGCGGCATCGCTTTCAACCTGTCGCGCTATAAGGGTGCGGTGATCGTGCTGGAATTCTGGTCGACCAGCTGCGGGCCCTGCGTCCGCGATCTCGATTCGCTGAACCATCTGCAGGGCGATTTTCCCGGCAAGCCGCTGATCGTCATTCCGGTCAATGAGGACCCGATCGCCATTCTGCAGGTCAAGGCCGCCTTGGCCCGCCAGAAGCTCACCTTTCTCAAGCCCTATGCCGATCCCAACGGCGCCGCGGCGCAGGTGCTCAATCTGCGCGGCGTGCCGACCAGCTTCGTGGTCGATCGCTCGGGCCGTATCGTCATGCAGCTCGAAGGGCCGCAGAACTGGAATGGCGGCGATTACGAAAAGCGCATGAATTTCCTTTTGCAGCAAACCCCGCAATAACGAAGGTCGCTATGTCCGATTTCCCGATCACCATCTTCCACAATCCCCAATGCGGCACCTCGCGCAACGCGCTGGCTCTGATTCGCGAGCGCGGCTACGAGCCGCAGGTGATCGAATATGTGAAAGTGGGCTGGACCAAGGACCAGCTAAAGGATCTGTTCGCCCGGATGGGCGTGCGGCCGCGCCAGATGATGCGCACCAAGGGCGCGCTGGCCGGAGAGCTCGGCCTGCTCGATGAGAGCGTCGGCGACGAGGCGATCCTCGACGCCATGGTGAAGAACCCTATCCTCGTCGAGAGGCCGGTGGTGGCGACTCCCAAGGGAGTCGCCCTCGCCCGGCCTGCCGAGAAGGCGATCGACCTGCTGCCTTAGGGCAGCGCGAACACCACGATCGCCGACGGCCCGTTGCCGCCGAAGAAGCCGGACACCACGCCCGAGGTGGTGGCGACATATTGCTTGTTGCCGACCTCGTACGAGATCACCCCGCCGCCGATCGAGCCGCCGGTATTGAAGCTGTACAGCGTCTTGCCGGTCTTCTCGTCGATGGCGAGGAAATTATCGTTGAGGTCGCCGGTGAACAGCACGCCGCCTTCGGTGGCGGTAATGCCGGCCACCAGCGGCGTCGGCCATTGCTGCTTCCAGCGCGGCTTGCCGGTCGAGGCGTCGAGCGCCTGCAGCCAGCCCCGCGACTGCTCGCGCGGATCGGGGGTCACCGACCCGTTATAATAATGCGAGAACTGGGTGAAGGTGGCCGGTCCGGCTCCCTTGCGGAAGGTGCCGCACCAATCGACGGTGGCGACATAGAGCGTGTTGGTGGCGCGGTCATAGGCCGGGCCGTTCCATTCCAGCCCGCCCAGCAGGCCGGGGCAGGAATGCACGCCTTCGACGGTCGGCGACTTGTCCCAGTCGGTGCGCGAGGTGATTTCGACCTCGTAGAGCTGGTCGTGGGTGTCGCGGTCCAGCACGCGCAGCAGGCCGTCCTTGCCCGCCACCGAGATCAGCTTGCGCTTCTTGCCGCCGATGGTGGCGTCGAACAGCGGGCTGACCTGGCTGAGATCGCGGTCATGATCGTCATCGGGCACGAACTGGTGGAACCACAGCAGGCGTCCGGTCTTGACGTCGAGCGCCACCGCCGAGTCGGTGTAGAGGTCACCGCCGCCGCCACGCACATCCTTGTCGAAGTCGGGCGCCGGATTACCGACCGGCACATAGACGATGCCGGCCTTGTCGTCGAAGGAGAGCGGCGTCCACAGGCTGCCGCCGCCATGCTCGCGGGACTGCTCGTCCTTCCAGCTGTTGGCGCCGCCCTCATTGGCGTCGGGGATCTCGTTGAAGCGCCAGACCTGCTCGCCGGTATCGAGCTTGTAGGCGGCGATCCAGTTCTTGGCGCCCCAATCGGCGCCGGCCGGACCGTAGATCACCAGATCCTTGTAGATCAGCGGCGGCATCGAGAGATATTGGCTCGACCCGGCGTCGGCGATCTTCTGCGACCATAGCAGCGAGCCGTCGGTCATGTTCAGGGCGATCAGATAGCCGTCCGGCGTGCCGCGCACGACGCGGCCCTCCTTGATCGCCACGCCGCGATTGGCCTTGGACAAGGCGCGGTCCTTGATCGCCCAGCTATAGGTCCATTTTTCGCGGCAGGTCGCGGCATCCATCGCGATCGTCGTCTCGTCGATGGTGAAATACATGACGCCTTCATAGACCAGCAGATTGGTCTGGGTGGACCCGGCGGCGGCCGAGCGGTACAGGCAGACCGGGCGCAGCTGCGCGGCGTTGGCGGGGGTGATCTGCTTCAGCTCGACATAGCGCTGGCCGCTGTAATCCTTGCTGGCATAGAGCCAGCTCTTGGTGTCCTTGGCCGCGTTGGCCAGTTCCTCGTCGGTCGGGCCATGCTTCAGCGCCGCCGGCGCCGCGTCGGCGGCCTTCAGCGGCGGCAGCGTCTTCAGCGTTTCCAGATAGGCGATGATGTTGGCGCGCAGGGCCGCATCGGGGATCGCCACCGGCATCGAGGTGCCGGGCACCTTGTTGGTGGTCGAAGTCAGGAAGGCGTCGATGTCGGCGGGGGTCCAGACCAGCTTCGAGCTGGCCAACGCCGCCGAATAGGCGAAATTGGCCACCGAACCGGCATGACGTCCGACCACGCCGCTCAGCGACGGGCCGAAGCCGTTGGCGTTGGGATCGATGGTATGGCAGCTGGAGCACTGGTCGGCGAAGGACGCCTTGCCGGCGACCGGATCTCCGGCAGCGAAAGCGCTGCTGGAGGTGGCGGCGGCAAGGAGTCCCACTGTCAAAGCGAAGAAACCGGATGTGCGGCGCATGGCTAGTCTCCGATGACTGTCAGGTCACCGAGACCATAGCATTCCGGTCTTTTCGCTCAACCCACAAGACGGGCGGCTTTTAGTCAAAGAAGCGCAGTATCGTACTAGAAAAACGGAACTTACTTTATCAGCCGCAATTCCGTCTCGCGGCCATCAATAAAGTGCACGGTTTTTCCGTCGAAGAAGGCGTTCTCTTCGGCCCGGAAGGTAACTTCCTGCCCGCCCCATTCCGGCACCGCTTTGGTTGCCGCCAGCTCGATCGACCAGGCCGTGTTGGCGTGCACGCGGAACAGCCCGTGTTCCTCGCCCTTCTGATTGTCCCAGAAGCCGATGGCCGGGCCGGCGGCATGGCCATGATAGCCCAGCGGATGGGAATAGATCGACGGGGTCAGGCCGGCGGCGATCGCCTTGGCGCGGGCGGCGGCCAGCACCTCGTTGCCGGTGGAATCGAGCTTGAACGAGGCCAGCAGCGCGTCCTGCACGCCATTGGCCGCCTTCAGGCCGGCGCGCAGTCCGGCCGGCGCGTCTGTCTCGCCCGGCTTCAGCACATAGGCCAGGTGCTGGGTGTCGGTGTTGAGACGCAGATAGGTGATGCCGAAATCGGTCCACAGCAGGTCACCGGGCTGGATCACGGTGTCGCCTTCCAGCATGTCCTTCTCGCCCTGGCGCAGCACGGCGACCGAGGGGTGGAACCAGGTGTCGAGGCCGAGATCGGACATGCGCTGGCGATACCACCATTCGACGTCGTCGGTGGTGGTCTTGCCCGGGGTGATCACCCTGCGCGAGAAGGCTTCGGCGATCAGGGCATGGGCGATGCGCTCGATGCCGGGATAGATCGCCATTTCCTTCGGCGTGCGGGTTTCCAGCCAGCCGACCGCCAGCCCTTCGCCCGAGACCAGCCGGTCGCGGTAGGTCTGCGGCAGGGCGGCGCGCATATCGTCATACTGGCTGACCGTCATTCCATCGGCGAAGGCCGAGACCTGCGATGTGTCCACGGCGATATGTCTGGGATCGCGCGCCTGGATCAGATCGGCCAGCGCCTTCCACTGATCGGGCTGCTTGTCCGGGTTCCAGGACGGCTGGAACAGGCCGCCCAGGCCGTAGCGGCTGACGGTCAGGCGCTCGATCGGTTTGCCGGCGCCGGGATCGAAGAAGACCAGGATGGTGCGGCGCCGCGCATGCAGGCTCTCGGCGTTCAGCATGGTGGCGACCACCGGGTCCTCGAAATATTCGCGGGCGACCAGCACCCACATGTCGATGCCCTGGCTGCGCATCAGCGCGGGGATGATGGTGTCCAGCCGGTCGGCGAGGATGTCGTTCTCGACCTTGGCTCGGTCACGCAGGGGAAGGATCGGCAGCAGGACCGGCTCGGCCTGTTCGGCGTCGTTCAGCGGCAGGACTGGCGGTTCCGCAGCAAAAGCGCCGCAGGCCGTCACGGCGGTCAAAGCGAGAAGCATCCTGCGGAACATGGTCATCCCCCTTTTTTGAGGCGCCACAGCGTGACATGGGCCGGGCGGCCGCGCGAATAATTGAAGCCGTCGATCTCGCCGGCCGTTTCGGCGCTTTGTCCGGCTTCGGCCAGCTTGGCCAGGAACGCATCCTGCGCCGAGGCCTCGATGGCGGCCCAGGCGTCCGGCGTGTCGAGCAGGAACTGCGCGGCGCCGCCGCCATCGGTCAGCAGGGTGGCGGTGCCATGCAGGAACACCAGGCTGGGTTCGTGATAGCCGGCGGAGGCCAGCGGTGCCCCGGCGGGAACCGCGGCGGCGATGCGCACCCCGACCCACATCGGGAACAGGCGCGGCGCGACGATGGCGAACAGGCTGGAGAAAGCGATCACCGCGGTGACCATCGCCTGCATCGCGGCTCTTTGCGCCTGGCCGCGCCAGAAGGTCACCACCGGCATCCAGGCGGCGACCAGCATGATGGCGGCGAAAGGATAGAAGGCCGGGATGTAATCCAGCTTGAGCAGCTTGGGCGCCACGACCGGAGCGGCGGCCAGGACGGTGCCGATCACGCCCCATACGACCGCCAGCGCCTTGTGCCAGGCGCGCACCTTGTAGCCGCCGGCCAGCCACATCCCGGCCAGCAGCGCCAGGGCCGGATAGACCGGCAGGATATAGTGCGGCAGCTTGGTCGGAATGGCCTCGAACATCAGCCAGTTGGGCACGATCCAGGCCAGCAGGAAGCGCACGGCCGGTTCGCCGCGCCGTTTCCACGCCATCGGCAAGGCGGGCACTACCAGCAGCGAGGCCGGCCACAGGGTCGCCAGCATCAAGGCGAGATAGGTGCCCGGCGCCGCGCCATGGCTTTCCTGGGCGCCCAGCAGCTTGGGCAGCAGGTCGGTCTTGACGGCGGTGCCGATGAAGGCGCCTTGCGTCGCGTGGCTGATCGCCCAGGCCCAGGGCGCGACGATGGCGGCGACCAGCGCGATGCCGGGCAGCGGGCGCAGTCCCTTGAGCCAGCCCCAGGAACGGTCGGAGATCGAAAGGGTCAGGATGGTCAGGATGCTGATCATCGGCACCACCGGGCCCTTGATCAGGATGCCGATCGCCTGGGCCAGCCAGAACGCCATGGCCGGACCCCAGCCGGGCCGCTTCTCGCGCCGCAGATAGAACAGCGCCAGCGCGCCCTGGGCCAGCACGATTGCGGCCAATTGCATGGCGTCGGTCTTGGCCTGGTGCGCCTCGGAGACCAGCAGGAAACAGGCGGCCAGCAATCCGGCGCCGAGCAGGGCGCCGATCCGTCCGACCAAGTGCTGGCCGAAAGCGAAGGTCATCAGCACCGCCAGGATCGCGCCCAGCACCGAGGGCAGGCGATAGGACCAGATGGCTTCCGGATGCTGGGTCAGATCGGCGGCAGCCACCTGCATCCAATAGATGCCGGCCGGTTTCTTGGCGCGCGATTCGCCCTGGAATTGGATGCGGACATAATCGCCGGTCTCGATCATCTGTTTCGAGGCCTGGGCGAAGCGCGATTCGTCGCGGTCGATCGGCGGCAAGCCGGTCAGGCCCGGCACATAAAGCGCCAGGCACAACAGGATCAGCAGGAAATAGGGCTGCCGCCCTTCGGTGAGCGGCATTTATTTAAACCGCGGGGGCCGGCCCCCGCACCCTCGGGGTGTCTGCTTCGCGTTCCCTACGGCCCGTCGCAATGCTCCTCCGAGTGGGATGAAGCTTTTCACGTTAACTAAGGTCATCCCGCTCAGCGCGTCGGCACCGGCTTCTCGCCGCTGTAATCGTAGAAGCCGCGGCCGGTCTTGCGGCCGAGCCAGCCGGCTTCGACATATTTCACCAGCAGCGGGCAGGGGCGGTATTTGGAATCCGCCAGCCCGTCATACAGCACCTGCATGATCGCCAGGGCGGTGTCGAGGCCGATGAAATCGGCCAGCTCCAGCGGGCCCATCGGATGGTTGGCGCCCAGGCGCAGGGCGGTGTCGATGGCGTCCACCGAGCCGACGCCCTCATAGAGGGTATAGACGGCTTCGTTGATCATCGGCAGCAGCACGCGGTTGACGATGAAGGCGGGAAAATCCTCGGCGGCGACCGCGCTCTTGCCGAGGCGGCCGACCAGTTCCTTGACCGAGGCGAAGGTGTCCTCGGCGGTGGCGATGCCGCGGATCAGCTCGACCAGCTGCATCACCGGCACCGGGTTCATGAAATGCATGCCCATGAACTTGCCGGGGCGGTCGGTCGAGGCGCCCAGGCGGGTGATCGAGATCGAGGAGGTGTTGGTGGCGATCAGCGCGTCGGGCGGCAGCACCGGGCAGAGCTGGGCGAAGATCTGCTTCTTGATCTGCTCGTTCTCGGTGGCCGCTTCGATCACCAGCTGGCAGTCGGCCAGCTTGGCGTATTCGGTGACGGTGGTGATGCGCTTCAGCGCCTCTGCCTTGCCGACATCGTCGAGCTTGCCCTTGGACACCAGCCGGTCGAGGTTCTTGCCGACATTGGCGATGCCCTTCTTCAGCTGAGCATCGTTTACATCCAGCAGGCGGACGGTACAGCCCGCCTGGGCCAGGACCTGGGCAATACCACTGCCCATCTGCCCGGCCCCGATAACCCCCACAGTCTCGATCATTATGGACTCCTCAGGAGCGCTTTATTTACCCAGTTCGTTGGCCAGTTCCGGCAGAGCCTGGAACAGGTCGGCCACCAGGCCGTAATCGGCGACCTGGAAGATCGGCGCCTCTTCGTCCTTGTTGATGGCGACGATGACCTTGCTGTCCTTCATGCCGGCCAGGTGCTGGATGGCACCCGAGATGCCCACCGCGACATAGAGTTCGGGGGCGACGATCTTGCCGGTCTGACCGACCTGGAAATCGTTGGGGGCATAACCGCTGTCGACCGCGGCGCGGGAAGCACCGACGGCGGCGCCCAGCTTGTCGGCGACCGCTTCGATCAGCTTGAAATTATCGGAGGACGCCATGCCGCGGCCGCCCGACACGACGATTTTGGCCGAGGTCAGTTCGGGGCGCTCGGACTTCGACAGCTGCTGGTCGAGGAACTTCGACTTGCCGGGGTTCTCGGCGGCCGCGATCTTCTCGACCGAGGCGGAACCGCCCTCGGTCTTGACCGCGTCGAAGGCGGTGGCGCGCACGGTGATCACCTTGATGGCATCGCTGCTTTTGACGGTGGCCATGGCGTTGCCGGCATAGATCGGGCGGACGAAGGTGTCGGCGCCCTGGACGGCAACGATCTCGGAGATCTGCGCCACGTCGAGCAAAGCGGCGACACGCGGCATCACGTTCTTGCCGAAGGTGGTGGCGGGAGCCAGCACGGCGGCGAAGGTCTTGGCTTGGGCGGCCACCAGCAGCGACACCGGCTCGGCCAGGCCATGCTCGTAGGCTGCGTCTTCGGCCAGCAGCACCTTGGCGACCTTCTCGGTCTTGGCGGCGGCGTCGGCGACGGCCTGGCAATTATGCCCGGTGACCAGCACGGTGACCTCGCCCAGCTGGGCGGCGGCGGCGATGGTGGAGAGCGTGGCGGGCTTCAGGTGCGAATTATCGTGTTCGGCAACAACCAGGACGCTCATCTCAGATCACCTTCGCTTCGTTCTTCAGCTTGCTCACCAGTTCGGCCACGCTGCCGACCTTCACGCCGGCCTTGCGGCCCGCGGGCTCTTCGACCTTGATGGTGGTCAGGCGGGGGGCAGGGTCGACGCCGAGATCGGCGGGGGTGGTGCTGTCGAGCGGCTTCTTCTTGGCCTTCATGATGTTGGGCAGCGACGCATAGCGCGGCTCGTTCAGGCGAAGGTCGGTGGTGATGATGGCCGGCAGGGTCAGGCTCAGCCTTTCCAGGCCGCCATCGATTTCGCGGGTCACTTCGACCGAGCCGCCTTCCGGGACGACCTTCGAGGCGTTGGTGCCCTGGGGCCAGCCCAGCAGCGCCGCCAGCATCTGGCCGGTCTGGTTGCAATCATCGTCGATCGCCTGCTTGCCGAGGATGACGAGGTCGGGGTTTTCCTTGGCGACCAGGGCCTTCAGCATCTTGGCGACGGCCAGCGGCTGCAGCTCGGCATCGGTCACCACATGGATGGCGCGGTCGGCGCCGATCGCCAGGGCGGTGCGCAGGGTCTCCTGGCACTGGGCCGGGCCCATCGAGACGGCGACCACTTCGGCGGCCTTGCCGGCTTCCTTGAGGCGCACGGCCTCTTCGACGGCGATCTCGTCGAACGGGTTCATCGAGAATTTCACATTGGCGGTTTCCACGCCCGATCCATCGGCCTTGACCCGGACCTTGACGTTGTAATCGACCACCCGTTTGACTGCGACGAGAACCTTCATCTTTCCTCCCAGAACGACGGCTTTACGCACGTGTTGCACCGCACCTTAGGAGCGGCCCGTGCGGCTGTCAATTGCTCAACAGTGTTGAATTATTTTCCTGTAGCGGCAGAAACAATCGGTTTCAGCGATTGCCCCCAGGCACCCACAGAACATCCCGTGTGCCGTCCTTGTTGGCATGCCTGGCGGCCACGAACAGATGGTCGGACAGCCGGTTGAGATAGGCGATGGCCAGCGGATTGACCGTCTCTTCGCGGGCGAGGGCGCACAGCAGACGCTCGGCCCGGCGCACCACGGTGCGGGCCAGGTGCAGATGCGCCGCCGCCGGCTCGCCGCCCGGCAGGACGAAGCTCTGCAGCGGCGACAGCCGGTCGTTCATGGCATCGATTTCGGCTTCCAGCCGGTCGATCTGGCTTTGCACGATACGCAGCGCGCCTTCATCCTTGTGCGAGCCGCCCGGCACGCACAGATCGGCGCCGAGGTCGAACAGATCGTTCTGGATGCGGTTCAGCATGGCATCGAGGTCGGGCAGCTCGGTGCAATAAAGCCGCACCAGCCCGATCGTGCCGTTGGCTTCATCCACGGTGCCATAGGCATCGACCCGCAGATCGTCCTTGGGCACGCGAGAGCCGTCGCCCAGGCTGGTGTCGCCCTTGTCACCGCCGCGTGTGTAGATCCGTGTCAGCTGAACCATGTCCCGTCCCGTATTCTTGTCGGTCCGCCGAGACTAACGTGGCAGGGCGTCCTTTCGCCAGGGCCTTGCTGAAGGCGGTGCGACCTACGTGAATCTTGCCGTTCCGGCCGCTCTCCGGTAAACCGGCTGCATGCGTTTCTCCCTTTCGCTCAGCCTGTATATCAGCCGCCGTTTCGCCGGGGCCTTTTTCGGCGCGCTCGGCGTGATCATGGGGCTGATCTATCTGTTCGACGCGGTCGAGCTGCTGCGCCGCGCCGCCACCCATGGCGACGCCGGCCTGTCGGTGATCCTCGAAATGGCCCTGTTCAAGCTGCCGACCACGGTGCAGGTCATCCTGCCCTTCGCGGTGATGATCGGGGCGATGATCACCTTCTGGAACATGACGCGGTCCCGCGAACTGGTGGTCGCTCGCTCGGCCGGCATCTCGGCTTGGCAGTTTCTCACCCCGGTGCTGCTGGTGGCGCTGGTGATCGGCGTCTTCAACGTCACCGCCTTCAATCCGCTGGCGGCGACTTTGTACAAGCGCTACCAGAAGCTCGAAGACACCATGTTGATGCGCAATAGCGGCAATTCGCTGCTGGTCGGCGAAACCGGGCTGTGGCTGCGCGAGACCCATTCCAACGACCAGATGGTGCTGCATGCCGCGGCGGTCCGGCAGGAGGGATACGACCTGCTGCTGCGCCAGGTCAGCATCTATATCTCGGACGCCGATACCCATTTCCTCTACGGCATCGAGGCCAAGGTCGGGGCGCTGAAGGACGGCCAGTTCCGCCTGCAGGACGCCAATCTGTTCAAGCCGGGCGTGCCGGTCGAGCATTTCGACCATTATGAATTCACCACCCAGCTGACCATGGCCCGCGTGCAGGACAATTTCGCCACGCCGGAAACCATGTCCTTCTGGCAATTGCCCGGTTTCATCCATTTCTTCGAAAGCACCGGCTTCTCGGCCGGACGCCAGAAGCTCTATTATCAGTCGCTGCTGGCGTCGCCGCTGCTGCTGCTGGCCATGGTGCTGGTGGCGGCGGTCTTCTCGCTGAAGCCCAATCTGCGCTCGGGCGGCATCCTGGTGCGCGTGGTCGGCGGCGTGGTCGCCGGCTTCGTGTTCTATTTCTTCTCGAAGGTGATCTATGCGCTCGGATTGTCGGCGACTCTGCCGGCCAGCCTGGCCGCCTGGGCCCCCACCGCGGTGGCCAGCCTGTTCGGCTCGGCCGCCCTGTTCCACCTTGAAGACGGCTGAGCGTTCCCTCAGATATCAGGGATGATCGTCTCGGAGAGTTCAATGCCGTTTTCCCCGTCGCGCCGTAGTCTGCTGATCGGCGCGTCGCTGGCGTTGGCCAGCGCGCGGCTGCCGGCGGCTGAAGGCAGCGCGCAGGACAGATTGCGGGAGATGGAGGGAGTCCTCGGGGGACGGATCGGCGTCGCCGCCCTCGACATGGAAAGCGACCGCCGCATCGATTACCGCTCGGCCAGCCTGTTTCCGATGTGCAGCACCTTCAAGCTGCTGCTGGCCGGCGCCGTGCTGAGCAAGGTCGATCACGGCAAGGAGCAGCTCGACCGCGCCATTCCGCTGACCAAGGCCGATATCCTGGAATACGCGCCTTCGGCCAAGACATTGCTGCCGAAAGGCCAGATGACGGTGTCCGAGGCTGTGACCGGCGCCCTGGTCGACAGCGACAACACCGCGGCCAATCTGCTGCTGTCCTCGATCGGCGGACCCGGCGCCCTGACCCTGTTCGCCCGCACGCTGGGCGACAGGACTACCCATCTCGACCGCATCGAGCCCTTCCTCAACGAGGCCGCGCCAGGTGATGCGCGCGATACCACCAGCCCTTCGGCCATGCTCAACGATCTCGGCGTGCTGCTGCTGGAGAATGCGCTGAGCGAATCGTCACGCGCCTTCCTGGCCGATGCGATGGTGAAATGCCGCACCGGCACCAACAAACTGCGCGCCGGCATGCCGAACGACTGGAAGATCGGTGACAAGACCGGCATGGGCGAGCGCGGGGCTACCTGCGATGTCGCCATTGCCTGGCCGCCGGGACGCAAGCCGCTGCTGATCGCCGCCTATCTGGCCGACAGCCCGGCGCCGCTGGCCGAGCGCAACAAGATGATGGCCGATATCGCGCGGCTGGTCGTATCAGAGCTGGTTACGGGGAGTTAACAATCCCCGGGCGATCACCTGCGCCTGGATTTCCGCCGCACCCTCGAAGATGTTGAGGATGCGGGCATCGCACAGGATGCGGCTGATCGGATATTCCTCGGCATAGCCGTTACCGCCGTGGATCTGCAGGGCATTGTCGGCGTTCGACCAGGCGATGCGGGCGGCCAGCAGCTTGGCCATTCCGGCCTCGATGTCGCAGCGGCGGTCGCCATCCTTTTCGCGAGCGGCGAAATAGGTCAGCTGGCGGGCGACCATGGTTTCCACCGCCATCCAGGCCAGCTTGCCGTGAACGCGGGGGAAGGCGGCCAGGGCCTTGCCGAACTGCTTGCGCTCGCGGGCATAGGCCAGGCCGTGCTCGAGGGCCGACTGCGCCACCCCGACGGCGCGTGCCGCGGTCTGGATGCGGGCCGACTCGAAGGTGGCCATCAGCTGCTTGAAACCCTGGCCCTCGGTGCCGCCGAGAAGCTGTTCCCGCGGTACGATGAAGCCGTCGAAGCCGAGCTCATATTCCTTCATGCCGCGATAGCCCAGCACCTTGATCTCGCCGCCGGTCATGCCCGCGGCGGGGAAGGGATCGTCCTCGCTGCCGCGCGGCTTCTCGGCCAGCAGCATCGACAGGCCTTTCCAGTCCTTGGTGTCGGGGTCGGTGCGGACCAGCAGGGTCATCAGATCGGTGCGGGCGGCGTGGGTGATCCAGGTCTTGGCGCCGGTCACCACATAATCCTCGCCTTTGAGCGCCGCGCGGGTGCGCAGCGAGCCCAGGTCCGAGCCGGTGTCCGGCTCGGTGAAGACGGCGGTGGGCAGGATCTCGCCGCTCGCCAGCTTGGGCAGATATTTCTTCTTCTGCGCCTCGGTGCCGCCCAGGCGGATCAGCTCCGCGGCGATCTCGGAGCGCGTGCCGAGCGAGCCCACGCCGATATAGGCGCGCGACAATTCCTCGGTCACCACGCACATGGCCATCTTCGACAGGCCGAGCCCGCCATAGGCCTCGGGAATGGTCAGGCCGAACACGCCGAGCTCGGCCATCTGCTGAACCACCGCCAGCGGGATAAGGCTGTCGGTCAGATGCCATTCATGGGCGTAGGGCGTCACCTGTTCGTCGGCGAACCGGCGGAACTGGTCGCGGATCAGCGGCAGCATGTCGTCGTCGAGACGGTCGTGGCCGAAATGTTCGCCGGTCTCGATCAATTCGCCGATACGTTTCAGCGCCGCCGGTCCGCGTCCGTCGCGGCGCAGCCGGCTGACGGCGGGGGCGGAGAAGGCATGCGGCAGCTCGTCGAGGCCGAGATCGGCCGGACGGACCAGTTCGACCTGGCTCATCGGCACGCCGCCGGCCAGCTGATTGAGATATTCGCCGAAGGCGGCGCCCAGCATCAGCTGCTCCAGCTCGCCCAGTTTGCCGCTTTCCTGCAGGCCCTTGGCCCAGCGCAGCATCTGCGTCAGGCCCTCGATGGTGGTGGCGTACCAGGCCAGGCCATGGGCGGCGATCTGCTCGGCTTCCAGCCCATTCGCCTCGATCCTGGCGCCGACCGCGCTCTTCGCCTCGTCCAACAGGGCGCGGGCGGCCTTCAGCGCCTCCTGGCAATCGGACAGCAGGGTCTCGTTCAGGATTGTCATCCCTCGATACAATCTTCCAGGGTGCGGCGGCCGGGCTTTTTGGCCTGGACCAGCACCGCCATGTTTCCGGGTTTGTGGGTGTTCTTCATCATCTTCATGTGGGCGGTGGGAATATCCTCCCACGGGAAGACTTCGGACATGCAGGGATCGATGCGCCGCTCGACCACCAGCTGGTTGGCCTGGGAGGCCTGCAGCAGATTGGCGAAATGGCTGCCCTGGATTCGTTTCTGGCGCATCCAGACGAAGCGGGCGTCGAAGGTGATGTTGAAGCCGGTGGTGCCGGCGCAGAACACCACCATGCCGCCGCGCTTGACCACGAAGCAGGAGACCGGGAAGGTCGCCTCGCCGGGATGCTCGAAGACGAAATCGACATCGTTGCCCTTGCCGGTGAATTCCCAGATCGCCTTGCCGAAGGCGCGCACGCGCTTCATGTAATCGGCGAATACCTCCTGGTCGCCATCGACATCGGGCAATTGGCCCCAGCAATCGAACCGCTTGCGGTTGATGATGCCCTTGGCGCCCAGCTCCATCACGAATTGGCGCTTATCCTCTTCCGAGATGACGCCGATGGCGTGCGCGCCGGAAACCGAAATCAGCTGGATCGCCATCGAGCCCAGGCCGCCCGAGGCGCCCCATACCAGCACGGTCTGGCCGGGACGCAGGATATGCGGGCGATGGCCGAACAGCATGCGGTACGCGGTGGCCAGGGTCAGGACGTAACAGCCGCTTTCCTCCCAGGTCAGGTGACGCGGCCGTTCCATCAGCTGCTGCGACTGGACGCGGGTGAATTGGGCGAAGGAACCGTCGGGCGTCTCATAGCCCCAGATGCGCTGGCTGGGCGAGAACATGGGGTCGCCGCCGTTGCATTCCTCGTCGTCGCCATCGACCTGATTGCAGTGGATCACCACCTGGTCGCCGACCTTCCAGCGCTTCACCTTGGCGCCGACCGCCCACACGATGCCCGAGGCATCGGACCCGGCGATATGAAAGGGGGCCTTGTGGCTGTCGAAGGGCGAGATCGGCTTGCCCAGCGCGGCCCAGATGCCGTTGTAATTGACGCCGGCGGCCATCACCATCACCAGCACTTCGCCGCTGTCGATCTCCGGCGTGTCGACCACCTCGCACTGCATCGCGCTGTCCGGCGGGCCATGCCGCTCGCGGCGGATCGCCCAGGCATACATGCGTTTCGGCACATGGCCCAGCGGCGGTATCTCGCCGACCTCATAAAGGTCCTTTGCCGGTTGCTCGGGGCGCAAGGGTATGATGTTCGCGGACTCGGTCATGGCGGTGACTCCGGGAAATCCTGCGATTTACGCTAACGCCTTGCGTTTTCTTTCGCAATGCACAAAATGATGCTTTGTTGCGTGACAATTTTCTGATTGGTAATTTAATAACAAAAAATCAACCAGCAAATCGTTGATACTCGGTGATTATTCGGGCCGGAAGATGAGGTCGTCATGCGGGACAAACCGTGGCTTTTTCGCACCTATTCGGGCCATTCCTCGGCCGCCGAGAGCAATGCGCTCTACCGCACCAACCTCGCGCGCGGGCAAACCGGCCTGTCGGTGGCGTTCGACCTGCCGACCCAGACCGGCTACGATTCCGACCATCCCCTGGCCCGGGGCGAAGTCGGCAAGGTCGGCGTGCCGATCTGCCATCTCGGCGACATGCGCACCTTGTTCGAGGGCATCCCCCTTGCCCAGATGAACACCTCGATGACCATAAACGCTCCCGCCGCCTGGCTGCTGTCGCTCTATGTCGCTGCTGCCGAGACCCAGGGTGCGGCGCGTGCCGATCTGGCCGGCACCACGCAGAACGACGTCATCAAGGAATATCTGTCGCGCGGCACCTACATCTTCCCGCCCGAGCCGTCGCTGCGGTTGACCACCGACATGGTCGCCTTCACGTACCGCGAAATGCCGAAATGGAATCCGGTCAATGTCTGCTCCTACCATCTGCAGGAGGCGGGGGCGACGCCGCAGCAGGAACTGGCCTTCGCCCTGGCCACGGCTTTGGCGATCCTCGATCGGGTGAAAGCCTCGGGCCAGGTGCCGGATGCCGATTTTCCCCAGGTGGTCGGGCGCATCAGCTTCTTCGTCAATGCCGGCATCCGCTTCATCACCGAATTGTCGAAGATGCGGGCCTTCGCCGAGCTGTGGGACGAAATCTGCCAGTCGCGCTATGGCGTCGAGGACGAGAAGCTGCGCCGCTTCCGCTATGGGGTGCAGGTCAATTCGCTGGGCCTGACCGAGCAGCAGCCCGAGAACAATGTCTATCGCATCCTGATCGAGATGCTGGCGGTGGTGCTGTCGAAGAATGCCCGGGCGCGGGCCGTGCAGCTGCCGGCCTGGAACGAGGCGCTCGGGCTGCCGCGTCCGTGGGACCAGCAATGGTCGCTGCGGCTGCAGCAGATCCTGGCCTATGAGACCGACCTGCTGGAATTCGGCGACATCTTCGATGGTTCCTCCGAGATCGCCGGCTTCGTCGGCCAATTGAAGGAGCAGGCGCGGGAGGAGCTGGAGCGCATCGACCAGATGGGCGGCGCGGTGGCGGCGATCGACTCCAGCTACATGAAGCAGAAGCTGGTCGAATCGAACAGCCGCCGTCTGGCCGCCATCGAATCGGGCGAGCAGGTGGTGGTCGGCGTCAATCGCTGGCAGGAGACCGCTGAGAGTCCGCTGGCGGCGGGCGAGGGGGCGATCATGACCGTCGACCCCAAGGCCGAGGCCGAGCAGATCGGGCGTTTGCAGGCCTGGCGCGAGCAGCGCGACGATGCCGCGGTCCAGCGGTCCCTGGCCGCGCTGAAGGCCGCGGCCAAGGAGGGCCGCAACATCATGGAGCCGTCGATCGCCTGCGCCCATGCCGGCGTGACGGGCGGCGAGTGGGCCGGAGCCTTGCGCGGCATGTACGGCGAATATCGCGCCCCGACCGGTGTCGGCCGCGCCATGTCCAACAGCGCGGCCGAGCCGCTGACAAAGCTTCGCGAAGAGGTCGAGCGGGTCAGCGGCAGGCTTGGCCGCCGGATCAAGATGCTGGTCGGCAAGCCCGGCCTCGACGGGCATTCCAACGGCGCCGAGCAGATCGCCGTGCGGGCGCGCGATGCCGGCATGGAAGTGGTCTATGAAGGCATACGCCTGACCCCGGCCCAGATCGTCAACGCCGCGCTGGAGGAGGGGGTGCATGTGGTCGGGCTGTCGATTCTGTCGGGCAGCCATGTACCGCTGGTCACCGATGTGATCGAGCGCATGCGGAAGACCGGCCTTGGCGACGTGCCGGTGGTGGCCGGCGGCATCATCCCGCCCGAGGACGCCCAGGCGCTGCTCGAGGCCGGCTGTGCCCGCATCTACACCCCCAAGGATTACGATCTGACGGCGATCATGGCCGACATCGTAGCCCTGGTTGATCGCACATCAGTCTGATTATCAAGTGATATCAACACCTTGTCCGGTGTCATGGAATCTTCGCAAAATTTATAGTAGACAGACCTGTCTGTATCTGAGACAAACATCGCCATACAGACCTGTCTACCCCACTTCCTCACGGAGACCGAAAATGAAGACCATCAACACTCTCGCCGCCCTGATGATTGGAGCCGCCACCATGACCCACGCCGTTTCCGCCGCCACTCCCGACGCCGCCGCCGATCCGCGGATCGATCCGCAGGTCCGCTCCTTCCTGGCGGAGATCAACAAGGACAGCAGCCCGTTCTGGACGCTGCCCGGCGACCAGGTCCGCGCCGTCCTGACCGGCCTGCAGAACAAGACCCAGGTCGATCTGTCCGGCGTCTCGATCAGCGAGAAGACGGTCTCGGCCAATGGCCGCAGCGTGAAGATCCACATCGTGAAGCCGGACAATATCGAGGCGCCGTTCCGTGCCCAGGCCAAGCTTCCGGTCATCCTGTTCATCCATGGCGGCGTGTGGATCGCCGGCGATTTCGAGAACCATAAGCGCCTGGTGCGCGATCTGGTGGTGCAGAGCCGCGCCGCCGCCGTGTTCGTCGATTACACGCCGATCCCCGACGCGGTGTTCCCGACTCAGCTGGAGCAGAGCTATGCCGCCGCCCAGTGGGTGGCAGCCCATGGCGCCGATGAAGGCCTCGACGGCACCCGTATGGTGGTGGCCGGCAATTCGGTGGGCGGCGACATGTCCGCCGCGCTCAGCCTGATGGCCAAGGATCGCAACGGCCCGCAATTCCGCTTGCAGGTGCTGCTGATCCCGGCGGTCGACGCCGGCGTCGACACCGAGTCCTACCATGAATTCGGCAGCGGCCGCTTCCTGGCCCGCGACTTCATGAAGTTCGGCTGGGACATCTACGCTCCCGACGAGAAGACCCGCAATCTGCCTTACGTGTCGCCGCTGCGCGCCAGCGTCGAGCAGTTGCGCGGCCTGCCGCCGGCCCTGGTGATCACCGCGGAGAACGATCCTCTGCGCGACGAAGGCGAAGCCTATGCCCGCAAGCTGAAGGAAGCCGGCGTTCCGGTGGTGGCTACCCGCTATAACGGGATGATCCATGACTTCGTCCTGCTCAACGGCATCTTGACCGCCGCCGGGCCGGAAGCGGCGATCCATCAGGCCGCCGAGCAGATCAAGGCCGCCGTCGCCAACTGACCGCGAAAAGGATCTGGCATTCGCCTATCCGCTCTAGTATACACTGTATACATGAGCGCGATCGACACCCGCCAACAGATCCTGACCGAAGCGCGCCGCCTTCTCGACGAGGGCGGCGCGTCTGCCGTTTCCATGCGCAAGGTGGGGGAAAAGGTCGGCATTACCGCGATGGCGATCTACCGCCATTTCCCCGACCGCGAAGCGCTGCTGAACGCGATCGCCGATCATGGCTTCGCGGAATTGGGAGCGACCCTGCAAACCCTCGATTTGTCCGGGTCCGCCGAAGATCGGTTGATCGCGGCGTCCGAGGCCTATCTCGACCATGCGTTGGTCAATCCGCGCCTGTTCGAGCTGATGTTCCTGCATCGCCGCCAGGGCGCGCGCCAGTTTCCCCGAGACTTCAAAGCCGGCCTGTCTCCGACCGCCAGCTCGTTCGCCGCGCTGGTGACCGAGGGCATGCGGGTGGGCGAGATCCGCGAGGATGATCCGTGGGAGATCACCTTCGAGATGGGGGCGCTGCTGCAAGGCCTGATCATGCTCTATCTCGGTGGCCGCATCGAAGACGGCCCCGATGAGTTCCGTCTGTTTTTCCGTCGCTCTCTGCGGAGATACATCCATGGCATCGATGCTTAAGAAAGCCGTTCCGGCCTTGCTGACCACATTGCTGCTGCACTGGTTCAGCGATGGGATGCATCCTTTGTGGCCGCTGGCCTGGATAGCGGCGCTGCCGGTTCTCTGGTTCGCGGCCCAGGCGCCGGCCTGGCTGTCGGCAGGCGTCGCCTTCCTGGCCTGGTTCGCCGGATCATTCACTTTGTGGGGGTACTTCGTCGGCACGATTCACATGCCCATTCCGGTGGCGTGCGGGATCTTCGCCTTTTCGGCCTTGGCGCCGACACTGGCCGCCGTTTTGTTCGGCGCCCTGCTGCGCCGGGGTGCCGCGGGCCTGGCGATGCTCGTCGTGCCGGCGGTCTGGGTGACGGTGGAGTACGTCTACAGCCTGCTCTCGCCGCATGGGACCAACGGATCGCTGTCTTACAGCCAGCTCGATTTCCTGCCGGCGCTGCAGATGGCGTCGCTGACCGGGCCGTGGGGCATCACCTTCCTGCTGACCCTGACATCGGCCGCGCTGGTGCTTTGCGTCTCCAGCCGGACCCGGCGGGTGGCGGTGGCAGGTCTTGCCGTCGTCGCGCTGGCCCTGGCTTTCGGCACGGTGCGCCTGTCCCGGCCGCAGGGCGGCGAAATGGTCAAGGTCGGGCTGATCTCCTCCGATCTCAAGGAGAATATGGGCGTGCAGGACCCGGGCGAGCCCGCCGCGCGGCTGTTCACCGATTATGCCCGCGAGGCGACGGCGCTCGCGCAGCAGGGCGTTCAGGTGATCGTGCTGCCCGAGAACATGGCGGTGGTTCTCAAGCCGGGAGACGATCAGGCGTTCCAGGATTTCGCCGACAATACCGGCGTGGAGCTGGTCGCCGGCATGCTGCATGTCGATACCGGGACCGGGCGGAAATATAACGAGGCGCGCCTCTACCGGCCGCACGAGCCGGCTCTCGCCTACGACAAGCAGCATCTGCTGCCGCCGTTCGAATCGCCCTTCACGCCGGGCGCGCAATTGACCCTGCTGAAGAAGAGCGTCGGCCTGTGGGGCGTGGCGATCTGCAAGGATATGGATTTCACCGCGCCGGCCAGCCTGTATGGCGCGGCCGGAGCCGGCTTGCTGCTGGTGCCGGCCTGGGACTTCACCTCGGATGCCTGGCAGCATGGCCATATCGCCATCATGCGCGCCGTGGAGAGCGGTTTCTCGCTGGTGCGGACGGCGCGCGGAGGCTTTCTGACCGTCGCGGACGACCGGGGCCGCGTCATCGCCGAGGCGACGAGCTGGTCGGCGCCCTATGCCTCATTGGTGGCGACGGTGCCGAGCAGGCATGAGACGACGCTCTATCTGCGCCTGGGCGATTGGTTCGCCTGGCTCTCCATCGTGCTCCTGGCGGCGGCGCTTGCGCGCCTGCTGCTCAGGCGGCGTGCGGATTGACCGTGTTGACGATCTTGTCGCCGGACTCGATCACCGCGCATTGCAGATCGTAGTCGCGCTGAAGGTTCAGCCAGAACTCAGGAGACGTGCCGAAATAGCGGGCCAGACGCAGGGCGATTTCGCCGGTAACCGGCCGTATCTCATCGATGATGGCCTGCACCTGCGCGACCGGAACAAAGATGTCCTGGGCGAGGCGGAGGGCGGAAAGTCCGAGCGGCCGCATGAATTCCTCCCTGAGCTGTTCTCCGGGATGGAGGGGCGGCAAATCGGGCTGGGTCATGATTACTCTCTTACTGATATGCGCTCTTCCCTCGGGTCTATGTGGGTCTGACAGACGCCAGGTCAATGGCCGCAGCAAGAATGGTCAAGAAGCTGTAACTTTCTTCCGCTGCCACCAATCGAGCACTTCGCCGACCAATCCCTTGCGGAACAGCAGCACGACGATCACGAAGATCAGACCCTGCAGGATGGTCACCCAATCGCCGGCATCGGCGAATTTATTCTCGATGAAAACCACGACGAAGGCGCCGGCGATCGGCCCCAGCACGGTGCCCATGCCGCCCAGCAGGGTCATCAGCACCACCTCGCCCGAGGTATGCCAATGCACGTCGGTCAGCGAGGCGAGCTGGAACACCAGCGCCTTGGTGCCGCCGGCCAGGCCGGCCAGGCTGGCCGACAGCACGAAGGCCATCAGCTTGTAATGGCGGGTGCGATAGCCCAGCGAGGTGGCGCGCGGCTCGTTCTCGCGGATGGCGCGCAGCACCTGGCCGAACGGCGAATGCACGGCGCGCCAGACGATCCAGCAGCCGGCGGCGAACACCGCCAGCACGAAGTAGTAGAGCGTGCGCGGATCGTCGAGCGGGATCACCCCGAACAGCGCACCGCGCGGAATGGCCTGGATGCCATCCTCGCCATGGGTGAAGGGCGCCTGCAGGCAGAAGAAATAGACCATCTGCGCCAGCGCCAGGGTGACCATGGCGAAATAGATGCCCTGACGGCGGATGGCGATATAGCCGAACACCAGCCCCATCAGCCCGGCCACCACGGTGCCGGCCAGGATGGCGACCTCGGGCGTCACGCCCCATTTGGTCATGGCGTGGCCGGTGACGTAGGACGCCATGCCGAAGAAGGCGGCGTGGCCGAACGACAGCAATCCGCCATAGCCGAGCAACAGGTTGAAGGCGACGGCGAACAGGGCGAAGCACAGCGCCTTCATCAGGAAGATCGGGTAGATCCCGTAGGGCGCGGCAACGGCCACGATCAGGACCAGGGCGGCGATGGCGAGGCGGCTGCTTTTCATGTCAGCTTGCCTTTCCGAACAGGCCGGCCGGCTTGACCAGCAGCACGATGGCCATGATGACGAAGATCACGGTCGAGGAGGCTTCAGGATAGAAAACCTTGGTCAGGCCCTCGACCAAACCTAAGCCGAAGCCGGTCAGCACCGAGCCGAGGATCGAGCCCATGCCGCCGATCACCACCACGGCGAACACGATGATGATGATGTTCGAGCCCATCAGCGGATTGACCGCATAGACCGGGGCGGCCAGCACGCCGGCGATGCCGGCCAGGGCGGCGCCGAAGCCGTAGGTGGCGGTGATCATCAGGGGCACATTGACGCCGAAGGCGCGCACCAGCGACGGGTTCTCGGTGGCGGCGCGCAGCAGCGCGCCCAGCTTGGTCTTGTCGATGGCCAGCCAGGTGCCGAGGCAGATCACCAGCGAGGCGATGACGACAAACCCGCGATAGATCGGCAGGAACATGAAGCCGAGATTGATGCCGCCCTGCAGCGCCGAAGGCACCTGATAGGGTTGGCCGGACACGCCATATTGCTGGCGGAACAGACCCTCGATCACCAGCGCCAGCCCGAAGGTCAGCAGCAGGCCGTATAGCGGGTCGAGCTTGGCGAGACGGCGGAGCATGGTGCGCTCCACCGCCATGCCGAACAATCCGATCACGATCGGGCTGATGAGCAGGGCCGGCCAGAAGCCGATCCCGGTCACCGTCAGCAGCAGCCACGCCACGAAGGCGCCCATCATATATTGGGCGCCATGGGCGAAGTTGATGATGTTCAACAGCCCGAAAATCAGGGCCAGCCCCAGGCTGAGCACGGCATAGAAGGCGCCGTTGATCAGGCCCAGCAACAGCTGGCCCATCAGGACCGGAAGAGGCGGCATTATTTGGCCGCCACCAGCGGGCAGTTACCCTTGTCGAGCGGACGATAGGCCTCGTCGCCCGGGATGGTGCGCAGGATCTTGTAGTAATCCCACGGATATTTGCTCTCGGACGGCTTCTTGATCTGCACCAGCAGCATGTCGTGGACCATGCGGCCATCGGCGCGGATCTTGCCGTTCTTGGCGAACATATCGTTGATCGGCATGGTCTTCATGGTGTCGACGACCTTCTTGGCCTCGTCGGTGCCGGCCTTGTCGATCGCCTTGAGATACTGGGTCACCGCCGAATAGACGCCGGCATGCACGCTGGTCGGCATGCGCCCGCCGCCCATCTTCTCGGACCATTTCTTGGCCCAGGCGCGGGTTTCGTCGTTCAGGTCCCAGTACCAGCCGTCGGTGATGATGATGCCCTGGGCGGTTTCCAGGCCCAGGCTGTTGACGTCGGAGATGAAGGTCAACAGGCCGGTCAGCTTCTGGCCCGATTTGTCGATGCCGAATTCATGCGCCTGCTTGATCGAATTGATGGTGTCGGCGCCGGCATTGGCCAGGCCGATCACCTTGGCCTTCGAGGCCTGGGCCTGCAGCAGGAAGGACGAGAAATCGGTATTGGGGAACGGGGCGTTGACGGCGCCCAGCACCTTGCCGCCGGCGTCCTTGACCGCCGCCGAAGTGTCGTTCTCCAGCGAATGGCCGAAGGCGTAATCGGCGGTGATGAAGAACCAGCTGTCGTCACCTTGCTTGGTCAGCGCCGTGCCGGTGCCGCGCGCCTGGGCATAGGTGTCGTAGGTGTAATGGACCATGGTCGGCGAGCATTTCTCGCCGGTCAGCAGCGAGGAGCCGGCGCCCGAATTGATATGGACGCGGTCCTTGGTGCGGGTGATTTCCTGGATGGCCAGCGCGACCGACGAGGTGGGGACGTCGAAGATGGCGTCGACCTGTTCGGTGTCGATCCAGCGATTGGCGATGGCCGAGCCGACATCCGGCTTGTTCTGGTGGTCGGCCGAGACCACCACCACCGGGGCGCCCTTGACCTTGCCGCCGAAATCGGCGACCGCCATCTCGGCGGCGACCACCGAGCCCTTGCCGGCCAGGTCGGAATAGGCGCCCGACAAATCGGTCAGCACGCCGATCTTCACGACATTATCGGAAATCTGCGCGTTCGCCCCAACTCCCATAAGGGCCAGCGCGGAGACCATCATCCACTTCCTGAAGTTCATGTCTCTTCCTCCCTGTTTAATACGCGGGGTAGCCTACCCCGCACCCCCGGGGTCGTCGCTTTGCTCCTCCGAGCGGGATGATGCTCTTCGAGTTCATCATGCCATCCCGCTCTAGACTCCCAGTTGGCTCTTCAGCCGGCCGAGATCCGCGCCGGCATTGGGGACGCAATCGATCACCCGGCCATGTTCCACGACGTAGTGGCGGTCAGCGACGCTGGCCGCGAAATGAAAGTTCTGTTCCACCAGCAGGATGGTGAAACCGCGTTCCTTCAGCTGATGCAGGATGCGCCCGATATGCTGGACGATCACCGGGGCCAGGCCTTCGGTCGGCTCGTCGAGCAGCAGCAGGGGCGCGCCGGTGCGCAGGATACGGGCGATGGCCAGCATCTGCTGCTCGCCGCCCGACAGCTTGGTGCCCTGGCTGGAGGCGCGCTCCCACAGGCGCGGGAACAGCTCCTTGAGTTCGTCCATCGACAGGCCGCCCGGACGCACGACCGGCGGCAGCACCAGGTTTTCGGCCACGGTCAGGCTGGCGAAGATTCCGCGCTCTTCCGGGCAATAGGCGATGCCGGCGCGGCCGACCTTGTCGGACGGGAGGGTGATGGTCTCCCTGCCCTCGAATACCACGCTGCCGGTGCGCCGCCCGGTCAGGCCCATGATGGCGCGCAGCGTGGTGGTCTTGCCGACGCCGTTGCGGCCCAGCAGGGTGACGACTTCGCCTTTTGGAACCTCGAAATCCATGCCGTGCAGGATGTGCGATTCGCCGTACCAGGCTTGCAGGCCCGCGACCTTCAGCAGCGGCTCAGCCATGTTCGCGATCCTCCGCGGTGGCCGAACCCATATAGGCCTCGATGACCTGGGGATGCTGTGAGACGGTGGCATAATCGCCCTCGGCCAGCACCTCGCCGCGCGCCAGCACGGTGATGGTGTCGGACAAAGTGGCGACGACGCGGAGATTATGCTCGACCATCAGCACGGTGCGTCCTTCGGAGACCTTTTTGATCAGTGCGGTGATGCGTTCGATGTCTTCGCGGCCCAATCCCGCCATCGGTTCGTCGAGCAGCAGCATTTCCGGATCGAGCGCCAGGGTGGTCGCGATCTCCAGCGCCTTCTTGCGGCCATAGCTGAGCGACACCGCCTGGACGTCGAGGTGATCCTCCAGCCCGACCGCTTCGGCCAGTTCGGCGGCGCGGTCATTGAGGGCGTCGAGGCTGCTTTCCGGACGCCAGAAATGGAACGAGGTGCCGAGTTTGCGCTGAAGTGCGACGCGGATGTTCTCGCGCACCGTCATATGGAGGAAAACCGCCGAGATCTGGAAGCTGCGCACCAGCCCGAGGCGCGCCACGTCGGCCGGTTCGGTGTGGGTGATGTCGCGGCCGTTATAGACGATCTTGCCGTCGCTGGCCGGCAGGAAGCGGGTGATCAGATTGAAGCAGGTGGTCTTGCCGGCGCCGTTGGGGCCGATCAGCGCATGGATCGAGCCGCGCCGCACCTTGAGCGAAACGCCGCGAACCGCGAAGAACCCCTTGAACTCGCGGCTCAGGGATTCGGTCTCAACGATCCAATCGCTCAAGTGGTCCCCCCGTCCCAGCTCGGATTAATTCTCGTTGCGCTGAATTGTACCGGGTGTTTCGGGGGTGGCAAGCCCAGATGAAGGTTTAGGCGACGCTCTTTTGGCGTTCCACCCACTGGGCGACCTGCGGCGCCAGCGCCTTGCAGGTGATCATCGCCGATTGCAGCAGCTGGGCCTTTTCCTGGCTGACATGCTGCAGGCTCTCGACCACCTTGCGCAGCATGTCCTTGGCGAAGGCGGGATTGGACAAGGCCGGCTTGATGGCGGGACCGAACGACGCGCGCATCGCCTGGACCAGCACATCGGCCTTGTCGATGTTGAGGCGCAGAATTTCCTGAAGATTCTCGTCGGCGATGTAGCTCAGTACCTCGCCATAGATCTCGATCAGCGGCTTGTCGAGTTCGGCGCAGACATTGAAGAAATGCTTGTCGCGCGCGAAGAAATCGAAGGCCGAATCGCCCAGGACCCTGCGGTAGAACTGATACATGTCGTTGTTCCAGACGCCGACCCCGGTCAGCGCCGCCGGACGGGCGAGGAAATAGGGAAAATCCTCGCCGACCGTCTGTTTGGCCTTCTTGATGGTCGGCTGATCCAGCTGGATGAAATCGCGGATCGTTTCGAAGGTCGTCAGGCAGTGGATGTTTTCGCCCAGCTCGAACAGATGGGCGCTGTTCAGCATATTATAGGCGGGCAGCAGCGGAAGCTGCCAGTCATAGGCCATGCATTTCGAGATGTCGCGCACCTTGCGTTCGTCGAAACCGCCGGCGACCCTGCGCTCGACCTTCTCGGACTTGGTGAGCAGGCCGAACAGCACCTTCTTCTTGACGGTCTCGGTGACCATCTTGGGCGGTTCCTTGTTTTCCTGCTCGAGATAGTGGCGCGAGCAGGTCTTGACCAGCAGCTGCTGGATCTGCAGCAGAGTCACGCCGCACACCAGGGGCTCGTCTTCGGCGGTCACCGGATTGCCGGCGGCGTCCTTGACGAATTCGGCGGCCAGTTCGGTATTGGCGCGATAGGCCTTGATGAAGCGGTAAAGCTCGCGCGGATCATGGATAACCGACTTGTAGCTGGCATCCGGGGCAAGCTTGCCGTCAGTCTTGAAGATCTCGATGATCTTCTTCAGCGCATCGATGATGTTCCGCTTCGTCTCGCTGTTCATTTCGACGGGCGGCGGCAATTGAGGCAACGTCATCGCGCTAAGGTCCGATATTTGTTCAAGCCTTCTGAAGTGCGCCGGAAAATAGCACACGATCCAAGGCAGGTGTATTGCCAAACATCACGGCTGGAACAAGTAAATCATTCCGGGAGGCCGGTTCCTTCGGAGGCGGGAGTCTTGTCCTGGCTGGTGCCGCTGGCGCCGGGCATCGGCGACGAGATGCGGTCGGAACTCTGCCAGCTTGCGGTGTAGGCCTGCACGGCCAGGCGCACCGTCGAGAGCAGCGCATCGGAATCGGTGATCGATTCGGGCGCCTTGTCGGCCCAGGGCAGGTTGCCGTAACGCAGCGCGGCGCGGGCCAGGTCGGCCGGCGGCGCGGCGTGGTGGCCGGCATGGCCTGGATTTTCCATGACTTGGGCTACGCGGTCATAGAGGGCCGAAACCGACTGCGCCGAATGGTCGTGGTCATAGAACATGGTCTGATTCTTGGCGGCGGCGTGCGGCACCAGATTGGCGGCCGCCTGGTCGGGATTCTCCTCGCGCGCCTTCAGCACCTTGACCGCGCCGGCCGGTCCGAGGAAGTGGGCGAGGTAAAGCTCGGTCGAGCCGACCTTGCGGCCCAGGCTGTGTTCGAGCTTGTGCCGATTGTCGTTGGCATATTCGCCGGCGATCAGCGAGGACAAGGCCGGGTCCTTGCGCAGCGACAGGATGTGCTGGCGCTGTTCGGCGTCGGCGATGGTGTATTGGCCCTTGCCGTCTTTGTGGATCATGTCGGCGAAGGCGCCGAGGCCATATTTCTCGCCATGCAGCTTGACCAGCGACAGCCAGGTGTTCTGGGTGAACTGGAACAGGCCGGCGGCCGAGGAGTGGCGCGACTTGGCCTCGGAGGAGAGGCTGCTCTCCTTGTTGGCCTGGGCCATCAGATAATCGAAGCTGACGCCTGTCTCACGGCTGGCGCTGCGAATGTGCGAAGTGACGCCCTCGATCTCCAGCGCCCGGCTGGCGACTTGCATCAGCTTCGGTTCGTCGCTCCCCTGCATGACGCCCCTCATTGAAAAGAAGCGCCACTATCATCGCTCAGTCGTTAAGGAGTCATTTAGGCGGATTCGACGGGGGCGCGTCGATGAAGGGCGGCAGCTCCCTCATGCAATCGTCGACCATATGATCGTACTGGCCGCGCAGATTTTCGCGCTGGGCCAGCGCCATCGGGCTGGGATTGTGCTCGTCGGCGGGATCGATCGACACCGGCCCCATGGTCTCGTCCGCATTCTTGCGGCAGGCGGCGAGGTCCACGTCGTGGCGCGTGGTGGGCTTGGACGGCGCGCAGGCCGCCAGCAGGCACAGCAAGGGAATGAACGGAGAAAAGCGCATCGACGACTACTCTGGACGAAACCGGGGCCCCATATGGGCATGGAGCGCGCCGCTTCGCAAGTGCGCGGGTGCGGCGATTCTGAAGTTCCTACGATCTCGATGCGAGCGGGACACTAGCTTGCCTTCGTCGGCATAATCGACTACGCCTAACCCCCTTCAACTCGACGGAACACACTCTCTCACCATGCGCCTCTTCCGCCATTTCGCCGAACTGCCATCCGCCGTCCGTGGCGGCGTCGTTGCGCTCGGCAATTTCGATGGGGTGCATCTCGGCCATCAGGCGGTGATCGGGGCGGCGCTGGAGCTGGCGAAAAAGCTGGATGCGCCGGCCGGCGTGATGACCTTCGAGCCGCATCCGCGCTCGGTCTTCGTGCCCGACCAGCCGCCTTTCCGTCTGACGCCGTTCCGCATCAAAGCCCGCCTGATCGAGGCGCTTTCCGTCGATTTCCTGCTGATGCAGCATTTCGACAAGGCGTTCGCCGCCCATACCGCCGAGGAATTCATCGACGAGGTCCTGATCAAGGGGCTGGGCGTGCGCGGCGTGGTGACGGGCTATGATTTCTGCTTCGGCAAGGGGCGCGTCGGCTCGGTCGAGATGCTGCGCGCGCGGCCCGAATTCCAGACCGTCACCGTCAATGCGCAGACCGGCCCCGACGGCCAGACCTATTCCTCGAACCTGATCCGCCAGTCGCTGCTCGACGGCAAGCCCGACAGGGCCGCCCGCCTGCTGGGCCGCCCGTGGGAGATCGAAGGCCGGGTCGAGACCGGCGATCAGCGCGGACGCACCATCGGCTTCCCGACGGCCAATCTGCATCTGGCCGACTATATGCGTCCGGTCAAAGGCGTCTATGCGGTGCGGGCCGGCATCGACCATGGTTCAGATACCGTCTGGCATGACGGCGTCGCCAATCTCGGCAGCCGTCCGACCTTCGACAAGCAGGACGTGATCCTGGAAGCCCATCTGTTCGATTTCGACGGCGATCTCTATGGTCGCCATCTGCGCGTCGCTCTGGCCGGCTATATCCGGGCGGAGCGCAAGTTCGACGGTCTGCCGGCCTTGAAGGCCCAGATCGCCGCGGACTGCGACACCGCGCGCGCCATCCTGTCCGAGGTTGCTGATCAATGACCGCCGACTACAAGAATACCGTCTTCCTGCCCGCCACCGATTTCCCGATGAAGGCGGGTCTGCCGGACCTGGAACCCAAGCTGCTGGCCCGCTGGAAGCAGATGGACCTCTACGGCAAGATGCGCGAGCAGGCCAAGGCCGAGGGCCGTCCGCAATTCGTGCTGCATGACGGCCCCCCCTATGCCAACGGCCATCTGCATCTCGGTCACGCGCTGAACAAGATCCTCAAGGATTTCGTCGTCAAGTCGCAGCGCATGACCGGCAAGGACGCGCCTTATGTGCCGGGCTGGGACTGCCATGGCCTGCCGATCGAGTGGAAGATCGAAGAGCGCTACCGCGAGGCCGGCCGCGACAAGGACGAGGTCGACCCGGTCGAATTCCGCCGCGAGTGCCGCGAATTCGCAGCCGGCTGGATCGACGTTCAGCGCGAGGAGTTCCAGCGCCTGGGCGTGGCCGGCGAATGGAACAATCCCTACACCACCATGGCTTTCACGGCCGAAGCCCAGATCGTGCGCGAGCTGTCGAAGTTCGTCATGCAGGGCGACCTTTATAAGGGCGCCAAGCCGGTCCTGTGGTCGGTGGTCGAGAAGACCGCGCTGGCCGAAGCCGAAGTCGAATATCACGACCACACCTCGATCAGCATCTGGGTGCGCTTCCCGATCGAGACCGCCAGCCGGCCGGATCTGGCCGGCGCCTCGGTGGTGATCTGGACCACCACGCCCTGGACCATGCCCGCCAACAAGGCGGTCGCCTTCGGTCCGGAAATGGACTACGCGCTGTTCCAGGTCGACGCCGTCGCCGAGGGCAGCCTGGCCGTGCCGGGGGAAAAGCTGGTTCTGGCCGTCGCGCTGGCCGAGCAGGTGCTGGCCGACGCCAAAGTGACCGGCTTCACCAAGCTGGCCTCGTTCCCCGGCGCCGAACTGGCCGGCACCGTGGCGCGTCATCCGCTGTCGAAGCATCCGGGCAATGACGGCTATTGGGGCAAGGCCCCGCTGCTGGCCGGCGACTTCGTCACCGACGACGCCGGCACCGGCTTCGTCCATATCGCGCCGTCGCACGGCGAGGACGACTGGAAGCTCGGCATGGCGCACGGAATTCCCGTGCCCGACACCGTGATGCCCGACGGCACCTACAACCACGTCATGCCGTTGTTCGCCGGCCTCTCGGTGCTGGCCAAGGGCAAGGACGGCAAATATTACTGCCCGGCCGCCAAGCCGGTGATGGAAGCGCTGAAGGCCGAAGGCAACCTTCTGCATAACGGCAAGCTGGTTCACTCCTATCCGCACAGCTGGCGCTCGAAGGCGCCGCTGATCTTCCGCACCACGCCGCAATGGTTCATCTCGATGGAGAAGAGCGGCCTGCGCGACAAGGCGATGGCCGCCATCGAGGCGACCCGCTTCGTTCCCGCCGCCGGCCAGCGCCGCCTGGCGTCGATGGTCGAGAGCCGTCCCGATTGGTGCGTGTCGCGCCAGCGCGCCTGGGGCGTGCCGATCACCGTCTTCGTCCACAAGACCACCGGCGAGGTGCTGCGCGACCAGAATGTGCAGGACCGCATCGCCGCCGCCGTCGAGGCGGAGGGCGCCGACGCCTGGTATACCTGCCCGGCCCAGCAGTTCCTCGGCAACGACTACAAGGCCGAGGATTACGACCAGGTCACCGACATTCTCGACGTCTGGTTCGATAGCGGCTGCACCCACAGCTTCGTGCTGGAAAGCGGCCTGTGGGGCATGAAGTGGCCGGCCGACGTCTATCTCGAAGGTTCGGACCAGCATCGCGGCTGGTTCCAGTCGTCGCTGCTGGAAGGCTGCGGCACGCGCGGCGCCGCACCGTTCGGGACCGTCCTGACCCATGGCTTCCTGCTGGACGAGCAGGGCCGCAAGATGTCGAAGTCGCTCGGCAACGGCATCGAGCTGCCCGACGTGCTCGGCCAGATGGGCGCCGACATCGTGCGCCTGTGGGTCGCCTGCGCCGATTATTCCGAAGATGTCCGCGTCGGCCATGAGATTTTGAAAACCCAGGTCGACGTCTATCGCCGGCTGCGCAACACGTTGCGCTATCTGCTCGGCGCGCTCGACGGCTTCACCGAGGAAGAGCGGGTGCCGGCGCACGACATGCCGCAGCTGGAGCGCTGGGTGCTGCATCGCCTGACCGAAATGGACCGCCTGGTCCGCAAGGCGGTCGGCGATTTCCAGTTCCACAGCCTGTTCGCCGAACTGACCAATTTCTGCACGCTCGATCTGTCCGCCTTCTATTTCGACGTGCGCAAGGACAGCCTCTATTGCGACCACCCGTCCGATCCGCGCCGCCGCGCCGCCCGGACCGTGATGGATATCCTGTTCACCTGCCTGTCGCGCTGGCTGGCGCCGTTCCTGTCCTTCACCGCGGAAGAGGCCTATCTGGCCCGCCATCCCGGCACCGAGGGTAGTGTTCATCTGGAGCAGTTCCCCGACCTGCCGGAAAACTGGAAGGATGACGGTCTGGCGGCCCGCTGGGCGGTGATCCGCGATCTGCGCCGCGTCACGACGGGGGCCTTGGAGCTGGAACGCGCCGCCAAGCGCATCGGATCGAGCCTGCAGGCCGCCCCGGTTCTCTATATCAATCAGAAGCAGGCAGAATTGCTGGCCGGCCTCGATCTGGCGGAGATCTGCATCACCTCGGCGATCACCATCGAAGTGGCGCCGGTTCCCGAGGGCGCTTTCACCCTCCCCGACGTCGCCGAAGCCGGCCTGATGTTCGCGGCAGCCGAGGGCGAGAAGTGCCAGCGCTGCTGGAAGATCCTGCCCGATGTCGGCACCCATTCGCATGAGGGCCTGTGCGCCCGCTGCGACGATGCGGTGACGCGCCTATGAGCAACGAATTCCTCGAATTCGTTGCAGGCCTGCGACTGCAGGCCCGCGCTGCCGACAGCCGTTGTCACGCAGGCGGTATTGCTTGGCGCGGTAGCCCAGCGGCTGGAAGCCGCGCCCGGCGCCTGAGGGCGCAAGCACTATGAAGTTTGAACCCGGAGCCGGGCGACGTCTCTCGATCGGTCTGCCGATCGCGGCGCTGTCCACCGTGCTCGACCAGCTGTCGAAATATCTGATCCTGACCGAGCTGCCGGAAGCGCGCGAGGGCAGGGTCCAGATATTGCCGTTTCTCGATTTCGTGGTGACCTGGAATCACGGCGTCAGTTTTTCCATGGGCACCGGCACCGTCTATGACCGCTTGATCTTCGCGGTTCTGGCCATCGTCGTCAGCGCGGTTCTGGTGTTCTGGATGGCCAAGGGTGCCAAGCCGCTGGTGCTGGTCGCGCTCGGTCTGGTGGCCGGCGGCGCAGTGGGAAACTGCATCGATCGTGTAAGGCTGGGGGCGGTGGAGGATTTCATCTACGCCCATGCCGGCTCGCTGGCCTTTCCGGCGGTGTTCAACGTCGCCGATTCGGCCATTTGCGTCGGCGCCGCCTGTATGGTTTTCGACTCCTTGTTTGATCGTCCTCTTTCGCATAAGAATACGCCATGATCGCTCCTCGCACCTCCAAGGCCGGTACCGTCGCCATCGCGCTCGTGCTCGCCGCCGTTAGCTTGTCCGCCTGCTCCGACGCCCGTCGCGCGCTGGGCTACGACAAGGCTCCGCCCGACGAATTCGCCGTGATCGCGCGCGCGCCGCTGGCGCAGCCGCCGGATTACAATCTGCGCCCGCCGGCGCCGGGCGCCGCGCGTCCGCAGGAAGGCACCGCGACCGACCAGGCCCGTGCCGCCCTGACTCCCGGCAAGACCGCGCCGGCCGCCGCGCCTGACGGCACCAAGGGCGAGCAGTTCCTGCTGGCCAAGTCCGGTGGCGACAAGGCGCCGAAGGACATCCGCCGCACCGTCAACGAGGAGACCACCCAGATGGTCGAGGCCGACGATCATTTCGTCGACCGCCTGATGTTCTGGCAGGATAAGGCTCCGCCCGGCGACATCGTCAATCCGGGCGCGGAAAGCAAGCGCCTGAAGGACAATGCCGCGGCCGGCAAGTCGCCGACCGAAGGGCAGACCGTCGTCATCGAGCGGAAGACGTCCTATTTCTGGGACAATTTCTTCTGATCTCGTTCCGATGAGCACCTTGACCGAAGCGATCGATGAGCGGCGAACCTTCGCCATCATCTCGCACCCTGACGCCGGCAAAACCACGCTGACGGAAAAGCTGCTGCTGTTCGGCGGCGCCATCCAGATGGCCGGCGCCGTCCGCGCGCGCGGCGAGCAGCGCCGTGCCCGCTCGGACTGGATGGCGATCGAACGCGAGCGCGGCATCTCGGTGACCGCGTCGGTGATGTCGTTCGAGCATGACGGGCTGTCGTTCAACCTGCTCGACACGCCGGGCCACGAAGATTTCTCGGAAGATACCTATCGCACGCTGACCGCTGTCGATTCGGCGGTGATGGTGCTCGACGCCGCCAAGGGTATCGAGAATCAGACCCGCAAGCTGTTCGAAGTGTGCCGTCTGCGCAACGTCCCGATCATCTCCTTCATCAACAAGGTCGACCGCGAGGGGCGCGAGACCTTCGACCTGCTGGATGAAATCGAGAAGAGCCTCGCGCTGGACGTCTGCCCGATGACCTGGCCGATCGGCATGGGCCGCGACTTGAAGGGCGTCTACGACCTGACCCGCAATCAGGTGCTGCTGTTCGACCAGACCCGCGGCGACACCATCCCCGAAGGCATCGATATGCCGCTCGAGGATTCGCGCCTCGACGACCTGGTCGGGGCGGAAGCCGCCGCCAAACTGCGCGAGGAAGTCGAGCTGGTGCAGGGCGCCTGTCCGGCCTGGGATCTCGAAGCCTATCGCGCCGGCCATCTGAGCCCGGTCTTCTTCGGCTCCGCGCTGCGCAATTTCGGCGTCGCCGAGCTGCTGGGCGGCATCGGCCGGCTGGCACCCCGTCCGCGTCCGCAGCCGACCCAGGGCCGCACCGTCGAGCCGACCGAGGAAAAGGTCAGTGGCTTCGTGTTCAAGATCCAGGCGAACATGGACCCGAACCACCGCGACCGCATCGCCTTCTTCCGCATGTGTTCGGGCCGCTTCAAGCGCGGCATGAAGCTGAAGCATGTGCGGTCGGGCAAGCTGATCGCCATGGTCAATCCGGTGTTCTTCCTGGCGCGCGACCGCGCGCTGGCCGAAGAGGCTTTCCCCGGCGATATTCTCGGCATCCCCAACCATGGCAGCCTTCGCATCGGTGACGCGCTGACCGAGGGCGAGGATCTGCGCTTCACCGGCATTCCCAGCTTTGCCCCGGAACTTCTGCGCCGCGTGCGCCTTGATGATCCGATGAAAGCGAAGCAACTGCGCAAAGCTCTGGAAGATTTGGCCGAAGAGGGCGTTTCGCAGCTCTTCAAGCCGATCAACGGGGCGACCTGGATCGTCGGTGTGGTCGGTCAGCTTCAGTTCGAAGTGATCGCCAACCGCATCGAGAGCGAATACAACCTCAAGGCCGGCTTCGAAGAGGCGCCGTTCGACACGGCGCGCTGGATTTCCTCGGACAATCCGGACCAGCTCAAGAAGTTCATCGAGGCGAACACTTCCTCGATGGCCGAGGATCGCGACGATGCGCCGGTGTTCCTGGCCCGCAACGCCTGGACGCTGAACCGGGCGCAGCAGGACTTCCCGGAAATCCGCTTCAGCAACACGCGCGAGCAGCACTGAAATGAGCGACGCCCTCATCCGACCTGTGATGAGGGCCGACCGCGAAAAGTGGCAGGTGCTGTGGGACGGCTATAACGAGTTTTATGGCCGTACCGGCGCCACCGCGCTCGATCCCGGCGTCACCGGCATGACCTGGGCCCGCTTCTTCGACAGCTATGAGCCCGTCCATGCTTTGGTCGCCGAGCGTGGCGAGGAGCTGCTCGGGCTGGCCCATTTCCTGTTCCACCGCAGCACCACCACCATCGAACCGTTCTGCTATCTGCAGGATCTGTTCACGACCCAAGAGGCGCGCGGCCAGGGTGTCGGCCGCGCTTTGATCGAGGCGGTCTATGACCGCGCCCAGCAGGCGGGAGCCCCGCGGGTCTATTGGCAGACCCACGAGAGCAACGAGACGGCGATGCGGCTCTATGACACGGTGGCCGAGAAGTCCGGCTTCGTCGTCTATCGCCGCCGATTTATTCCCTGACCGGCACGGCCACATTGCAGACATTGGTGAAATTGGCCTTGTAGACGTGGAAATCGTCGGGCGGGTTGCGCCGGGTTTCCAGATAGTCCTTCCAGGTCTTGCTGCCGGTTTTCAGGATCTGCAGCTTGGGCCGCTGGTCGGCCGGCAGATCGGCCATCAGCTTGACCGAGTTGATCTTCACCAACTGCTCGGGCTTGTCATACATGCCCATCGGGGCGGTGCCGCGCGGCAAAGCGGACAGATATTCCATGCCCTTCAGCACGCGCCCGACCACGGTGATGTTGAGGTCGAGCATGCGCGGGCTCTGGCCGATGATGGCGTAGAGTTCGGCGCCGGTGCTGCTGTCGACTTCCATATTGCGGCCGGCGCCGACCACGCCGTAGCAATGGGTGATCCAGGCCTTGTTCTGCTTGGGGTCGGCGGCGACCGGGAAGCCTTCGCTCCAGCCGGTCAGCGGCGCCCAGCCGTCGCGGTCGGCCAGCTTGCTGAAGGGCAGGCTGCCCTTGAACGGGATCGAGAATTCGGCCGGCAGATGGGCCGAGGCGGCGCCGAGCGGCTTGGCTTTGGCCTTGTCGTCCTCGTTCGGATCACCCCATTGGGTGACGAAATTGTCCTGCACGCGCACCACCGCCAGATTGTCGTAATACCCCTCATGGGCCAGGGTGCGGATATTGGCGACATGCTCGGGTGCAAAGCGCGGCGCCAGCTCGATGATCACCTGATGGCCGTCGAGATCCATCACCAACCCGTTCTTGGGATCGAGCGGGCGCCAGTCCGAAGCCGGCGAGTCCTTGAGGATTTCCGCCGGCGTCTTTGCCAGCGCAGGCGCGCACAGAGCCGAGAGCAACAGAAGGGCGGCAGCTCGCTTCACGGACAGTCTCCTTGCTTGGGACGGGGTGGGTTGTTAAAAGACAGGCTAACTCTGGATCATCAGGATCATCGGTAATTCCATGCAGACCGCCAACGACATTCGTCGCACGTTCCTCGATTTCTTCGCCAAGAACGGCCATGAAGTGGTGCCCTCCAGCCCGCTGGTGCCGCGCAACGACCCGACCCTGATGTTCACCAATGCCGGCATGGTGCAATTCAAGAACGTCTTCACCGGCATGGAAAAGCGCGACATCCCGCGCGCCACCTCGTCGCAGAAATGCGTGCGCGCCGGCGGCAAGCACAACGATCTCGACAATGTCGGCTATACCGCCCGTCATCACACCTTCTTCGAGATGCTCGGCAATTTCTCGTTCGGCGACTATTTCAAGGAAAACGCCATCGAATATGCCTGGAAGCTGATCACCCAGGAATTCGGCCTGGCCAAGGACAAGCTGCTGGTCACCGTCTATCACAATGACGATGTGGCCTTCGATCTGTGGAAGAAGATCGCCGGCTTCTCGGACGACCGCATCATCCGCATCCCGACCGCCGACAATTTCTGGGCGATGGGCGACACCGGCCCGTGCGGTCCCTGTTCGGAGATCTTCTACGATCACGGTCCGTCGATCCCCGGCGGCCCGCCCGGCAGCCCGGACCAGGATGGCGACCGTTTCATCGAGATCTGGAACCTGGTCTTCATGCAGTTCGAGCAGGTGACCAAGGAACAGCGCATCGATCTGCCGCGTCCCTCGATCGACACCGGCATGGGCCTCGAACGCCTGGCCGCGGTGCTGCAGGGCAAGCACGACAATTACGATATCGACCTCATGCGCGCGCTGATCGAGGCGTCGGCCGATCAGTCGAACACCGATCCGGACGGCCCGCACAAGATCTCGCACCGCGTGATCGCCGACCATCTGCGCTCCTCGTCCTTCCTGATCGCCGACGGCGTGCTGCCGTCCAATGAAGGCCGCGGCTATGTGCTGCGCCGTATCATGCGCCGCGCCATGCGCCATGCGCAGCTGATGGGCTGCACCGAGCCGCTGATGTATCGCCTGGTGTCCTCGCTGGTCGCCCAGATGGGCCAGGCCTTCCCGGAACTGGCGCGCGCCCAGAGCCTGATCACCGAGACGCTGAAGCTGGAAGAGACCCGCTTCAAGCAGACCCTCGACCGTGGTTTGAAACTGCTCGACGAAGAGACCGCCAAACTGGGCGAGAAGGGCGTGCTGGCCGGTGACGTCGCCTTCAAGCTGTACGACACCTATGGCTTCCCGCTCGATCTGACCCAGGACGCCCTGCGCGGCCGCGGCATGGAAGTGGACCTGGTCGGCTTCGACGCCGCCATGGCCAAGCAGAAGGCCGACGCCCGCAAAGCCTGGGCCGGCTCGGGCGAAGCCGCCACCGAGACCGTGTGGTTCGAGATCAAGGAATCGGTCGGGGCCAGCGAGTTCCTCGGCTACGACACCGAAAAGGCCGAAGGCAAGATCGTCGCCCTGCTGGTTGACGGCAAGCCGGCGGACAGCGCCAAGGCCGGCCAGACCGTCGCGATGATCGCCAACCAGACTCCGTTCTACGGCGAGTCGGGCGGCCAGATGGGCGACGCCGGCGAAGTCGTCGCCCCCAAGGGCAAGATGAGCGTGGCCGATTGCCAGAAGAAGCTGGGCGACCTGATCGTCCATTTCGGCAAGGTCGAAGAGGGCGAGATCAAGGTCGGCGATTTCGTCACCCTGCTGGTCGACGGCACCCGCCGCACCAATCTACGCGCCCACCATTCGGCGACCCATCTGCTGCACGAGGCGCTGCGCCGGCGCTTGGGCACCCATGTCACCCAGAAGGGATCGCTGGTCGCCCCGGACAAGCTGCGCTTCGACATCAGCCATCCCAAGCCGCTGTCGCCGGAAGAGGTTCGCGCCGTCGAGGATGACGTCAACAGCCATATCCGCGCCAATCTGGTGGTCGACACCACGCTGATGACGCCCGACGACGCCATCGCCGCCGGCGCCATGGCGCTGTTCGGCGAGAAATATGGCGAGGAGGTCCGCGTCGTCAGCATGGGCGAAGGCGGCGACAAATTCTCGGTCGAGCTGTGCGGCGGCACCCATGTGCGCCGCACCGGCGACATCGGCCTGTTCAAGCTGACCGGCGAAAGCGCGGTGGCGGCGGGCGTGCGCCGCATCGAGGCGATGGTCGGTGCGTCGGCCGAAGCTTTCGTCGACGAGCAGGAGCGTCTGCTGACCCTGGCCTCGGCCAGCCTCAAGGCGACCCCGGCCGAACTGCCGGGCCGTATCGAGGCGTTGCTGGAAGAGCGCCGCAAATTCGAAAAGGAATTGTCGGACCTGCGCCGCCAGCTCGCGACCGGCGGTGGTGCGGCCAGCGCCAACAAGCAGGTCGGCAGCGTCACCTTCGCCGGGCGTCAGCTCGACGGCGTGCCGGCCAAGGATCTCAAGGCGATGGCCGACGACATCAAGAAGCAGATCGGCTCGGGCGTCGTCGCCCTGATCAGCAATGCCGACGGCAAGGCTTCGCTGGTGGTCGGCGTCACCGACGATCTGACGGCGAAGGTGTCGGCGGTCGATCTGGTGCGCGTCGGTTCCGAGACTTTGGGCGGCAAGGGCGGCGGCGGCCGGCCCGACATGGCCCAGGCCGGCGGACCCGAGGCCGAGAAGGCCAAGGACGCGCTGGACGCCATCGAGAAAGCCATCGCGCAGGTCGCGTGATATATCGCGGTATGATGTATTGTGCAGTGCACAATAATTTGATTGAAATTTGCCGGGAAAGGGGTATCATTCATCGTGCTGCATTGCAGCAAAGTGAGTGCCCCCCTCTCTTTCAGCAAGGACAGAATCATGACCGCCAACACCACCCAGTCGCTCGATCAGTTCGTCGCGTTCGGCAAGGAAAATGTCGATGCGTTCGTCAAGAGCAGCAGTCTCGCCGTCAAGGGCATCGAAGAGCTGACCAAGGCCTACACCACCCTGGCCAACCAGCAGATCGAGCAGACCGTTTCCGCGGTCAAGGCTCTGTCGGCGGTCAAGTCCCCCTCCGAATTCCAGGCCGTGTACTCCAACCTGGCCAAGACCAGCCTGGAGACCTTGGTCGCCGAGGGCCGCAAGCTGCAGGAACTGACCAGCTCGGTCGTCACCAGCAGCGCCGCCCCGATCAACGCCCGCATCCAGGCCGTCGCCGGCAGCTTCAAGGCCGCCTGAATCCCGGCCTGACTTTCGGAACGGCCGGCGTGGCGCCCGATGGCGCTGCGCCGGCCGTTTTCATGTCATCATGCTGACGCCGCGCCAGGCGCTGGCCGTCCTGCCGGCCGAGGCCCCGCTGCTCAATGCGGCGGGCACCGCGCTGGCCGCCTCCGATCCCGCTGCCGCTTCCGACTGGTTCCGCCGCGCCGTCCGGATTACACCGGGCGAGCCCGAACCCTGGGCCAATCTCGCCGCGTCCCTGCTGGCCCTCGGCCATGACGCTGACGCGCATCACGCTGTTACTCGGGCGCTGATCCTGGCGCCGGGCAGCGCTGAGGCCTGGAACAATCTCGGCAACACCCTTTTCGAACAGCGCGCCTATGGGCCGGCGCTCGCCGCCTTCGGACGGGCGCGGCGGATCGCGCCGCTGTTCGCCGATGCCTGCCTCAATGAAGGCGGTCTGCGCCTCGATCTCGGCGAGGCGGGCGAGGGGGCAAGGCTGAGCCGTCTCGCCGTGGCGCTGTCACCCGATCTGCCGGGGGCGTGGAACAATCTCGGCAATGGCCTGCTGCTGGAATGCCGCCTGGCCGAGTCCGACGCCGCTCTCCGCTACGCCGTCCTGCTGGCGCCCGATGATGCGCAGATCCATTTCAACCGTGCCGCGCCGCTGCTGAAGATGGGCCGTTTCGAGGAAGGCTGGCGCGAATATGAATGGCGGCGCCTTACCCCTGCGGCGCTGGAGCGGCGCCGCAGGTTCGATCCGCCCGATTGGCCGGGCGGCGATCCCAAGGGCGTGACAGTGCTGCTGAGCACCGAGCAGGGCTTCGGCGACGCGCTGCAATTCAGCCGCTACGCGGTATGGATGGCCGAACGTGGCGCCCGGGTGATCCTGCGCACCAACGCTCCGCTGGTGCGGCTGATGCGAACCTTGCCGGGCGTCTCCGGCGTGGTGAGCTTCGACGAGGAGCCGCCGCCGTTCGATTTCCATCTGCCGGTGATGAGCTTGCCTAATCTCTATGGCGAGATGCCGGTTCCGGTGCCTTATCTCTTCGCCGACCCTGCGGCGGTCGATCTGCCGGGGCTCAAGGTCGGCCTGGCCTGGTCGGGCAATCCGCGTCCCCGCCAGCGTTCCGCCCATCTGCTCGATGCCCGCCGCAGCCTGACGCGTGCCCATTTCGACGATCTGGCGGCGATCCCCGATATTTCACTGGTCAGCGTGCAGAGGGATGCGGGCGATTTCGCCGATACGGCCTCCCTGATCATGGCGCTCGATCTGGTGGTTTCGGTCGACACCGCGGTGGCCCATTTGGCCGGCGCCCTGGGCAAGCCGGTCTGCATCCTGTCGCGCTTCGACGGTTGCTGGCGCTGGCTGCAGGGGCGGGACGATACGCCCTGGTATCCCAAGGCGCGCCTGTTCCGCCAGCCGGCCCCGGGCGACTGGGAGTCGCCACTCGGTGCGCTCCGTAAACATATTGTTACATTATAACGACTGGCGGAAATATCGCTGAAAGATGGAGCTCCTAGGATCAAAGAACGTCAAAGGGACTCTAGGGGAATAGTGGCATGAGCTTTTTAGGGAAAAGCTCCGGCGGGCTGGCTACGGCTCCGCAGGAGAAACCGGTGGCCTTGCCAGTCGTCGATCCCACCCGCCGCCGTTTCCTGATCGTTTCGGACGGACGAGCCGGCTCGACCCTGATTACCGCCATTCTCGGCGCCGCCGGCCTCGATCTCGGCATGCCGTCGGTCGGCGATTGGAATCCGCTGGGCGGGGCTTACGAGCATCCCGGCCTGGCCGAGCTGAACCGCGCGCTGGAGACCGCCGAGCACCTGTCCGCCCTCGACGAACGCTTCCCCGGTTTGCAGGCCATTTCCCGCTTCTATCGCAGCCGCGCCAAGCGGCGGGTGCGCAAGCTGATGAGCCTGGGGCAGTGCGTGAAATGCTCGCCGCTCGCCGCCGGCTATGTCTTCAAGATCGGGCTGATGCCGCAGATCATCACCGTCTATCGCGATTTCGGCGATCTCGCCCGCTCGAAGATGCTGCTGGAACGCATGCCTTGGCCGGCCATCGCCGATCGCGCGATCCATACCTATCGCAACGCCCTGATCGGCATCCATACCTTCGGCGGCTGCGCCATCTCCTATGACGAGATGATCGATCCGCAGCAGACCGCCTGGCTGCAGGCGCTGGCCGACTGTACCGGGCTGGATTACCAGTCGCTGGCCGAGTCGCGCGCCAAGATCGCGCGGCCCAAGCCGAAGGGGAACCGCGAGGCGCAATTGTTCCATCTCGACGAGCGCCTCGATTCGGTCGAACGCGACCTGCGCGCCTTGCACGGACGCTACACGCCGCCCAGCTGGCAATATCTCCGCGCCGCCGCCGCGGCAAAATGATTCCCGCCGCGGAAGCGGCAAAATGATTATCGTTTTCATAGTCAGCTGACAGCGCTGACGCTACTCTGGCATCGCAACCATAAAAACGAGGAAGCGATGCGGAGAATATTGTTGTGCCTGCTGGCGTTTCTGAGCGTTCGCGCCTACGCCGAGCCGGCTGTTCCTCAGGACAGGCTGGGCCTGCAGCTCTATAGCCTGCATGAGGAGCTGGCCGCCGATCTGCCCGGCACGCTGACGCAGATCGCCGGACTGGGCATCAAGAATGTCGAGATCTACGGCCTGCTGGGCCGCACGCCGGACCAGTTCAAGGCCGAGCTCGACCGCGCCGGGCTGAAGGCGGTCGGCTATCACGTCCAGCTCGCGCAATTGCAGACCGACGTGCCCGGCATCATCGCCCAGAGCAAGCTTCTCGGCATCGGCCATGTCGGCGTCGCCTGGATCAAGCCGGCCAGCGCCGGTCCCGACGAGGGCATTACCGCCCATGACGTCGATGTCGCCGCCGACGCCTTCAACAAGGCCTGTCCCGCGCTGAAGGGGGCCGGGCTGCATGTGTTCTATCACCTGCATGGCTTCGAATTCCGCAAGGATGAGACAGGTCGGACTTTACTCGACCGCTTCCTGGCCGAGACCGATCCGTCGTGCGTCGAGCTGCAGGTCGACGTGTTCTGGGTGGCCCAGGCCGGTGTCGATCCGGTCGCCCTCCTGCGCCGCTATCCCGAGCGGATCAAGCTTCTGCATCTCAAGGACATCCGCAAGGGCGCCGCCATCGGCGGGATGGCCGGTCATGCGCCGAAGGAAGATTTCGTCGCCATGGGCGAAGGCTCGGTCGACTGGCCGCATTTGTTCGCGGCAGCGCGCGAGGACGGCGTGGAGTGGTACATCCTCGAAGACGAATCGGGCGATGTGATCAATCAGCTCAAGCGGTCGCTGCGCTATCTGGCCGACCATCCGCCGATCAGGCTCAAGAGTCATGTCTCGATCTTCGACCTGAAGACCCGCAAGGCCGAAGAGTTGTTCGCCGCCGATGGCGTGTGGGAAGCGCCGAACTGGTCACCGGACGGCAAGGCGCTGCTGGTCAATTCCGGCGAAAAGCTCTATCGCCTCGATCTCGCCAGCAAGACCCCGGTGGAAATTCCGCTGGGCGGTCTGCTGCCCAACAATGACAAGGGCTATTCACCGGATGGCAAGTCGATCGCCTTTTCGGCGGCGCAGGGGCCGGGGGCGCCGTCGCTGATCTACCGGGCCGGCGCGGACGGCTCCAACCGGACACCGATCGATTCGGACGGTCCGAGCTATTTCCATGGATGGTCGCCGGACGGCAAGGCCGTCGCCCTGGTCGCGCCGCGCGGCGGTCACTTCCACCTTTATTCCCGGGCCGCCGATGGCAGCGGCAGCGATCATGCGCTGACTTCCGCCGCCGCCAATGACGACGGGCCGGATTACAGCCCCGACGGCAAATGGATCTATTTCAATTCCGACCGCTCGGGCGGCTGGGACATCTGGCGCATGCCCAAGGACGGCGCCGGCGCCGATGACGCCAAGGCCGAGCGCCTGACCTCCGACGCCTGGGAAGATTGGTTCCCCCACCCCTCGCCGGACGGCAAGCATCTGCTGCTGGTGTCCTTTCCCGCCGGCGTGAAGAGCCACAATGCCCGCCTGGACGGCATGGCGCTGCGGATGACCGGCCCGAAAGGCGGCAAGGTGGAAACGCTGCTGACCTTCTATGGCGGGCAAGGCTCGCTGAACGTCAATAGCTGGTCGCCGGATTCCACCCGCTTCGCTTTCGTGCGTTTCGAGGAGGTGCGGTAGCTCCTGGCATCTTCCTGGGGCTGACGCGGCAGATTCACCACGAAGACACGAAGGCACGAAGGAAAATGCGCCGCAGGCAATCGTTCATCCTTCCAGACAGATGCTCTGGGAATGAAATGACTGCGCTTCGCGCTTTTCTCCTTCTTCGTGTCTTCGTGTCTTCGTGGTGAAATTCCTATTTTCACCCTAATCCCAGCTTCTGGGCGAGCCCGATGCGCTGCAGTTTGCCTGTGGCGCCTTTCGGGATCTCCGGCAGGAACAGGATCTTTTTCGGCACCTTGAAATCGGCCAGCCGCCCGGCGGCGAAATCGCGCAGATCGCGCTCGGAGGAATCCATCCCCTCGCGCAGCACGACGCAGGCGCCGACTTCCTCGCCCAGCTTGTCGTGCGGAATGCCGAAGGTGACGACCTGCTGGACGGCGGGGTGATCCATCAGCACCTCGTCGACCTCGCGCGGGGAGATCTTCTCGCCGCCGCGATTGATGATCTCCTTCAGCCGCCCGGTCACCGAAATATAGCCCTCGTCATCCATCACACCCTGGTCGCCGGTGCGGAACCAGCCATCGGTGAAGGCCTCGGCGTTGGCTTTCGGATTGCTCTCATAGCCGTCGGTGACGTTGGCGCCTCGGATCACGATCTCGCCGACCTGGCCATGTTTCAGCAGCGCGCCCTTGTCGTCCATGATGGCGACCTCGGGACCGGCCGGCAGACCGACCGTGCCCGGCTTGCGTTTCAAAGGGGGAAGCGGATTGCAGGCCATCTGGTGCGCCGCTTCGGTCATGCCGTAAGCCTCGATCACCGGCGCCCCGAACGCGGCTTCGAGATCGGCCAGCACCTGGGGCGGCAGCGACGCGGAGGAGGAGCGCAGGAAGCGCAGAGGCTGGCGTTCGATCAGATCCTTGTGATGGCCGGCGCGCAGCAGAATTCCCTGATGCATGGTCGGCACGGCGGTGTACCAGCTCGCCTTGCATTCCTCCATCCAGCCGAAGAATTTCAGCGCGTTGAACCCCGGCGTGCAGAACACCGAACTGCCCGCCGACAAAGGCGCCGTCACCCCGGCGATCAGGCCGTGGATATGAAACAGCGGCATGATGTTGAGGCCGACATCCGCCGGTTCGAAGCGGGTGGTCGTGCGGATATTGTGCGCCGAGGCGCAGACATTGCGCTGGCGCAGCGGCACGATCTTGGGCCGGGATGTCGTGCCCGACGTGTGCAGCACCAGCGCCACGTCGTCGGGTTCGGCATAGCCGCCCATGCTCGGCTTGGCAGCGGGCATTCCACTGATGTCGAGGCTGAAGCGTCCGGCTCCATCCTCGCGCCGGGGCGTCAGGCGCAGCATCGGCACGTTGAGCTTTTCCGCCACGGCGATGGCCGGGGTTTCGACATCCTTTTGGACGATCAGCGCCTTGGCGCCGAGATCGGTAAGGTAGAATTCGAACTCTTCCGCACGATAGGCCGGATTGAGCGGCGCCGACGCGGCGCAGGAGGCGACGGCCAGGAAGGTGGCGGCCATTTCCGGGCCGTTGGGCAGCACGATGGCGACGCGGTCGCCGCGTCCGATCCCGACCTTGTTGAGAGCGTCCAGGGTCTCGGCGATCTGGGTCCGCAGGCCGCCGAAGCTCAGGGGCCTGGTCCCGGGCGCGCCGAGCGCCGGAGCGGCGGCGTCGAGGGGGGCCAGAAGCAGCTGCAAGGTGGCGGGAAAGCTCATGGATGTCCTCGTTCTTGTTGTGAATTCAAAGTCTGCCGCATGGGCTTCAGCATCAGCAGCGCCATCGCCGAGGCCAGCAGATTGAACCCGGCGGCGGCGGAGAAGACGCTGGTCCAGTCGCCGCTATCGGCCAGCAGGCTGGAAAACGGCACCAGCAGCGCCGCGGTTCCCTTGGCGGTATAGAGCAGGCCGGCATTGGCGGTGGCGTAGCGGGTGCCGAAGATGTCGCAGCACAGGGCGGGGAACAGGCTGTAGATCTCGCCCCAGGCGAAGAACACCAGGCCGGACAGAATGACGAAGGCGACCGGATTGCGGCCGAACAGGGCCAGCGCCATGATGCCGAACCCTTCCAGGGCGAACGCCAGTCCCATCGTGTTCTCGCGGCCCAGCTTGTCGGACAGCCAGCCGAAGAAAGGGCGGGTGACGCCGTTCAGCACCCGATCGATCGTCATGGCGAAGGTCAGGGCCGGCAGGACGATGCCGGCCAGCGAGACCGGTATGTCGGCGATGCGGAAATCATGGGCGATCGGCCCCAGCTGCGCGGTGGCCATCAGCCCGCCGGCGGCCATCATCACGAACATCGCATAGAGGGTCCAGAACACCGGGGTGGAGGCCATCCGCCAGGGCGGGTACTGGACATGCGGCACCACGGTCTCGGCACAGGGCGCCGGAATGGTCCCGATGGTCCCGTCGTCATGCGGCGGGGCGCGCAGCAGCCAGCCGAGCAGGAACACCGCCAACCCCTGGATCACCCCGAACAGCAGGAAGGTCTGGGCATAGCCGCGCATTTCGATCTGCTGGGCGATCGGCACCAGGGTCATGGCCGAGCCGGCCCCGAAGCCCATCGCCGTAATGCCCGCCGCCAGCCCGCGGCGGTCGGGGAACCATTTCAGCGCATTGCCGACGCAGGTGCCGTAGACGGCGCCGGCGCCGATCCCGCCAAGCACCGAGCCGGCATAAAGCGCCATCAGCGTGTCGGCTCTCGCATCGATCACCCAGGACAGCCCGACCAGCACGCCGCCGGCAAGGATCACCGGGCGCGGACCGAAGCGGTCGACCAGATAGCCCTCCAGCGGCACCAGCCAGGTCTCGGCCAGCACGAACAGGGTGAAAGCGACCTGGATGGCGGCGCGGCCCCAATGAAAGCGGTCGTCCAGCGGCGTGACGAACAGGGTCCAGCCATATTGCAAATTGGCGATCATCGACATGCACAGCACGCCGAACAGCAATTGCCACCATCGCCCGGCGGAGGTCCGCTCGGCGGTTTGAGAAACGGCTTGGGTAAGCTGCTCGACTGCTCCCATGACGTCCTCCCCGGTGAGGGTCGGTCAGCTGGTTGGTTGGATCTCCAGCTTTCCTTTTTTATCGGCCAGCGTTTTCGCCAGCAGGCTTGCTATCGCGTAAATGGCGTCGACATGCGGCGTCGGCGTCTCGGTCAGGCGGGCCATCTCGACCACCGACCCGACCAGCGCCTCCAGCTCCAGGGCGCGCCCGGCTTCGACATCCTGCAGCATCGAGGTCTTGTGCTCGCCCACCGCCTCGGCGCCGGCGATGCGCTTTTCGATGCTGATGCGGAACCGCACGCCCAATTTCTCGGCCACGGCCTGTGTCTCGGCCATCATCTTGGCGGCCAAGTCGCGGGTGAGGGGGAAGCCGCAGATGCCGGCCAGCGTGCCATGGGTCAGGGCGCTGACCGGATTGAAGATCACATTGCCCCACAGCTTCATCCAGATCTCGGCCCGCAGATCGGCGGCGACCGGCGCTTTGAAGCCGGCCTTGGTCAAAGCGTCGGACAGGCGCTGGACACGCTCGGACTTCGATCCGTCGGGCTCGCCCAGGGTGAAGCGGTTGCCCTCGATCACCTTGACCACGCCGGGCGCGATGAGTTCCGAGGCCGGATAGACCACGGTGCCGATGATGCGGTCATTGTCGATATGGCGGGCGATCGAGCCGTCGGGATCGGCGGCCGTCACCGGGCGTCCTTCATAGGGGCCGGGCAGCTTGTGGAAATACCACCAGGGAACGCCGTTCTGCAGGGTGACGATGGTGGTTTCAGGGCCGAGCAGGCGATGCAGGTCGGGGGCGACGGCGGCGACCTGATGTGCCTTCAGCGCCAGCAGGACCACGTCGTGCGGCGCGCCATCCTTGATCGCCGCAGCCTTTACCGAACGGGTAACTTGTTCGGAGCCGTCCTCTTCGATCAGCGTGAAGCCATTCTTCCCGATCGCCTCGAGATTGGCGCCGCGAGCGATGAAGGTAACGTCCTCTCCCGCCAAGGCGAGGCGCGCGCCCAGGAAACCGCCGATCGAACCGGCGCCGACAACCGCGAACTTCATCCTGCCCCGGTCCTCCCGCTTGCAAAGCGATTTACATCGAATGCTACGACGGGCGCTTGCCCTGGTAAACATTTGATGGATCGCCCACCTGTTTAAGCAGCGAGGCTGGGGACAAGACAAATCGAAGCAATCGATCAAAACTTCAAAATTTAATCATTTCATTCCAGACGAGTGTCCAGCCTAGGGTCATAACCATCGCTTGAGCCTTTGGAAGGAGCCCCCTGATGACTGATACACCCGACAAGAAGAAAGCCCTGACCACCGTTGCCGGCTGTCCGGTCGCGCATGACACCAACGTGATGACCGCCGGTCCGCGCGGCCCGATGCTGCTGCAGGATGTCTGGTTCCTCGAGAAGCTCGCCCATTTCGACCGCGAAGTGATCCCCGAGCGCCGCATGCACGCCAAGGGCTCGGGCGCTTTCGGCACCTTCACCGTGACCAACGACATCACCAAATATACCCGCGCCAAGATCTTCTCGAAGGTCGGCAAGAAGACCGAGATGTTCGCCCGCTTCACCACCGTCGCGGGCGAGCGCGGTGCGGCCGACGCCGAGCGCGACATCCGCGGCTTCGCCCTGAAATTCTATACCGAGGAAGGCAATTGGGATCTGGTCGGCAACAATACGCCGGTCTTCTTCCTGCGCGACCCGCTGCGCTTTCCCGATCTCAACCATGCGGTGAAGCGCGATCCGCGCACCAATATGCGCAGCGCCACCAACAATTGGGATTTCTGGACCGGCCTGCCGGAAGCGCTGCACCAGATCACCGTGGTGATGAGCGACCGCGGCATTCCCGCCAGCTATCGCCACATGCACGGCTTCGGCAGCCACACCTTCAGCCTGATCAGCGCCGACAATAAGCGCCATTGGGTGAAGTTCCACTTCGTCACCCAGCAGGGCATCAAGAACCTGTCCGACGCCGAGGCCGAGGCGCTGATCGGCAAGGACCGCGAAAGCCATCAGCGCGATCTCTACGAGTCGATCGAGAAGGGCGATTTCCCGAAATGGACCCTGAAGATCCAGGTCATGCCCGAGGAGGACGCCGGTAAGGTGCCCTATAATCCGTTCGACCTCACCAAGGTGTGGCCGCATGGCGATTATCCGCTGATCGAGGTCGGCGTGATGGAGCTGAACCGCAACCCGGAAAACTTCTTCGCCGACGTCGAACAGGCCGCCTTCAACCCGGCGCAGGTGGTGCCCGGCATCGGCTTCTCGCCGGACAAGATGCTGCAGGGCCGTCTGTTCTCCTATGGCGACGCGCAGCGTTACCGCCTGGGCGTCAACCATCACCAGATCCCGGTCAACCAGCCGCGTTGCCCGGTCCATTCCTATCACCGCGACGGCGCCATGCGGATCAACGGCAATTACGGCGGCACGACCAGCTATTTCCCCAATAGCAACGGCGAGTGGGCCGAACAGCCCGACTTCTCCGAGCCGCCGCTGCCGATCGACGGCCCGGCCGCCCATTGGAACCATCGCGAGGATGCCGACTATTTCTCGCAGCCGGGCGATCTGTTCCGCCTGATGACGCCGGCTCAGCAGAAGACCCTGTTCGAGAACACCGCCCGCTCGATCGGTTCGGTGCCCAAGGAGATCCAGCTCCGTCATATCCGCCACTGCCACAAGGCCGATCCGGCCTATGGCAAGGGCATCGCCGAGGCGCTGGGTCTGACGGTCACCCCCGCCGAGCTGGCGGCCGAGTAATCACCCCTCGCGACCCTCTTCGCGCCGGTTCTGTGCCTTTAATCACAGAGCCGGCGCGAAGACCTGTTTACCCTGTCCCGCGACCGTGATTAGCTGATCGGGGTATCAGGGTTGAGGGCACGCGTGTCGAATCACAGTGATCAGGCATGGCAGGCGGCAGGCGCAATGCCGGGCCTCGGCGCTGACGCACTCGAATCGTTTCCGCATCCGGCCGCCATTCTCGACGAGGCGGGCGCCGTCAGCGCCGCCAATGCCGCGTTTTCCGATGAATTCGGACTTGTCTCGGAGGACGGCGTTCATGCCGCCGAGGCGCTGCTGTCCGCCTTGGAGGGGGAGCCGGGACACACGGTTTCGCTGCCCGGCCGCGACGGGCCACGTCTGGTCGATCTGCTGACCCTGCCTCTGGACCGCCCGGGCTGGCGCCTGGTGATGGTGATCGACCGCACCGTCGACGTGCATATGCGCAGCGCCCTGGCCGTGTCGCGTCAGCGCTTCAAGGAACTGGTCGAGATTTCCAGCGATCATGCTTGGGAAACCGATGCCGGCGGCAATTTCGCCATGATCACCCCAAAGGGCGTGGCCGGGCGCGAGGGGCCCGATCTGATCGGGACACTGCCGTCCGCTCTGTTCGATCCGGCCATGCCGGCTCCGGCGCTGTCTCCCTTCGAGACGCCGGTGCCGGTCGAAGGGGTCGAGGTCTGGCTGCTCGACACCGGGGGCGAGTCCCTCTGTTACGAGGTCACGGCGGTGCCGTTGTTCGATCAGGGCGGCGAGTGGAGCGGGGCGCGGGGCATTTGCCGCGACGTGACGCGCGACCGCCGCAACCGCGCCCATCTGGCGGAGCACCGCGACCAGGAACGGATCTTCGCCCGCATCACCAGCGTGTTCCGCGCCGAAGCCAATCCCGACGACATGCTGCGCCTGGCGGCCAGCGCCAGCACCCACGGCTTTTCGGCCCATGGCTGTCAGATCCTGACCGCGCCGCCCAATGCTCCCGATGGGGCGGGCCTTAAGCTGGCCGTGGCGGCGTGGTTCGGCAAGATCGACGAAAATCAGCCCCTCGACCCCGTGCTCGATCCGCTGCTGGCCGAGGATGCGCCGGATATCCAGATGATCGCTTATGACGACTGGTCGGTGCTGGCGGCGCGCACCATCTATGCCGCCCGCACCGTCGGCGCCATCCTGCTGTGGCGCGGACCCGGCCGGCCTGCCTGGACGGAGGGCGACGCGGCGCTGCTGCGCTCCGTGGCCGGGCAATTGGCGGCGGCCATCGAGCTGCGCGCCAAATATCATGCGCTGTTCGATATCTCGCGCTCGGACCCGCTGACCGGCGTGCTGAACCGGCGCGGCTTCTATGACGAGGTGCGCCGCCGCTTCGCCCGTATGCAGCGCACGCCGGCCACCGCGGCGACCCTGGTCTATTGCGACCTCGACAATTTCAAGCTGGTCAACGACGTGCACGGCCATGGGCGGGGTGACGAGGCCTTGCGCCATGTCGCCGATATCCTGCGCAATAATTCGCGTTCCACCGATCTGGTCGCGCGCCTCGGCGGCGACGAATTCGCCGTCTGGCTGGATAATGCCGGCGAGGCCGCGGCGGTCGCCCGCGCCCTGGTCTTCCTGACCGCCGCCAAGTCGCTGCGGGTCTATTCCGGCAGCCGCAACCGCCCGCTGTCCCTCTCGATCGGCATGGCGGTCTACGATGCCGCCTCGCACGAGACCATCAACGAATTCCTCAGCCGCGCCGACACGGCGATGTATCGGGTCAAGCGCGAGGGCAAGGGCCATTACGCGCTGGCCCCGGCGGCGGGCCGGCCGTGAGCGGAGCGCTGACCTACCAGCAGGCGCGCGGCGTTGCCGCCCATGGCGATGCCCTGGCGCGCACCGCCCTGGCGCGCCGCCAGGACGTGCCGCCGGAAGTGTTGTACTTCCTGGCCAGCGACGACGAGGCTACGGTACGCGGCGCGGTGGCGGCCAATGCCCTGACGCCGGCGCTTGGAAATCTGGTGCTGGCCGGCGACGTGGACGAACAGGTGCGCGACGCGCTGGCCGGCAAGCTGACGCGCCATGGCCGCTATTGCGGCATCGGCGAGATGCAGATGCGGGCGCGGGCCATCGCCGATCTGACGGTGGAAAAGCTGGCTGGCGATTCCAGCGTCGCCATCCGCGCCGCCATGGCCGAGATCCTCAAGGACGATCCCGGCGCCACCCGTTCGGTCATCCTGGCTTTGGCGCTCGACGAAAATCTCGATGTGGCGCTGCCGGTGCTGGAATTCTCGCCGGTGCTGACCGCCGAGGATCTGCTCGAGGTGATCGCCGGCTCCCAGGACGATGCCAAGCTGGCGGCCATCGCGCACAGACCGCTGCTCGACGAACGGGTCGCCTCGATGCTGGTGGCGAGCCGCAACGTGCCCGCTATCGCTCATATGCTGGGTAAATCGAGCGCCGATGTGCAGGAAACCACCCTGGACCGGCTGATCGACAGCGCCGCCGAGGAGCTGGGCTGGCAGGAGCCGCCGCATTTCCGCCGCGACGTCACCGAAAGCACGGTGCAGACCCTGGTCGACAAGGTGCAGACCCGGATCGAGGAACTGTTCCCGTCCGACCAGGATCTGCCCGCCGGGGCGCGCTCGACCATCCAGGCGATGGTCCAGAAGCGGCTCGATAAGGGGACCGATCGGATTCGAGGCGCCGCCGCCGCCGGTCTGGCGGCCGAGCCGGGCGGCGGGATCGAGGTGGCTCTCGACAACGCCCATGCACTCGAGGATCAGGGCTTGCTCGACGAGGGCACCCTGCGGGTCTTCCTGCTGACCGACCATGACGAGGCGCTGATCGCCGGTCTGGTGGTGCGCGCCGGTCTGCCGGTCCGCACCGTGCTGCATATCGTCGCGGCGCAATCGGCCCGCGCCATGTGCGCGCTGGCCTGGAAGGCCGGTCTTTCAGCCGCCTTCGCCCTGGAACTGCAATTGCGCCTGGCCTCGGTGACGGCGGAAAGCGCGATCGCGCCCGCCGATGACGGCTCCTATGCCGTGGACGATGAAGAGATGCAGTGGCAGCTCGGCATGTTCGGAGACGCCGACCCGCACCTGCCTTTATGAGGCGAGCGGCGTCGCCAGCTTGCGCACATGGATGCGCAAATCCTCCGGCCATTCCGCCATATGTGTCTCCAGCCGCGATGCATCGCCGGCATAGAGGGCGCGGACCGCTTCCTCGAACCCCGGCAGATCACCACCGATCGCCGACATGAAGCGATAAGCCGAATCCTGCGCCGCCCGCACGGCGGCCTGGCCGCCCTCGGCCTTGCGCGCCTCGTCGATCAGGCGGCGCAAGGTCACCGACGCGCCGCCGCGCTGAGCCGCCAGCCATTCCCAATGGCGGGGCAGCAGGGTCACTTCCCGCGCCACCACGCCCAGCTTCGGCCGTCCCCGGCCCCGCGCCGCCATGCCTTCCTCGCGGGCATGATGGCGGGCGGTGATCTGCTCGGCGGTGCCGTGCAGATCGAGATCGACCACCTTTCCGGTGTCGTCGTCGAAAGTCAGGACGGTGCCCGCCGCCAGGCCGGGCGAGGCTTTCACCGCGAGGGTGACATCGAGGAGGGGGCCGCTCGCCAGCAGGCGATGGCCGTCGAAAGCTGTGTAGGTCATGAAAGTTATTTACCCGGGTAAAAATTTCCTGTCAATTACATCCGGGTAAATATGGAGGAGCTCGTGACGGATCGCAAAGCGGCGGTGGCCGCTTACAAGGAACGGAAGAGTGTGTGCGGTATCTACGCCCTGCGTTGCGCGCCTTCGGGCGAAGTATGGGTGGGGTATGCGGCGGATATGGAGAAGATCCGCAACCGGCTGGATTTCACCCTGCGCAGCGGCGCGACGCCGCATCGTTCGCTGAAGGAGGCCGTGCAGGCGCATGGGGTGCAGGCCATCGCCTTTGAAGCGCTGGAAGAAAGGGAAGAGGAGGAGCCAGGCTTCGCCCGCGCGGCCTGGCGCAAGGCGCGGCTGGCGCATTGGCGGGCGGAACTGGGGGCGATGGTGATCTAGTGTCCCGATCGCGAAGTTCGTGCGATCTGGATCACGGCCTTTCGAACTTCGCGATCGATCAGGACACTAGCTTTAACAATCATCTAGTGTGGCTTGAAGATTCTTAAATTCCTAAAATCGCTGATATCGAAGTCGTAGGAATTTAAGAATCGCCACACTAGGGCGCGGGGCGCTTCGGCTGCCAGAGCTCGACCTTGTTGCCTTCGGGATCGGCGATCCAGGCAAAGCGTCCGTTCGGGTCGGCGTCGTTGCGCTCCAGCGGCTCGACGCCTTTCTCATGCAGCTTGGCGAGCAGCGCGTCCATGTCGTCGACCGCGTAATTGATCATGAAGTCGCTGGCCGACGGCGCGAAATATTTCGTCGTGGCGGGGAAAGCGCTCCAGGTCAGCTTCGGCGGATGGTTCGGCGCGTCGTAGCGCAGCATCGCGCCGCCCCAGGCTTCCAGCGGCATGCCCAGCACGTTGCGGTACCAGGCGGCCAGCGCCTTCGGGTCTTTGGCTTTGAAGAAGATGCCGCCGATCCCGGTGACATGTCCGGGCGCCTCGGCGGGCGGCGATTCGCCCCGGCTGGCCGGACCGGCAAGAATGAGGGCTCCAACGCACAACACCGTGATCGACCGCATCGCAGTTCTCCCCGCTGATGCGTCGATTGTAGGCATGGGCGCGGGCAAGAAAAAAGGGCCCCCGAGGGAGCCCTTCATTTCTGACTGGCGGAGAGGGTGAGATTCGAACTCACGGTACCCTCGCGGGTACAACGGTTTTCGAGACCGTCACAATCGACCACTCTGTCACCTCTCCGGGACCGGTCAGGGGCCGGAACATAGCCGAAGGGATTTTTCGGTGCAACCCGTTTTTCCGAGTATAATTATCGGGCGGATTTCCTCGGTTTAATCACTTGGCGCCGCACTTGGTGCCATAGGGTTACAAATAATCTTGACTCCGCTCCGAGCGTCGATATATTTCCGCCCTCTCGCAGCGGACCGGGTCACCTGTAGCGCTGCGTCCGGTTTCGTTTGTATGAATGGTAGAGAATCATGTTCGCAGTCATCAAGACCGGCGGCAAGCAGTATAAGGTTGCCACCAACGACGTCATCCGCGTCGAAAAGCTCGCGGGTGAAGCCGGCGAGACCGTCACGCTCGATCAGGTTCTGATGGTCGGTGACAAGATTGGCGCGCCCATCGTGGCCGGCGCCTCCGTCACCGCGACCGTGCTCGAACAGACTCGTGCCGACAAGGTCATCATCTTCAAGAAGAAGCGCCGGCAGAATTATCGCCGTAAGAAGGGTCATCGCCAGGAGCTGACCGTTCTGCGCATCACCAACATCGCCGGCGCCTGAGCGTCTGGTTTCAGAGGAGTTTGAAACATGGCTCATAAAAAGGCAGGCGGATCGTCCCGCAACGGCCGCGACTCCGCGGGCCGTCGCCTCGGCGTCAAGAAGTTCGGTGGCGAAGCCGTCATTCCCGGCAACATCATCGTCCGTCAGCGCGGCACCAAGTTCCATCCCGGCTCAGGCGTCGGCATGGGCACCGATCACACCCTCTTCGCTCTGGTCGAGGGTCAGGTCGAGTTCCAGCACAAGTCTGGTGACCGTACCTTCATCGCGGTGAAGCCGGTGGCCTAACGGCCCCATTCCCCGATTTGAAGTTTTAAGAAGGGGAATGGATCGTCCATTCCCCTTTTTTATTGGATATTTCCGATGAAATTTCTCGATCAAGCCAAGATCTTCCTGAAAAGCGGTGACGGCGGCGCGGGCGCGCAGAGTTTCCGGCGCGAGAAATTCATCGAATTCGGCGGTCCCGACGGTGGTGACGGCGGCAAGGGCGGCGACGTGGTCGTCGAATGCGTGGCCAATCTCAACACGTTGATCGATTTCCGCTATCAGCAGCATTTCAAGGGCGACACCGGCAATCACGGCCAGGGCCGCAACAAGACCGGCGGCGGCGGCAACGACGTGGTGATCAAGGTCCCGGTCGGCACCCAGATCCTGACCGACGAGAAGGACGAGGTCCTGGCCGACTTCACCACCGCCGGCGAGCGCCGGGTCATCCTGCGCGGCGGCGATGGCGGCTTCGGCAACGCCCATTACAAGACCTCGACCAACCGCGCGCCGACCCGCGCCGATCCGGGCTGGCCGGGCAAGGAATTGTGGGTCTGGCTGCGCCTCAAGCTGATCGCCGATTGCGGCCTGATCGGTTTGCCCAATGCCGGCAAGTCGACCTTCCTCGGCGCGGTGACCCGTGCCCGTCCGAAGATCGGCGATTATCCCTTCACCACCCTGCACCCCAATCTGGGCGTCGCGTCGGTGGGCGGCGAGGAATTCATCCTGGCCGATCTGCCCGGCCTGATCGAAGGCGCCCATGAAGGCGCCGGCCTGGGCGACCGTTTCCTCGGCCATATCGAGCGCTGCCGCGTGCTGCTGCATCTGGTCGACGGCACCCAGGAAGATGTCGCCGAGGCCTATCGCATCGTGCGCGACGAGCTGCGCATGTATGGCGGCGGCCTCGATGAGAAGAAGGAACTGATCGCCCTCAACAAGTGCGACTCGCTGACCCCCGAGGAGATCGAGGAGAAGCTGGCGGCGCTGAAGGAGGCGAGCGGCGCCGAGGTCTTCACCCTGTCGGGCATCGCCGGCATCGGCCTCAAGGAATTGCTGTTCTCGCTGCTGACCGTGATCAAGGAATCGCGCGAGGAACATGGCGAGGCGCCCCTGGCCGCGGCAGCCACCGCCGGTGTGGGCAAGGCCAGCAATTGGTCGCCCGTTTCCGACGAAGACGATTATCTCGACGACGTCGATTGGGACGAGAACTAATCATGGAAGCCCCATTCCCTCAGGCCCCTGTCGTCGGCACGGAGAAAAATACGCCCGCCGGGCAGGCGGCGGGTGAAGCCAAGGCTGGCCGCCTTGGCGAAGCCGACAACGCACCCGGCGGGCGTATTTTTCCCGCCCTTCGGGTCGCGTTTTGGCGGACGACCGCCGGCGTCGCGCCCCTCGTCAAGGCCGCCAGCCTTGCCGTCGGAGCGCGACTTGACGGATCATCTCCCCAAAACGCGATGACGACGGCAGGGGCCTGAGGGAATGGGGCTTTTGGGAGAGGCGAAGCGGCTAGTCGTCAAGGTCGGCTCGGCTCTCCTGGTGGGAGAAGACGGCGCCATCGACCAGCCCTGGCTCGCCGCCCTCTGCGAAGATGTCGCCCATCACCGCCGCGCAGGCCGTGACGTCATCCTGGTCACCTCCGGCGCCATCGCCGTCGGTCGCCGTCCGCTCGGCCTGAAGCCGGGCCCGCTGCGCCTCGACGAAAAGCAGGCCGCCGCCGCCACCGGCCAGATCCGCCTGGCGCACGCCTATCAGCAGGAACTGGCGCGCCACGACATCGCCTGCGCGCAGATCCTGGTCACCATCGACGATACCGAGAACCGCCGGCGTTTCCTCAATGCCCGCAACACGCTGGAGACGCTGCTGCGTCTCGGCGCGGTGCCGGTGATCAATGAGAACGACACGGTGGCGACCCAGGAAATCCGCTTCGGCGACAATGACCGCCTGGCCGCCCGAGTCGCCCAGATGATCGGCGCGGATACACTGGTGCTGCTGTCCGACATCGACGGCCTCTACACCGCCGATCCCCGCAAGGACCCGAACGCCCGCTTCATCGAAGACGTGCGCGACCTGACCCCCGAGATCGAGGCGATGGCCGGCGATCCGACCAGCGCGGTCGGCACGGGCGGCATGGTCACCAAGCTGCAGGCCGCCAAGATCGCGCTGGGCGCCGGCTGCCGCATGGCGATCGCGCCGGGCAAGCCGCTGCATCCCCTGCGCACCATGGAAAGCGGGCGCTGCACCTGGTTCCATCCGCGCCAGACGCCGCAGACCGCCCGCAAGAGCTGGATCGCCGGATCGATCAAGCCGCAGGGCCGGCTGACCGTCGATTCCGGCGCCGCCGCCGCCTTGGCCAAGGGCGGCAGCCTGCTGCCGGCAGGGATCGTCGAGATCGACGGCCAGTTCCAGAAGGGCGACGCGGTTTCGGTGCTCGGCCCCGATGGGCGCGACCTGGCCCGCGGCCTCGCCGCCTATGGCGCCGAGGAGGCTCGGCGCCTCAAGGGACGCAAGAGCGGCGATTTCGAAAATCTGCTCGGCTATCGTGGTCCGGATGAAATGATTCACCGCGACGATCTGGTGCTGACGGCATGAACCACGATACCAGCCTCAATGCCCTGATGACCGGGATCGGCCGTCAGGCGCGCGCCGCCGCCAAGGTGCTGGCCGCAGCCTCGACCGAGACCAAGAATGCGGCACTGCTGGCCGCCGCGCGGTCGATCCGTGCCCATCGCGATGAGATCCTGGCCGCCAATCGCGAAGATGTCGCCGAGGCCGAGCGGAAATCCCTGGGCGGCGCCATGCTCGACCGGCTGGTGCTGAATGAGGCCCGCATCGAGGCGATGGCCAAGGGCCTCGACGAGGTTGCCGCGCTGACCGATCCGGTCGGGCAGGAGATGGCGCGCTGGTCGCGTCCCAACGGCCTCGATATCGCCCGCGTGCGGGTGCCGCTCGGCGTGATCGGCATCATTTATGAGAGCCGCCCCAACGTCACCGCCGATACCGGCGCCTTGTGCCTGAAGTCGGGCAATGCCGCCATCCTGCGCGGCGGCTCGGAAAGCTTCCGCTCGACCGCCGCCATCATGGTCTGTCTGCAGGAAGGCTTGCGCGAAGCCGGCCTGCCCGCCGAAGCAGTGCAATCGGTGCCGACCACCGACCGCGCCGCCGTCGGCGTCCTGCTGAAGATGAGCGAATTCATCGACGTCATCGTGCCGCGCGGCGGAAAGTCGCTGATCGAGCGGGTGATCGCCGAGAGCCGCATTCCGCTGTTCCAGCATCTCGAAGGCAACAACCACACTTATGTTCATGCCGCCGCCGACCTCGAGATGGCGCGCAAGATCGTGGTCAACGCCAAGCTGCGCCGCACCGGCGTGTGCGGCGCCACCGAGACTCTGCTGGTCGACAAGGCGGTCGCGGGAACCCATCTGGCGCCGCTGGTGACCGATCTGCTCGATGCCGGCTGCGAAGTCCGTGGCGACGGTGCGACGCAAGCTGTCGATCGCCGGGTGCTGGGCGTGGCCGAGGTCGATTGGCAAACCGAATATCTCGACGCCATCATTGCCGTAAAGGTGGTCGACGGGCTGGACGACGCCATCGCCCATATCGAGCGCTTCGGCTCGCATCATACCGACGCCATCGTCACCGACGATGCGGCGGCGGCCGAAGCCTTCCTGGCCGCGGTGGACAGCGCCATCGTGCTGGTCAACGCCTCGACCCAGTTCGCCGATGGCGGCGAGTTCGGCATGGGCGCCGAGATCGGCATCTCCACCGGCAAGCTGCATGCGCGCGGCCCCGTCGGTGTCGAGCAGTTGACCAGCTTCAAATATGTCGTGCGCGGCACCGGACAGGTGCGGCCCTGAAACTTTCCGCGAATAAATGGGGCGACCGGCGCAAGCGGCGGGTCGGCGTGCTGGGCGGATCGTTCAACCCCGCCCATGAAGGGCATCTGCACATCTCGCTGGAGGCGCTCAAGCGTCTGCGGCTCGACGAAGTGTGGTGGCTGGTCAGCCCGCAGAATCCGCTGAAGGCGAAGAACGGCATGGCGCCTCAGGCCGAGCGGATCGCCAGGGCCCGCAAGGTGGCGCGCCATCCGCGCATCAAGGTCACCGGCATGGAGGCCGATTGGGGCACGCGCTATACCGCCGATACGCTGGCGGTGATGAAGCGGCGGTTTCCGGCGGCGCGGCTGGTGTGGATCATGGGTGCCGACAATCTGACCCAGATCCCGCGCTGGGACCGCTGGACCCGGATCTTCCGCAGCGTTCCCGTTGCGGTTTTCGACCGCTCGCCCTATTCTCGCGAATCGATGGCAAGCAAGGCGGCCCGGCGCTTCTGGCACTGGCGAGTCGCCGCTCCCGCGCGGTTGGCGGGAACTGCGCCGCCATCCTGGATTTTTATGCATATCAAGCGTCACCCGGCTTCGGCGACTGAGATTCGCCGGCGCCTGGACGCATTGAAGGCAAAGCCTAAGACCAAGGAGACAGGTAATTAAGAGCTCAATGACCCCCGATGATCTGGTGACGCTGGTCACCGGTCAGTTGGATACCGATCTGGCCGAGGACGTCCTGGCCATCGATCTGCGTGGCCGTTCCTCGATGGCCGACCATATCGTGATCGCCACCGGCAATTCGAACCGCCAGGTGGCGGCGATGGCCGAGCATCTGGTCGAGAAGCTGAAGGCGAACCGCTATCGCGTGGCGCTGGAAGGCATGCCCCAGGCCGACTGGGTGCTGGTCGATGCCGGCGACATCGTGATCCATCTGTTCCGCCCCGAAGTGCGCAGCTACTACAATCTCGAGCGGATGTGGGGCGCTGCGGAGCCGACGGCAGCCACTCATTGAATCTGACGCTGGCGGCCGTCGGGCGCTGCAAGCCAGGACCGGAAAAGACGCTGTTCGATCATTACAGCGGCCGGCTCGGCTGGCGCCTGACCCTGAAGGAAGTCGAAGAGAAGCGGCCCTTGCCGGTGCCCGAGCGGATGGCGCGCGAGGCGCAGCTTCTGCGCGGCTGCATTCCGAAAGGGGCGGTGGTCGTCGCGCTCGACGAGCGGGGCAAATCCCTCACCAGCCCGGCCTTCGCCGAGTTGCTGGGACAGTGGCGGGATACCGGACGGGGCGAGATCGCGTTCCTGATCGGCGGGGCGGACGGCCATGAGCCGGCCCTGCGCCAATCGGCCGATCTGCTGCTGTGCCTCGGCGCCATGACATGGCCGCATATGCTGGTGCGTGGCCTGCTGGCCGAGCAGCTTTACCGGGCCGAATGCATTCTCGCCAACCATCCCTACCATCGGGTGTGAATCCTGCTATCCTGTGGATAAACGGTGAAGGGGCGCCGATGGCAACGAAATTGGAGCAGATGGCGGCAGGGGATGACGCTTACCAGGCGTTCAGCGCGAAGGCGCATGGCACGAATATCGATCCGCAGACCCTGCTCGCGACCGACTATCTGAACCATTTCAATGAGATCGTGATGTTGCTCGAGCTGATTCCGGACATGCCGGAATGCTTCGAGGATGCCGAAGCCTGGCAGCCCAAATCCTATCAGGATCATTTCCGCGACAGCCAGTTCCGCGACCGCGACCTGGCCGTCGAAGCCTATAATCATGTCCCGCATTGCTACCGCGAACCGTTCGACGACGTGGTCTCGCAGATGAACCGCATGGTTCCCTGGGGGCTGCAGCGCATCCGCGAAGCCTTGCCGACGCAAGATCATGAGCGCGTGAAGGTCGCCTGTGCCGAGCTGTCCTACCGTCTGCAAAAGATGATCGACGTGGCCAGCGCGGTGATCCACGGCAGCACCAAACGGCTGGATCAAGCTGAAATCGATGGGTTTTTGGCCGATTGAATGTGGCGGGTGGGTAACAGGTGACTCATTTTTCGCACTATATCGTCGACTCCCGTCCGAAGACGGATGCAGAGCGCGTTAGTTGATGATATAACTAAAATTTGCCGCTTCCTGTCGGCATTTGGGGACGGGGTTTGGAAGCGGTGCGTGTTAGGGGATCAGGGCGACAGTTAGAATAGAGTCGACGTGAAGTTACCGATCGTGGCATCGGAAGTACGAAAAGGGGGATGCCACGGTGGATTACTCGCCGCCAAGCCTCTGAAACATTGATATTTGACGACAACTGAACGGAAGAGCGAACTAATGTCTTGGCAGCGTGATAGGTCTGAAAATCGCCGGCGTGGCGGCGGTCGACGCGACGATTTCGGGGATTTCGGGGGTGGTGGTTTCGAGCCGGCGCCGGCTATGCGGTCGCCCCGTCCGGAATTCAACCGTCCCACCGTGGACCAGGCCAATGTGTCGGCCACGGTGAAGTGGTTCAATGCGACCAAGGGCTTCGGCTTCGTGTCGCCGGTTGATGGCTCTGCCGATGCTTTCCTCCACGTCTCTGCGCTGGAACGCGCTGGCGTGTCCGAGGTTGGCGAAGGCGCCACCATGATCTGTGACCTTGGCCCGGGGCAGCGTGGACCCCAGGTCGTCACCGTTCATTCGGTGGACATGTCGACCGCGGCCCCGCGCCGCTCGTCGCCGGGCGGCCGCAGCGACGCTCCGCGTGGCGAGGCCGGTCCGCCGGTCGAAGGCCGCGTGAAGTTCTTCAGCGCCGACAAGGGCTTCGGCTTCATCGCCGTCGATGACGGCGGCAAGGATGTGTTCGTTCACATCCGCGCGCTGGAGAAGTCGGGCCTGCGTTCGCTGGAGCCCGATCAGCGCGTCCGTCTGACGATCACGCAGGGCCAGAAGGGCCCGCAGGCCGAGACCGTCGACATCATCTAAAATAAAAAACGCCGCAAAGGACGCCGCGCATTCCGGGGGGAGTGCGCGGCGTTTTTTATTTTGATGATGAGTTTATTTATGCCCCTCAGGCGCCGGGCGCCGTCCGATGGACGGCTTGGCTACCGCGCCAAGCAATACCATCTGTGTGACAACGGCTAGCGGCAGCGCGGCGGCCGACGCCGGCTTTGCCGGCAATTGCTTCGATTCGCCCGCCAAGCGGGCGGGCGGCCGCGGAACGATCTCGTAGGGAGATCGTTCCGTCCTTTACACGAGGTATTCATGACCGGTGACGAAGATCTTCGACGCATCCTGACGACGACCAAGACCATCGCCGTCGTCGGCTTTTCCGCCAATCCCGCCCGTCCAAGCCATGGTGTCGCGCAGTTTTTGCAGCGCAAGGGCTTCCGCATGATCCCGGTCAATCCCGGACTGGCCGGGCAGACCCAGCTCGGCGAGACGGTCTATGCGACCCTGGCCGACATCCCCGAGCCGGTCGACATGGTGGATGTGTTCCGCTCTTCCGAATTTGTCGATGGCGTGATGGACGAAGCCATCGCCATCAAGGCCAAGGTGGTCTGGACCCAGCTCGGCGTGATGGACGAAGCGGCGGCGGCCAAGGGGCGCGCCGCCGGTCTGGATGTGGTGATGAACAAATGCCCGGCTATCGAGATGCCGCGGTTAGGGCTGTAGCCAAGTCTTCGTAAAGATCGTCGGGGCTTTCGATCCCGACCGACAGGCGCAGCAGATCCGAGGGCACCGGCGAGGTCGGGCCCTCGACGCTGGCGCGGTGTTCGATCAGGCTTTCCACCCCGCCCAGCGAGGTGGCGCGCTGCCACAGGGTAACCTTGGCTGCCGTGGCGATCGCGGCCTGTTCGCCCTTCCGGACCCGGATCGACAGCATGCCGCCAAAGCCGCCCTGCATCTGCCGCGCCGCGATTTCATGGCCGGCGAAATGCGGCAGGCCGGGATAGAGAACTTCGGACACCGCTGGATGGTTCGACAGGCGCTGCGCCAAGTCCAGCGCGCCGGCGCAGGCGGCTTTGACGCGCACCGGCAGGGTGCGCATGCCCCGCTGCAGCAGCCAGGCTTCGAACGGTCCGAGAACCCCGCCGATGCCCGACAGATTGGTGCGGATGCGGGTCCACATCTCGTCCTTGGCCTTGGTCACCAGCGCACCGGCGATCACATCGGAATGGCCGTTGAGATATTTGGTCGCCGAATGCATGACGATGTCGGCGCCCAGGCTCAAAGGCTTGGTCAGGATCGGCGTGGCGACGGTGGAATCGACCGCCAGCTTGGCGCCGGCACTCTTGGCCAGCTCGGCGATGGCGGCGATGTCGGTGATGCTCCACACCGGATTGGCCGGGGTTTCCAGCCAGATCAGCTTGGTCTTGCCGGGGCGGATGGCGGCCTTGACCGCGGTGGTGTTTTCGGTCTCGACCAGCTCGACCTCCATGCCCCAGCGGGTGGCGGTATCGCCCAGCCAGCGGCGCAGCGCCCAATACATCATCTTCGGCGCGATGACATGGTCGCCCGGCGACAAAGCCAGGAAAACCGCGGTGGCCGCCGCCATGCCCGAGGCGAACAGCAGCGCTTCCTCGCCGCCCTCGAGGGCAGCCAGCAGATTGGCCGCGACCTCATAGCCGGGATTATCGGCGCGCGAATAGACGCGGCCATGGCGGTATTGATTGTCGGGATCGCGCAGGTAAGTGGTCGAGGGATGAATCGACGGCACGATCATGCCGTTCACCGGGTCGGTGCCGAACAAGGTCTGCGCGGCCAGGGTCTCGGGCGTCCACTTCTTGCTGTCGTCGCGGTTCATCAGGCGGTCCTCTGTACTACGGGCCGTGCATCTTCTGCTCTGGCGTTCGCAGCCGCAAGTCGCTATCTATCCGTTTATGAGCGTGCTGAATCTGCCGGCTCTCGAAGCCGCGACCATCAATCAGGAGCCGTATCCTTACGTCATCCTGCAGAACTTCGTTTCGCCGGCCGAGCTCGCCGAGATCAGCCGCGATTTCCCGAAGATCGACATGGCTGGCCTGTTTCCGCCGGAAACACTGAAATACGGCCCGGCCTTCGATCGCCTGGTGAAGGCGTTCGAAGGGCCGGAACTGCGCAAAGTCATTGGCGACAAGTTCGGCATCGACCTGACCGGCAAGCCGACCTTCCTGACCGTGCGCACCCATGCGCGCGCCCGCGACGGCCAGATCCACAAGGACAGCCGCTTCAAGCTGATCACCGTGCTGCTCTATCTCAATGAATCCTGGGCCTCGGATGGCGGCCGCCTGCGCGTTCTGCGCTCGCCCACCGACATTGAGGATTACGTGGCCGAAGTGCCGCCCGATGGCGGTTCCTGCTTCATTTTCCGCTGCACCGACAATGGCTGGCACGGCCACAAGCCGTTCGAAGGCGCGCGCCGCTGCATCCAGATGAATTATGTGGTCAGCCAGGAGATGCGCGACCGCGAACTGCGCCGCCACAGCTTCTCGGCGACCATGAAGAAGCTGGGCCGGCTGGTCGGGATCGGCAAGGCGGCGGCCTAAGCCTTAAAACTCGCGATTTTGCGGAACAGCTGCGCCTGGGGCAGGGGGGTGAAGTCCTTCACCTCCTTGGACGGCTTGCCGAACAGGAAGCCCTGCACGTAATTGCAGCCGCAATCGCGGCAGAAATCCAGGGCTTCGACCGTATCCACCATCTCGGCGATGGTTTCCACCGTCATGCGGCGGCACAGTTCGGTCAGGGCGGACAGGAAGGCGCGGCCCTTGGGCGCGCGCTGGGCGTTCTTGATCGCCGAACCGTCCAGCTTCACCACATCGACATCCAGCACCGACAGATATTGGAACGAGGCGGCGCCGGCGCCGAAATCGTCCAGGCAGATGTGGTAGCCGCGCTTCCTGAGCGTCTGGATGAAGTTATTGGCTGATTCGAGGTCGCTCATGCGCGAGCTTTCGGTGATCTCGAACATCAGCTTACCCTGGGTCCAGCTGTTCTCGCGCAGCAGATGCATCAGCGCGTCGAGATAGGAGGGCTGGCTCATCGAGAAGCCCGAGACGTTTACCGCGACCCGGTATTTATTGGTGTTGCGCGGGAACTTGCCCAGCCATTCGATGGTCTTCTTGGCCATCGCCATGTCGAATTCGTGGATCAGGCCGGTCTCTTCGGCGAAGGTGATCGACTTGAACGGCGATTCGCCCGGCTTGCTGTCGAAGCGGCACAGCGCCTCGTAATGGTGAATTTCGCCGGTATAGATGTGGATGATCGGCTGCAGCGCGACGTAGAACTCGGACTGCGAGATGATCTGCTTGAACTGGGTGACCTTGCCGGCGGCCTCGTTGATCAGCGAGGTCATGTTGGTGGCGAGGTCGTGCAGCCCGACGCCGGCGCTGACCGAGTCCGAGAACTTGGTCATCATATAGCCGAGGCCCTTGACCAGATCCTCCTCGGAGACGGCGCCCACCTCCGCCATCGGCACGGTGGCGGCCTCGACCTTGGCCCCCTTGCCGGCCGGGTCCATCTTCTTGGTGATCTGCTCGATCTGGCTGACGATGTCGGTGATCGGCGTGCCGGTTCCATGCAGCAGCGAGAACACGCCGTCGCCGATCTTGGCCGCCGTGTCGCCGCCCACCGAGTGCGACTGCAGGATCTGGCCGACCGCCTTTTCGAGATTGTTCTGTTCCTTGGCGTCGATGCGCTTCTGGATGTCGCTCATGCCCGGCAGCGACACCACCGTGACGTCGGCTTCCTCGCCGCTATCCTGCAACTTCTTGATGCGGCTGGCGGCTACGTCGGCGAAGTTCGAGCCGTCATAGAGGCCGTTCTCGCCGCGATTGTCGGCGGTGGCGGCGCGCGCCGCGGCGGGGCTCGCCTTGCGCATGGCGACGAACAGATGGTCCTCGTCGCCGCCCAGGCAATAGGCGGACAAGGCGACGTAAAGCCAGCTCTTATCCGGTCCGATGACGCGGATGAATTCTTCCTGGACGCGGCCGGTATTGAGAATCTTCTTCAGCGTCTCGCCGATCTTCGGCACGTCGGGCGGCGCGACCAGATCGCGGAAGGCGCTGCCGGACAGAGCGTCGCTCGATTGACCGAAAAAGGCACGGGTCGCTCCGGCCGCGAAGACGACGTTGAACTCGCGGTCCAGCTCGAACAGCAGGTCCGCCCAGGTGAACGCCAACGACACGTAACGGTCGCGTTCCGCCTTTATTGAGTCGAATTTCGACTGTGGTTGAGACACAGGCTTCCCCTTCGCCAATTGCCTCGCGAGATGACAGGGATCAATCTGCCAAGCGCGGCGGACTTTGGCTAGCTTTTATTACCCGAAAGAGACGCTCATGGTCGGACGCCGAGGGCCTTCAGGCTGCGCTCGATCCATTGGCGTGTAAGCTTTTCCTGCACGGCGTTCTGCGACAGGCGGTCGCGCAGATTGTCGAAATCGACCACATCCAGCGGCTGGTCCTGATCGGCGCAGGTGAACACCACCAATTCGGCTCCGCTGACCGGGTCGCGGTGGCGCTGCAGGCACTGCGCGCAGATTTCCTTCATCATGCACTGCATCGGCGAATTGATCGAGCCGATAGCGTGGTGCTTCTGCTTCAGATAGGGCTGCAGCACGCCGTGACGGGCCCCGGCGACCGCCTTCATCATGCGGTCCGAGCCGATGGCGATGACGCGGTCGACATCGGCCAGCGGCACCGGTTTGCCGCCGAGTTTCCCCTCGGCATAGGCGACCATCGCCTGGACGATGTTGCCGACGAAGCTTTTGTCGCCCGGACGGTCGGGGGTGAAGGCCTCGCCGCTGTCGACGCACCACACCACCACATCGGCGGCGGCTTCGATTTCCTCGATCTTGAAGCGGTCGGAATGGGTGCGGTACCCGGCGAAATACAGCACCTTCGAGCCGGCCCGGCGCAGGGCCTGGCCTATCGAGAACAACACGGCATTGCCGAGGCCGCCGCCGGCCAGTAGGACCGTCTCGCCTGCCGGGGTGAGGGTCGGGGTGCCGGTCGGGCCCATCAGGATCACCGGCTCGCCGGGTTCGAGGATCTGGCAGAGGTCGGACGAACCGCCCATCTCCAGCACGATCACCGAAACCAGGCCCTGTTCCCGGTCGACCCAGGCGCCGGTCAGGGCCAGCCCTTCCATCGCCAGCAGGGTGCCGTCGTGACGCTTGGCCATCGTCTCGAAATTCTGCAGCCGGTAGAACTGGCCCGGCTGGAAGGCGCGCGCGGCGGCGGGGGCCTTCACCACCACCTCGACGATGGTCGGGCCCAGCCGTTCGACCTTGTGCACCACCGCGCGGAAATCGGCGTTGACCGAAGCGAAGATCTCGGCGGGCGCGATGGCGGGAGCGGGCTTCCTGTCCAAAGCGCGGCTGATCACCGGATAGCCCTGCTTGGCGCTGCCCATCGCCGAGACGACGTTGCCGGCATAGGACGGATGCAGATCGCCGAAGAACGAGATCGACGCGCCCAGGCCATCGGCGGCCACCAGCATCTGCGGCACATCGGGCTTGGTCAGGCGCTGCGGCGAAACGGCCGATCCGTCCTCGCCCAGGGCCTGGAAATACTTGCCGTCGAGATGGATGCGGCCATCCTCGCGCGCCAGAACGGTGTTGGGGATGGTGCCGGCGGCGACGATGATCGACCGGGCCGGCAGGGTGGTTTCCGACCCGTCGGCGGTTTTGACCCTCAGGCCCGAGGCGGCGCCGAAGCGGTCGGTCTCGACGGCGACCGGCGATAATTTCTCGGCGAAGCGTATGCCTTCCTCCAGCGCCTTGGTCACTTCCTCGTGATTGCGATAGGCCGGGCTCTCGGTCAGGGTGCGCCGATACGCCATGGTGGCGCCGCCCCAGCGGTTCAGCAGGTCCAGCACGCGCGGCAGGCGGCCGGCGCGCAGGGCTTCGGCCTTCTCGGCGCGGATGGCGCGGGCATGGGCGATGAATTCGTCGGCGATGCCGGCCTCTTCCTCGGTGTAGGAAGCGCGCACGGCGGCTTCGCCCTTCTCGGCTGCCAAAGCTTCGTACCGGGTCAGGAATTTCTCGACCTGCACCGGATAATAGGCCAGCGCCTCGGTGCAGCTGTCGATCGCGGTCAGGCCGCCGCCGATCACCACCACCGGCAGGCGCAGCTGCAGATTGGCCAGGCTGTCCGAGCGGGCGGCGCCGGTCAGCTGCAGCGCCATCAGGAAGTCGGAGGCCTGGCGCACGCCGCGCACCAGATTGTTCGGCATGTCGATGACGGTCGGTTTGCCGGCGCCCATGCACAAAGCGACATGATCGAAGCCCATCTCGAAGGCCTGGTCCAGGGTGACGGTGCCGCCCAGGCGGACGCCGCCCAGCATCAGGAACTCGCTGCGGCGCTCCAGCACCAGGCGGATCACTTTCAGGAAGTTCTTGTTCCAGCGCACGGTGATGCCGTATTCGGCGACGCCGCCGAAGCCGGCCATGACCCGCTCGGACAGGGTCTCGTAAAGGTCCGAGACGTCCTGGATCGGCTCGAAGCGCACGCGCTCGCCGGTCACGGCGACGCCGGACAGGCGTTCGGGCAGCGGCTCGATCTTGAGGCCGTCGACGGCGACCACCGCATGACCGTCATTCATCAGATGATGCGCCAGGGTGTAGCCGGCCGGCCCCAGTCCGACGACGAGTACGGTACGTTCGGTCGCCGCCTTGGGCAGCGGGCGCTGGATGTTGAGCGGATTCCAGCGGGTCAGCAGCGAATAGATCTCGAAACCCCAGGGCAGCTCCAGCACGTCCTTCAGGATACGCGATTCGGCTTCGGGAATATTGACCGGGTCCTTGTTGGCCTTGGTGTAGATGCAGCCGACCATGCAGTCGTTGCAGATGCGGTGGCCGGTGCCGGGGATCATCGGATTGTCGATGATCGCGACGGCCAGGGCGGCGAGCGACAAGCCCTTGCCCTTGGCTTCGTGCATCTCGGAGATGCGCTCTTCCAGCGGGCAGCCGGTCTGGTTGGCGCCGACGGCGTTTCTGGCGAAGGTGCCGGTCTTGGGATCGGTCAGGCCCTTCGAGCAGCTGTCCTTGCCCTGGTGATGGCAGAAAATGCAGTAATTGATCTCGTCCAGCGCGCCCTTCAGGTCGGTGCCGGGATCGGTCAGATCGAAGCCCTCGCGCAGACGCAGATGCTCGTCCGACATCAGCAGCTGGGTGACGCCGTCCACCGTCTCGGCGTGGGCGGGAACCATCCGCATCGGATCATGCTTGACCGGCGCCTTGAACAGGCGGCCGTAACGGTGCTTGCCTTTACCTGCCGCGGACATCAGCGCCCAGGCGGCATAGCGGGCGGCCAGGTCGAGCGAGGAGGCGTGGGCGGCTTCGTCTTCCAGCCAGACATTGACGGTGCGGGCGAAGTCCAGTTCGTCCCAAGGGCAGCCGAACAAAGCGGTCAATTGTTCGGCCAGGGACTCGCCATCGACAGTCTCGGCTTCCTCGGGCTTCATCGCCTTCATGGCGCGGCGCTGCACGAACAGGCGCTTGCAGGAATAAAGCGGGGCCAGCGCGTCGATGCGCTCGGCCAGGGCGATCATTTCGCCACCGATTCCGAACAGGCGGCCGAGAAAATCCTCGACATGCGGCGCCAAAGCCAGCAGAAGCTCAGATTCTTCATGGGCGAGAGCAGGGGGAGCACAACGCGCAGCCAGCAACCGGTTCGCCAGGTCGCCGTCGATCTCGCGCAGATGGGTCAGGAAAGCGTCATCCAGCTTTTCCAGTCCGGCCCGGCTGTAAAGGTCGGCGAAATCGAGGGAAAAGCCGAGTTCGCACTTACGCGTAACCAACCCCATGTCGATCGTCTCCCGTATATTCTTGTGATGACCGTTCTAAGTCATTTCCGGCGAAAGAGGTAGTTTCCCATGCACCAGAACCGTACCGAAACCCAACGTCGCAGAACGGTTGGTATCTGGTTGCTGGCCCTTGCCGCCATGATCCTGGTCAATGTCATTCTGGGCGGATTGACCCGTCTGACCGGTTCGGGCCTGTCGATGGTGGAATGGCAGCCTTTGACCGTGCTGCCGCCCATGTCCGACGCCGCCTGGGCCGAGATGTTCGCCAAATATCAGGAATCGCCGCAGTTCCAACTGGTCAACGATCAGATGGATCTAGCCGGTTTCAAGGGCATCTTCTGGCTGGAATTCATCCACCGCAATTGGGGGCGGCTGCTCGGCTTCGCCTTCCTGGTCCCGTTCGTGGTCTTCCTCTGGAAGAAGATCATCACCAGGGCCGAGGTGCCGACTTTGGCGCTGCTGTTCGTGCTGGGCGCCGGCCAGGGCGTGCTGGGCTGGGCGATGGTGGCCAGCGGCCTGCGCGACCGCCCCGAAGTCAGCCATTACCGGCTGGCGGCCCATCTGTTCGCCGCCCTGGTGCTGTACGCCGCCCTGCTGTGGGCCGGCTTCGACCGTCTGGAACGCCCCGAGGCGCGGCCGCTCAATAAGGGCCTGCGCAGCGCCAAGCGGCATCTGCGCATCATCCTGATCCTGCTGTGCTTCGCCATTCCGGCCGGAGCGCTGGTCGCCGGCCTGCATGCCGGGCTGGTCTACAACACCTTCCCGCTGATGGGCGACACGCTGGTGGCGCCCGACGCCTTCGAGATGAGCCCGGGCTGGATCAATTTCTTCGCCAATCCGGCGCTGGTGCAGTTCGACCACCGCGTCCTGGCCTTCTTCACCTGGACCACGGCGATGGGGCTGACGCCGGCTCTGTTCCGCAAGGGGATGATCCCCGCGGCCCTGCGCGCCAAGATCGGCCTGGTGATCGGTCTGGCCAATGTCCAGGTCGCGCTGGGTATCTCGACGCTGCTATTCTATGTGCCGATCCCGCTGGCGGTGATCCATCAGCTGTGCGCCTTCCTGCTGTTTGGTGCGACGCTGTGGGCGTTCCATCAGATCAGGCTGACGATCCGCGCCGAAGTCTGAGTTCGTTCGGCCGTTTCATAGCAACACGGACGCGGCCTGCGGCCTTCACGGACAACCACGGACGGACACGGACCGAGGCTAAAACGCGGTAGGCAATTGATCCTGCATCGAGGGGCGCCGAGGCTTTTGAGAAAGTGCCTTTGGCGCTTATCCGCGCGGTCCGTGAAGCCGAAGGCGTCCGCGTAAGCGGCGTAGCCGCGCATCCGTGAAGGCGAAGCGCAGCGTAGCCGCATCCGTGTTGCATGGGGCGGCTGATCAGATTCAGGCCGATGATCGCTTGAGAAAACTCAAAATCTCTTCCGCCGTCGGTTTCCACCACGCCTCGTCGATCATCAGGCCATGCGGGGCGCCGGGCAGGATCTTCAGCTCGGCGTCGAAGTAGGTGGCGGTTTCGCGGAAAGCGCCGACCGGCAGGAACAGATCGGCGTCGCCGCCCAGCACCAGGATCGGCGGCTTTTCGTCGCCGCGCACCGGCGTCGGCTGCGAGGGCGCCAGCAATTCGGCGGCGGCGCGCGGGCTTTCCCGTTGCAGCTGGGACAGCAGCGCCTGGCCGGCGCCCGGCGCGCAGCCGGGGGACAGCATGGCGCGGGCCATGACATCGGCGGAGACCGCCTCGGGGCCGAGGCTTTGCAGCAATCCCAATTGCCACAGCACGTCGGGTGCCAGCATCGACATATGCATGGCCGAGGAGCTGAGGCCCGACGGCGGCACGGTGGCCAGCAGCACGGCGGCGCGCGGCTTGCGCCTGGCCAGGATATGCTGAACCACCAGGCCGCCCATCGAATGGCCGATCAGCACCGGCGCTTCGTCCAGCGTGTCGATCACCTGGGTCAGGTCTTCGACGTAATCGGCCAGCGAGGCCCAGCTCAGCATGCCGTCCGAGGCGCCGTGGCCGCGCAACGACAGCGCATGGCAGCCATACCCATGCTCGCTGAACCAGGGCATGAAGTGGGGTTCCCAGATCTGCGCCGAGCAATAGGAGCCATGGACGAAAAGGATTGGCGGACGCAGGCTGGCCGCGGCTTTGGCCGGTTTGTGCAGAACTTCCAGCGTCATCCCGTTCCTCGCCCTGGACGATGTTTCCAACGGTGTTTCCTCCAGCCTCACTATATGTGTGATGATCCTTGAGGCCCAGGCCGTTCTGTGTATGATACGCCGCCAACCCGAACACCCCACCCTTCGGAGGCGGCATTGCAGATCAAAGAAGCCCTTACTTTCGACGACGTGCTTCTGGTGCCTGCCGAATCCAGTGTGCTGCCGGCACAGGCCAACACGTCCACCAAGTTGACCCGCTCGATCGAGCTTGGCATTCCACTGATTTCGGCGGCCATGGACACCGTCACGGAAAGCCGTTTGGCCATCGCCCTGGCCCAGACCGGCGGTCTTGGCATCATCCACAAGAATTTCGACATCGCGGCCCAGGCCGAGGAAGTCCGGCGCGTGAAGCGCTATGAGAGCGGCATGGTGGTCAATCCCGTCACCATCCATCCGGACCAGACCCTGGCCGAAGCGCGCGCCGTGATGTCCTATCACCGCATCTCCGGTATTCCGGTGGTCGAGCGCGGAAACGGCAAGCTGGTCGGCATCCTGACCAACCGCGACGTCCGCTTCGCCAACAATGGCGAGCAGCCGGTCGCCGAGCTGATGACCAAGGAAAACCTGGTCACGGTCCGCGAAGGCGTGCCCGCCGAGGAAGCCCGCCGTCTGCTGCATCAATACCGCATCGAGAAGCTGCTGGTGGTCGACGAGGCCTTCCGCTGCATCGGCCTGATCACCGTCAAGGACATGGAAAAGGCCCAGGCCTATCCGATGGCCTGCAAGGACGAGAAGGGCCGCCTGCGCGTCGGCGCCGCGACCGGCGTCGGCAAGGACGGTCTGGAACGCGCCGAGGCGCTGATCGATGCCGGGGTCGACCTCGTGGTGGTCGATACCGCCCACGGTCATTCGCGCGGCGTCATCGACGCCGTCGCCGAGATCAAGAAGCGCTCGAATTATGCGCAGGTCATGGCCGGCAACATCGCCACCGGCGAAGCGGCCCGCGCCCTGATCGATGCCGGCGCCGACGCCGTCAAGGTCGGCATCGGCCCGGGCACCATCTGCACCACCCGCATCGTCGCCGGCGTCGGCGTGCCGCAGCTGTCGGCCGTCATGGACGTCGCCGAAGTCGCGGCCAAGCAGGGCGTGCCCCTGATCGCCGATGGCGGCATCAAATTTTCGGGCGACATCGTCAAGGCGATCGCCGCCGGCGCTTCGGCGGTGATGATCGGCAGCCTGTTCGCCGGCACCGAGGAGAGCCCCGGCGAGGTGTTCCTCTATCAGGGCCGTTCCTACAAATCCTATCGCGGCATGGGCAGCCTCGGCGCCATGGCGCGCGGCTCGGCCGACCGTTACTTCCAGGCCGAGGTGAACGACAACCTCAAGCTGGTCCCGGAAGGCATCGAAGGCCGCGTCGCCTATAAGGGCCCGGTCGAGGCGGTGATCCATCAGCTGGTCGGCGGCCTGCGGGCCGGCATGGGCTATACCGGCAACCGCACCATCGCCGATCTGCAGACCAAGGCCGAGTTCCGCCGCATCACCTCGGCGGGCTGGCGCGAGAGCCATGTCCACGACGTGGCGATCACCCGCGAGGCGCCCAACTATCGGAACGAAGGGTGACCCCTTCCGCCCAGGTCGCCGCCGCCATCGAATTGCTGGCCGCCATCGCCTCCGATGGCCGGCCGGCCGATTCGGTCGCGAGCTACTACTTCAAGACGCGCCGCTATATCGGCTCGAAGGACCGCCGCGCCATCTCCAACCGTGTCTGGGGCGTTTTGCGTCGCCGCGCCCGGCTTGGGTGGTGGCTGGCCCAGCTTGAGGTCGAGGATTTCCCGCGTGAGCGGGTCCTGGCCGATCTGGTGCTGACCGAAAAGCTGGGTGAGCAGGATCTCAAGCATCTGTTCTCGGGCGAGAAGAATTCGCCGGAGAAACTGACTGCCGAAGACCGTAAGCTGATCGAGCATCTGTCCAGCAAGGACATCTTCAATCACGGCATGCCGGCCTGGGTGCGCGCCGAATTCCCAGAATGGATCGAGTCGCGCCTGACCGACCTGTTCGGCGAAGCGCTGGGCCGCGAGATGGGCGTGATGCGCGAGGAGGCTCCCGTCGATCTGCGCGTCAACACGCTGAACACCGACCGCGAGACGGCGCTGGGCGCGCTGGCCAAGGAAGGCTTCAAATCCGAGCCGACGCCCTATTCGCCGATCGGCCTGCGCCTGCCGGCGCGCATTTCGCTGACCGCGCAGGACCTGTTCAAGCAGGGCCTGGTCGAGGTGCAGGACGAAGGCTCGCAGCTGGTCGCCCTGCTGACCGGCGCCCAGCCGGGCCAGGCGGTGATGGATTTCTGTGCCGGCGCCGGCGGCAAGACGCTGGCCCTGGCCGCCACCATGAAGAACAAGGGCCGCCTGGTCGCCTGCGACACCCACGCCGCCCGTTCCGAGCGCGCCGTGCAGCGTCTGCGCCGCGCCGGGGTGCATAACGTCACCCGCCATGTTCTCGAAGGCGAGGGCGACAAATGGCTGAAGCGGCAGAAGGGCACGTTCGACCGCGTTCTGGTCGACGCGCCTTGTTCCGGCAGCGGCACCTGGCGGCGCAATCCCGACGCCAAATGGCGCCTGAGCGAACAGGGCCTGCTGGAGCTGGTCGCCCTGCAGGGCAAGATCCTCACCCAGGCTTCGGCGCTGGTGAAGCCGGGCGGACGGCTGGTCTATGCGACCTGCTCGCTGCTGCCCGAGGAGAATGAGCGTCAGGTCGAGGCCTTCCTGGCCGCCAACCCGGATTTCGCGGTGATCCCGATTGCCGACGCCTGGAGCGAGACGGTGGGAACCGAATGTCCGGTGCCCGGCCCCTATCTGCGGCTGTCGCCGGCCATGCACAATACCGACGGTTTCTTCGCGGCGGTGATGCAGCGAGTTTAGCGACAAAAAATTATCGTTTTACAGAAATAAATTTCCTCATATCATCCGGAGATCGTTCTGGATGAGGTGAGGTCATGTCGTCTTCGTTCCGTCTCAGTCTTCTTTCCGCTGCGGCTTTGTTCACGCTGGTCGCCTGCTCAAGCAGCGAACCGCCCAGCATGGTCGGCAGTTTCACCGTGCCGGCGAACGTGCCGCCGACCACGATCCCGCTGATCATCGAGGGCGATCAGATCCTGCTGGAGGTCGAGGCGGTGGGCCCGAAGGGCAGCCGCAAACTGCTGGCCAACCTCAATATGGGTGGCCCGGACTCGGGCTGGATGGAGCATGTCTATGATGAGGTCGGCTTCGTTCGCCACACGCCGGTGCGCTTCAATCTCGGCGGGATTCCCGTCGAGGTCACGCCCGGCCATTCGTCGGCGCTCCCGGACAAGGCCTATCCCGACCGGCAGATCGGTTTCTTCTTCTTCCCGCAGAAAGTCGAAGGCCAGATTAAGTGCGGCGTCCTGCAGAATTTCGACATTTCGCTCGATTATGTGCAGAAGACCCTGACCCTGGGGGCGCCCGGCACCTTGCCGCATGACGGCGTGGCCGTGCCGATCAAGGTCAAGCCCGAGACGGGCATGGCCACGGTCGATTTCGTCGTCGACGGCAAGGCCTATCCGATGGTGATCGATGTCGGCGGGCCCTATACCTGGATACGTCCGCGTACGGCGGCCGAATGGCTCAAGGCCCATCCCGACTGGCGGCGCGCCCAGGGCGCGGTCAGCCTGATCAATTATGGCATGACCGAGTACAAGGCCGAGCGGAACGGCACGGTGATGCGGCTCGACAAGGCGGCGATCGGGCCGATGCCGATCGAGAATGTCGGAATCTTCGGGACGGGCAACGGGATCTGGCCGTTCAATGTCGCGGACACCGAGGATTTCTACGACATGTGGCAGAAGGGCGCGGCGGAACCCGTGGTCGCCTGGCTGGGCGCCAATGTGCTGAAACATTACCGCATCACCATCGACTACAAGGCGCAGATGTCGTGGTGGAAGAAGCTCAGCGACATCGATCCGCATGAACTGGACTCGGTCGGCGTCGAACTCGCCTATGAGAATGGCGTCTACACCATCGTCCGCATCGTCGAGAAGGACGGCAAGCCGACGGCGGGCGGGGTGGAAAGCGGCGATAAGCTGGTCGCGGTCGACGACAAGCGGATCGATGGCTGGTCGCGCAGCCAGGTGCTCGCCTCGCTGCAGGGTAAGCCGGGCGACCGGCATAGCGTCACCGTCGAGCGTGGCGGTAAGAGCCAGACCTTTTTCCTGCCCGTGGAGGCTTTTTGATGCGTAATCCTCTTCTGACTGCCGCGATCGGCCTGTTCGCGCTGGCGGCCCATGCGGATGACGACATTCCCAGCATGGAGGGCAAGTTCACCATTCCGGGCAAGGTCGCGCCGACCGTCGTTCCCCTGGTCATAGAAGGCGACCAGATCTATTTCGAGGCCGAAATGGAGGGCCCGAAGGGCAGCCGCAAAGTCCTCAGCAATCTCAATATGGGCCACGGCTTCTCGGCTTTCATGATGCGGGTCTTCGGCGATGTCGGTTTCGTTCCACATAGCCCGATCCATCTGCGTATCGGCGGTGTTCCGATCGAGGCGGCACCCGATGTCACCGCCCCGATTCCGGACGTCGATCCGCCCGGCCGTCAGCTGTTCGACACCTTCTTCGCCACCCACAAAGTGGAGGGGATGATCGAGTCCGGGGTGCTGCAGAATTTCGACATCGCCCTCGATTATTCGCAGAAGACCCTGACCCTGGCCTCGCCCGGCACCTTGCCGCATGACGGCGTCGCGGTGCCGATCCGCCTCAAGCCGGAAACGGGTGTGGTCAGCGTCGACGTCACGGTCGACGGCAAGGTCTATCCGATGGTGATCGATACGGGCGGTCCCTTCACCTGGGTGCGTCCCGGCACGGCGGAAGCCTGGCTCAAGGATCATCCCGAACGCAATCGCGGCACGGGCGCCGTCGGGGAAGCCAATTATTGGATGAAGGATACCCCGGCCGAGCAGGAGGGAACCATCATCCGTCTGCCCGAAGCGAAAATCGGCCCGATGAGCGTGGCCAATTTCGCCGTGCTCGGCACCGATCCGAGGATGGGAGGGGTTTACGGCATGGATAAGACCGAAGCCATGTATGAAAACTGGCAGAAGAACAACACGCCGGGCGGGGAAGTGGCCTGGCTGGGCGCCAATGTGCTGAAGCATTACCGCGTCACCATCGATTACAAGGCGCATATGTCGTGGTGGAAGAAGATCGACGACATCGATCCGCACGAGCTCGATCAGGTCGGGCTGAGCTTCATCTATGACAAGGGCGTCTACAGCGTCGGCCGCGTTGCCACCAAGGACGGCAAACCCACGGTTTCGGGTGTCGAAAAGGGCGACAAGGTGGTGGCGGTCGACGATGTTGCGGCCACCGGCTGGTCGCGCGACCAGCTGCTCGCGGCACTGCGCGGCAAGCCGGGCGACATCCATCGGGTGACGTTCGACCGGGGCGGCAAGACCCTGACGCTCTCCTTGCCGGTGACGGCTTTCTGATCATCCCGCCACCAGCCTTCTGCCTCTGTCATGGCCGAAGGCTGGTGGCGAAAAGCCGAATTGTGGGGCGCGCGCACCGCCGATACCCTCCGGCGCATGAACAGCTTTCTTCTCATTTCGGGTGCTGGTTTCCTGGCCGGTGTGATGAACGCGCTGGCCGGGGGTGGGTCATTCGTCTCCTTGCCGGCGCTGGTCGCGGTTGGCGTGCCTTCGGTTCAGGCGAACGCGTCGAGCACTGTCGCCCTGCTGCCCGGGGCGGCGGTCAGCGCCTGGGCCTATCGCGACGGGCTGGGGCCGGTGGGCGAGGCTTCGCTGAAATCCCTGCTGATCGTGACCTTGCTGGGCAGTGCAGTTGGTGCCCTGTTGCTGCTGTGGACGCCGACCCGGGTTTTCGACTTCGTGCTGCCCTGGCTGCTGCTGCTGGCGATCCTGGCCTTGACCTTCGGACGGCGGCTGGGCGAAGCCTTGCGCCGCCGCTGGCGAATCCGGCCGTCGGCGGTGCTGGGCGTGCAGTTCGGCCTGGGGATCTATAGCGGCTATTTCGGCGGCGCGGTCGGCATCATGATGATGGCGGTCTGGGGGCTGCTGGATAATCGCGAGCTGAAAACCCTCAACGCCCCGCGCACATTGCTGGTCACCCTGGCGAATTGTCTGGCGGCGGCAGCCTTCGCGACCGCCGGAGCGGTCCATTGGCCCGAAACGATCATCATGCTGGCCGCCTCGGCGGCGGGCGGCTATTGCGGCGCCCAGGTCGGCCGCCGCGCGCCGTCGCATATCGTGCGCGCCGGCACGCTGACCCTGACGGCCGGCATTACGCTGGCCTTCTTCGTGCGGAGCTATTTGGGAACCGGCTATTAACCGGCCAGATCTCCCGGATGCAGGCCGTCGGCGAGGTCGTACCATGACCCCACCGCGGCGACGGTGGCGGTCTTGCGGTCGAGGCCCAGGCCGTCGCGCAGCTTGTAGGTCGCCTCGATGCCGGTGCAGTGCGCCCCCAGCAGGTGGCGCACGCCCATCGGTTTCAGCTCCGAGACGGTCCAGGCGATGGTCTTGTCGTCGGCGCGGAACAGATGCAGCCCGCCGATGATGGCCTCGAACGGCGCTTCCCGCACGATCTTCCGGGCATATTGAGTGATGTTGACCACACCGGCATGGCCGCAGCCGGTCAGCATCACCAATCCCTTGTCGGTGTCGAAGATCAGCGCGCAATCCTCCTGCACGATGTCCTCGCTGCCATCGGCCATCTGGCGATAGCCCGACCAGTTATGTTCATTGTTGGGACGCGGCACCGGGCCGGTCAGCCAGACGCCGGGAAAAAGTTCGGTCGGTTTGTCGTGTTCGACCCATTTGCCGCCCAGCGATTCATACGCGGCGCGGATCGGCAGGGCACCGTTCTCGTCCTTGCCCTGCTTGTTGACGCGGGGAATGAAGATGCCCTGGCCGACATGGGCGACCGACAGGGCCTTGGGATCGGTCTTCATCAGTTCGGTGCGCAGGGTGACGATCCCGCCGGAATGGTCGCCGTGATTGTGCGACAGCACCATCTCGTCGATGCCGCCCAGATCGATCTTCAGCGCGCGGGCATTCTTCAGCACAGTATCGGGATGGGCGCCGCTGTCGAACAGCATCCGCTTGCCGTCCACCTCGACCAGGGCGGCGAAGCCCCATTCGCCGAAGGTCTCGTAATCTTCGGCCAGCATGGTCGACAGGACCGTGATTTTCAGCGCTTTGACCTTAGGCGCCGCGGATGCGGCCAGGACGGGCAGGGTGGCGGCGGATAGGAACGCGCAGGCGGACAGCCTGGTGAAAGCGCGGCGGGACAGCATCTTCAGACCTCCCTCAAGGTTGGCACAGGCCTTGCAATTTTCATCCCGACGACCGCCGACAGGTGGCGGTCATGCACGGGTATGGAATATGCAGATATCCAGCACTATAGCCCCTTTGGGGCAGACACCAGATAATTGGGTGCTCGACCGTCCGGTCCAGCAGGTGCCCGATGCCGGGCAAAACCTGCCGGAGCCGGCACAGCCTGCCCAGTACGAATTTTCCGACCTGGTCAGCACGCCGCGCGCCAGCCTGACCGCCTCGGCCACGGCGGTGGCGACACAGTCGGTCGACAGCTTCGCCGCGCAGATCGACAGCTCGCAGGCGATCTCGGCCTATCAGAGCCTGATGAATTCCAAAGGGCTTTACGGCTACCAGTCCATGCTGGGCGCGCCGTTGATGGGTTAAAACCTGGCGATCACGTCCAGGAAGACCGCACCGTATCGGTCGAGTTTCGCCGCGCCGACACCAGACAGCGCGGCGAACTCGCCGAGCGTGCGGGGTTTGACGCCAGCCATTTCCAGCAGGGTGGCGTCGTTGAAGATGACGTAAGGCGGCACGCCTTGCGCCTTGGCGAGCTGCGTACGCTGCTCACGCAGGGCCTGAAACAGCGGATCGCCGGCCGCCGCCGATGAGGCCGCGCTTTTGCTCCGGCTGCGGGACGTCCGCTTGCCTTCGGGGTCGTGGCGCAATTGCAGGCGCTGTTCGCCGCGCAGGACCAGCCGGGATTCCTCGGTCAGCTGCAGGCCGCCATGTCCGGCCAGATCGACGCGCACCAGCCCGGCGGCGGTGAGCTGGCGGAAGATCGAGCGCCAGCCATTCTTGTCGAATTCCTTGCCGATGCCGAACACCGACAATCTGTCATGGCCGAAACCGGTGATGCGCTCGTTCTCGCTGCCGGTCAGCACGTCGATCAGATAGGCGGCGCCGAACCGCTGGCCGGTGCGGTAGACGCAGCTCAGCGCCTTTTGCGCCGCCTCGGTGCCGTCGAAGCTCTGCACCGGCTCCAGGCAGGTGTCGCAATTGCCGCAGGGCTCGCAGGTATCGTGGAAATAATCCAGCAGCACCTGGCGCCGGCAACGGGTGGTCTCGCAGAAGCCCAGCAGCGAATCGAGCTTGCGGTGATCGAGGCGCTTCTTCTCGGCGCTGCCGTCGCCTTCCTCGATCATCTGGCGCAGCCGGGCGGCGTCCTGCGCGCCATACAGCATCCAGGCCTCGGAGGGCAGGCCGTCGCGGCCGGCGCGGCCGGTTTCCTGGTAATAGGCCTCGATGCTCTTGGGCAGATCGAGATGGCAGACGAAGCGTACATCGGGCTTGTCGATGCCCATGCCGAAGGCGATGGTCGCCACCATGACGATGGCGTCGTCTTTCAGGAACCGGTCCTGATTGCGCTCGCGCACACCGCGATCGAGCCCGGCGTGATAGGGCAGGGCGTCGATACCGTTCTGGCGCAGCATCTCGGCGGTGTCTTCGACATTGGCGCGCGACATGCGGTAGACGATGCCGGCCTGACCCGCATGCTCCTCCTTGATGAAACGCACCAATTGCTGCGGCGCCGAGCCGCCCTTCAGCGCCACCCGATAGCGGATATTGGGCCGGTCGAAGCTGCTGATGAACTGACGGCCGTCGCCGAGGTTTAGTTTGGTGACGATCTCCTGCCGGGTCGGGCCGTCGGCGGTGGCGGTCAACGCCACGCGCGGCACGTGCGGGAAACGCTCATGCAGGGTGGCCAGCTGCAGATATTCCGGACGGAAATCGTGGCCCCACTGGCTGACGCAATGGGCTTCGTCGATGGCGAACAGCGAGATCCTGCAGCGTTCGATCTGGGTCAGAAAACCGTCGGTGACCAGCCGTTCCGGCGCGACATAGACGATCGAGAGTTCGCCCGAGCGCATCTGCCGTTCGATCTCGACCTGGTCGGAATAGGGCACCGAGGAATTGAGGCAGGCGGCCTTGACGCCCAGCTGGGTCAGCGCCTGCACCTGGTCGCGCATCAAGGCGATCAGCGGAGAAACGACGATCGCGACACCGTCTCGACACAATGCCGGGATTTGATAGCACAGCGACTTTCCGCCGCCGGTCGGCATCAGCACCATGGCGTCGCCGCCCGCGACGATATGGTCGATGATCTCGGCCTGCGCTCCACGGAACTGTTCGTAGCCGAAGATGGTGCGCAAGATGTCGAGAGGTGCGGGCATGACGCTGTTTCTAGACGGGAAATTCCGGCCCGGCAACTCCCCTCGCAAATTGCCGCGCGCTTCGTCCCGGCCTATGGTTACGCACAAGTCCAAAGCAGGTGGAAATTGATGAGCAGGTTCAAAGTTCTGGTGGCGTCCTTCGCTCTCGCGCTGCTGCTGGTCGCGGTCTATGCAGGCCCCAGCCGGATCGATCAGGGCTGGTTGCGCGCCTGGATCGCCCCTGAGCTGGAACGAGCCCTGCGCCAGGGCGCCACGATCGACGGCGCCATCGATTTCGCCCTGCTGCCGCGCCCGATGGTCAAGGTGCGCCAGGTCAGGATCGCCCGCGACGGCAAGCTGAGCGCCGACATCCCCGAGATCGAGGCCAATCTCAAAGTATGGCCGCTGCTGTTCGGCAAGCTGGAGCCCGATTCGCTGGTTCTCTCTCATCCCGATATCCATCTCGAAGCCGCGCCGTCGCCGACGCAGCAGGCCGCTGCCGTTCCGGCGCCGGGCACTCCCTCGGCCTCGGCCATGCAATCCAAGCCGGGGCTGGCGGCTCCGCGCGCCGATGTCCGGTTGGTGATCGAGAAGGGCGCCCTGACCATCCCCGGACCCGGCGGTCAGCCGCTGCGGCTCGATCCGGTCGATTTGCAGGTGACCACCACAGACGATTCCCTGTCGGTCAGCGGCCGGGTCGAGATGGCGCAGGCCGGTATCAAGGTCGATGGCGACGCTCATTGGCTGGATGGCGCGCTGCAGACCACCGCTCTGACCCTGCATGTCGATGGCGGCGCCGTGCTGCATTGGACCGGCCAGGGCGACCCGCTGTCCGCCGACCATCCGCTGACCGGCAAGCTGACCGCCCATCTCGACGACCCCGCCACCTTGTTGGGCGACATGCCGGCGGTGCCGGTCGGGCTGGCCGGCGACGTTACGATAAAGCCCGGCCAAATCGAGGCGAATAATCTGCTGCTGTCGATCGGTGATGCCGAATTGCGCGGCGAGGGGCATCTCGATGAAGGCGACACGCCGCGCGCGACGCTCGCCTTGCATGCCGCGATGCTCGATCTGCGCAAAAGCGCCCCGGCGCCGTCTCCGGCCGCCGCGAAAGCCGCTGCGGCTCCCCAGGTGCCGCCGCCGCCCGCTTTGACCCCGGCGGCCAAGCCGGCCAAAGCGCCTGGCAAGCTGTTGATGCCCTTGCTGCACCAGGCCTCGGTCGAATTCTCCCTGTCGGCGGATCAGATCCTCTGGCGCGGCCAGGCCCTGCAGGATGCCAAGATCACCCTGACGGCAGCCAATGGCGAGATCGCCCTCAACCAGGTGACGGTCACCCTGCCGGGCGCCAGCCAGCTCTCGGTGGTCGGCAGCGTTACGGAAGAGGCTCGGTTCGAGGGCTCATTCGAGGCCAAGAGCGACGATCTGCGCGCCTTGCTGCGCTGGGCATCCCTGGAGCCTGCCAATGTGCCGGCCGACCGCCTGCGCTCGGCCCGTCTGGCCGGCCAGATCAGCGGCGATCTGACGCAGATCGCCCTGGATGGCGTGCGGGTGAAAGTGGATTCCAGCCAGATCGATGTGTCCGCAGCCATCCGGCCCGGCCCGCGACCGGCTTTCGGCGTCACCTTCGCCATCGACCAGCTCAATGGCGACGCCTATTGGCCCGCCAATCCGCCCGCGGCGCCGGTGAAGCCCGTCGACACCGCGCCGGCGGTGCAGGCCGATCTGCCCGCTCAGCCGACGGCCCCATCGGTCACCCAGGATTTCGGGGTCGATGCCGAGATTCACGGCAAGATCGCGCATCTGTCCTGGCGCGGACAAACCGTCCAGGACCTCGCCCTCGACATCGGCTTGTCGCACGATGGGGTTCTGGTGCGCACACTGTCCGCCGCCGATCTGGCGGGTGCCCAGATGACCTTCTCCGGGCAGCTGACGCGGGGGGCGGACGGGATGCATGTCGATCACGGCAAGCTGGCCCTGCATAGTCATGACATCGCCCATACCGCGCATCTGCTGGGGGCCGAGGTGCCTTTCGAAGGCCAGGCCGATCTCAGCGCGGATATGAGCGGACCGCTGACGGCGCCGGCGCTGACCGTGACCGCGCCGCTGCTCAATTTCGGCAAGAGCTGGATCGATCATGTCTCGGTCGATCTGTCGCTGCCGCCCGGCAAGCTGATGCTCGATCATCTGACTGCCGGACTCTATGGCGGACAGCTGACCGGGCAGGCATCGCTGGCCCGCGACGGCGGCGCCTCGTCGCTGCATCTCTCCCTGGCGGGGGCGCAGGCGAAGAAGGCGCTGCTGGAGACCGCCGACATCGGCCTGGCCGACGGCGAATTGTCCGGCGAGACCAGCCTGACCACCACCGGGAAAGGCGCCGCCGAGATCAAGGCGAACCTGGCCGGCACCCTGTCGCTGGCGGTCAGGAACGGCCAGATCAAGGGCTTCGACCTCAAGGCGGCCAATGACCGGCTCAAGGGCAAGGAAGGAATCGGCGGATTGCTGGCGCTGCTGTCGGCGGGGCTGACCGGTGGCGAGACCCATTTCTCCAGCCTGACCGCCACCGCCAAGGCCGATCATGGGGTGATCGTCAGCAACGATCTGTCGATGATCGCCGAGGGGGGCGACGCCAAGGGCGCGGCGACCATAAATCTGCCGGCCGACACCATCGATTCCCATGTCGATTTCCGCTTCGCCAACGCCCATGACGCGCCGCCGCTGACCATGCGCTTGACCGGGGCGCTGCAATCGCCGCATCGTTATCTCGACGTCAAGCCGCTTCAGCAATGGCTGTCCGATCATGGTGTGAAGACGGGTAAACCCAAGGATGTGCTGAAGGGGCTGCTGCAGGGGCTGGTCAAATGATCCGAAGCGCGCTGCTGGCTGGACTATTGCTGCTGTCGGTTCCCCTGATCGGGCGGGCCGACGACAGCCTGTTCCAGGATCTTGGCGGGCGCGACAAGATCTCGGCCTTCACCGGGGATTTGGCGGATCGGATCAAGAAAGATCCGCGCATCGCCCATTTCTTCGATGAGACCGACATGGATCGCCTCCGCAGTCGGCTGACCGACATGTTCTGCCATTTGAGCGGCGAGAAGCGGCGCTATCGGGGCGCCAATATGTACCGCGCCCATGAAGGGTTGGGCATCACCGACGCCGCCTTCGATGCGGTGGTCGAGGATCTGGAAGAGGCGATGGACGATTATCAGGTGCCCTGGAGCGTCCAGGCACGATTCCTGGGCGTTCTGGCTCCGCTCAAGCGGGAGATCGTCGAGAAATAAGGTACCGCAGCACATGGAGCCGGAGCGCGCTGGAGAGATTCTCCTCGCGTCCGGCATCCACTTCCGAGATCAGCGCGGCCAGGGCCAGGCCGCGCGTCTCGGCGATTTCCTTCAGCACATCCCAGAATTCCTGCTCCAGCGAGACGCTGGTGGCATGTCCGGCGATGACCAAAGAATGTTTACGCATCAGTGCTGCAGGGCCGCGAAGAAGTCGTTGCCCTTGTCGTCGACGATGATGAAGGCCGGGAAGTCGACGACCTCGATGCGCCAGATCGCTTCCATGCCGAGTTCCGGATATTCGAGAACCTCGACCTTCTTGATATGGTTCTGCGCCAGACCGGCCGCAGCACCCCCGACCGAGCCGAGATAGAAGCCGCCATGGGCCTTGCAGGCATCCGTGACGGCCTTCGAGCGGTTGCCCTTGGCCAGCATCACCATCGAGCCGCCGGCCGCCTGGAACTGCTCGACGTAAGAATCCATGCGTCCCGCCGTAGTCGGGCCGAACGAACCGGAGGGCAGGCCTTCCGGGGTCTTGGCCGGGCCGGCGTAATAGACCGGATGGTTCTTGAAATAGTCGGGCAGGCCCTGGCCGGAATCGAGGCGTTCCTTCAGCTTTGCGTGGGCGATATCGCGCGCCACGATCACCGGGCCGGTCAGCGCCACGCGCGTCTTGATCGGGTATTGGCTCAGCGTGTTGCGGATCTCGCTCATCGGGCGGGTCAGGTCGATCTTCACCACTTCGCCGGCGTCGTCGGCGGTGACGGTCGGCAGATATTGGGCGGGGTCGCGCTCGAGCGTCTCGAGGAAGATTCCGTCCTTGGTGATCTTGCCCTTGGCCTGGCGGTCGGCCGAGCAGGACACGCCGATGCCGACCGGGCACGAGGCGCCATGGCGGGGCAGGCGGATCACGCGGACGTCGTGGCAGAAATACTTGCCGCCGAACTGAGCGCCGATGCCCATATGGCGGGTCATTTCCAGGATCTGCGCCTCCATTTCGAGGTCGCGATAGGCATGGCCGAACTTGCCGCCCGAGGTCGGCAGATGGTCGAGATATTTGGCCGAGGCCATCTTGACCGTCTTCAGGGTCATCTCGGCCGAGGTGCCGCCGATGGCGATCGCCAGGTGATAGGGCGGACAGGCCGAAGTGCCCAAAGTGCGGATCTGGGTATCGAAGAATTTGGTGATGCTGGCCGGGTTCAGCAGCGCCTTGGTCTGCTGATAGAGGAAGGTCTTGTTGGCCGACCCACCGCCCTTGGCCATGAACAGGAATTTGTAGGCGTCGCCATCGGTGGCGTAGAGGTCGATCTGGGCCGGCAGATTGTTGCCGGTATTGACCTCTTCGAACATCGACACCGGCGAGACCTGGCTATAGCGCAGATTGAGGTCGGTGTAGGCCGCGGCCACGCCCTGCGACAGGGCGCTTTCGTCGCCGCCGCCGGTCCAGACGCGTTGGCCTTTCTTGCCCATGATGATGGCCGTGCCGGTGTCCTGGCACATGGGCAGCACCATGTCGGCGGCGATCACCGCGTTCTTCAGCAGGTCGAGCGCCACGAAGCGGTCATTGGGCGAGGCCTCCGGATCGTCGAGAATCGAGCGCAGCTGCTTCAGATGGCCGGGGCGCAGCAGATGCGAAATCTGGCGGAACGCCTCGCGGGTCAGCAGCGACAGGCCGTCACGCTCGACCGTCAGCACGGACTGGCCGTGGAAGGTCTCGACGCCGACATGGTCGCCGGTCAGTTTCGTATAGGGCGTATCATCGTCGCCCAGCGGGAAGATCTCGGCAAAGGGGGTGGCGTCGAAGCTCATCTCAGCACCTGAAAAAGAGAGTCAGCAGGAAAGAATTATTTTTTACGGAAGGCATCGAGAGCCACCACGCGGCCGGTTTCTTCGGCGGGCGGCGCCGTGCTTTCGGCTGCGGGCGGGGCTGCGGCTTCTTCCGCCTCGGCTTCCTCGAACTCCGCTGCGGGCGGCAGTTCGATCGAGGCGTCGGTGGGGATCTGGATGCCGAACTTGGCGAATGGATCGGCGAAGGCCGAGATCGCCGCGAACGGGATATGCAGCCGCTCGGAGATGCGGTTGAAGGACAGGGTCACTTCGAACCAGTCCTCGGTGATTTCCAGGCCCCAATATTGATGCTGCAGCACGATGGTCATTTCGTCGGGGAAACGGGCGCGCAAAGCGGGGCTGATATCGACCGTCGGATGGCGGGTGCGGAAGGTGATGTAGAAATGATGCCCGCCAGGCAGGCCGTTCTCACAGGCCTGCAGCGCCTTGCGCGCGATGCCGCGCAGGGCTTCGGCCCACATCTCGTCATAATGAATGATCGTCTTGCCCATCGGCGTCGTCGGGTCCTTGATATATCCGGCCGCACCTGAGAAATGGGAACCGGCGGGGAGGAGTGGGGGGCATTCTGTTGCCCGGGGCCCCCCTAACCGCGCTTGCCTATTTAGGCAGCGAGAGCAACGAAGTTATCGTTGGCATCTTTAAGTTTAGCCCGATAACGGCGGATACCATGCCGGGAACAAACCTAATCTTTACTACGCACGTCGATCCTGTTTCGCCCCCGTAACGAGCCTTTTGGTTAAGGCTGGAAATGGTGGAGGCGCCGGGTACCGCCCCCGGGTCCGTAACGCTTATTCCATTAGGTGTTTAGCGCCATAGCCAGTTGCCTGGCAGGAATGAATATAAGGTATTCGCCCGCGCCGCGCCACCCCGCCATTGCCATAGCGGGTATGACGCGCTAGGTAAAAGGCTCGTTTTTGTGTGAGGGCCGACATGCCGCCGAAGAAGAATCCGCTGAATCTGAACCCCCTGCAGCTCAAGACGCTGACCCTGTTCCAGGAGCTGGCGCGTTATCCCGAGCTGGCCACCCGCAACGAGGCGGGCGACGCCTTCCTGTCGCAGATCCCGCATCCGCACGGCAATCATTTCCATATCGGCCGCAAGACGGTCTCCTCCAGCGATGCCACGGGCCTGTCGAACCAGGCCGCCTGGGTCGCGCTGGAGCGCAAGGGCTTGATCCGCTCGGGCTTCCCGGATTCCGTGGTGGTCACCAAGGATGGGCTGGACTACGACACCGGGCTCGCCGACCAGATCCTGCACGGGTCCGACCATTGAACTCGATCCTCGTCTATGTCGGCCTCGACCTGGTCGGCGACGGGGTGATGAAGCTGCCCTTCCTGTCGGCCTTGCGCCGCCTCTATCCCGAGGCGCGCGTCACCTGGCTGGCGGGACAGGGCAAGACCGTCTATACGGGCTTGCTGGCGCCGTTGCTGACCGGCCTCGTGGATGAAGTGATTCAGGAGGCCGGCATCGGCCTCTCGGCCTGGGAACTGATCGCCCGTCCGCTCGATGGCCGCCGCTTCGATCTGGTGATCGACACCCAGCGCCGGGTGGTGACCAGCCTGATCCTCAAGCGCATTCCGCATGGCAAGTTCATCTCGGCATCGGCCGGCTGGGCCTTGTCCGACGCGGTGCCGGCCAGCGGCAAGGCCAAGCGGCCCTCTATGATCGGCCAGATGTTCGCGCTGCTCGAAGCGGCGTCGGGGCAGCCTGTCGCGGTGCCGCCGCCGGTGCGTCTGGCGCCGGACCTGCTGGCCGAGGCCGAGCGCCGCCTGGCGGCCGGGCCGCGCTATGTCGGCCTGGCGCCGGGCGCGGGCGGCAAGCACAAATGCTGGCCGCTGGGAAATTATCTCGATATCGGCGTCAAGCTGGCCGCCGAAGGTTTCGTGCCGGTGTTCCTGATCGGACCGGCCGAGCGCGACTGGGAAACCGGCATCCGCGCCGCGTTGCCGACCGCGCTGCTGCCGCTGACGGACGCAGATGGGCCGCCGGTGACGATGGCATTGGGAACGCGGCTCGCCGCCGCCATCGCCAATGATAGCGGCACCGGCCATATGCTGGCCGCGGCAGGCGTGCCGCTGCTGTCGCTGTTCGGGCCGACCTCGCCCGACAAATTCGCCCCCGCCGCCGAGCGCCTGAAGGTTATCCGGGCGCAGGATTTCGGCGGCGAGGAGATGTCCGCCATCCCGGCCGAACCGGTGATGGCGGGTCTCAGGGAGCTGCTGGTTACTTCGTCTCGTTCTTGAACACTTCGCCGCCCTTCATGACGAAGGCGACGTGTTCGAGAACGGTGACGTCGGACAGCGGGTCACCCGCGACGCCGATGATGTCGCCGAACTTGCCGGCCTGGATCTGGCCGACATTGGCTTCCTGATCCAGCGCCTTGGCGGCGGTGACCGTCGCGGCCTGGATCGCCTGCAGCGGCGTCATGCCATAGCGCACCATCACGGCGAACTGCTTGGCGTTGTCGCCATGCGGATAGACGCCCGCATCGGTACCGAAGATCATCTTGGCGCCGGCCTTGACCGCCTTGCGGAAGTTTTCGCGCTGCGCATCGCCCAACTCGCGGTCCTTGCGGATGTTCTCTTCCAGCTCGCCATTCTTCAGGCCCTCGGCCTGGGTGTAATCGGTGTTGTAGATGTCCATCGACAGATAGGCGCCCTTTTCCTTGGCGAGCTTGATGCCTTCGTCGTCGATCAGGCTGGAATGCTCGATGGTGTCGACGCCGCCGCGGATGGCGTCGGCGATGCCGGCCGCGCCGTGGGCATGGGCGGCCACCTTCAGGCCTTCCATATGGGCTTCGGCGGTGATCGCCTTGATCTCTTCCAGATTGAGCTGCTGCGCGCCGGCGCTGGTGCCGTGGTCGAACACGCCGCCGGTGGCGCAGATCTTGATGACCTGGGCGCCGTATTTATGCGCCCAGCGCACCCTCTGGCGCAGCTCATCCGGGCTGTCGCCGACGGACGGCGAGGTCTGGTTCATCGAGGGCGGGAAATAGGTCTGGTCGCAATGGCCGCCGGTCGCCGACAGGGCATAGGTGGCGGTGGTGATGCGCGGTCCCTCGATGAAATGGCCGTCGATGGCCTGGCGCAGGCCGACATCGTCGAAATGCTCGGAACCGACATTGCGCACCGAGGTGAAGCCGGCCTGCAGGGTCAGCTTGGCGTTCTTGACGCCGACGATCGGCCAGAAGCTGTCGGTGTATAAAAGGCTGTTATAGCCGCCGATGGTGGCCTCGCCGGTGAGGTGGACATGCATGTCGATCAGGCCGGGCAGCAGCGTCAGATTGGGCAGGTCGACGCGCTTGGCATCGGCGGGGACGGTGACGCTGCCGGCCGTGCCAACGGCGGTGATGCGCTCGTCCTGAATCACCACCACCGGATGGTCGATGATTTTGCCGCTCTGGACGTCGATCAGCCTGGCCGCGCTGACCGCGACGGTTTCCGCACTCGCCGCAAAACCCGCCGCCATCAGCGCCGCGCACAGCCCGAACCGCATATCGTTCCTCATGATCTTTGGTTATCCTTATTCACAAATCAGTCCTAGTGTGGCGATTCTTAAGTTCCTACATCCTTGATGCAGGCGATTTTAGGAACTTAAGAATCTTCCCGGCCACACTGGATGGTTGATAAAGCTAGTGTCCTGATCGGTCGCGAAGTTCGTATGTCGTCTGATCCTGGCATTACGAACTTCGCGACCGGGACACTAGAATGGTGCGGCATTTGATGAGCGTGCACAACGAGATACCCGTTGTCGAATCCGAGCGCCTGCGCTTGCGCGGCCACCGGATCGAGGATTTCGCGGATTGCCTTTCCATGTGGAGCGACCCGGCGGTGACGCGCTTCATCGGCGGCAAGCCGCTTACCGGTGAGGAGACCTGGGCGCGGCTGCTGCGCTATAGCGGCCACTGGACCTGGCTCGGCTTCGGCTATTGGGTGGTCGAGGAGAAGGAGAGCGGCCGCTTCGTCGGCGAGGTCGGCTTCGCCGATTTCCGGCGCCAGATCGAGCCGTCTTTCGAGGGCATTCCGGAAATCGGCTGGGTGCTGGCCCCCCGGGCGCAGGGCAGGGGCTACGCGACCGAAGCGGTCAGTGCCGCCCTGGCCTGGGGTGAGGGGCATTTCAACGGGGCGACCACCGGCTGCCTGATCAACCCCGACAATCTGGCCTCGATCCGCGTCGCCGACAAAACCGGCTTCAAGGAATTCTGCCGGACGTTCTACAAGGACCATCCGGCGACGATTTACCGGCGGTGAACCAAGATGCCGGCTGGCGCGGGTGAGATCATTGCGCCGGCTGGCGCACGAGACACTGCTCGAATTTGCCGTCCGGCATGATGTAGGTCTCCATCCGCAGCTTCTTGCCGCCGGCTTCGATGGCGAATACGCGATGCACCATGCCGCCGCGATCCTCGCGGGAGGCCTGCGTGAAAGAGGTCGGTTCGCCGAGCGGGCCGAGGGAGGAGCCGAAATCGCCGAGCACGGCGGGGGTGAACCAGCCTTCCAGATTTTCGGTCAGGCTCGTCTTGTCGACGGTGCTCTTCTGCAGTCCGGCGAACAGCGCCTTGGCGCGGGCGAGGGCGGGTTCCGCGTCGGCATCGACCGCACTGGCGAACAGCAATTCTTCGATCTTGCTTTCGATCCGGCGGTAGGCCAGGCCCTCGCCATTGGTCAGCACGGTGATCGAGGCCTTGTCGTCGGGGAAATCGACATTGATGCTGAGGAAGCCGGCAGCACCCCCTGTGTGGGCCCAGCGGCGATGGCCGTTATCCATCTGTGACACGCCGAGGCCGAAGCCGTAATGCGTGCCGGAGCCGTCGGACAGCACCGCCTCGGTGGTCAGCGCCTTGCGCGACGCCGGCTTGAGGATCTTGCCGTCCATCAGGGCGATGTCCCAGCGGGCCAGGTCGGAGGCGCTCATCGCCAGTTCGCCGGCCGCCCACAGCCAATATCTGCCTTCCGGCGGCTCTTCGCGGATCGGGCCCAGCCCATAGCGGGTATAGGGCCGCGGATCGGCGGCATCCCACGGGCCGTCGATGTCGACAGCGGTTTTCATGCCGAGCTTGTCGAACACCCGCTCTTTGAGGAACTCGAACAGGGGCTTGCCGCTGACCTGCTCGACGATGACGCCCAGCACGACATAGCCGGTATTGCTGTATTGCCAGCGCGTGCCCGGTTCGAAATCGAGCGGCTTTTTGGCCCAGCCGTCGAGGATCGCCCGCGCCGTGGTGTCCTTCTCCATGAAAGGCGGCACGTAATCGTCGGCGTAGTAATCCTGATAGCCGGACGTGTGGGTGAGCAGTTGGCGGATCGTGACGTCCTTGGCCCGGGTGAGATCGGGCAGGAAGCGCGCCACCTTGTCGTCGAGCGACAGCTTATGCTCTTCGGCCAGCAGCAGGATGGCGGTCGCGGTCAATTGCTTGCTGTTCGAGGCGATCTTGTAGCGCATCGACGGCGTGGCTGGTGTGGCCGGGTCCAGCCGCGCCTGGCCGTATGCCTTGGCCAGGGCGATCCTGCCGTCCTTGACGATGGCGACCGAGGCGCTGGGCACGCCGGTGTCGGCCAGCGCCTTGGTGACGATCTCGTCGATGGATTTTTCGGTCGCCGCCGGCAGCCCCTCGGCAACAACCGGCGAGCAGAGGGCGAGTCCCAGCGTCAGGGCGATGAGATTTTTCATTCCAGGCGCCCAAGGGCGCGCGACAGCACCAGATAGAGCTTGCCGACTTCGGCGCTGGTGAAGGTGCCGGTCAGGACGTCGGCGCGGTCGGCGGCGCGGGCCTGGTTCAGCAGGGTCTCGAACTCGGCGATGTAGCGGTTCACATAATCGCGGAAATCGCCGTCATCCTCGTATTTCTCTCGGATCGCGGCGATCTGGGTGCGGTCGAGATTCTTGAGGATCTTGCGCAGGAAGACCGACTGGTCGCCCGAATGGAATTCGCGCCAGGTCTTGTCGTCGATGTCCGACTGGAACAGGCGCGAAATGTCGACCGACAGCGACTGCAGCTTCTCGACCATATAGGCGGCGGATTGCAGGAAATTGTCGACATTGACCGAGATCTTCTGCTTCTCCAGCGCGTCGGCCTGCTCCTCGGCCTCGCGCGAGGCGGCGACCAGGGCTTCCGCCTGCCGCACGAAGGTCTGCACCAGGGTCTCGGCATGCTGGCCGAGACGCTCGCCGGTCAGGCCGAGATCGGTCGATTTCTGCCGCAGCATCTCGAACACTTCTTCCAGCTGGGTGCCGGTCTGCTCGGTGGTGGTCGACAATTCCTGCGAATGGCGGCGCAGGCTCTCCCCGGCGCCGCGCACCTGGGCCGAGATGCGGTCGGCCGAGGCGCCGAGATCGCGGATGCCGGCCTTGAGCTGGTCGGCCGTCGCGACCGCATGGGCGGCGGTCTTGCCGGCCGCCTCTTCGAATTCGCGCGAGACCTGGCGCAGGGAATCGCCGGAAGCGCGGCTCTGCGCCTGGGCCTGCTGCAGCGTGTCGCCCAGCTCGACGGCGTTCTGGCGCAGCTGCTGGCCGAAGGCCTTGAGCAGCTCGGAGGAATCCTCGGCGATGCGGGTCAGCTCGCCGGCCTGGCCGGACAGCTGCTGCTTGACCTCGCCGATATCGTATTCGGCCCGTTCGGCGGCGGTGACGATGCCTTCGGCCTCGCGGCGCAGATCCTCGACCACGGCGCGGACGCGGGCGCCCGACGCTTCGCCGGCATTGCCCATCTGGGCGGATTTCTCGTTGAACAGGTCGGCCACCTGCTGCACGTCCTCGATGGCGCGCTGGGCAGCCTGGGTAACGTCCTGGCTGCGCAGGCGCAGCACCTCGCCCGAGGATTGCAGTTCGGCGCCGACGCGCGACGCCAGGGCAACCAGGTCATTGACGTTTTGGCGCAGGATGTCGGTGATGCCCTTGACCCGCGTCATGATCTGTTCGGAGGTCGAATGCAGGTGGCGCGATTGCTGGCCGAGCGAGGCTTCAGACAGCTTGGACTGGGTCGAGACCAGATTGGCGATGTCGGCCAGTTCCTCGGCCTGCTTGCGCAAACTGACGCGGATCGATTCCGCTTGTCCGGCGGCGCGCTCGGAGCCGCGGCCCAGCTCTTCGATATGCTGGCGCAGCGCCTCGATCAGCTCTCGCGCGCGTACCGTCATCTGGTCCGAAGCCGCGGCCAAAGCGCGGCTCTGGCCCGAGAAATTCTCGCCCACTTCGCGGATGCGGCCGATGGCGCGCTCGGAGGCGGCTTCGACGTCATCGCGGCGGGTCAGGAACACTTCGCCCACCGTGCCCATCTGCTGGCTGGCGTCGTCCGCGGCCGAGCGCAGCGATTCAGCGTGGCGGCCCATCAGGTCGGACAGCTCGCGGAAGCGGCTCATCGCCTGGTCCGACGCGGTCGACAGCTCGCGGGTCTGCACGCCCAGCCCTTCCTCGACGATCTTGACGCGCGACAGGACGCGCTCAGTGATCTGGTCGAGGCCGGCAGCCTGGGCTTCCAACGAGGCGGTGATGCGGCCGGTCTGCTCGGCTAGGCGCTCGGAGGCGGTGGCGAGGTCGGCGTTCTGGCGGGTGAACAGGGCGTCGAGCGCTTCGGAGCGGCGATTGATTTCGGCGGTCACCTCTTCGGCGCGCCCGGCGGCCTTGTCCGAGGTGGCGACGATCAGTTCGCCCTGGACGGCGACGGTCCGCACCATGTCGTCGATGCGGGCGCCGGCCGTCGCGACGGCGCGGCCCAGGCCGTCGGCCGAATGCTGCAGATGCAGCCCGACCTCTTCGGCGCGCATGGTGACGCGCTTGGCGGTGCCGTCGAGCGATTCGATCTCGCTCTGCATGGTGGTGGTGAAATCCTGGGCGCGGCCGGCGGCATCCTCGGCGGCCAGGCTCAGGGCGGCGGTGGCGTCACGCAACTCGGACACGCGCTCGACCGTGCCGACCGAGTGGCGGCCCAGGGTCTGGATTTCGGTCTGCAGGCTGTCGATCACGCGCTGGCTGTCGCCGCCGAACCGTTCGGCGACCTTTTCCAGGGCCTCGGTGTGGCGGGTCAGCAAGGCGCCGACCTGCTCGGCCTTGGCCATCGCCTGGTCGGAGGCGGCGGCGAGATCGGCCGCCTGGCGGCGCAGCGTGGCGGTGACGGTGGCCAGGCGGGCCTCGGAATCGTCGGCGGGATAGACCAGCAGGTCGAGATGGCGGCGCAGCTGGGCGGCTTCGATGCGCAGCAGCGAGCCGCGGTCCAGGAAGGCGACGATCAGCCACAGGATGGCCAGCGGCAGGAAGGCCGCGCCGGCGACGCCGCCGAACTCGGCCGGCTGCAATTCAAACAGATTGCCCCAGCCGACGGCCTTCTGGACGTAGGTGAAGCAGATGCCGAACCACACGACCGACAGCAGGACCGCGACACCGTAGATGACGCGGATGCGCCAGCCGATGGCCTGGACGTTGCGTTCGTCGGGCCAGGGGAAGCTTTGCGGCGCCGGGGTGCCGGCGCGGTTGGGTTCCGGACGCGCCGGCACGTCAGCCTGCTCCTCCGGGTGAGTGGCAGTCAGCTGTTCGTCAGCCATGTCATGCGGTCCCGTACATATTTCCCCGTTGCGACGTTGCCACAAAGGCTGAGGAAATCAAGGCTTAGAAAAGACAAGTCGATGACAGGGAGTTAGGGGAGGGAGGCCGACGCCAGGCGCCGGCCTCCAGCGGACCGAACGGAGGAGAGGGGGGAGTGGTCGGTCCGCCTACGACATCGCGGGAGACGATGGCGATCCGGCCACTCTAATGAAATGCAACTAAAAGAGGAATTACATTCTAGTTAATTCGCTTTATGGCGTGGATTTCCACAAATGGGCGAATTCCTCCAGCTGGGCGCGCTCCACATCGGAGACTGCCCACAGGACCATGCCGTTCTGCACCCAATGAACGGTGGTGAAGCCGCTCTTCTCCTCGGTGACGGGATCGCGGTCGGCGGTGTCCTTGGCCGGCCAGACCAGCAGGTTGATCGGATGGGTGCCGCGGCGATAGACCATCGCCGCCACCGGACGGCCGTCCAGCACGTCGAGCCGTCCGCCGGTCAGCGGAAATTGCTGAACGGCCAGGTCCTTGACCGGCGGAGCGAAGTCGAGCTTGCCTTCGAACCATGGCTTGACCGTGTGACGGTCGGTCGAGATCACATCTTCCAGATGGCCGGCCTGCAGCGAGCGGACATGGGCGTCCACCACCAATTCGAGCGGGTCCGGCGCGGCGGGACGGAACACCGCGAAGGCGAGGCTGGCGGCCAGCGCCATGCCGGCGGCGAAGCTTGCGCCGCCACGCCAGCGCGAGAGCCTCGCGACCTTGGCCGGCACGGGCGCCTGCGGCACAGCCGCTGCCGAGCGCTCGGCCAGGAAGCGGCGCAAACTGTCGGGGGCGCGTTCGCGCAGATCGCTTTCCCGCAGGCGGTCGCGCAGCATCATGAGATCCGCATAGGCGGCCTGGCATTCGGGGCAGTCGGCGCGGTGCAGGATCAGGTCGGCGGCACGGCCGGCATCCAGCTCGCCATCGATGTCGGCCTGCACCAGCAGAGTCATCGGGCAGGTGGAACGATCGGTGCTCATGCGTCCATCTCCTCGCGGCGGATGGCTTGCGCCAGCGTGCGGCGCGCCCGCCACAGCCGCGACATCACGGTGCCGATCGGCGCTCCGGTGACTTGGGCGATCTCTTTGTAAGACAGTTCCTCGAACTCCCGTAAAATAAGGGCTTCGCGCAATTCGACCTCCAGCGATCCGATCAGGCGGGCCAGGTCGGCGCGGCCGCGGCGGCGGATCAGCGAGGCTTCGGGATCGTCGGCCGGGTCGCGCAGGGTTTCCTCGTCCGGTTCGACCGGCGCGGGAAAACCGCGGTTGAGCGACATCGACGCATAGGCGGTGTTGCGGACGATCTGCAAAAACCAGCCGCGCGCATTGGTGCCGCGGAAACCGGGAAAATAGGTCAATGCCCGCACAAGAGCCTCCTGCACCACATCTTCGGCGTCGCCGCGCCCGCGGGTCAGCCACCGCGCCAGGCTGTAACCGGCGTCGAGATGGGGCAGCACGACTGCTTCGAATGATTGGTGCAGGGCTGGTCCCGTCACGCCTGTCTCCTGGCTGTTGAGTGGATGATTAGACCGGTGTCCGATTTATTCCCGATCAGAGAAAAAGATTTTTTTGAATAAAACCGGGATATCTCTGATCTCCCCTCCCGTTAGCAATCCTTACGGGAGATTGAAAATGAAGGATCATGATATCAGCCGCCGCGGGACTTTGTCCTGCCTGGCCTGGGGCGGGGCCGGCATCCTGTGGACCATGGCCGGCGGCGTGCCGATCGCGTCCGCGCTCGGCGCGGGCACCGACAAGATGAGCAAGGCGGGCGCGTTCAGCTTCGTGCAGATCAGCGATACCCATATCGGTTTCAACAAGGAAGCGAACCCCGACACCCTGGCCACGGCGAAGCTCGCCATCGAGCGCATCAATACCCAGGCCCCCGACGCGGCGCTGGTGCTGCATACCGGCGACATCACCCATCTGTCGCGCCCGGCCGAGTTCGACACCGCCGCCGAGCTGCTCAAGGGCCTCAAACCCACCGAGCTGCATCTGGTGCCGGGCGAACATGACGTGCTGGATACCAAGCGTTCGGCCTATCTCGAGCGCTATGGCGCGGTCTCGCAGAGCAAGGGCTATTACAGCTTCGACCATCAGGGCGTGCATTTCATCGCCCTGATCAATGTCATGGAGTTCCAGGCCGGTGGGCAGGGGCGCCTGGGTCCGGAGCAGCTCGAATGGCTGGAGGACGATCTCAAGGGCCGCTCGGCCAGCCAGCCGATCGTCATCTTCACCCATATTCCGCTGTGGTCGCTCTATGAGGCCTGGGGCTGGAGCACCCAGGACTGGCCGCAGGCTCTGTCCTATCTCAAGCGCTTCGGCTCGGTGACGGTGCTGAACGGCCATATTCACCAGGTGGTGCAGAAGGTCGAAGGCAGGGTCAGCCACTATTCCGCCGCCGCGACCTCCTATCCGCAGCCGGCGCCCGGCCATGCCGACGGTCCCGGGCCGCTGACCGTTCCCGCCGAGCAGCTGCGGTCGGTCCTGGGAATCCGGCGCATCGAGAGCCGGCCGCTCCAGGATCTCACGGTCAAGGATGGTGCCCTGGCATGAGATATTTTCTTTTCCTGGCGGCTCTGCTGCTGTCTCCGCTGGCGGTCTCCGTCGCGCAGCCGGCCGCCCCGACGGTCGAGGTGTCGATCGAGCATTTCGCCTTCACCCCGCAGAACATCACGGTAAAGGTCGGCACCAAGGTGAATTGGGTCAACAAGGACATCGAGCCCCACACCGTGGTCAGCAACGACCAGAAGTTCCAGTCGGAGGCGCTCGACACCAATGAGAGCTTCTCGATGACTTTCGACCAGCCGGGGACCTATGGCTATTTCTGTTCCATACACCCGCATATGACGGGGACGGTGACGGTCATTCCCTAGATCAGGCCGTCACGCTGGGCACGAACATGTAGCCTTCGCTGCGGATGGTGCGGATCAACTCCGCGCCATCCGCGCTGTCGCCCAGTTTGCGGCGCAGGCGGCTGATCTGCACGTCGATGGCGCGGTCATAGAACTCGCTGTCCTGGCCGCGTGCGAAATCGAGCAGCTGGTCGCGGGTCAGCACCCGGCGCGGATGATCGACGAAGGCGCGCAGCAGGCGGAATTCCCCATCCGACAGAGTGATCAGCTTGCCCGACGGATCGTGCAGGGTGCGCGCCGGCACGTCGAAACTCCAGCCGGCGAAGCGGACCATGCCCGGTGCCGAGGCCGGCATGGCATCACCGGCCTCCGCCGTGGTCCGGGCATTGCGGCGCAGCACCGTGCGGATGCGGGCCAGCAATTCGCGCGGATTGCAGGGTTTCGACAAATAATCCTCGGCGCCCATCTCCAGCCCGACGATGCGGTCGATGTCGGTTCCCACCGCCGACAGCATGATCACCGGCGGCCCGTCATCCTTCTGCAGGCGGCGCAGGGCGGACAGCCCGTCCTCATGCGGCATCATCACGTCGAGAACGATCACGTCATAACGGTTCTGGTCGAGCATCCGGCGCATCTCGAGCGGGTCTTTCGCCGTGTCGGTGCGAAAGCCGTGCTTGTCGAGAAAGGACGAGATGAGCGACCGGAGGCCGGGATCATCATCGACGATCAGGATGCGGGTGGCGAGGTCCATGCGGAGAATTGTGGCGGTCATCCCTGATTGTTACCAGACCAAAATGCCCTGGATTTTTCAGCTTTGTTGCCGAGTTGCTACAAAGCCGACACAGGCCGCAATTCGCCGGCAACGGGCGTCGCCCATAGTGCCGCCATGTCATTCGTCCGGAGATCGATCATGCGGCCTCTCGCCCGCTTCCGCCTGCGCCTCACCACTCTGCTGGTGATGCTGCCGCGCACCGCGCTGGCGCAGAACCCCTATTCCGGCGGAGCCGATCTCGCGGTGGGGCTGATTCTGGCTTGCATCGCCCTGCTTTCCAGCCGGCGGCTGGCCAGATCCGTGTCCGGGGTGGTTATGGCTAGGCTGGCCATAACCGTCCCGGGCGGCAGCGCGCGGTCGGGCGCGTTGCAAGCCGCGGCGGGAAGGGTGCCCCACGCTCGCCCCGCCGCGGCTTCGGCTGTATCACGCGCGGTATCGGCCGGCACTGACGGGCGAAAGGCCGGGAATCTGGCCGCCCGCCGCCGATCCTGATATGAGTCGGGGGCCATGGGACTCTCTAACCGCCCGGGGGCTTTGCGCGGCCCGCCTCTCGTCCTGCAGATCCTGCTGCTTCTGCTGGGAGGGCTGGTGGTCGCCCAGGCGGTGACCCTGGCGCTGACCCTGATCCTGCCGCCGGCTCCGGCGCAGCAGCATCAATTGAACGCGGTGGCGGCGGCCTTGCGCGGGCAGCCGATCGAAGAGAACCGGTCGGACCGCTTGGTCCGTAAGCTGCAGGCCGATCCGCCCGACATCAGCGGACCGAGCTGGCTGGTGTCCGACCATTCCCAGCGCGAATTGGCGACCTTGCTGGATGCCGATGTCGCCAATGTGCGTCTCGCCTTCTATACGCCGCTGCCTTTCGCCGGAACGGCGGCGCCGCGTCCGGCCCGCATCAGCAGCCGCGGCGTCGAGCGGTCCCCTTATCTGCAATTGGCCTCGTACGATCCCGGCCAAGGCAGGACGCGCCAGCAGGGCGCGACCTCGGCCCCGGGCGCGACGCTGACGCCGGCCCAGCCGCTGACCGGCACGGCGCAGGCGGTGCCATCGACCGGCGTCACGACGATTACCCAGGGCAACAACGGTCTTATCGTTCAGCAAGCTCCCATCGGCACCCTCCCGGGCGGAGGAAGCTATTCGGGCGGGGCGACGCTCACCCCGATCGGCCCGATCACGCCCGGCGGGCCGGTTACCACCGTCGGGCCGCTCACTCCCGGCGGCACGCTGTCCTCGACTGGAACGCTGGCGCCGAGCGGTTCCTTCAGCCGTCCGTCGTTGGGCAGCGGCACGGTGCCCTGGGCGATCGAATCGCCCGGCCGGGGCGCGGGCACGGGCTCTTTGTTCGGTCCGTCCCTGGGCGACCGCGGCAGCGATACGCGGGCTGGACCGCCGGCGCGCGAAGCTCCGGACACGATGGGGCCGCCCGCTTCGGCCAGGCCCGAGATCGTGGAAGCGCCGGTGCCCGTTCCGATGGTGAAGCCCAAAGCCGCCGCGCCGGCCCAGGTCCGGAACCCGGCCGCGCCTCCCGCCCAGGCGGACCGCAAGGCGGCGCCGGTGACGCCGGTCCGCACCCCCCAGCGCGGCCTGTTCGGCCTGGCGCCGGCGCCCTTCGTCGAAGGCGATTTCGTCGCCGCCTGGCGGATGCCGAACGGCCAATGGTCCATTGTCCAGCCGGCGCCCGAGCCGTTTCCCAACAGCTGGCAGCGCCGCGTGCTGATCTGGTTCGCCGTCTCCTTCGCCCTGACCGCGCCGTTCGGCTGGCTGTTCGCGCGGCGCATCGTCAAGCCGCTGTCGGGCTTCGTCGAGGCGGCCGAACTGCTGGGCCGCGATCCTTCGGCGGTGGTGCGCGGCCTCGACGGTCCGGCGGAAGTCGGCCGCGCCGCGCGCGCTTTCAACCGCATGCAGAGCCGGCTGAAAAGCTTCGTCGACGATCGCACCGCCATGGTCGGCGCCATCAGTCACGATCTCCGCACGCCGCTGACCCGGCTGCGCTTCCGTATCGAGGATGTCGACAGCGAGGCGATGCGCGAAGGGATGATCGGCGAGGTCGAGGAGATGGAGCAGATGATCACCTCGGTGCTCGCCTTCATCCGCGACGCTTCGACCCCCGGCGTGCGCGAGCGGCTGGATCTGCGGACCATCCTCGACGAAGTGGTGCGCAACATCACGATGGTCGGTGGCGATGTCCGGGTCGAAGCGGCGCAGCCCGCGCCGGTCGAGGTCGATATTCTCGGCATCCGCCGGCTGGTCACCAATCTGGTCGAGAATGCGGTGAAATATGGCGAGCGGGCCCGTATCCGCCTGCGCATCGACCAGGATTGCGCCATCGCCGAAGTCGCCGATGACGGTCCCGGCGTGCCGGAGGAGGAGTTGGAGCGGGTGTTCGAGCCCTTCTATCGGGCCACCAACGCCGCCGGCAAACAGGGCAATGGGCTCGGTCTGGCGGTCTGCCGCTCGATCGCCCGCGCCCATGGCGGCGATGTGCGTCTTCTGCGCGGCGAGGGCGGCTTCATCGCCCAGCTGCGGATTCCTCTTTACGACGCCGCCTGATAGCGGTTGGCGCAGACCTCGGCAAAGCGCGCGCCATAGACGTGAAGCGACAAGGCGGGGCCGTCTCCGTCCGCGCCGACCTGATGGATGTCTCCCTCGGCCGGCAGGCACCAGGCGCAGGACCCCCGGGCCAATCGTTTGCTGCCCTCGGCGACCGGACGGCCATTCTCCAGCCTGTATGACGTTTCGCGCAGCGTCCCCGCGGCGACGCCGATCACGCCCCAGCCGGTATGATCATGAATCGGTGTGCGCTGGCCGGGGGCCCAGACGAAGCAGCCGATCGAGAAGCTGCCGTCGCCGGCTTCATGCAGCAGCGAGCGCCGATAGCCGGCCGGGTCCGGGCGCAGCACCTGTTCGGGCAACAGATGGACCTGCGCCAAAAAGTCCGGCAGCAAGGCGGCGATGGAGAGGCACCGCGAGGTGTCGTCCGCCGCCCGTCGCAGGAGAGCGGAAATGCTGTCCGACAAGGCAGGGATCATGCGTGCCTCCATTTGTCCATTTAGTCTATCAAAACAGTAAACTAATTGAGCCGCAAGGAAAATCGCCAAAGGGCTTATCGTCCAACGAAAACAAAGCGATGCGACTCGGACCGGGGCAGGGTATAGTCGTTAAATCCGTAACAGAGGTCCCGCATGGCCGCAGCTGGATTTCCGCCCGACGAGCGCGAGCGCCTGGAAGCGCTGCGCAGCTTCGAAATCCTCGATACTCAGGCAGAAGAAGCCTTCGACCGGTTCACCCGGATCGCCGCGGGGCTGATGGGGGCGCCGATCGCCCTGGTCAGCTTGGTCGACGAAGCGCGGCAATGGTTCAAATCCCGGCACGGGCTCGATGCCGCCGAGACGCCGCGCGATCTGGCCTTTTGCGCCCATGCCATCCTGAAGGACGAGATCCTGGTGGTCGACGACGCCACCAAGGACCCCCGTTTTCTCGATAATCCGCTGGTGACCGGCGCGCCCGACATCCGTTTCTATGCCGGCGCTCCGCTGAAGACGCGCGACGATTTCAGCATCGGCACGCTGTGCGTCATCGACCAGCAGCCGCGGGCAGGGCTCACCGATGCTCAGCGCCATTTGCTGTCCGACCTGGCCGACGCGGTGGTCAACCAGCTCTATCTGCACAAGACGACATTGGACCTGCACCGCGCGCAGCTGGCCCAGGCGCAGCTCGGCGCCATCATCGAATATTGCGGCGACGCGGTGATCGGCCATTCCATCGACGGCACCATCACCAGCTGGAATTCCGGCGCCCAATGCCTGTTCGGCTATGCGCCCGACGAGGTGGCGGGCCAGCCGGCCACCCTGCTGCTGCCCAGATCCCTGGCCGACGAATGGCGCGCCATGGTCGACCGCATCACGCATGGCGAGGCGATCGAACAGTTCGAGACCGTGCGCCTGGCCAAGGATGGAACACCGGTCGAGGTCTCGGTCTCCTTGTCGCCGATCCGCGACAGGACCGGTGCGCTGACCGGCTTTTCCGCCATCGCCCGCGACATCAGCCAGCGCCGCCAGATCGAAAAGGCCAAGGCCGAGTTCGTCTCTACCGTCAGCCATGAACTGCGCACGCCGCTGACCTCGATCAAGGGCTCGCTCGGACTGGTGCAGTCCGGCGTGTTCGGCGAGCTGCCCGACGTGTTCAAACCGATGGTCGACATCGCCTACAACAACAGCGACCGTCTGGTTCGGCTGATCAACGATCTGCTGGATATCGAGAAGATGGACGCCGGCAAGATGGAGTTTCACCTGGCGCCGGTCGATCTGCCGGCCCTGCTGCGCCAGTCGGTCCGCGAGAATACCGGCTACGCCGCCACCCACAAAGTCCGCTTCGAGGCGATCGAACCGATGCCCGCGGTCACCCTGACGGCGGATAAGGACCGGCTGCTGCAGGTGATGGCCAATCTGCTGTCCAATGCCGCGAAATTCTCGCCGCCGGAGGGCGCCGTCGACGTGCGGCTGGAACGGGGCGACGGCACGGTGCGGGTGTCGGTTACCGACCATGGGCCGGGCATCCCGGAAAGCTTTCAGTCGAAGATCTTCCAGAAATTCTCCCAGGCGGATACGCCGGAAACCTTGCAAAAGGGCGGTACAGGGCTTGGGCTCAGCATCTGCCGGGCCATCGTCGAACGACATGGCGGATCGATCGATTTCAAGACGGAACAGGGTGTGGGCACGAGTTTCTATTTTGATCTGCCGGAGGGCCAAGGGTGAAGAAGCTGGAGCGCATTCTCCATGTCGAGGACGCCGACGACATCCGCAAGATCGTCGAGGTGATCCTGGTGCGGATGGGCAATTACACCGTGCTGCAATGCGCGTCGGGGCAGGAGGCCGAGGAAAAAGCCGCCGGTTTCGCCCCGGATCTGATCCTGCTCGACGTGATCATGCCCGGCCAGGACGGGCCGGAGACGCTGAAGGGGCTGCGCGCCCAGGATGGGCTGCGCGATACGCCGGTGGTGTTCATGACCGCCAAGGTGCAACCCGGCGAGATCGAGATGTTGAAGGGATTGGGCGCCATCGACGTGCTGGCCAAACCCTTCGACCCTGCCAGCCTGTGCGGCCAGATCGAGGCGATCTGGGCCAAGGCCGGAAATACGGGCTGATGGACCGTATCGAGGCGATGACGGTCTTCATCGCCGCCCTCGACGAAGGCAGTCTGGCCGGAGCCGGGCGCCGTCTCGGCAAGTCGCCGGCGGCGGTCAGCCGGGCCATCGCTTTCCTGGAAAATCATGTCGGAACGGAGCTGCTGCACCGGACCACCCGCACCCTCAAGCTGAGCGAGGCGGGCGAGCGCTATGCCGCCGCCTGCCGCCGGGTGCTGGCCGATCTGCTGGAGGCTGACCTGTCGGCCGCCGGCGAGAAGGCCGCGCCGCGCGGAACCCTGACCATCACCGCGCCGCCGATCAGCGGCGAGGAAATTCTGCGCCCGGTGGTGGATGCCTATATCGAGGCGTTCCCGACCGTGTCGGTCAATCTCCTGCTGCTGGACCGTCACGTCAATCTGGTCGAGGAAGGTTTCGACGTCGCGCTGCGGGTCGGCGAGCTGCCGGACTCCGCGCTGGTGGCGGTCAAGGTCGGCGAGGGCGTGAAGCGGGTGGTGGTGGCGTCGCCGCGCTATCTGGCGACCAACCCGGAAATCCGCGAGCCGGCGGATCTGGCCAGCCATCGCATCGTCAGCCTGATCAGCCACGGGACCGAATCCTGGGTCTTCCCACCGGTCAAAGCGGGCGCCGTCGCCCGCTCGGTGCAATTCAAGCCGCGCCTGCAGGTCAACAGCGTGCGCGCGGCATTGGCGTCGGCGGTGGAGGGGCGGGGGGTGACCCGGCTCTATACCTATCATGTGGCCGAGCGGGTGCGGGACGGATCGCTGAAGATCATTTTGCGGGATTGCGAACCGGCGGCGATGCCGGTCCATCTGATCGTTCCGCAGGGGCGCCTGTCGGTGCCCAAGGTGCGCAGCTTCGTGGATTTCGCCGCGCCCCGCCTGCGCGCCGCTTTCGCCCGTCTGTCGGCGGAAGCGGTCGCGCTGGCGGATGAAAGCTAGGCTTTCTTCGCTGCTTTTTGTCGCCGGTATTCCGGCACGGGCAAGCCACCCCAGCCCCAATTGTCCAATTCGACCTCTTCGATGACCACGAAGGTCGAGTCCAGCGGCTTGTTCAGCACCTTGAGCATCAGCTCGCTGGCGCCGGCGATCAGGGCCGCCTTCTCTTCGGCGGTCGCCCGGTCACGGCCGGGGCCGGACCCTTCGCGGGTGATCTGGATGGTAACGACGGGCATCGTGGCCTCCCTGATTAGTGACCGGCGCTCTGGCCGCCGTCGACATGCAGGATCTCGCCGGTCACGAAGCCGGCGGTCTCGAGATAGAGCACCGCGTCGGTGATGTCCTTCATCTCGCCCATATGGCCGACCGGATGCAGGTTGCCGAGGAATTCGTGGGTTTCCGGGCTGTGCATCGGGGTCTTGATGATGCCGGGGGCGACCGCGTTGAAGCGGATGCCGCGCTTGGCATATTCGATCGCCAGGGCCTTGGTGACCGAGTTCAGGCCACCCTTGGTCAGGTTGGCGAGGCCGGTCGGGACGGCCGAGGTGGCGTTGTCGACCAGGCTGGTGGTGATGCTGACCACATGGCCGTGGCCGGTCTTCAGCATCTCGGCGATGGCGCGCTGGGTGATGTGGAAGAAACCGGCCAGGTTGGTCGAAACCTTGGCGTTGAAATCTTCCTCGCTATAGTCGTGGAACGGCTTGGCGATGAAGATGCCGGCATTGTTGACCAGGGTGTCGACGCGGCCGAAACGCTGCAGAGCGGTCTGGATCACCTTCTCCGCCGTGGCGGCCTTGCCGATGTCGCCGGCCACCGCGATCACGTCCGGGTCGGAACCCTGCTCGATCGAACGCGAGGTGGCGACCACGCGGTAATCGCGATCGCGATAAGCCTTGACCAGAGCGGCGCCAATACCCTGCGACGCGCCGGTGATGATGGCGACTTTCTTGTCCTTGCTCATGATGACTTCCTTCGGAGATAAGACCGGCTCGTTGCCGGCGTTGTGAAGGTAGGATCATTCGCGCTTCGACAGAATTGCCGCTATACGACCGACACTGTTCCCCTATGCGCAATAATAAAGCGAAAAAGCGACGGATTCAGCCGCTTCAGCCGTTTCAGGACGAGAGCCCTCTTCAGCATTTTCGAAAGTCCCCGGCGTGACCTCGTCCTCCTCCCCGCAATCCCCGATCGGCAAAAACCTGACCGATCAGACCTGGAAACAAGGGAAGGCGGTCAATTACGCGCTGGGGACGGCTTTCGTCGATCCGAACCATGAGACGCTGACCTATACGGCGACCCTGGATGACGGGTCTGCCCTGCCGTCCTGGCTGCATTTCAATGCCAAGACCCATGTCTTCACCGGCACGCCGCCGGCAGGCGACAATTTCACCGTGCAGGTGACGGCCACCGACACCGACGGCATGTCGGCCTCGGAGAGCTTCAACGTCACCCTGATCGATGCGCCGACCGCCACGGCCGGCGCGATACCGGCGCAGACCTTTGTCCAGGGGCAGAGCGTGGACATCATGCTGCCGGATGGAACCTTCAATGATCCGCAGGGGGAAACCCTGACCTACTCGGCCCGCACCTCCCGGGGCGCGCTGCCCTCCTGGCTGCATATCGACAAAAGCTCGGGCGAGCTGACCGGGACGGTTCCGGCGTCCGTCGTCGACATGACCATCGTCGAGGTGGCGACCGACAGCAGCGGATTGTCCGCCTCGATCAGCTTCTCCGTGACCGCCATCCGCGGCCCGGTTCTCAGCCATCACGAGACGAACCAGCTCGTTCTGCAGGGCAAAAATCTGCATCTGTCGCTGGCCAGCGAATTCACCTCTCCGCAGCACCAGACTCTGACCTACACCGTTACCCAGTCGGACGGATCGGCGCTGCCCGCATGGCTGAGCTTCAGCTCCAATGGCGATATTCTCAGCGGAACCGGCCCCTCCAGTCCCGGCCAGACCGCAATTCTGGTGACCGTGACCGATCCCAACGGCCTGTCCAGCACCGACCATTTCACCATCACCAATGTCGCGGCTCCGCTGCTGACCGATCAGACGGCGGACCAAACCATGCTGGCCGGCGGGAAAAACAGCTTTTCGCTGGCGTCCGACACCTTCACCGATCCGAACGGCCAGCACCTGACCTACACCGCCACCTTGGCCAGCGGAGCGGCGCTGCCGAGCTGGCTGCATTTCAGCTCGGCGACCGAGACCTTCACCGGTACGCCCAAGATAGGCAATCTGAGCCTGGCCGCCATCGAGGCCCTGTCGCCTCAGCAATTTGCGGCCGAGGCGCCGAAGGCGCTGGCCATCGAAGTGACGGCGCACGATGCCAGCGGGCTCACCGCGCACGAGACTTTTACGCTGAGCTTCACCAACGTTCCGCTGGTCGGCGTGTCGTCATAGCGGCGGCGTGCGTCCGCGGGTGGCATGCCCGATCAGGGACAGCAGGAACAGCACCAGGAAAATGACGAAGATGATCTTGGCGATCCCCGCCGAGGCGGCGGCGATGCCGGCAAAGCCGAGCAGCCCCGCGACGAGGGCGACGACCAGGAAAACGAGGGCCCATCTGAGCATCGTTTGTCTCCTTTGTGGATAGACTGGAAACCTTTGGACGAACCGGGAGGTTCCTGGATCATGGAAATGACACCGCCCCGGCAGTGGGCGGAGAACACCATCTTCACGGTCGGGCATTCGACGCTGCCGCTGGCGGATTTCATCGCGCTGCTCGAAGGCTATGAGATCGCCTGCCTCGCCGACATCCGCACGGTGCCGCGCTCGCGGCACAATCCGCAGTTCAATGCCGACGCGCTGGGCAAGCCGCTGCGCGAGCATAAGATCTATTACACCGGCTTGCCGGCGCTGGGGGGCCTGCGGCACCCGCGCCCGGATTCGCCCAATGGCGGATGGCGGAACGACAGCTTCCGCGGCTATGCCGATTATATGCAGACGTCCGGCTTCGCGCGGGGGATCGAGGACCTGATCGCCCTCAGCCTCGGCCGCCGCACCGCGATCATGTGCGCGGAAGCCGTGCCGTGGCGCTGCCATCGTTCATTGGTGGCCGATGCGCTCAGCGTGCGGGGTGTTCCCGTCGTCGAGATCCTCTCCGCCGACAGCTGGCGCGATCATAAACTGACCGACTTCGCCCGCGCCGAAGGAACGAAGATCACCTACCCGCCGGAGCAGGGGTCTTTGTTCTGAAGTCGCTATTCGAGGGGAATGGTGCCCAGGGCCGGAATCGAACCAGCGACACTGCGATTTTCAGTCGCATGCTCTACCAACTGAGCTACCTGGGCTTACGTCGAACGACGTGAGGACGCCGCTTATAGACAAATTCCCCAGGCCTGTCATCAGGGTTTTTTCAATTATTTTTCGCGCGGTCTCCGACCACCGCGAAGGTGATGCCCTGAGGATCGGATGCGTGGATGATCCAGGCGCCGCCGGGAACCTCCATCGGGCCGGTCAGCAGCTTGCCGCCGGCCTTGCCGATCTTTTCGATGGTGGCGTCGACATCGTCGACCCAGATGTAAAACAGCCAGTGCGGGGAGGCGGCCTGGCCGTCGGTCAGCATGCCGCCGCGCGGCATTTCGTCGCCCCACACCTGATAGATCTCTTCCGGCCCCATCGGCATGGGCATGCGGTCGAATTCCTTCCAGCCGAACTGGCTGCCGTAGAAATCGAAAGCCTTGGCGCGGTTGCTGCTGTGCAGCTCGCGCCACCAGCTGTTGCCCTGTATGCCGTGGTCGGGAACCGTCGGCTTGGGGAAGTCGTCGGCATAGTCGAGCAGCCCGAACGGCGCGCCGGTGGGATCGATCAGGATCGAAAAGCGTCCGACGCCGGGGATCGGCGCGATCGGCACGATCGGGGTGGCGCCTGCCGCCGTGACCTTGGCGAAGGTGGCCTCGATATCGTCGGTGCAGATATAGCCGAGCCAGGCGGCCGGCATTCCATCCTGCTGGCCCATCACGCCGGCGATGTCGGTGCCGCCGATGCTCATCAGGCTGTAATCGATGCCGGGCACTCCGCCGTCGCGGGAGGTCCAGCCCAGCACCTCGGCGAAGAATTTCCGGGCTGCCGGAGCATCGGGAGTGGTGAGTTCGTACCAGACGAATTTGCCAGCCAGCGAGGAGGCCATGTATTCTCTCCCGGATGCTTTTCTTGACGCCAACCGTTGATATCAACATAATTATTTCATGTCAATCGACGATACTGTGACATTCAAAGACACGATCCGTGTTCGGGATTGCTGTCTCTGCCTGCATGTTCAGCGCGCCGCGCGCAGCCTGGCGCGCCTGTTCGACGATGCCTTGCGTCCGCACGGGCTGACCAATGGCCAATTCTCGCTGCTGATGTCGCTGAACCGGCCCGAGCCGCCGCAGATGCGCGCCGTGGCCGATCTGCTGGCGATGGACCGCACCACCCTGACGGCGGCGCTGAAGCCGCTGGAACGGCAGGGGCTGCTGGTCGTCGCGGTCGATCCCGCCGACCGCCGTGGCCGTCGGCTCAGCCTGACCGATGCCGGCCGGGCCAAGCTCGCCGCCGCCATGCCGGTGTGGGAGAAGACCCACGCCGAAATCGAGGCATTGCTGCCCGAAGGCGATCCCGAACGCTTGCGCCGGGATCTGCTGGCACTGTCCTAATATTCGTCTTCTTCGGAATGGGGGGAGCCGCTGCCGGCGACGGGAATGATCTCCTCGCCCGGCACGACATAGGTTCCGTTCAGCCAGCGTCCGAGATCGATATAGGAGCACTGGCTGGAACAGGCCGGTTTGTATTTCGGATGGGAAGGCTTGCCGCAGATCGGGCATTTGCCGGGGGTGGTGCTCATGATTTTCTGTCCGTGATGATGAAGCCCGTTTCTCCGTCCCGCGCGTCCAGCGCCAGCGGACGGCCGAGCCGGGCCTGCGTCTCGGCGATCAGATCGGGCCTGCTCTGCAGATAGTGGATCAGGGCGGGCGCCGCAACCAGCGCCAGGGCTCGGTGCGGCGCCGCTTCGGCCTCGGCCAGGACCGCCTGCAAGGCTTCCAGCGCCAGACTGGCGGCGCTCCGCTGCGGCTGAGGCGCGGAAAGGAAGTAATCCGACAGGCTGGGCAGGCGGCGGGTGCGCACCAGCTCGATCATGCGCATCCGGGTCAGGCCCAGCACGTCGGTGGCGATCGGGTCGTCGGCCAGCGCGCTCTTCAGCAGAGCGACCAGTTCCTGCAGGTCGCCGCCGGCGATGGGATCGACGATGATCTGCCCGGCGATATTGCGCAGGCGCAGCTGGCGGGCGATCTCGCGCATCGCGGAGCGGTTGGTCTCGTCGCGATTGGCGCCGCTGGCATCGATGTCGATCAGGGTGGCGGCGGCGGATTCGTCGATGATCAGGCGGGCGCCGCCGGGCAGCGGCACGATTCGGGCGAGGGCGAGGTCCAGCGCATCGGCGGCGCCGCTGTCGCGCCAGATGCCGCGCTTCAGCTGGGCACCGGGAAAGGCCTTGCGCGCTTCGGGCAGCAAAGAGGGCTCATCCACCAGAAGCTCGCTCACACCGGGATAGTCGGTCAGCAGCCGCGCGAGCCGGCTGGGCGCGATCAGCCGCGCCGGTGCTTTCATCCGGGCGGTGTCCGGCGGGAGTTCCCGCGTGATGCGGTTGGTCAGGACGGCTCCCTTGCCGCCGCGCGCCTCGGCGGTGACCTGGACCGGCAGCGCCTGGCCTTCATGCCAGTCGCCGGGACGCGGCAGATAGCCGGGCAAGGCGGCACCGATCTCGACGAAGGTCGCGCCGCCGCCGGGCGGCTTGGCCAGCACCCGGCCCAGCAGGATGTCGCCCACGGCGGGATCGCCGCGGTCGATGGCAAAGCCCAGCACCGTGTCGCCGGCCAGCAGCGCGATGCGCCGCTCGCCCGGGCCGCCGGCCAAAATCAGCCGGTCAGGGCTTGCCATATCCGAGCCCGCGCAGCATGGCCCAGCATTCATGGAGCGGCAGGCCGACCACATTGGAATAGGAACCACCCAGCCAGCGCACGAAGGTCGCCGCCTTGCCCTGGATGGCATAGCCGCCCGCTTTGCCGCGCCATTCGCCGCCCTCGATATAGGCCTGGAATTCGGCGGCATCGATGCGGCCGAACAGCACCTGGGTGGTCACCAGCTTTTCCGAGCGGCGCCCATCGGGGGCGATCAGGCAGACGCCGCCCAGCACCCGATGGCGGCGGCCCGACAGCAGTTCGAGGCAGCGCTTGGCGTCCTGCTCGGTCTCGGCCTTGGGCAGGATGCGCCGGCCGCAGGCGACCACCGTATCGGCGGCCAGCACATAAGCGCCGGGATGACGGGCGGCCACCGTTTCGGCCTTGGCGCGGGCGAGGCGCTCGGCATGGGGCGAGGGCAGCTCGCCGCGCAAAGGGGTCTCGTCGATATCGGCGGCATCGACGAGATCGGGCGTGATGCCGATCTGGGCGAGCAAATCGAGGCGGCGCGGGCTGGCGGAAGCAAGGATCAGGCGATGGGTCATGCCGCGCCTTATAAATCAATCGATTGCGACGGTCAGCGGGAATCGTTGCAGAATGCGCCGTTGCAGCTGGTCGCGCACCGTGCGGTATGCCTCGAGCACCGCGTCCCTCGAGCCATCGATCAGCGAGGGATCGAGGGTCGGCCAGAACATCACGTCGCAGCTCATGCTGCGGGTCATCTCGACCGCATGGTGCTGGGCCTCGGGCGACAGCGAGATGATCAGGTCGAAGAAACTGTCTTCCAGATCCTCGAAGCGCGACGGCTTGTGGGTGGAGATGTCGATGCCGATCTCGTCCATCACCTGCACGGCGAAGGGGTCCAGTTCGCCCTTGCGGACGCCGACCGACTGCACCCAGACATGGCGCCCATGATAATGCTTCATCAGGCCCGCCGCCATCGGTGAGCGCAGCGCATTGTGCGTACAGGCGAAGAGGACGGCCGAGGGGATGTCCAAGGACTGCCTCAGCCGCGGATATGCAGGATACAGACCAAAGTGAACAGGCGCCGCGCCGTCTCGTGATCGATGGCGATCTTGCCGTCGAGCCGTTCGCGCAGCAGCGCCGAGCCCTCGTTGTGCAGGCCGCGCCGGCCGACATCGATGGCTTCGATCTGCGAGGGCGTCGCGCGGGTGATGGCGCTGTAATAGCTTTCGCAGATCAGGAAATAGTCCTTGATGATGGTGCGGAAGGGCGTCATCGGCAGCGTGACCTCGGTCAGCCGCTTGCCGGACTGGTCGCTGATGTCGAGCAGCAGCCGGCTCTCCTCCAGCCGGATGACCAGCGAAAAGGGGCCGGCCAGATCGCCGGCCGGGCAGAAATAATTCTCCTCCAGCAGATCATAGATGGCGATGGCGCGCTCATGCTCGACCTCCGGCTTGCGCCGGACCAGGGTCTTCTCATCCAATCGGATGTCGACCAGCCTCTGCGTCTTCGCGTCTTCCGCCAACATTCAGCCTTTCGCCAGCACCTCGAGCCGCGAGCGCACGGACAAGGCATGCGCGCCCAGGCCCTCGGCTTCCGCCAGGGTCACCGCCAGCCCGCCGATCTTCTGCAGCGCGCCGACGTCGCAGCCTAGCAGGCTGGTGCGCTTCATGAAATCCAGCACGCCGAGCCCCGACGAGAATCGCGCGCTGCGGGCGGTGGGCAGCACATGGTTGGGGCCGCCGACATAATCGCCGATGGCTTCCGGCGTCAGGCGGCCGAGGAAGATGGCGCCGGCATGGCGCACCTTGGCGGCCATCGCGTCCGGGTCGCCCACCGCCAGTTCCAGATGCTCGGGCGCGATGCGGTCGATCAGCGGCAGGGCGTCGTCGAGGCTGGGCACCACGATTACCGCGCCGTGCGCCTTCCAGCTGGCGGCGGCGATCTCGGCGCGCGGCAGCGAGGCGAGATGCATCTCGACGGCGCGGCACACCTGGTCGCCGAAGCGCGCATCGTCGGTGATCAGGATCGACTGGGCGGCGGTGTCGTGCTCGGCCTGGCTGAGCAGGTCGGCGGCGATCCACGACGGGTCGTTGGCGGCGTCGGCCACCACCAGGATCTCGGACGGGCCGGCGATCATGTCGATGCCCACCGTGCCGAACACCTGGCGCTTGGCGGCGGCGACATAGGCGTTGCCGGGGCCGACGATCTTGTCGACCGGCTTGATGGTCTCGGTGCCGAAGGCCAGGGCGGCGACGGCCTGGGCGCCGCCGACACGGTAGATCTCGTCGATACCGGCGATGCGGGCGGCGGCAAGGACCAGGGGATTCAGGCGTCCGTCGGGGGTCGGCACCACCATCACCACGCGCTCGACGCCGGCCACCTTGGCGGGGATGGCGTTCATCAGCACGGAGGAGGGATAGGCCGCGGTGCCGCCCGGCACATAGAGGCCGACGGCGGACAAGGCGTTCCAGCGCAGGCCGAGGCGCACGCCTTCCTCGTCGGTGTAGGAGATGTCTTCCGGGCGCTGGCGGTGATGGAAATCGGCGATGCGGCGCGCCGCTTCGGCCAGGGCGCTGAGTTGGGCGGCCGGCACGTCGGTCATCGCGCGGTCGACCTCGGCGGCGGTGATGGCCAGGCCGCCGCGCGCCACCGGATGGCGGTCGAAGCGGTGGGTATAATCGATCAGCGCGTCGTCGCCGCGCCGGCGCACATCGGCGATGATGGCGGCGACGGCGTCGTTGACGTCCTGCGCCGTCTCGCGCTTGTCGTCGAGCAGCAGATTGAAGGCCGCTTCGAAATGGGCATCGGTCGAATTCAGTTTACGCGCCATAGGCACCCTCCCGGAAACGCTCGATCCAGCCGGCCAGCTCTTCGGGCCGGGTTTTGAGCGCCGTTCTGTTCACGATCAGCCGCGACGAAATCTCGGCGACCCGCTCGACTTCGACCAGGCCGTTGGCCTTGAGCGTCGAACCGGTCGAGACCAGGTCGACGATCAGGCGGCACAGGCCCAATCCCGGCGCCAGTTCCATGGCGCCGTTGAGTTTCACGCATTCCGCCTGCACGCCCCGCTGGGCGAAATGCTTGGCGGTGATGGTGGGATATTTGGTGGCGACGCGGATATGGCTCCAGCGCGAGGGATCGTCCTCGCCCGCCAGGTCCGCCGGCTCCGCGACCGCCAGATGGCATTTGCCGATGCCGAGATCGAGCGGCGCATAGATCTCGGGATAATCGAATTCCATCAGCACGTCATTGCCGGCGATGCCGATCTCGGCGGCGCCGAAGGCGACGAAGGTGGCGACGTCGAAGGCGCGCACGCGGATGATGTCGATATGCGGATGGTTGGTGGAAAAGCGGAGCGCGCGCGACTTCGGATTGTCGAAATCCGGTTCGGGTTCGATGCCGGCCGCGCGTACCAGCGGCATCGCCTCGTCCAGAATGCGGCCCTTGGGCAGGGCCAGCACCAATTTTTCCGCTCTGTTCACCGTAACCTCGTCCAACCGGGAACCTTGTCTCGGGGTTGGTTATACGGGGCTGGGCAAAGTGAGGCTAGGTCTTCTTCTTGAATGCCTCGCCTGCAAAAGGCGTGGAACTGAGCGGGGCGGCATTGCCTCCGGTCTTGAGCGTAGCGGCGTATTCCTTGCGCCAGGTATCGTCGGTCTCGCCCGACTTCTTGCGGGCTTTTGCTTTGGCGACGGCATCCTGGATCATCTTGTCGGTGGCGCTGAGTTTGGCGACCGGCGGTGTCGGGTTGGGCTTCTTGCGCTTGGCCATGGGATCTCCGCTGGCAGGGACGCTCCAGCATGCGCATGCCATAGCTATCGCGAAACGATCCGCTCGGACCAGGAGGTACGCCAGGGTGACGTCGCGTATTTGCTTCGCGCTTGCTGCAATGGCCGGCATGGCCGGGCCGACGACCGCTTCAATTTTGTGCCCGAGCGGGATAAGCAGCTGACGGTTCGGCAGGCGAAGCCGATGCGGCGGTGAAGTTGCTCGGGGCGATCGTGCGGCGCAGCCGCATGAAGGGCGTTTCGACCAGGCGATAAAGCAGCCAGCCGCCGGCCAGGCTGGCCAGGAACATGATTGCGACCGTGCGCGGCGAGTCCGGGTCCCAATCGGTTGGCAGTTCCCGGTGCAGGATCACGATGATCGGTTTGTGGATCAGATAAAAGGCGTAGGACCACAAGGCCAGCGGCGTGGCGCCGGGGATGCGCAGCCGGTCGAACGCCGAACCCGGGCTCAGGGCCGCCATCACCAGCAGGCCGAACGACACCGCCACCAGCGAATAGCCGAACACCGTGGCGGTGAAGCCATAACCATAGCCTTTGTAGAAATTGCCTTCCCAGAACAGCCAGCCGACGGCGATGACGGCGGCGATTCCCGCAGCCAGCCAGACATTGCCGCGCGCGGTCAGTTTTTCCCAGGCGGCGGGATGGAAGTTCTTGGCGAAGGCGATGGCGACGCCCGGCAGGAATTCGTCGAAGCGGCTGATCGAGCCGTAATAGATCCGCCCGTAATAAGGCACGCGGCTATAGGATGCGTCGCCATTCACCAGCCCATACTGCAGCCAGTAATACCAGCGCGCCGCGATGCCGATCGCCAGCAGAGCGCCGAATGCCGCCCACGCCGCCGCGCGCGGCTTGCCGGTCCGGACGAACAGCAGGCAGAGCAGCGGCACCAGCAGATAGAATTGCTCTTCGACGCACAGCGACCAGGCATGCGAGAAAGCGGTGCCGGGCGTCAGCAGGATGTTCTGGGTGAAGGTGAGGAAGCGCCAGAGGGGCGGCGGCGGGTTCCCGCCCATGAAGGTGGGAAACAGGAAGAACAGCGCCAGCACCACCCAGTAATTCGGCAGGGTGCGCAGCAGGCGGCGCTTATAGAAGGCGGGCAGGGAGAGCGTCCGGCCTTTGGCGATGCCGGACAGGATCTGGTCGCCGATCAGAAAGCCGCTCAGCACGAAGAAGAGATCGACTCCGGCCCAGCCCAAGACGCTGATGAAGCCGAAAGTCGGGTTCTCGCTGACGAAGCCGTAATAGTGATTGGCGAACACCAGAAGGATCGCTGCCGATCGCAGCGTATCCAGTCCGTTCCGGCGTTCGCCGCTCAGGGCATTACTCCGCCGCTGCGTCGCCGGCGATGCGTTCGATATTGGCGCCGCAGGCGGCCAGCTTGGCCTCCAGCCGTTCATAGCCGCGGTCGAGGTGATAGACGCGGTTGATGATCGTCTCGCCCTCGGCCGCCAGGGCGGCCAGCACCAGCGAGGAGGAGGCGCGCAGATCGGTGGCCATCACCGGCGCACCCGACAGACGGGGGACGCCGCGGATGATCGCCGAGGCGCCGTGGACATTGACGCGGGCGCCCATGCGCGCCAGTTCCGGCACATGCATGAAGCGGTTCTCGAAGATGGTCTCGGTGACCATCGAGGCGCCGTCGGCGGTGGCCAGCAGAGCCATCAGCTGGGCCTGCATGTCGGTGGGGAAGCCGGGGTACGGCTCGGTCATGATGTCGACGCCGACCAGATGGGCGCCGTCGGCATCGACCAGCACGCCGCGGTCGGTGTCGGAGATCTTGGCGCCGCATTCGACCAGCACCTTCTCGACCGATTCCATCAGGTCGCGCCGCGCCCCGACCAACTCAACCGTGCCGCGGGTGATGGCGGCGGCGACTGCGTAGGTGCCGGTCTCGATGCGGTCGGGCAGCACGGAGTAATCGGCGCCATGCAGACGCTCGACGCCCTGGATGCGCAGGGTGCCGGTGCCGATGCCCTCGATCTTGGCGCCCATCGCCACCAGGCAATGGGCCAGGTCGCAGACTTCCGGCTCGCGCGCGGCATTGGCGACGATGGTTTCGCCGTCGGCCAGGGCGGCGGCCATCAGGATGTTCTCGGTGCCGCCGACGGTGACCTGCGGGAACACGATATGCGCGCCCTTCAGGCGCTTGCCCGGCACGGTGGCGACGATATAGCCGCCCTCGACCTCGATCTGGGCGCCCATCTGTTCCAGCGCCTTGAGATGCAGATCGACCGGTCGGGTGCCGATGGCGCAGCCGCCGGGCAGCGACACCTTGGCTTCGCCGCAGCGGGCCAGCAACGGGCCCAGCACCAGCACCGAGGCGCGCATCTTGCGCACCAGATCATAGGGCGCGGTGGTGTTGGTGATGGTCTTGGCGTTCAGCTCGAGCACGCGCCCCGTATGGCCGCCATTCGGCGCCTGGCCGTTCAGCACCATCTCGACGCCGTGCTGGGCCAGCAGATGCGCCATGGTGGTGATGTCGGCCAGATGCGGCAGATTGGCCAGATTGAGGGTTTCGTCGGTCAGCAGGCAGGCCGGCATGAGGGCCAGGGCGGCATTCTTGGCGCCGCCAATGACGATCGAGCCCTTGAGCTGGGCGCCGCCGATGATTCTGATTTTGTCCATGATGCTCTTTGCTTAGAGGCGGGGAAGGGTGACGCCGGTCTGCGACTGATATTTGCCCGAGCGGTCGCGGTACGAGACCTCGCACGGCTTGTCGCCCTTCAGGAAGATGAACTGGCAGGCGCCTTCATTAGCGTAGATCTTGGCCGGCAGCGGCGTGGTGTTCGAGAATTCCAGCGTCACATGGCCTTCCCATTCGGGCTCCAGCGGGGTGACGTTGACGATGATGCCGCAGCGGGCATAGGTCGATTTGCCGAGGCAGATCACCAGCGTGTCGCGCGGGATGCGGAAATATTCCACCGTGCGCGCCAGGGCGAAGCTGTTGGGCGGGATGACGCAGACGTCGGTCTCGCGGTCGACGAAGCTCTGCGAGGAGAAATCCTTGGGGTCGACCACCGCCGAATCGACATTGGTGAAAATCTTGAATTCGCGCGACACCCGCGCGTCATATCCGTAGGAGGACAGTCCGTAGGAGATCACCCCGTCGCGCTTCAGATTTTCCGTGAAGGGTTCGATCATGCCGTGCTTTTGGGCCATCTCGCGAATCCAGCTATCGGACATGACGGACATATGGGCGTTCTCCCAAAATATGGTGTTTCACGGCTTGTAGCAGATCAATCGGTGCGATGTCACTCGCCATCGCCGGCCGGTTCGGCGGGCTTTTCGTCGCGGCGTTGCGACTGCTGTTCCTTGCGCCGGCGCAGATTGGCGCGCAGCGCGGCGGCGGAACGTTCCTCGCGCTCCTGTTTGGCGGTTTTCGGGGCTTCCGGCTGATCCGGCACCGATCATTCTCCTGATGAAATGGACGGTGAATGGTGAGAAAATGAAAACATTCCGTCAAGCGATGCAAAACCGCTTGCAACGGTGAAATCGCTGTGGCAGAAAGTGCCCCTCTTCGCCGGGGCCGCCAAAAACGGCCCTCGAAAAGATGGAAATGCTGTTGTAGCTCAGGGGTAGAGCACGTCCTTGGTAAGGACGGGGTCGGAGGTTCGATTCCTCTCAACAGCACCATCTTTCTTCCTAGAAAATCAACTACTTAGCAGCGTCTCGCTTCTGGGCGACGATGCGCGATTCTGCGTGATTTGACGGAATTTTTCATGAACCTGCATCGTTACGTGGTGCAAAATCGGTGCAGCGATTCACGTCGCGTTCTCTTCCCGGATTAGTCTGGTTCTGACGAAGTGGCTGCTCTCGCCCCATTGTTCTTCGCGGCTCATTCTCTCAACCTGAGATATGCTCGTAAAAATCCTAGATGCCGACGGCCGCCCTCTCGATGCCAAAATCGAACTTTCTGATGGCGCAGTAACCCTCCGCAGCCGCGGAGGGGCCTTTGGCAAACCCAACCGTCGCAATCCAGATTACCGGGCTGCGCTCAAGCTCGTCCTGACCCCAGAGCCATGCTTCCATGCGGTGTCGCTCCCCTTTTGGTTACTGCCGTCATTCGGGTTGGGCGTTCTCTGGAATTCGCGCTTCTTTAGCCGGCACTGCTTGCGCTCGTGGTTTTGAAAAATGCATAGCAAATACTGGTAAAGACTCTGATGTTGCTTTTGCTATAGCTCTGAAAAATTTTATGGAATAAATTAGATAATCTGAAGATGGCCACTGAAACTCTTGAAATTTGTGCGCAATCTTATTTCGTTTTTCGATCAATTCTGTCAAAAATTTATGAGACTCTGATTTGACTTTATCTTCCTGAGCTGTTTCAAATAAGACAAGTAATTCAGAATGTTTTGATATTCTTTCCCAGTAATCCTTTATTCCGAGACGCTTAAATAAATCGTGTACGGCGTCTGGGCGCATATTCTCGGTAGTTATTGAAAGGCAAAAATGATTGATGTTATCTATTTTTCCATCTCCGTCTAAATTCTCCGATATATTTTTTGCAATTTCACCGACTCTTTTTTCCATTCTGTACTTTTTGGGATTCGCAATTGCTTCCCCAGACCAGTGTTGCAGGCTTTCTCTCATCTCGCGGGGGAGGTCCGAAAAACAGGTGGCCTTTTGAGTTGCCCGCATTGCGAGGTCCTCAAGCTCGTCTTTGATGAACGCTTCAAATCTTGAAATAACTAGCAAAAGCAAGGCTCCGCGGACCATTGGGATCGCGGGGTGAGCGGAACGAAACGCGCTATTTACCGAGTTCGCTTTTTGAAGGAACCGCGCGCCAATGCCAGCCAGTAGCGCTTCGGGCTGCTGTCCGAGCGCTTTATCGAAGGAGTCTTTGAGGGGCTCGTTTCCGTCTTCTTGCAAATCAACAGGCTGCTCCCCAATAAAAAGCGCAGCAGTATCGATAGCCGATGCCATGGCTTGAATGCGATCCAGGTCTGCATTCAATTCATCGAAGATGGTATCCGCCAAAACTATTTCTCCGACAGAATCGATGTAGCAAGGTTTATGCGTTCTTTAATTGCGTCTATTGTATTGCCGCGCCCAATGAGAATTTCATATGTATCTTCGTCTTTGAGTGCTTCGGTAAGGGATTCCTTAATGACCTTTGATCTCTTGCTGATATCATTTTGGGGGTGAAGATTAATTGACACCATCAACGCATCGTAGAGTGGGCGGCTGAGCCTGCCTCCCTCCAGCCTGAATGGCCGACCGTCGAAGACGTCATTTAATATGGAAAGGGATTCGTCGAAATCTTTTCTAAGTATCAATACTTCATCGTGAGAATCTTTAATGTGCCTCTTCATCGAGTTATCGAGAAGTTTTCGCAATGATCCCCTTAAATTTTCGGACATCATTTCGCGAAGGGCAAAAAACCTTAATACTAATTCGCAATCCGCCATAGCCTTGTATAGGCTGTTTCTTAGTAGTTTTTCGGGAATCTTCTTTTTCTCGTCGGGAGCATATTCAGGAATTTCCCAGACGCTTGTGAATATTTTTCCGCGAGCGGCATCGCGTAACATCGCTGCAAAGGGGCTGGGGTAAAGAGCATTCCTAAGCTCATGAGGATTAAGCATGACGCCGCCAGTATTTAATCGACGGAACAAGATCATGCGAATGTCAGATTCTTCTTCGACATATGTTTTGGTTTCTGCCAGCAGGACTATAGCAGATAAGGTTCTGCGCATGAGGCCACGCTGGAGTGTCTCAGAGAGCTCCTTAAATCTGCGCCCATTAAGTTCGGTCCAAAATTCTAGACCACTAAGAGAGAAGCCGTTTTCTAGAAACTCAACCACAGTGTCGAGTCGCTGTCTTCCATCCATTACTTCATATTTATTGTATTCATTTTCAAATAAAAATAACGGTGGAATTGGTATGTTCATCAATATTGATTCTATTAACTGCGATCTCTTCTTTCTGTCCCATCTGTGTCTTCTCTGGTACTCTGGGGCTATATTTATGTAGTTTGAGTCAAAGAAATTTTGTTTAAGGCTGTAGATCGAAAAGTCGATGGTGCTTCTTACGACACGTAATTGAGATTCCGCGTACTTTTCCTCCACGGTTTTCTTGGTAGGAACGACTGGGGTATTGGCTTCTTCGGCCCCCTCATCCTCGTCCTCAAACCATTCATCGACGATCGCATCGTCTATGCCGCCAGCGTTTTTATCTCTTCCCATAGCGTTCGCACCTTAGTGGCATATATCACAGGTTTTTCGCCATAGAGGATATGTCGTGGAGACGATTCCGGCAATCTAGAACGGAGAGTGTTCAGCCCGGGCCAGTTTTCGTCGGCTTGTCGTGACCGGAGAAAAAGGGGGCTCATCGCTCGCGAATCGGTGTAAAAGCGGTGCATATAGGTCAGTTGTGCAGAAAAGTCGTTTTATTGCATATGCCTACATAAAAATCCCCCGTCCTTGGTAAGGACGGGGTCGGAGGTTCGACTCCTCTCAACAGCACCATCTTTCCTCCTCAAAAATCGATCGTTTCTGCGCATTTTCGAACCCGGATCTGACAATCCGCGGGTTTGAATCGTCATGCCTCTATTGTTCATCCTTGAAGGTGAGATGCGATGAGGGCTCCCCGCTTGGAGGAACCCTCATCAGTTAGACCAGTTCGCTTTCCTTGATGTCGGCGATCGGGCCGAGAATCGAAGGATCGAACTCCTTCAGCGCGGCGCCTTCGGACAGCCGCCTGGGCAGGTCGGGATTCGCCAGGGCGCCCCGGCCGAGGGTGACGATGTCGGCGCCGTCGTTCAGAGCGGCCACCGCCTGTTCGATATTATGCAGGCTGCCATTGGCCTGGATCGCGGCCTTGGGCGCATAGCGCTTGGCGAGGCGCATCAGCGACGGGCCGTTCTCGGCGAAGGCCGGCTTCCAGGCTTCGAACTCGGTCACATGGATGAAGTCCGCGCCGGCGTCGGCCAGGCCGCCGAAGATGATCTCGGCGTCGCGCTCGGCACCCGCCCATTTGTGGAAATAGTCGTTCACCTTGCCTTGCGAGATGCGGACCCCGACCGGGACCCGCGCGCCGACCTTGGCGCGCACGGCCTTGAACACGTCCAGGATCAGGCGCAGGCGGTTTTCCGTCGAGCCGCCCCAGCGGTCCGCCCTGGTGTTGGTGTAATCGGTCAGGAACTGGTCGAGCAGATAGCCGTTGGCGCCGTGAATCTCGATGGCGTCGAAACCGGCGGTCTCGATGGCGCGCGCCGCCGAATCGGCGAAGCCGGCAATCACCTCGGCGATCTGGTCCTCGGTGATCTCGGCCGGCAACGCGTAGCGGTCCTTGCCGTGATAGAACACCATCTGCGTGCCCTTCGGCTGGACGGCGGACGGCCCGACCGTGCCCGAGCGGAAACGATTGCCCTGGCTGATCGCACCGGCATGCATGAGCTGAGCGATGGCGAGCGCGCCCTGCGCCTTGACGCCGCGCGTCACCGGTTGCCAGGCGCCGGCCTGGGCGTCGTCGGTCAGGCCGGGCTGGTGGACATAGCCCTGGGCGAAGGCCCGGTCCGTGTAGATGCCTTCGGTGGTGACCGTTCCGAAGCCGCCCCGGGCGAAGCGCTCGTAATAGCGGGTCATGGTGTCGCTGGCCCGGCCATCTTCCGTCGCCGTGATGCGGGTCATCGGCGCGACGGCGAGGCGGTTCTTCACAGTGACGCCGTTTATATCGATCGGCGCGAAAAGCGCGCTGGTATCCAGGTCCATTTTCAGCTCTCCAAAGGGTCTAGCCCGGATTTCTCAAACTCTTGGCGTTGGCATCGCGTTGCGGGGAGACGATCCAGCGAGACACGGCATGCCGCCAAGCCTGGCTGGCTTGGCTAATGCCGTGTGAAGCTGGGCGTCCGCCGCAACGCGACCCCGAAGGGGCGGGG